>Ga0315277_10013542_pt1 | contig 10157 bp, 10 predicted proteins | sample YL17G05_15_MG_FD_203695 | JGI IMG/M metagenome (GOLD analysis project Ga0315277, IMG submission 203695) | Sediment microbial communities from Yellowstone Lake, YNP, Wyoming, USA - YL17G05_15 | ecosystem: Environmental > Aquatic > Freshwater > Lake > Sediment | place: USA: Wyoming | collected...
AGAACTCCTTGGTTATCCCACCCAGAAGCCTGAGGCCCTTCTCGAACGGATCATCCAAGCGAGCAGCAACGAGGGCGACCTCGTGCTCGACCCCTTCTGCGGTTGCGGGACGACGATTGCGGTCGCCCAGCGCCTCAACCGGCGGTGGATCGGGATTGACATCACCCACCTGGCAATCACCCTCATGAAGCACCGGCTACGCGATACCTTCGGTGACGCCCCGGTCTATGAGGTCATCGGCGAGCCCGTCTCTCTTCCCGACGCGGAGGTCCTCGCCTCGTCCGACCCCTACCAGTTCCAGTGGTGGGCTCTCGGCCTCGTGGGAGCCCGTCCGGTGGAACAGAAGAAGGGAGCCGACCAAGGGATCGACGGGCGTCTCTACTTCCACGACGAAGCCAAGGGGAAGACGAAGCAGATCATCCTCTCGGTGAAGGCGGGGAAGACGGGGAGCCCGCACGTTGACGCGCTGAGGGGCGTGATGGAGAAGGCACAGGCCGAGATAGGCGTCCTCCTCACCATGCAGGAGCCGACCAAGCCGATGAAGGAGGCCGCCGCCTCCGCCGGGTTCTACTCCTCCCTAGGCTGGAACACGAAGCACCCGAGGTTGCAGATCCTCACTGTCCGCGAGCTCTTGGAGGGGAAGAAGATCGACTACCCCTCACGCATGGGGAACGTGACGTTCAAGCGAGCCCCGAGAGCGAGGGAAAGTGGAGCGAAGGAGCTCCCCCTTGAGGCGCAGGGAGAGAGGGACGGGCCGCTATAGGGCTCAACCGATGGAACGTAGGCCGCCTAGAATCCCCTCCGTCGGGCCGAGGGGAGGAGAGCCTAGGCCTTCTTCCCGCCCGTCTTCTCGTGGCGGTTCAGGTACTCCAAGATCGCTTCCACGACGAGGTAGTTGATCGAGCGGTCTTCCCGTTCGCTGAGCTTCATCAAGCGCTCGACAGGCCGTTCCTCCATCTTCTTCTGCGGGATGTAGATCGACAGTTTGTCCGTGACGAGCTTCTTCGCCATGTCCCTCACCCCCTCAGAGGCGACTCTACCTCAGGAAACCAGAAGTGAGCAAGTGCTGGCGCAGGGAGGAACTGCCCACGGGGCCTTGACGGCTGCTCGGGCTAAGGGTACTGTCTTACTAGTAAGACCGAAGGAGGAGTTCCATGCTCGCAGCGACGAAACTCTCCACGAAAGGCCAGGTCGTTATCCCGAAGGCACTCCGCAAGAAGCTCGGCCTGGAGCCGGGAGACCCTCTTGTCATCGGCCTGAGCGGGGACCGCCTCGTCCTGCGAAAGGTGACGATGGCCGACCTGCTTGAGGAGTCGGCGAAGAACCGAGCCGATGGGAAGGTCCTCTCCCACGAGGAGACGTTCCGGGACCTCGTCTAGCGTGGCGAGCACCTCAGGAGACCCCTGGACACTCGTCTATGATCCCCGCGTTCGTAAGCACCTTGAGAAGATCCGCGACCGGGCAGTGATCCACCGCTTGGAGCAAGCGACGGCACGCCTCGCCCGCTTTCCTCGTTCGGGTAAGTCTCTCGAACACTATCCGGGGGTGCGGAGCGAGCGGGTGGGAACGTCGGGCGGGGAGTACCGAATTCTCTACCGGCTCTTCGAGGAGCAGCGCGAGGTGTTCGTCCTCTTGATTGCCTCCCGCGACGAGGTATACGAGCTTCTCGAACGGCGAGAGGGATAGGGCGGGGAAGAGGACGACCGGACGCCGAGCGGTCAATCGTAGACGGCCTAGAATCCCCTCCGCCGGGCCGGGCGGGGAGTTGGCCGGGCCCTCGCCGTCTCCCACTCAGGAGAGAGGCTAACGCACTGCCCCACCGCAGACCTCCCTGTGCATGAGTTCGCTTTGTCTTGACTTCGGGAGGAGGGTGGTCTAAGATGGGCGATAGAGTACGTCTAATAGCCAGAGGACGTACTACGGGGAGGGGAAAGATGGAACGAAAGAAACGTGCAGGACTAAAGATCCCGGAGGTCCTCACCTCGGAGGAACAGGCGGACCTCCTCCGGGTGCCAAACAAGAGGTACCCGACCGGTGAGAGAAACCTCCTCCTTCTCCGGTTGATGCTCGACACGGGGCTACGCGTCTCTGAGGCGGTGGCCTTGCGTTGGAAGGACCTCGACCTGAACACGGGCAAGCTCATGGTCCGTCAAGGCAAGGGAGCGAAGGATCGGACCCTATGGCTAGGCGAGGAGGACGTTGCTCTTCTCCGTCACTGGCGAGAGCGTCAGGCGAAGGACGTGGCTGGAGAGAGGGCGGAGATCTTCACCACGTTGGCCGGGACGCCCATCTCGGTGAGGTACGTACAGGCGATGGTCAAGAGGTACACGGCGCGGGCCGGGATCACCAAGAGCGTCCACCCGCACACCCTGCGGCACTCGTTCGCGACTGACCTCTACCGGGAGACGAAGGACATCCGCCTGACGCAGAAAGCTCTCGGCCATGCGAACCTAGCGACCACGCAGATCTACACTCATCTTGTCGACGAGGACCTTGAGGCAGCCCTGAAATCCTTTCGCCAAGCGGAGGCGGTAGCTTTCTGATACACCGACGCGTGCGTTCTCCTACAACCAGGCACCAAGAAAGGCGTCGGCTTCGGGGGTTGACTTGGCGAGCCTCGCCCTGAAGCCGACTGTCCAAGGCGAGTTCTCTCTCGCCCACGGGTGTAGCATAGTGGCAGAAGGGGGCGTTAGTCAAGGGGTCTGTCCTTCATTCAACAAAGCTCCCAATGCAACGCTACTATTGGCCATCAACCTTCTCGGGTCTCGCACCTTAGCGTCTTCCACCGTGTCCAGACCGCCAAGCCCGCCCGATACGACAAGTGAACTGGAGACGTATCATCGCCTCTACTTGCCGAGGGTGCCTTCTACTACATACACACAGTCACGAGCGCGTCTGCAAACCAACACATATGTATCCAGACAAGAAACATACAGAGCATTCGATTTCTGACACGTTCGCCGCATGACAGCTCTCTGCAGTCAATAGCTGTCTTCTTGGGCCCCCTGCTGAAGAGACAGGAGTGCTTTTGGCAATCCATATAAGTGCCACTCAAGCCCCCCCTCACGTCCCCCGCAGTTACCAAGAGTACTCCACAGCATCTTCAGTTGGTTGTTTGACTCACTAGTTATTGCTTGACTTCAGACCTGAACGGGATTTCCCGGGTACTTCGGCCAGCACCACTTGACACCGCTTCTTCAACCTGCTATACGCAACTGCCCCAGGTGCACAGAATTTCTTTCTGCAGGCAAATCGTTACTGAATCCTCACGCAACAACAGTCTTAGATAGTGTTTGACTCACTAGTCGCTTGCTGGACATGCAATGCTCTGGTAACGAATGTCCTCTGTAGCAAATGCTGACAATATGAATAGCTACTCTCCTGACCTGAACAGCACTACGGCCGTACCCACTTGACAGTACCCCTCCGACTTGCTACACAATTAACCATTGGGTGAGGAAATGGCGAGCCTCGCACCCGACTGTCCAAGGCGAGTGTCTTCTTTGGCAGCTGCAGCCGATCTACTCTCAAGGAGGCTGTGTGGTTCGCCAAAGGAGGCAGGATGCCTAATCCCGGCTCTCGCCGCTCGAATGTGCGAATGCTCTACTCCGGGACCGGTCTTGCTTCTCCGAATGCGATAAGCGACAAGCCAGACGAGGTCACCATAGTGGTCACTATCCCGAAGGAGATAGAAGTACCTCTTGTACCGGCAGCGAGTGTCCCGAGCCTTCGTAGAGACGCGATCCTTACTAACCTCTTCTGGGCAGCATCTTCGGCATTCTTAGTGGCGGCACTGACGGTCCCCAAAGACTGGCTCCTTCTTCTGGTCCCTGGCATCTTGTTCATGGGACTCGGGCTCTATTTCCTAATTGCCCAAGCTCGGAGCGAAACTCGTGCAGCCCAGAAAGCACAAGAAGCCACGAGGATACGGGTTCCTGTTCAAATACGCTTCATCGACGGCAATCCTTGACTAAGAGGGTTTGCTGGTCCCATCCACTACTTCGGACTGAGAGCCAACCCCGCACTCAAGCAGACTGTCTCTTGCCCGGTTTCTCTAGGGGCGAACGACGAGGAGCTTGAGGAAGCTCTCAAATCCTTTCGGCAAGCGGAGGCGGTAGCGCTAGGCTATCCCAAGAGGTGGACCGTTCACCGAGGGCGGGTCCAAGACCAAACAGAAACGTGCGACACTGCAGGCTGCCCAACTCCCACGGAATGCTCCAGTAGTTCACGTCAACTATCTGCCCTATAATCGTGGCTACCGTGAAGCACAAGACGATGCCTCTTTGGCTGGGCCTTCTGTTCGGGTTATTTACTGTCTGTGGTCTTGCCTTCAACCTGACATACAATCTTATCCTTGGCCGCCCTGTGACGCGGCTTGAGATGACGAGAAGCTCCTACATAGCCTTCGGCGGGCAAACGATAACGACTCCCTCTCACCACACCGTGAGAGTCCAGGTCTTGTTTGACGATGCCTCAGTTGAGGGGTTGCAGCAAGCGGTCTTTCTCCTTCGCAATACCGGGAACCGCGTTGTGACACACAGCGCAGATGAGCAGCTGTATATCGAGTTCCCCGCCGCAGTCGACTTGCTTACCGCCGAGTTGGGAGGAGCTCCAGAGGGGGACCTCTCCTTTCATGTGAGTGCCTCGCCAGACGACCACCGCGTCTATGTAGACTTCGCGAGGCTGAAACCGAGAGAGGAGTTCTCCTGCAGCGTTTTCTTCCGAGGAGATCTTGGCAGCGACACCCCGTGGCTCAAGGGGCGTTCGCTAGCTCAACTGGTGACGACGGCGAGCCTTGGACAACGGGCTGAAACACCGCCCAGCTTTCTGGATTCGCTTTATCTGGGTGCCTCAGTCGCCGCGTTAGTGAGCTTTCTGATCTACGCGTTCTCCCTCGGGAAGAGGATTCAACTTCTGGCGGATCGTACCGATGCGGCGATCAGGAAGGCCGACAGACTCAGGGCGGGGAATGTGCCCCCTCAAAGAGAAACTAATGGAAAGACCTGACCCCCGCGCGCGCGATGCCCGCAGGCTATCTCATGACCTTTCGGGTGATGACCGCGACGGTCAGGGCAACGAGGACGCTCCCGATGATGCTCTCAGAGAGCAGGAGAGCCTTCCCTACGGCGGGGATCACCTCGCGAGCGGCAAGAGACAGCTTCGCGAAGCAACTCCCACTCGCGAAGATCGCAGCGGCCCAGTTGAAGAGAGTCCAGATGCAGTCGGGTTGCCTCCCGAGAACGTGTGGGAACACAGCATAGACTGTGCCGAACCCGAGGACCACTGCGAGCCAGCTCATGACCGTGCGCTGAAAGCTCGTCCCGTAGGCAATCGACCAGCGCAGAAGAAGATCGACGGGATAGCTAAGCCACCCTTCTATTCGATCTCGTCGGTCTCCCCGCATGGCGGCCCACCTTCCCCAGACCTTCTCAAGGTAGTAGGCCGCGTCTGCTCTCTCGCGTTCCCCTATTGTCTCGAACGTGCGCCTCACGAAGGCCCAGAAACTGGGGCCCGCTTCTCGCGACATCCTCCTCAGCCCCAGCTTGTTCCCAAAGAGCGCGTTGACCCTGGGGCACTGTTCCCCTAGGTAGAGGTTTCGCGCGTCGCTGAACTCGAAGTTAGCGTACCCCCCGAACGTCGCCTCCCCGAAGCCGGCATCCCCCTGGAACGTCGCCCTCTCGAAGAAGGCGCTCCTCTCGAACGTCGCCTCCCCGAAGAAGGCGAATCCCTTGAACGTCGCCCCCCTGAAGTCGGTGTCCTCCTCGAACGTCGCCTCCCAGAAGAAGGCGTGCCCCTCGAACGTCGCCCCCTCGAAGAAGGCGTACCCCTTGAACGTTGCCTCCCTGAAGTCGGTGTCCTCCTCGAACGTCGCCCCCTCGAAGAAGGCGCTCCTCTTGAACACCGCCTCCCCGAAGAAGGCGTTCCCCATGAACGTTGCCCCCCTGAAGTCGGCGGCCCCCTCGAACGTCGCCCCCTCGAAGTCGGCGTCCAACTTGAACGTCGCCTGCGTAAAGGAGACGCGCTTCTCCAACTGCTTCGGCAGCACAAGAGGATGGTCTACGTCACGATCATCCTGACAGACAACTTCCCGGGGAAACACGTACCCGTCGAATCTGAACCGTTCATTCCGCGCCTCTATAGTCCCCTCTTCATCCAGCTGCTTGTATAGCTGTCGCCGGAACTCCTCCACGTCCTTTCCCGCGTCAGGAGAATGCAAGATGCAGAGGTTAGATCCCGGCAGCGAGGGAACCCCACAGCGGTAAGAAATGTCCGTCTTCGATTGCCAGTCGCACACGGTCAGTTAACCGACGCTCGTCTTCCGAACGGCCACCAGCGGCGGCGAGGACGATCCTCGCGGGGACGAGGAAGGGCTAGCTGTGCCTGAGCCTCACCGAGGAGTCCCGTCACACGATCAAGTTGGCTCCACAAGCGTCGGTTTTCGGCTTCTAGCTGCACGACCTGTACTCTCAGGACCTGGACCTCTCCATCTCCTCCCCCTGACCTCGACACGACCTCACCGACCTCGACGCGGGGCTTAGACCCGTTCCCATTGCCGTTCCCGAGTTCACCTTGCACAACCTCGACAGCGAGACGGTAGGAGAAACCACGTTCTCTCTCTAAGGTGACAACGCGGCGAAGAAGTTCAAGGGCCGACGAGGTAACAACTCGCGTCCCACGGGGACCCCGACTGATCGAAACGTCGAGGTGTGTTGCGATCGTGTCGAGACGGAGGTCGGCTTGCCGCTGACTGAGGCCGACCATCCCGGCCACCTCTTTCGATGTGTACGTCATTCCCCTCACCTCTACACGGCATGTTGACGTCACGTCGATGTCGTGTCGATGTCGTGAGGGAGTTCCAATCCGGACCTTCGTCCCGTCGAAGTCCCTGACACCACGACGGTTCCGAGACTCGCTGTCAACTGTACGCGTCTCAGAACGCAGAGAGGATGACTTGTCCGCCACCCCCTCCATGCGGTACAGTGATTCATCTCACGCGCTGGGGGGACGAACCGGGATAGCCTAGGAATCACGGCCTAGAAAGAAAAACTCGACGCGCCAACGTCGAGTCCGGCTACCGCTATGAGCGGAGTAGTAGGTAACTCCACTATACGGTCCAGGGTTGTTTCTGTCAAGAGCAGGCCTCTGGACGCTCGAGGACACGGTCCTCACCGGTTCCCTTCGTATGTTTCCCGATCCTGTCGACCTGATGTGCTCTCCAAGATGCCACGCTCATGCAACGTTGTGTTCGATCTGTTGCGTAGTGCGGGAGATCCGAGGGGCCAAGTAGTCGTCTCCGTCCGCTACCTCTCAGGAGTGTCGCGCCTTTCTTCCCGGACTGTCAGGCGAGCTCTACGGCGGCTCACAGGGGCACACCTGATCGCGCTGTTGGCTGTGGGGCGAGGGACACGGGCAAGCACCTGGCAACTGTGTTGGAGCTCGGTTTTCTGCACTTTTCAACATGCTAGAGGGGCCCTTTCGCCTATAAGGAGTAGAACCAGAGATTCGAAAGCCTTTAGCCCTAAAGGGACGGAGACCCGTCCCAAGGATCAACCGGGCCAGCGGGCCCTCCGCTGGGCAGCGGCTCAGGTCCGTCGTGAACTTGCCAGTGGGTTCACCGCCGACCCGACGAAAGGCCGGGCGATCGTTACGGGGGTCCAGGCGGCACTGTGGCGGGCAGTAGCGGCCGGTTCGGTGCGACCGGGGCCGCACCTAGGGCGAGTGGTCCGGGGCGTCCTGTGCCGCCTGCACGAGGCACACGAGCGTGCCCCAGCAATGAGGCCTTGGTCCGCTTGGGCGGGCTGGGCGGTCAAGCTGGCCGTCGACGAGGACCGCCAGGATCAGGCGGAGCACCTAGCCACGCAGCGCCTGGTTGCGGCCATCCGCCGCGAGAAGGAGGAGGCTCGGGGAGGCCTAGAGACCTTCCTGAACGAGGCCGGGTGCTCGAGCTTGCGGGACTGTATACACCAAGGCGCGAAAGCAGAGGAGAGCTCAGTCCTTGCCGCTCCCGGACCAAGTCTGTACTCTTCTCGGAGAGAAGGGGCGAGTTCAAAAGATGTTAGATGGAGCGAAGGGTCGCCAAGGCGGGACGAAAAGTGGCCGAACCGTTACCTAAGATGCTCCCAGGGTCCTTGTGCAAGCAGTGGGTCCGTTGCGGGAAAGCGGGCTGTCATTGTGCACGCGGCGAGCTTCACGGACCGTACTACTACCGCTTCTGGCGAGAAGGTGGGCAGTTGCGGAAGGAGTACGTGCGCCGCGAGAACGTCGAAGGAGTGAAGGCGGCCTGCGCGGCGTTGCGGCGGAGCCGATGGGAGATGCAGCAGGCAGTTTCGTGGCTACGTGGCCAACGTTCCTGGCTGAAGAACCTCGAACGGATCATGGGGAGCGGGGGAGGTGAATGAGATGGCCAAGCGCAAGGCGGCGAAAGGGGAGGTTAGCCCGGCGGAGATCGGGAGTCTGGCGCGATCCATGGTAGACGCCCGACGGCGGCAGCTTCGTATCATGGAAGACTACCTCCACTACTCGAAACCAGACGCTCAGGCAAAGCTCGAGGAGCAGAATGCGGCAGAGTCGGTGGAGTCGTTGATGGAAAAAGCCGAGGACCAGGTGCACTGGTACGACCTAGACACGCTGGCGGAGAAAGATCCGGGGAGAGCGGTCGAACTGTGGGCATCGGTGAAGGGGCGTGCGCGGGAGGAGTGGGAGAGTGGCCACCGAGCCGCCGAAGTGGCCCATGGTTGGGGTGGAGGAGAGGCATGGGAGAGAGCTCGATTCCTCGCGATCTACGAAGGGATGGTCGAGGAAGTACAGCCACAGGGCGGAATTGAGCGAGCGCTCGTCGAGATGCTTAGCCAGACACACTGGCACTACCTGCTGGAATCGGAAACCCTGAGCATGTATGAGACGACGGAACTCGAGCGAATGGAGTATGAGGTGGAAACGACGGGGGCACGCCAGCGCAAGGCAGTCTGGCAGGAGAACCTGGAGGAGAAAAGAGCGCAGAGAGTCGAGCAACTGAATCGCCTCTTTGTGCGAACCCTGCGCGCTCTGCGAGACTGGCGACGATACGGGAGTTCGGTGACGATCCAGCGAGCGGGACAGGTGAACATAGCGGAGAAGCAGGTGAACGTCGCGAACGAGAGGTCGGGGGAGGAGTAGGGGTGGAAAGCGACTGGAAGAACAAGCTCTACTACGGCGACAACCTGGACGTGCTCCGGCGGCACGTTCCTGCCGAGTCGGTCGATCTCGTCTACCTCGACCCTCCCTTCAACTCGAACGCGACGTACAACGTCCTCTTCGCCGAGCAGGACGGGTCCCGAGCGGCGGCGCAGATCAAGGCGTTCGAGGATACCTGGCGCTGGGACGAAGCGGCGGCCCGGCAGTACGAGGAGACGGTCGAAGCAGGAGGGCAGGTCTCCCGAGCCCTCCAGGCGTTCCGGACGCTCCTCGGCGAGTCGAACATGCTGGCATACCTCACGATGATGGCTCCGCGCCTCGTCGAGTTGCGGCGGGTCCTCAAGCCGACGGGCTCGATCTACCTCCACTGCGATCCGACCGCCAGCCACTACTTGAAGCTGCTGATGGATGCGGTGTTCGGGCCGGAGAACTACCGCAACGAAGTGGTGTGGCGACGGACACGCGGCCACAACGACGCCAAGATCACGCGATTTGGCTCCATTCATGACGCGCTCCTCTACTACTCGAAGAACGCAATCTGGAAGTTCAACCGTATCTTCTCGTCCCGCGATCCCAACGCTCCGAGGACTCACGACCTCTGCCTGCATACTGATGGCAAGCTGTACCGCAAGGGCGACTGTCGCGCACCGGGTGGGCGCGGTCCTCGATACGAGTGGCACGGCTTCGTGCATAACTGGCGCTTCACCGAGGAAGAGGCACGGAGGCTAGAGAGCGAGGGCCGAATCGTCTACTCGAAGAGCGGCATGCCGCGAGTCTTGCGCGAGGTCGACTTGGCGCGCGGCTTTCAACTCCAAGACGTTTGGGTGGACATCGACGCTCCCAACTCGGGCTCCGGAGAACTCCTTGGTTATCCCACCCAGAAGCCTGAGGCCCTTCTCGAACGGATCATCCAAGCGAGCAGCAACGAGGGCGACCTCGTGCTCGACCCCTTCTGCGGTTGCGGGACGACGATTGCGGTCGCC
>Ga0315277_10013543_pt1 | contig 10157 bp, 16 predicted proteins | sample YL17G05_15_MG_FD_203695 | JGI IMG/M metagenome (GOLD analysis project Ga0315277, IMG submission 203695) | Sediment microbial communities from Yellowstone Lake, YNP, Wyoming, USA - YL17G05_15 | ecosystem: Environmental > Aquatic > Freshwater > Lake > Sediment | place: USA: Wyoming | collected...
CCGCGTGACATGCCGCGGATCATGCCGTCCCAAGCCCCGACTAGCTTCTTGGCACGTACGCTGCGCCGAGTTCAGGCGTGAATCGGTCGAATCGCAACAGATACGCGGCTGGTGGCGCAGTTTCGCGTACTGCCAGAATCGTCTGCAGGGCATTCTTTACGGGGTGCGATCCGGAGGTGTAGCGTGGCACACGTGGCGTCCATCCCCAAGGCAACGGAACTGGCGAGTCTCAGCGTGTCGGATCGGCTCGATCTGATGGATGAGATCTGGACGAGTCTCGCGCCACGAGCGGACACACTCTTGCTGCCCGACTGGCATATCGCCGAGATCAAGCGCCGGCTGTGACCTGGCGTGTCAGGGTTCGGCCTGAGGCCGAGCTCGACCTGCTCTTTCATTGGTTCGATGTCGCGCACTAAAGCGGCTCCGCCCCCTCGTTGAGAATCTCCATGAGTCGATCGTAGGCGAAAACGCGGTTGCGTTGCCGGCCGGTGAGCTCGCTCGCTATACCGGTCCTGACGAGAATCTCCACGGCCTTGGCCGCGGTCGGGAAGGTCACTTTCGCCCGATCGCCGAGATCCTGAATCGTGGCAATCGGCCGATTTCGCAGCGCACCCAATATCCGCAATGCGCTGTTTCCTTCGCGCCCCAACGCGGCAACGCGCTGCTCGTCGGCGCGAAACAGCGCCAGCAGCCGATCGGCAGTTGCGACAGCGCCACTGGCCGTCAGTTGAACGCCCTCCAGAAAAAATTCGAGCCACTCCTCCCAGTCACCATTCTGTCTCACGGCATCGAGCAGCCGGTAGTATTCGTCGCGGTGCTGCTTGAAATAGAGGCTGAGATACAATAGCGGCTGTCGAAGCACGTTCGCTTCATGCAGCAATAGCGCAATCATCAGCCGGCCGACGCGCCCATTGCCGTCCAGGAATGGATGGATGGTTTCGAACTGGACATGCGCGAGAGCGGCCTTGACGAGCGCCGGTAATGGCTCCTCGCCGTGGATGAATCGCTCGAGGTTGCCCATGCAGTCGGGCACCAGGCCGGCAGGCGGCGGCACGAAATGGGCATTGCCCGGGCGGGTGCCACCAATCCAGTTCTGTGAGAGGCGAAATTCTCCCGGCAGTTTGTCGGCGCCGCGGCCGCGAGAGAGGAGTTTGCCGTGTACTTCCCGTAACAGACGGCTCGAGAGCGGCAGGCCATCGCGCAGACGCGCCAGGCCATGCTCCAGTGCGGCCACGTAATTGGACACTTCGACGACGTCGTCGAACGGTACGCCAGGGGCTTCGTCCAGTTCGAATAGCAGCAGGTCGGACAGCGACGACTGCGTGCCTTCGATCTGCGATGACAGCACGGCTTCGCGTCTCACGTAGGCGTACAGGAAAAGACCCGGATCCGGCAGCAGAGCGGATACTCCGTCCAACCTGCCGCAGGCGAGAAGCGCTTGTTCGAGCCGTTGTTGACGCACGCCGGAGAGGTCCAGCGGCGGCAGCGGCGGCAGCGGATGCGGGACGAAAGCACGAACAGATTCACCTGCGGTCGTCGTGACTTCGTAGCGGCCGGTTGGGCCTCGATTCATCCTGGTTCTGCCTTGTTTGCAGGGCCTTTAATAAGCTTCGTCGCTATTAAAGAAAACGCCTAATATTTTAATAACTTTCACGACTATTTAAAGCCCCTTAAAGAATCGAAAGCCGCGCGCGGTCTATTCGGGCCAAGTAAATATTTTCGGTCCAACTCACTTGTTTTACAAAACAATAAGTTATACATTTACGGTCCAAATAGAGCCATATCGGTCCGAATAGAGCTGAGATCATGCCCAAGCGAGTCACGGCGCAGGAGCTGCAGCAGATTGAAGATGCGATCCTCCGGTATCCCGGTGGACTCTCAGCCGGCGAGCTCCGCATGGAATTCGACCCACCCGTTTCATCGAGCACTCTCAAACGACGGCTTGGCGAACTCGAAAAAGCCGGCCGCATTCGCCGGCACGGCGCTGGGCGGGCAACCCGCTACTTTCACGGTGCCGCGGCAACCACGACTCGCCCGGCAGCGACCGCCCGCGCGCCGGGGCAATTCGAGACGCCGGAGGGCATCGTTGCGATCCCCCTCTCGCGTGATTCGCGCGACCAGCTCGAGTTTGTATCGCGCCCGCTCGCGGCACGCCGGCCCTGCGGCTATGAGCGAAGAGTGCTGGACGACTATGTTCCCAATCGAACGGAATACATTCCGGCCAGCATGAAGGTTCGCCTTCACCAGATGGGCAGCCCGATCGTCGCTGAGCGGGTTGCCGGCACTTTTGCGCGCGACATCCTCAATCGGTTTCTCATCGACCTGTCCTGGGCCTCCAGTTCCCTGGAAGGCAATACGTACACGCGGCTCGATACCGAGCGCCTGATCCAGTTCGGCGAGCAGGCCTCCGGCAAGAACGCGCGCGAAACCCAGATGATCCTGAACCACAAGGCGGCCATCGAGTGGCTGGTGGAAGGCGGGAGCGACGTCGGCATCAACCGCCACACGCTGCTGAATCTGCATGCCTTGTTGTCGGAAAACCTGATGCCGGATCCGGAGGCATCCGGTCGGCTGAGAGGGCGCCCGGTGGATATCGGTGCAAGCACCTACACGCCAAACGCCATTCCACAGGTCGTCGACGAGGCATTCACTGAGATACTCCGCAAGGCCGCAATCATCGGCGACCCTTTCGAACTGGCGTTTTTTCTGATGGTGCACCTGCCCTATCTCCAGCCGTTTGAGGATGTGAACAAGCGCGTGTCACGCCTGGCGGCGAACATCCCCCTGGTCAGGGGAAACCTCTGCCCGTTGTCCTTCGTCGACGTGCCCGAACGCGCGTATGTCGCCGCCTACCTGAGCGTCTATGAACTGACGCGCGTCGAGCTGCTGCTGGACGTCTTCGCGTGGGCCTACGAACGCTCATGCCGGCGCTATGTCGTGGCTCGGGACTCCGTTGCGGAACCCGATCTCTTCAGGTTGAAGTACCGAAACGCGATGATCGAAGTCATTGGCTCAGTTGTTCGGGCGCGCACACGTCCGACCGAGGCTGTAGTCCGCGAGTTGGCCATGCGGCTGGTTGATGCTCAAGATTTGCAGCGGTTTGTGACGCTCGTCTTGCAGGAGTTGGGGCGCCTGAATGAGGGCAATATCGCCCGCTATAAGCTCCGCCGGCAGGAATTTGGGGACTGGCTGAACGCAACGAAACAAGCCGTTGCCGGCGGCCGGGTCTGATGGGAGTCACACGCATACGTCCCGCCGCCAGGCCGGTCTCGCCCTGGCAGCTTCGGATCGAGTTGCTCGACGTCAGTCCACGCGTCTGGCGCCGCCTGCTCGTGCCCTCGAATATCGAACTGCCGGCGCTGCATCGGGTATTTCAGGCCACGCTCGGCTGGACCGACAGCCACCTGCACGAATTCAACATCAACAACGTGCGTTATGCCGAGCCCAATCCCGACTGGGAGGACGAGCTCAAACAGCGGGACGAACGCCGCGTCGCGCTGGATGCCGCGCTCGGCCGCGGGTCGCGCTGTTTCGATTACGTCTACGATTTCGGCGATCACTGGCATCACGTCGTCCTGGTCGAGGACACCTTCATCCAGCCGCAGCCGGAGTTCAGGATCCAGTGCATTGCCGGCGAAAACGCCTGCCCGCCGGAAGATGTCGGCGGCGCTCCGGGGTACGCGGGGTTTCTGGAAGCCATCGCCGATCCGCGGCACGAGGAGCATCGGAACTACATGGAGTGGAGCGGCGGTGGCTTCGATCCGGGGCGGTTTGACTTGGAGGCGATGAACCAGGCACTCGCACGCGTGAGAACCTGAGACCAACGATTCTGCGCGTTTCTCCACAAACGCCACGGGTTTGGGATTTGCCATGTAGTGGCATCGAGACTACCGTAGACGCGACATGCTGATTTCACGCGAACGCGAAAAGTTGATCAACACGATCGTGTTCTTCGCCCGCAACACCCGATTTTGCGGCAAAACCAAGCTGTTCAAATTGCTGTATCTGCTGGACTTCTACCACTTTCGCGCGACGGGCCGCTGTGTCACCGGACTCGAGTACCGCGCCTGGAAGCACGGGCCGGTGCCGTTCGGGCTGGAACAAGAATGGGATGGTTTCGAGCCGGACCTGGCGGCAGCCATCGACGTGGTGCCCGAACCTGTGTACGACTACGACCGCCTGCGGATCGAGCCAAAAGCCGAGTTCGATCCCCGGCATTTCACCAAGCGCGAACTCCAGCTCATGCACGACTTGGCCGAACGCCACCGCGACGAGATGACTCGACCCCTGATTGGTCTGACGCACGAAGAACGCGGCCCCTGGGACAAGATCTGGGATGACGGCCGTGGCAATGATGCGCGCATTCCCTATGCGCTTGCAGTCCCGGATGATGATCCGAATCGCGATGCGCTACTAAGGGCGGCGGCGGAGTACGAAGCGATTGTTGCCGCGGATTCAGTGCGGCATTGAAGCTGCGACGATTGTTCGATCGGCCATCCCATGGTTTCTGGGGATATCTATCGTCACGATCGCTTTTATCGCGATCCAGAGTTCGGCGAGCTTTTAGCCAAGTACATCGTGTTGCTGGCGCCGACGCGCAGTGGTGACTGGGTTGCGCGGCTGCTGACAAGCCGCGGGAACCTGCGTCCGCGCATTCCCCCCTGCTTTCATGGTGATCCTTATCCCGGGTACTTCCTGGGAGTGCCGGGGCCGCCACTGACTTTCGATACCTGGGTGGACTTGCGCGCGTTAGGCGACCTGGATGCTGCGGACGTGCGCGCACTTGTGGCCCGGGGCATCATGAGTACCGTCGGTCAGTTGCCACGCACGACGTTGACAGAAGTAATCGACTGCACCGCCGGCGCCCTCGATACGACGATCGAGCAGGAGCGGGCACTGCGAGATCAACTGGCCAGATTGCGTTAGCACGATGGACGTCGGCGACGCACCGGCCTCACGAGTTAGCAGGAGCAAGTACATGGAATTCCTGGTCGTCGTCGAAAAAGGAAAGTCGAGCTTTGGCGCATACGTGCCGGATCTTCCAGGCTGCGTGGCTGTCGGTGGATCCCGACGCGAGGTGCGAAAGTTGATCCGCGAAGGCATCGAACTGCACATCCAGGCGCTACGCGAATCCGGCGAGTCGGTGCCCGCACCTATGTCGAAGAGTGAGTTGGTAAAGGTTCGCGCCGCGTGACATGCCGCGGATCATGCCGTCCCAAGCCCCGACTAGCTTCTTGGCACGTACGCTGCGCCGAGTTCAGGCGTGAATCGGTCGAATCGCAACAGATACGCGGCTGGTGGCGCGGTTTGGCGCACTGCCAGAATCGTCTGCAGGGCACTCTTTACGGGGTGCGATCCGGAGGTGTAGCGTGGCACACGTGGCATCCATCCCAAAGGCAACGGAACTGGCCAGTCTCAGCGTGTCGGATCGGCTCGATCTGATGGATGAGATCTGGGCGAGCCTCGCTCCACGTGCGGACGCACTCCCGCTGCTCGACTGGCATATCGCCGAGATCAAGCGCCGCCTTGCCGCTTTCGCGGAAGACGGCAACCGCGGGCGGACCGCGGACGATGTATTTGCTGAGCTGAAGCGCCGGCTGTGACCTGGAGTGTCTGGGTTCGGCCTGAGGCCGAGCTCGACCTGCTGGTCGCTGCGGGCTGGTACGAAGCCCAGCGACAGGGGCTTGGTGCCGAGTTCATCGAGGAACTCTCCCTGCTGGTCGCTTCGCTCGCGAACAACGCGCTTTTGTACGCGGATCTCTTTGAAGGCGTGCGGCGCGTATTTGCGCGCCGGTTTCCGTTCGCGGTTTCCTTTCAGATCGTCGGCGACGAAGTTGTCGTCATCTCGATCCTGCACATGCGCAGGCGACGCATGACGTAAGGGGACGCAACCCTTTTTCGGCTCGGCGCATGGGAAAAAGGTTGCGCCAGTGCTGATTCTGGCTGACCGCGGCCAATAATCGTCCATCGGCGAGCGGCCTGTGGCGCCACCATCGTGGCAGCTACCAGCGAAATTCACGGGCCCTGTACGAGCGTGCATCCGGATCATTGTCTGTAGCTACAAGATGTAGCTATAATCCACATGTTCGTCTGGGACGAGCGGAGCATGGCGAGGAAATTCGAATCATCTCCATTCGCAAGGCCACGAATCATGAAGCGCGCCACTACTTCTCGCAGATCACGTACTGACTTCGCGCGTCTGCGGACCCTGGACGATTCCACGATTGTCCGCGATCGGGACGCACCGCCGTGGACCCCTGAAATGTTCGCCAGAGCGGTGGTCCGTCACGGTTTGAAGCCGCTCCCGAAGAAGGCGCTGCTGTCGCTGCGAATCGACTCGGATGTCATCGCGTGGTTTCGATCGCAAGGCGCCGGTTACCAGTCGCGAATGAACGCCCTGCTCCGCGCGTACATGGAGGCGCACAGGTGATTGGGTGTTGGACCCCCGCTTGAAGCTTCGCTTGCAGTCTAATTATATTGTTACTACAATATGTCGATAATCACGTGGGACGACTTCACAATCACCCGTGAAGACATTCGCCAGCGTTACGACGAGCAGCGGTTGGTGGCCTTCGGGCGCCTGAACCGCCAGGTTGTTGTGCTGGTTTACACCGAAAGTCGCAGAGGACCCCACATCATTTCTCTGCGCAAGGCTGAAAAGTATGAAGCGCGATACTACGTTGCAGAAACCAAAGAGTTCCAAGGCCAAGTCTAAGGACTCAGACAATCCTCCCTGGTCGGAGGAGATGCTGGGTCCTGCGGTCGTCAGGCGGGGCCGTGGCCCCCAGAAGGCACCGACTAAGGTGTCGACAACTATTCGTCTCGACGCCGATGTACTTGCATATTTCCGCGCGCGTGGACGGCGCTATCAGACACAGATCAATGACGAGCTGCGCAAAGTCGTGAAGCGGGGTTTAACAACGCGTTCGAGCGGCCGGCGCTCGGCATAAAACGGGCGCTGAAGGTGACGGCGGATCCGCAGCCCCGGTCGCCACCCAGGGCTGCAATGCCGCCAACTGCGGCACCCTGATGGTCGGCTTGACCGACGCGGATGGCGATTTCCTCTCCTACTCCGTGGATATCGTTTCGCTCTCGCTGCGGAAAGCGGACGTCAGCGTCGAGGTGAATGGCGCGCTAGGAGCGCAGCAGTGGAGTACCAGCTACGGCGCCTATGTGCCTGATCTGCCCGGAATCCAGATTCATATCCGGGCACTGCGCGACGCGGGCCAGCCGGTTCCTGCTCCTTCTTCCAGGAGCGAGATCGTCAAGATTCGCGCCGCCTGAGCGGAAAAGGTGGATTGGGTGCCGGGTCGCAGGTCTTAAACCTGCGACCCGGCACCAAGAGGGCCCCAAGAGGGCCCGCGTTGAAAGGCGCGGGCCTTTTTGTTGGCGAATCAGACAGATATCTGAGCAGCCCGCAATTCGCCCTGCAGCCAAATTGCCGCTAGAAACTGCGTATTTCTGCGCGACTTGCTGCGTATTGCTTTTGTCAATACACTATGATTCGAAATGTTCGGTTCTGTCTGCACGGTGTCACGTTTGAATGGGACACCGCCAAGGCTGACGCGAATCTCGTGCAGCACGGTGTGCCGTTCGAGCTTGCCTGTGAGGTCTTCTTTGATCCGTTCGCCCAAGTCGCGGATGCGACAGAAGCACACGAAACCCGAGACGCCACCATTGGGCGTACGGAATCCCAGGCCCTACTATTTGTTGTGCATGTGATACGTCATGAAGAAATCATCCGGATCATCTCGGCGCGCTACGCAACCCCGCAAGAGCGACGCACCTTTGAGCAATTTTGAACGCATCCAGAAACGCCTTCGCAGAGACCGGCCGATGGTCGCCGTGACACTGCGCATGCCAGTGGATGTTGTCGACGATCTGAAGCTTGTAGCGCCGGCGCTCGGGCATTCTGGCTACCAGCCGTTGATACGCGCTTATGTCGGCCGTGGTCTGCGCGAGGACCTTGAGCGTCTCGAAGGATCGGATCTCGAGGCCCTGGTTGCCAGCCTGCGGCGTCGCGGCGTGGATGAAGCGGTTCTCGCGCAGGCCGTCGCAGAAGCGACTCGATAAAGGGGACGCAAGACTCGATAAAGGGGACGCAACCCTTTATCCGCGCGCTGCGGGCCAGCCGGTGTCTTCCACGGCGCGCATCTAATACATAGTGTCGCGAGGCCCTCAAAAGTCTCATTTTTGAGACGTCAACCCTACCTGCTCCCGCCCGTTCTCTCTTCATACTCGCAATATCTACGGGAGCGAACCATGTTGTCTAATGCCGTGACTTCATTATGTGAAACAAATGTTTGGGCGCGCCTGCGCGCGCTATTGATAGCGCCAATCCTGCTTGCCCTCTCCGCTTGCGGTGGCGGCGGCGGCTCCATGGCACCCCCGATCGCCAACCAGGGCTGCAATTCCGCTACTTGCGGCACGCTCATGGTCGGCCTGACCGACGCGGATGGCGATTTCCTCAGCTATTCCGTGGATGTCGTATCGCTCTCGCTGCGGAAAGCGGACGGCACGATCGTGCAGACCCTGCCCACGCGCCAGCGCGTGGATTTCGCGCAGCTGGTGGATCTCACCGAGCTGGTCACGGCCGCGACCATCCCGAATGGCGACTATGTCCGGGCCTCCATCCGCCTCGACTACGCGGGCAGTGAAGTCAGCGTCGAAGTGAATGGCGCGCCGGTCGCGGCGACGGTTGTGGATTCCAACGGCGTGCCCCTCGGCGTCGTGGATCTCGCGATCGAGCTCGACAACCGCAATCACATCATTATTGCGCCTGGGCGGCCGGCGCTCCTGCAGCTCGACTTCGACCTGGCCGCTTCGCACGAGGTGGACATCACGACGACGCCGGTGACGGCGGTCGCCCTGCCCTTCATCGTCGCGACGGTCGAGCCGGTGGACGACAAGGAGCTGCGCGTGCGCGGCCCGCTTGTCAGCGTGAACACGAACGCCAGCAGCTACCTCATCGACCTGCGGCCCTTCAACGACGCGACCGCGCGTCTCGGGCAGGTCCGGTCAATACGACGGCGGCGACCGCCTTCGAGATCGATGGCGTTGAGTCCGTGGGAACAGCCGGCCTGGCGACTCTCGCAGGCAAGGCCGCCGGCACGCCGACGATCGCGCATGGCGTGCTGGACGTCGCGGCGCGCAGTTTCACCGCGGATCGCGTACTGGCGGGCGATAGCGTCCCCGGCTCGCTCTTCGACGTCGTGGTCGGCAATGTGATCGCGCGCAGTGGCGACACGCTGACCGTGCGCGGCGGCACGCTGATCCGGCGAAATGATGTCGTGCGCTTTATCCGGAATGACATCTCCGTCGAGCTCGGCCCGAACACGAAGGTCACGCGAGACGGCGGCGGGCTCAACCTGCTGCGGCCGGGCGCGATCTCGGTCGGCCAGCGCATCCACGCCTATGGCGATGCGAGCGCCAATGATGATGCGCTCGTGCTCGATGCGACCGGAGGCCGCGTGCGGATGAACCTGACGCATCTCTCCGGCACCGTGGTGGACGTGAACCCGGGCCAGGTCACGCTGAATCTCTTCGCCATCGACGGCCGCCGGCCGGAGATCTTCGACTTCGCGGGCACGGGCGCGTCCCTTGCCACCGATGCCGATCCGGCGAACTACGAGATCGCGACCGGTGCGCTCGGCATCGGTGGTCTCGCCGCGGATACACCGGCCCGCGTGTACGGCTTCGTGACGCCCTTCGGCTTCGCACCGCCGGACTTCTTCGGCCGCACGGTGGTGGATGTCGCGGAAGTGCGCGCGGAGCTGGGTGTCGGCTGGGGCATGAATGGCACCTCGGCGCCCTTCCTCTCCATGGGCGACACGGGCCTGGTGGTGGACAACGCGAACCCGGACCTCGGCGAGCGCCACCACATCAAGATCGGCCCGCGGATCCTCGACTTCACGAGCTTCGCGTCGCCGACGACAGTGGCACCGGGCGCTGGGCGCACGCTGTTCGCCCTGGGCGAACCGGGGAATGTCGAGGTGTTCCGCGAGTGGGCGCCGTTCGTCGCGCGCCTGGGCGTGAAACTCTCGGGTGGTGCGAAGGTGCATGCGATGTTCGCGCACGGGCGCTTCGATGCGGGCAGCACGACGCTGACCGCGAACGAAGTCACCATCGCGCTCAAGATGCCTTGAGCTAGATTGGTA
>Ga0315277_10013544_pt1 | contig 10156 bp, 8 predicted proteins | sample YL17G05_15_MG_FD_203695 | JGI IMG/M metagenome (GOLD analysis project Ga0315277, IMG submission 203695) | Sediment microbial communities from Yellowstone Lake, YNP, Wyoming, USA - YL17G05_15 | ecosystem: Environmental > Aquatic > Freshwater > Lake > Sediment | place: USA: Wyoming | collected...
ATAGAGGTGGCCGAGAAACCCGTTGAACAGGAGCAAATCGCCCAAGGAGAGTGCGCCGGAGATAACCCGGTAACCCCCGTAGAAGATAACTAAAACAGGTCCGAAAGACTGAAGAAACTCGGCAGTGGTCGTCAGAAACGTGCGCAGATAAACGCGCTGCAACACCTTGGCGTAGTATCGTCTGTGGCGAGTGAAAAACCGGAGTTCTTCCGTCTTTTCTCGGACAAATGCCTGTACCACTTGAATCCCGGCCAGCCTCTCCGTCGCCTCAGCGGACAGTTCCTCCGTCTCTTCCTGAACGTTCTTTGAGAGGCTGCGCACGCGCGGGTTTACGGCCCGGAACACCAGGGCGTAGAACGGCAACACACAAAGGCTCACCGTAGCCAGGCGCCAATCGTAGATCACCAGGAAGACGACCACGCCCACCATGAAAATACTGTCCATCGCAACCGCGACCATACCTTCGTTCAGGATTTCCGTCGCTGTATTGAGGTCATTGATGAGGCGAGAGACGATCGAACCCGTGCGGCGTGAATGGTGATAGGTCAAACTGAGCCGTTGAAGGTGGCGATAGAGATCACAGCGAATGTCGAATATGGTGCGTTGTCCCGCTTTTGCGGCGAGCGAGGACCGCAGATAGGTAAACGGCGTACGCGCGAGGAACGTGACTGTCATCAGCCCCAGGACGCACAACAAACGATAGTATTTCTCTTCCTGGGAAAGCCCGGCGATGAACACATAGTCCGCGATGTACTTGAGCGAGCCGGGTAGGCACAGCGCGAGCGTGAACTTGAGCAGTCCGCAACAGACCGCTGCCGCGACCCAGTACCGGTATGGCCGCACATACCGAAGGAATCTCCAGAACGTCGGTGACATAACTGCCGTCAGTATACTGTATCAAGCCCCTCCCGCGCACGGCCCGCATTTCTGTCTCTCGCCAAGGCGCAAAGATCGCAAGGAAGAACGTGGCGTCATTTCGAGAGATATGAATCCCCTTCGGTTGCGGCTCCGCAGCGCTGTGTTTGTCCGGTGTGATGCCGCCGTATTTCTGACGGTCTGCCGTCGAAAACCCGTCAGAATGACGACATCCAACGGTCCCCGTGTGTCCCGTCCAAGAATCGTTTCCTTCACAGGTGGCCACTCCAAGTAGTTGGTATTAGGGAAGTTATGACATCTTTTTCTTATGAACGACGCCAAAGGAAACTCTTGGCATCCGGATTGCTCATCTCCCTGTTGGCTGTCAAAGGGTGACAGTCAGCCCGTAGGAGGCAGGAACCATGAGAAACGAATGGCTTTGCACAGCAGATGAACTCGGTCAGAGCCCGCTGACCCGTATAGCCAAGAGTGGCCGCATGGAGCTTGCCAACGTTCTGCTGTTGTTGGAAGTATGCGACGATATCAGCCGCGTCGGCTACTTGCCCCCGATGCATCGCGCGGCGTACTGGAACTATGACGACGCCATCGGCGACCTCCTCGAAGAGGGCGTCGATCCGACCCAAGTGAACGATGCGGGCGAGACGCCGCTGCATCTCGCCGTGCGCCTGGGCAACCATGAGGCCGCGGTAGCGCTGATCCGCAGCGGCATGGACGTCACTGTGCCTGACGCCCTCGGGATGACGCCGCTCCACTGGGCGGCCCTCAAAGGGTACGAAGGCCTCGCGAAGGCCCTGCTGGCCCACGGCGCCGACCCGTATGCTCTGGAATGGGTTGCGGGCGGGCTATCACCCGTGAGAATGGCCCGGATAATGGGGCACGAAGAACTGGCCGGTACGCTCCAACGCGGCATCGAAGCATGTTTTGAGTGAATGGACCCTTTCGCCTCGGCTGGCGGGGCTTTGGATATAAAGGTCTCTCCGCACAAGACTCCGGAGTAGTCCTGGGGAGGACGGTCCCGGCGGGAATGGACCACATGATAGGAAAAACGGACGGCTGCTCGGTCCGTGACCCGCCGGGACCCCTCCTTTTTCGACCAAGCCTGCGGCAAGTGACCGGGGGACCCTTGGGCGGGCCGAGAGCTTGCGAAAAGATGTGGCACAGCCACGCGAAACGGCCCGCGATTCCGGATCACGCTTTCCCGCAACATCGCGTCCCATCACTTCGCACCGCGGGAGGACGTGTGTTACACTAGGGCGTCTTTCCAGTGGAACGAAAGTCCAGGAAAAGGGCGCGCACGGATGAAGACGATTCGGAAACCCAAACTCACGGAAGTCGTCGAGATTAAAAGGCTGCTCGATGCCGCCGCCAAAACGGGCGACGTCCTGCCGCGCCCCGTGATGGAACTGTACGAAACGGTCCGCGACTTCGTGGTGTACGTGGACGAGCAAGGCATGGGCGGCTGTTGCGCGCTCCACATCGACACGGAGGACTTGGCGGAGATTCGGTCTCTGGTGGTGCGCGGAGACCTGCAACGACAAGGCATTGGCACCAATCTTCTGAATGCCTGTCTCGACGAGGCCCGTAGTCTCGATATCGACCGCGTGTTCGCCCTTACCCGGGCGCCTGGGTTCTTCATCAGGCAAGGGTTTCATGAGATCGACAAACACGAGTTGCCGCACAAGGTGTTCCAGGACTGCGTCCGCTGCACGTTGTTTCCGGACTGTGATGAAGTGGCGGTTATCCGCCGTCTCAGGCCTTTGGCCGATCGTGAGCCCTGAGTCTGCGTGAATGGCCGTGATGTGTTCCTCGTCTGGGTATGTGCCGTATCAGCGGCGACTATGAAGGGTGTCAAAACTCGTGACTTTGCAGGGGAAACTCGGATTCCTCGGTTTCGGCAACATGGGCGGCGCCATCCTCGGCGGCCTGCTCGCGGCAAGGGTAACAGACGCCGCCGACGTGGTCGTGTTCGACATCGACGCAGGCAAGTGCGCCGCGGCGAAAGCGCTCGGCGCGGCCGTGGCCTCATCGCCGGCGGAACTGGCCCGGATGAGTGACATCCTGCTGTTGGCCGTCAAGCCCCAGCATATGGACGATGCCCTGGCACAAATGAAGCCCGGGTTCGCGCCGGTGACCCTTGTTATATCGATAGTGGCCGGCGTTTCGATTGCCCATGTGCAGGCCCGGCTGGGGACCGATGCCCGCGTGGTTCGAGTCATGCCGAACACGCCGGCGCTCGTGGGCGCGGGCGCGGCGGGCATCGCCCTGAGCGATACGTGCACGGAGGCGGACGTCTCGGTTGCCCGGGCAATCTTCGAGGCCGTAGGGGTGGCGGTCACGGTTCCTGAAGCGGCCCTGGACGCCGTGACGGCCCTGAGCGGCAGTGGCCCGGCGTACTTCTTCTATATAGTGGAATGCCTTGTGCGAGCTGCCGTGGCAGAGGGGCTCAGCGAGACACAGGCAATGCGGCTTGCGGCCCAAACGTTGTTAGGCGCAGGCCGATTGCTAATGCAATCGGGCGAGCCGGCCTCGGTATTGCGCGAACGGGTTACCTCGAAAGGCGGCACGACGGCGGCGGCCCTCAAGGTTTTCCAGGAACAGGGTCTGGACCGGGTCCTGGCGGCCGGGGTAGCGTCCGCCGCGGCACGGTCCCGGGAACTCGGCAAATAGGCAACACGGGCGCCGCGCAGAGACCTGTGCGACGCGCGCCCGGGAGTTCGTTCGGAGCACAACATATGACGGAAGACACCTCAGAACCGGGGGGGGGCCTCGACGTGCGGGCCGTTACCTCCGCTTACATCTATGATCGGGAATTCAAACGATCATTCTTGGGCGGCTATGTGACGCGCGAGGTCGACGAATTCCTGGTGCGCGTCGGCGACGCTTTCGAGGCCATGGCCGCAAAAGTGCGCGTCCTCGAAGAACAGCTTCGAGAGCAACGGGAACAGTTGGACGCCTATCAGCGCAGCGAGGAAACCCTGCGTAACGCACTCGTGGCCGCGCAGAAGTTCAGCCAGGACATGGTTGATGCTGCCAAACGGGAAGCCGCGGCGCTAGTGGAGGAGGCGCGGCTCGTCAAGGAACGCGCTTCGTCGGAAGCGGCCAGGCTTGCCGCCGATATCATCAGGGATACGGACAAACTCGAGAGGCAACGGACGCTGTTATTGACGGAACTCCGCACGATTCTCGAGACACATTTGAGTCTCCTGAACAGTCTGACGCCAGATCGGGACCGTGTTTCCCCTGCGCCCGGCCGAGCGTCCCCGGCCGCAAGACCCGTCGCCGAGAATCAGAGCAGCTCGGCGGCCACGTCGACTCCAGACGTGCCGTCGCATGGGGGAAATGACGCCAACGTAATCGCCGGAGCCGTCAAGGAAGCCCCGGTGTCCCGTGGAGAGAATCGGCTATGATGGGATTGGTTTTAGTGTTGACGATAGGGGCTGCTGCGGGCGAAGACACGGCGATAGACGTATTCTTCGCGGAGTTCGCAAAAAAGCGTGATGGAATTGTCACGCTCCGAGCGCGCTTCACGCAGGAAAGCGTCGTTCCTGACGAAACACTCCGGACTGCGGGCACGATCATATACGTGAAACCGAAACGCATCGTGTTCCGATACGATGCGCCTGACCCTATTTACCTGATAGACGACCTGCGGGTGTATGAATACGCGCCGGACTTGGCGCAACTCCAGATATACGATCTCGAGGACAACCCGCAGACAGAAGCATTCTTCCTGGGGTTCGACGAGGACGCCCGACAACTCCGGCAGGGATATGACGTGGAGTTGCTTACGCCGGAAGACGCGGCCCCGGGAGCGCGGGTGGTCCGCCTGCGTCCGAAGAAGGACGAGGAGCAGGAAGCCCCGTTCCAGGAAGTGACGCTTTATCTGCGGGCGGAAGACTACCTCCCCTATCGGATTCATGTGGTCAACGACGCCGAATCCCACGTTACCATTTGGATAACCGATTTCACGGTCAACCAGCCGCTTGAGCCGGGCCTGGCGCAGATTGACTTGCCTGAAGGAACCGCCATCATCGCGCACGAACAAGGCGTCGAGAGAGTCGGGGCGGGAGGAAAACGCGTGCCTGAGGCCGGCGGCCCACCGGCAACACAAACAGCGCCCGGCGACGAGAAGGCTTCCACACCGTGACGCGTATCGTGCTGGCTTCTGCTTCGCCGCGCCGCAAGGCGCTCCTCGCCTCTTTGGGGCTGACGTTTGACGTTATGGTAAGCGGCGTCGAGGAGAACGCGGATGGCCCGCCGGCGGATGCCGTGATCGCCAACGCGCGCGCCAAGCGGGATGACGTGGCCCGCCGCCTGGATGCGTCGTCCCTCGTGATAGCCGCCGACACCCTTGTCGTGTTGCGGGGGCGCCCGCTCGGCAAACCGGCCGACGTTGATGAAGCGCGGCAAATGCTCCGCCGCCTCTCCGGAAACACACATCAAGTCCTGACGGGGCTGGCCGTGTCCGACATGGGCGCGGGGCTTACTGCCGAGGGGTATGAATCAACTGACGTGATTTTCCGTTCGCTGACCGAACACGAGATCGACCAATTCATCCTGGCCGTCCACCCAGTTGATCGCGCGGGCGCCTATACCGTGGATGGGCCGGGCAGCCTGCTCGTGGCGGGGTATCGCGGATGCTACCAAAACGTGCTCGGACTCCCGATAGTCCGTTTGGACTTGCTGCTGCGCGCCGTCGGGTACAGCCTTTTCGACCTGATGGACGGGAACCGCGCCGTCTACCTGTAGTGAACCCGGGATGCGTGGAGGGCCACGCTCCGTCTTGGCCGCGAACCCGCCGTTGGCAAGGGGGCGCCCGAAATAAGGAAGTGTCACGAATGGACGAACGGACGCGACGGAGCGCGTCCCTCCAGAGTTGCGGGTTGCCCCTTCCTTTTGACAAGAAAGCGGTTGTGCAATTAGAATGCCGTTAGTGAAAAGGAAAACGAACATAGAGTTTACGCCGCTTGGCGGGGGCCGAGAGATCGGCTCGAACAGCTACCTCGTCCGTATTGATGGCCGCGACGTTATCCTGGATTGCGGCGTCCATCCCAAGAAGGAAGGGTACCCGGCGCTGCCCGACTTCTCCTTGTTGACCCGCGCACCCGATGCTGCGATCATCTCCCATGGTCACGTGGACCATTGCGGGGCGCTCCCGGAGTTGATTAAGCGATTCCCTTCCGTCACGCCCTGTGCGACCACGGCCACCGTCAGCATCATGGACCGGATGCTTCATAACAGTGTCGCGGTGATGGGCACGCTGGCCAGAGAGCGCGGCATCCGGGAGTATCCCCTATACTCTCACGAAGACGTGGACTCGACCATCCGGCGGACTCTCGGCATCAGATTAGGCCAGGATTTCCTCATCAACCGGCGCAAAGATATGACGGCACGCTTCTTCCACGCCGGCCATGTTCTCGGCGGCGCAAGCGTGCTGCTGCGGACACCGGGACACACGCTTTTCTACAGCGGCGACATCTGCGTGGCCGACCAGGAGTTGGTGGCAGGTCTGATCCCGCTGGACACGTCCATTAAAGTGGACACGCTGATTATCGAGTCCACCTACGGGGCGAACGCCGAAGCCGACGGCGTGCGGTATGAGGATGAAATCGACCGGTTTGCCGAGGCGGTTCGCGACGTGCTCGAAGACGGCGGCGTGGCGCTGGTACCGTCCTTTGCGCTTGGCCGGTCGCAGGAGTTGCTGAACATTATCGCGCGGCTTCAGGAAACGGGCCAGTTGCCGGACGTACCGGTGCTGAGTTCCGGATTGGGTCGCGCGATTTACGAAGTTTACAGCCTGTTCCCGGAATATCTCCGGTCCGACGCGAATCTCCGGCCCCTCAGCCGTTTCGGGCGCACTGGAGACACCTGGAACCCGCGCGCGGTGCGCAAGCTTCTGTCCGAGCCGACCATTATTATTGCTACGTCCGGCATGATGGTTGAGAACACGCCGTCCGCGCTGATTACACAGGAGATGGTGCGTCACACCCATCATGGCATCTTCTTTGTAGGATACCTCGACCCCGATTCTCTGGGCTACAAGTTGCTCCATTGCAGGCCGGGCGACGCCCTTCAATTCCAGCTTGACGCGCCTCCGGTCAAGGTTAAGCTCGAGAATATCCGATGGTTCTATTTCAGCGCCCACGCGCCCCGGGAAGCGCTGTGCAACGTGATCCGCCGCATCCAGCCCAAAAACGTCGTGTTTGTCCACGGCGACCCCGGCGCCATTGACTGGATGTACACCCATGCAAGCAACGGGTGCGCCAAGTTCGCCCCGACCGTGGGCGAGACCATCATTCTTGAGACCTGATCCATGCCGCGGCAGCGCAACCCTTTCTTGATGTGGATGGTCGGCGCGGCCTCCATCGGTTTTGGAGAGCTCACGGCCCGTCTTCCGCTCCCGGTCGCGCGAGGTCTTGGGCGCGGATTGGCTCGCCTCGCCTACTACCTGATACCCCGCCTCCGCAAAGTGGGACTGGCCAATCTCGACCTTGCCTACGGCAACACACTCTCGCGTCCCGAGAAAACCCGAATCCTGAAGGACGCGGTCAAGAACGTCGGTATCGTTGCGGCCGAATTCACGCGCATTCCCATACTCGCCGGTTCGGGCATCGCCCGGCTCGTTCAGTTCGATGGCCTCGAACACCTGGATAGATCGGAAGGCAGTCTGATGGTCGGCGCCCACCTTGGCAATTGGGAATGGATGGCCCCTGCCTTGGCCAGCCAAGGCTTTCTGGTAGCTGGAGTGGTTCGCCCGCTGGACCACCCGGCACTGAACGCTTTTGTGGATCGTCTTCGCCGCTCCGGACACGTGGCTACCGTTCCGAAAACTAACGCGGTTGCCGAGGTCGTTCAATTGCTCAGGAAGGGCTATGTTGTGGGGCTGCTCGTCGACCAAAGCCCGCGTGAGAACGCTGCCCCGGTGCGGTTCTTTGGCCGGGAAACCTGGGGGACGGTGGGGGCCGCGCTCGCGTCAGCGCGCACCCGGCTCCCGGTTCACGCCATTGCCATGCTCCGTCAGCCAAATGGAAGTTATCTTCTCCGGATCAGCCCCGAGATACCCATGGTCCGCTCGGGGGACTTGCGCGCCGACCTGGTACAAAACGCACAACGTTGTCAGGATGCCGTCGAAGCTTTGGTCCGTGCGTGCCCCGGACAATGGTTGTGGTTTCACCGGCGGTGGAAAGCCCGGCCCCGCCTTCAACAAGAGTGGCGAGTGCGGCAAATGGAAGACGCATCGAGGACCTCGGAGCAACGGAGTGATTGACATTTTGGCAGGTTATAGCGCACACTATAGGTAAAGTAGGGGATTTTGGCCCCATCGCTGTGGTGCGAGACAAACCGCCCGTTTGGAGAGCCTATTATCATGTCGCGCATGTCCTGCAATCTCTTGAGTTTAACCGCGTTGTGTTGCGCCGTGTTGACGGCGGGTTGTCCGGAGTGGTTTCCCGGTCCCGGACCCGAAGAAGTCGAACCGGTGGCCGCCTTCAGCGCAACCCCCCTCAACGGGGCTCCGCCGCTTGAGGTCCAGTTCCTCGACGAATCGTCACCGGGTTCTTCCCCCATCAGCAGATGGGACTGGGATTTCGGAGACGGGCTCCGGAGTGCGGAACGCAATCCCGTGCATACGTATTACCGGACGGGCGGGTATACGGTATCGTTGACTGTTACCACGGCGGTCGCCAGCGATACCTCCAGCGTGGAAGACTACATCATGGTTCAGGCGATAGCCGTGCCGCCCACCGCCTACTTCAGCGCGACGCCCACCTTCGGAGATGTTCCTTTGACCGTCACCTTCACTGATGAATCGCATTCCGGCACTTCGCCGATCACGTCCTGGGCGTGGGATTTCGGCGACACCAAGACCAGCATACAGCAGAACCCTTCGCATATCTATGACGAGGCCGGTGTGTACACCGTATCTCTCACCGTGACGACTTCCCGCGGCGCCGATACCCTCACGAAAGAAGGGTACATCGAGGTGATCGTGTTTCCGCGCGCCGATTTTGAGGCGAGCCGTACCGCTATAGAACTGGGTCAGACAATTGAGTTTACGGACTTGTCGACCCCCGGTTCGTCGCCTATCACGGAATGGCTGTGGAGTTTCGGCGACGGGGCGCAGAGCACCCAGCAGAATCCCAGTCACACGTACAGTTCTTTCGGCGTGTTCGACGTGTCGCTGACCGTGACCACGGCCGAGGCGAGCGACACAGAGACTAAGACGCAGTACATCCAGGTTCGCGCCATGCCGCAGGCGGACTTTACCGTCTCGAACCGCCAGCCCACAGTGGACACGCCTGTCATTTTCACCGACCAATCGACCGGAGGTTCCTCGGATATTCTCACGTGGCGCTGGGATTTCGGCGACGGCGGCCAGAGTTCTGACAGGAATCCTACCCACACCTACGCCGTCGGCGGTAAGTACAATGTCTCGCTCACCGTGACGACGGAAGAGGCCGAGGACACCGAACTGAAGCAGGAGTACATCACCGTCATCGTACTTCCCACGGCGGATTTCGAGGCGACGCCCGTGGATGTCCTCGCAACGGTCCCGGTGAGTTTCACGGACCTTTCCGATCCGGGAACCGGGGAGATCACGGCATGGCACTGGGATTTCGATGACGGCGCCACCAGTACGGAACAGAACCCGACGCACGCCTACGCGACCTTCGGCGACTATACGGTCACATTGACCGTGACCACTCAGTACGGCGCCGATTCGATCTCAAAGGAAAACTATATTCACGTGGTCAGTTCGCCGACAGCCGCCTTCACCATGGACAAGAACCAAGTCAACGTCGGCGAGGTCATTCAATTCACGGACACCTCCGTTGCGGGAAGCGACGAGATCGAGACGTGGGCTTGGGATTTCGGCGACGAGTCCAGCAGCGCGGACCGCAACCCTACTCACGCTTACGCGGCTGTGGGTACCTACACCATCACGCTTACCGTAACGGCCGGCGTACATAGCGACACCGAGAGCAAAACGGCCACGGTTTTCCAGCGCCCGCAGGCCGACTTCACCGCCAACCAACTGCAACCGTACATCAACGCACCTGTCCAGTTTACCGACCTTTCCATCCCGGGGTCGTCCGCGATCACGTCGTGGCAGTGGGTCTTCGGAGACGGTACGACCAGCGTACTGGAGGACCCCAGCCATACGTACGCCAGCGCCGGAACCTACCCGGTTTCGCTGACCGTTACGACAGCGGTGGGGCAGGATACCGAAGAGAAGACCGGTTACATCACCGTGATCTCGCCGCTCCAGGCAAGATTCACC
>Ga0315277_10013545_pt1 | contig 10156 bp, 10 predicted proteins | sample YL17G05_15_MG_FD_203695 | JGI IMG/M metagenome (GOLD analysis project Ga0315277, IMG submission 203695) | Sediment microbial communities from Yellowstone Lake, YNP, Wyoming, USA - YL17G05_15 | ecosystem: Environmental > Aquatic > Freshwater > Lake > Sediment | place: USA: Wyoming | collected...
TGAAGCGATGAGCTTCCGCACCGCGTCCTGGCTCTTGTTGCAGAACGAGCAGCGCAAGGCTTCGTCGTTACCGCTGCGTTTCACAGCCATCTCCCGTTCCTACTTGTGCTTGAAGATAATCTCGTCAATGATGCCGTATTCGCGCGCCTGCTGGGCGCCCATCCAGAAATCGCGCTCCACGTCGTGTTCGATCTTTTCCACCGGCTGGCCGGTATGTTTGGCCATGATTTCGTTCAAACTGGCCCGGATGCGCAGGATTTCGCGGGCGTGGATATCGATGTCGGTCGCCTGCCCGGACAGCCCACCCATGGTCGGTTGATGGATGAGGACTCGGGAGTTGGGCAAGGCGAAGCGTTTGCCGGGCGTTCCGGCGGCAAGCAGCAACGCCGCGATGCTGGCGGCCTGCCCGATGCAGATCGTGGCGACGCTGGGCTTGATGAACTGCATGGTGTCGTAAATCGCCATCCCCGCCGTCACCACGCCCCCCGGCGAGTTGACGTAAAGCGACACATCCTTCTCGGGGTCCTCGGCGGCCAGGAAGAGCAGTTGTGCGGTGACGACGTTGGCGACGTTGTCGTCGATCGACGTGCCGATAAAAATAATGTTGTCCCGCAACAGCCGCGAATAGATGTCGTAGGCGCGCTCTCCCCGGTTCGTCTGTTCCACTACCATGGGGATGAGCGTCATATTCGGTTGGTTCTTGCTCATGGCTTGTCTTGGGCTTCGGTCTTCACCCGGCGCTGACGATCTCTAACTTTTCCGTATGATTTTTGCGTTGCGGTAGATGAATTCAAGCGCTTTCTGGTTGCGGCGAGTAGATTTGATTCTATCCAACCCGCCGTCCTGTGTCAAGCGCGATTTGAGCGTCGCGGGCGCTTCGTGATGCTCCTCCGCCAGGCCACGGATCAATTCGTCCACTTCTTCCTCGGAAACCGCGATCTTTTCGGCCTCGGCAATTCTCCCCAGGATCAGCGAGCCACGAACTTCCTTCTCGCCCTCGGGCCGGGCCTCCTCACGGATCTTGCGCCAGTCGATTTCGGTGGTCCGGGGGTCGATGCCCTGCGCCACGAGTTGCCTCATGATCTTCTCGATCTTGTGTTCGAGCTGAGATTCGACGAGCGCCCCCGGCACCGGGAACGCCTGCCGGTTGACGAGTTGCTCGAGGAGATTGTTCATGGCGGCGGCTTCAACCTGGCGTTTCCGGCTCGCCTCCAGGCCTTCGCGCAGTTTCGCTCGCAGGTCGCTCAGGGTTTCCGCCTCGCTGACCGATTTGGCCAGCTCGTCGTCAACCGCGGGCAGCACCTTCTTTTTGATACTCTGGACTTCCACGCGGTAGCCCAGGGTTTTGCCCGCCAGCGATTTCTGTGCGTAGTCGCCGGGATAGGTTACTTCAAACTCGCGCACGTCGCCGGATTTGACGCCGCGCAGGTTCTCGGTGAAAGCCGGCACGGTCCCTTTTCCCCCCAGGTGGACCACGGCCTCGCGGGCCTCTACCGGCCGGCTCGCGGGGTCTTTCGGGTCGCGTCCCTGGTAAGACACCAAAACGTAGTCATCATCCGTGGCGGGTCGATCCTCGACGGCTTCGTAGGTTGCCGCCCGCTGTCGCAGCTCTTCCAAGGCCTGATCAACGTCCGCGTCGGTTACCGCGGTGGACGACTCTTCCACTTCCAGACCTTTGTACTTGCCCACTTCGAAGGAAGGAAGGACTTCGAACGTCGCTTTGCAGGTGAGAGGCTGGTCCTCCTCGAATTTCAGTTCTTCGAACTGCGGCTGGCCTACCACCGACAGATTCTGTTCTTTGACCGCCGTGCTGAAGAACTTGGGAAGGAGCGACTGGACAACTTCGCTGCGAATGTCGTCGCGGAAATGCCGCCGGATCAGCGTGGAAGGCGCGTGGCCCTTGCGGAAACCCGGGATCCGCGCCACACGTTGATACTGCGTCGTGACGCTTTCGGATTCTTTGCGCACCACGTCCACGGGAATCTCAATCACCAGTTCTTTCTTGCAGGTCTCAGCCTCCACGGCTCCTCGATGGCGGGACTAATGCGTGAAACAAAACGGCGAGATGAATCTTTCTCCTAGAATCCTGCGAGCGACCCGGGGAATGAAGTTGCGCGAATCCCTGACCTGTAGGTTATGATGTCCCCTGCGACCCCAGGATTTTCAGTATAGCACACGGCCCTCGGCTGTCAACGGGACCAAAGTACCAAGAGCAGTTGTCAGTGGTCAGTTGACAGTGGTCAGTAAGAGCCGGTCGCAGTTCGTATCCGGCTGTGCGTTTCCACGCTCCGGAGGCCCCCAAAGCTCAATTGCCGGCGACAAGATGCCTGCGGTTGCGAGCTGACAACTGACGACTGCTTTCCGTAAATCCGCACCCACTGCCCCCGCCGCTCGAATTGCTGAAGCAGCTTGAGGTGAAATCGCGAGACCAGCTCCTGGTCACTGACCTGTGGCGCGTAACCAAAGTGGCGTTCCTGAGCGCGACGGAAAATCGGCAATCGCGGCAGCCAGTTGTTGGGCGGCTCCCACTTGCGGGAATAAACATAGAGGAGATCGAAATCTTCCGAGGAGACTTTCTCGAAGTCCTTGGCCGTGAAACCCTCCAGCGCAATCACGCGCCGCGGCTGGTGGACATACCCGAGGAACGGCCGCGCCAGCTCGTCGGTGGCGGGCCAGGCCGTCAGGATGCGCTCGCCCGCGGGGCGCGACTCCAAATACCGGGCGGCGTCCTGGTGGAGTCGAATGAAATCCGCGTAAGAGAGATTGTCTTCATACGGAAACGGGTAGGGCGGGTTGATGAACCAGGCGGCCACAAAGCAGGAGAGCGTGACCCCGCAAGTTGCCCTGGCCCAGGCTTTCGGCAGTCGCCATACGAGCGCCACAGTCGCGAGGATGAAAAAGGGAACGATCGGCAGCAGGTAGCGTGGCAGCACCGCGCCGCCCACGACGCTGAGCATCAGGATATAAGCTGCAATCAACCCAGCGGCTAGGAAGAAGTAACGGCTTGATTTCCTCTGTGCCTCTGTGCCTCTGCGGCTTTGTCTTCGTCCCCACCAGACACCGAGGGCCGCGCCGGCTACCAACAACCAGTTGAATCCCCCAATGAAGACCTCGTACGACCTGCGCAGGAGCGTCCAAAAAAATCTGCCCGGGCTAAGAGTCGAATAGAGATTGAACTGTAAATACTCCGCATTGCCCGTCCAGAAGCCGGTGACGTGATGGTAGTAGATCGTCCAAGCCACGAGCGGCAGGAGCGGGGCCGCGAGCGCTGCCCAATCGCGCGGGGGCGTGCGTTCCTGTCTCTGTAGGGGCACGCCATGGCGTGCCCCTACCCTGGGGAAGCTGTATATCCACGCCACGGGCAACATCACCACTGCCGTCTCTTTCGTCAGCACGGCCAGCGATGCGATTACCGCAAAGCTCAGCATTCGCTCCCCCAGGAGTGCGATTACCGCTAAGGTCGTGAGAAGCGCCGCCGGCAGATCCAGGAAGACCATCGTGCTCTGCGCGAAAAACATGGGCGAGAGGGCCAGCAGCACAGCAGCCCACGCCGCGGGCTCGCGGTCCGTCACGCGCCGTGCCAGCGCATAGGTCGCTGTCACAGTGGACGCCGCAATCAAAACCATCGCCGTCCGGGTTACGACCGGCGAAAAACCGAACACCCGCCACGCCAGCGCCAGGTACACCATCACCAGCGGCGTGTGACCCGTCGGCAGCGTGCTTTCCGGGATCAGCCGCCCCGCATGATAAATGTCCAGCGCCGCCGGAATGTAATACCCTGCTTCGTCCCAGAAGTAGGGCAGGGAAAGAAGAGGGATGTGCAAACCCACCAGTGCCAGGAATACTCCAACGAGGAGGGCCGAAACGTAGGTGACGGCGCGCATCAGGCCAACTCTAGCAGAAGCCGGCGGGCAGGGGTATTCAGGCAAGGCTGGAGCGGCTTCCATTGCCGGGATTACTTTGCCTTATAATGGTGATGCGCGAAAGTGGCGGAATTGGCAGACGCGCCAGACTTAGGAACTATCGGAGCATCTGGCACCGTCATGCACGACGAAGTCAGAACTAACAAAAACAACGACTTACCTAAACCGCCATGCATAACTGCGCAGGATTCTGCACGAAATCACAGAACCAACTGAGGCTAGAACTGAAACTGGCCATTGGACCTCAAGGGTCCAAACGCCGGGTAGGCCGAGGCACGGGATCACTAGATCGGTGCGTCCCAGGGCTGCCCACCTGACGAAGATCGTCCGTTATCAGTCGAACTTCGTCCCGGAGCGTTTCAAGGATCCGGCTACCCCACCCACGCCGGGAGAGAGCGACCACTTCGCCCTCTTGAGTCGAATGTGGGTGATCTTCTAATCCGGCGGAGAGACACTTGCACTGTTTTGGGACCACGCAACGGACGACGTCACAAAAGCGAAGCCGCACACGAGTCCTGAAATGAAGCGGGACTCCCTGCTGACGATGATCAGTGAGGTTCAAGGACCGATGGACACAGTGATCATCCATAGTCCTCGAGACTTCGAGTTGGGATTCTATACGTTCTTAACCAGCGGGGGTAGATCCGCGGAGTTGGAAATCCTATATAGACTTGGCCTTTCCGGTCTTGACGCTTTTCGTCTCCACGACGAAGCGCGCCATGGACTTCGAGACGTGTTCCAAGACCGTTGCCCATTCGTCGAGGTGCCGTTGTCCCTTGGCCGTCAGCTTGTAGACTCGGCGGGCTGGCCCGCTTTCCTCGGTGTTCCATGCAGAGACGACGTTCCCGTTCGCCTCAAGCTGGCGAAGAGTTCGGTAGAGGGCTCCACGCTCGATCTCGGCATCTGTGAGCGCATACTCCTGGAGATACCCCGACAAATCGTACCCGTGGGAACGCCCCTTCTTCTTAAGAAGCAGCAGCACCACCGGTTCGACGAACCTGTACAGATTCCCCATGGCGCATGTGCACGGATGCGCCCTCCCGTGCCGGCGGCATACACGACCTGGCATGATTCGGGCTCCTCCCTACGTGTATAGTACATCTATTCTGAATTCGCGGATTCGCAGAAACTGCCAGAGGTTTCGGGTAGGCCAGTCGGGCCGCCGTTTCACTATTGCACCCGCAACTGGCCGGTGCCGACAAACTGAACTTTCGGCAGGCCTTTCTCGTGCGGCGTCTGAATGTTGGAGCATAGCCGACTGGCCCGCGAATAGTCCCACAGACTGAACACTGCATCTTCAGGTGCCAATCCTCAACACGAGTTTTCTCACTGCGCTGCCAAACTGCCGCGTGCCGCCGCCTTCACTCACCACGCGGAGAACGCGCCCGGCATCCATTACTTTTACACCTGAAAGTAATGTGACATTCCGTCTTGCGAACACCTCCGGGAGGAAGGGAGTCGAGGGACCGACGAGCGCAACCTGGCGGGCATGCTCGCATTTGTCCAACAGAATGTCCAAGGTGCGGTTCAAAAGCGTTGTTGCGGAAAGAATCACGACTGTGCACTCTGGAAGGAGGGCGGTCGCGGCCCAACCGGGCAGAACCTCTTCCTTGTGCCGTCGGCGCTCGAAAATGTGTAGTGTCTTCGTCCGGCCGCGGAGGCGTTCCACCCAGGGGGCGAAGTAGCCTACCATGCCAACGACGTCCTCCGAACCGATCTGCAGCAGGTCATTCGCTTCGGCCTCCACGGCGTCGGGCGGGGGCTGAATCAGTGCGTTCAAAGTTGCCAACCCAACAGCCGCGGGTATCGCATCCAGGGACTTCGCCATCCGCGCGATATTCACTGCGGGCTGGCCCGTCAGTGTGCCCGCCTGGGGCAGGACGCAGCAACCTTCGCCCCCTTCATCGCGGAACGTGTAGGCCAGACCACAGGAATTATTGTCCAGTGTGACGGCCACGTACCCCAAACCGATTCTCAAATCGCTTACCGACCGGCCGGCGGCCTTGGAAACAAGACGTTCGAAGACCTCATCTATAATCATGAATCGGCCCCGCTGCTCCGCAGTGCCAAGTCAGTTCAGGACGCCCGCCTCAACAAGCAGGCCGCGGAGCTGTTGGCGCTCCCTGTCGGTCAAGTTATCACCCGGCCCTCGAACCGGTCCCCCTGCCAAACCCATCAGCTCCAGCGCCGCTTTCAGAATCCCCACGTAGACATGGCCTGCTGTGAATGCCGGCAACACCCACGGATCCCGTCCGCGGTTTCGCGCACACACCGTCGCGAATTCGTACAACGGGGCAGTCTTTGTGATTATCTCTCTCACTTTGTGGAAGTCGCAGGCGTCGGAAGCCTCCAGCAACTGGAGAGAGAGTTCAGGCGCCAGGTTTGCAGTCCAGGTGACAAAGCCCGGGCAACCCAGCGCTGCTTCATAGGCGAACTGCAGGTCCCCCAGCCCGCACACCACTGTCATCTTGGCAGGATCCACGGCGTCGCGCATGGCCTTGTACAACGTTACGTCGCCCGCGTTCTCCTTATCCGCTATGATATTTGGGTGTTCCGCGCATCGTGCCATCAGATGCGGAGGCATCCAGAGCTTGGATACCACGGGATTGTTGTAGATCATCACACCGATGCCGAGGGCGTCGGCCAGGTGAAGATAGTGGCACACCAAGCCTTCCTCGCTTGGGACATGGTAGTAAGGAAGAACCACCTGGACGCCGTCAACTCCGGCGCTCTCCGCCGCTTTGGACAATTGAACGGTGAGGTCGGTGCCCGCAGCAGCGGTCCCAGCTACGACCGGGATTTCACCTCCTACAGACTCCACTACGGTCTCGATCACTTTCAACCGCTCTGCATCCGCCAGTGCGTACGCTTCGCCCGTGCTCCCTGTCGGAACCAGGACAATGCGTCTCCCTCGGCAGCGCTCGACGAGGAAACGCGTGTTTGCCTTGAGGCCTTCCAAGTCGAGACTGCCGTCCCGGTTCATCGGAGTCGCTTGCACGATGACCACTGCCTTGATTCTTTCTCGCATTGCGTCTGGGGATAGTGCCATCACTTCCTCCTTCCGAATGAAGAGCAGATCGAAATATTGGAAATCTCGAGAGCCGTCCACCGCATATCCGAAAATCTAAGCTTGGTTCCTCACTCCCCGTGGCGGAACCGAACATCACTTGTGCTCCGTCTCCTGCCCAGGCTGGTGTTGCCTCTTCTCAGTGAACCGGCCGTCGGCCACCGAGCGCCGCACGCGCGTCTGGTCGAGCCAACCCGATTTCTCCACGGAATGGCAGTCGAATTCGGCGACATAAGGTTTGATGTCCAGCAGGGGAGTCCCGTCCAGGATGTCAACGTCGGCAACTTCGAGCGTGTTACTCACAACCTGAAGCAGGCGAACCACTGACATCCCGATCGCGTTGGGTCGACTGGGCGCGCGCGTGGCGAATACGCCGCGCTCGCGGTCGTGAAGGAAAGGAATGACCAAGAGTTGCGGCTCCGGCGCCCGGTCAAACCAATAGATCAACCAGATCCGCTCGAATCCGTCCAGGTCCTTCAGACCGTCTCCGTACTCAGGGAAAACCTCGACAGTCCCTTTCGCACCACCAGACCGCGACGGTTGGATGGGAGTTCCCGTGGGCTCCTGGAAAGGGGTTCGGATTATGCCGATCGGCTTCACTCGCATCTCTCGCAGTGCGGCGTTTTGCGAATTCACGTGATCACACTCCCCTTGAAGTCCTGAAGAAATGAGAAACAAGCGCCGGCAGAGCAATCCACGACTCTCTCGCCAAACCAGCTCCGAAGTCTGGCGATAGCGCCTTTCCCGGTGCAGTGACACGGGGCCACAACCCCGATCCGATATCGGTCGAGCGCCGCGCAGGTTAACTCAATTCTTTCCTCAGAGGCCTCCGCAAGGTGCATCCCACCCAAAACGGCACGCATTGACCTCTTCCCTGTCAGCTTCGCGACGTAATCCAGCGTGTTGACCACGCCCGAGTGCCCGCACCCGAGGACGACCACAAGGCCGTTGCGAGAATCGACGTAAAGTGCCTGGTCATCCGCAACGACATCCTTCCGGGTGCAATGTTCGTCCAGGAAAAAAGGTCCGCCCGTATTCTCAAACGTGGCCAAACGAGGAATCTGGCCGGTGACCGATAGTCCGGAGCAGATCCGCGTTGGCCCTCTTGTGAAGGTCAAATAGTGGTCGCGTCCCAGAAGATCAGACGCGACCTGCTCGGGGATGCCAATCGGGCGACATGGCGTCTTCTCTCGTCGTGAGTACTTGGATTCGAAAGCGAGAGGATGGATATATACGACCGCCCTTCCGGATCGCGCAAGAACTCGAGGCAGCCCGCCGGTGTGGTCGTAGTGGCCGTGGCTGATCACGATTGCATCCGTCTGACCCAAGTCAACAGCGAGTTGCTGGGCATTTGGCTCCAGTGCCTCACCTTGCCCGGTGTCAAACAGAATCTTCCGCCCCTCCGCCTCGATCCAGAACGACAGCCCGTGCTCCGTTCTTAGACGGGAGTCCCGCGCGGTGTTCTCGACAAGAACAGTGATGCGCAAATCCGTGATCATGGCCGAACCCGGAAGCGCCTCCTTTGCCATCGCAGCCGCCCATTCAGCGTCCAGCAGCGGCTTCCGCCGTACCCTGCTGGATCTGGCGAACGATCTCCGAAAACGCCCCCATCGCTGGCCCCGCTGCGGGATCCATTGCAAAGGGCTTGCCGCTGTCACCGCCGCAGACAACGTTCGGATCGATCGGTATGCTCCCCAGGAACGGAACCCCCATTTCGTGTGCCAGCCGCTCTCCCCCACCTCTCCCGAAGAGATTGACTGCCGCTCCGCACTGCGGGCACACGAAGCCGCTCATGTTCTCGATGATGCCCGCGACCGGCAAGGAGGCCTGCCGGCAGAAGGTAATGCACCGTCGAACATCCGAAACGGCGAGTTCTTGCGGCGTCGTTACGATGACCCCGGACGCCTGGCGCCCAACCAACTGCGCAACCGATAAGGGCTCATCACCCGTTCCAGGTGGGCAGTCGATAACCAGGAAATCCAATGGGCCCCACGCCACATCCGACAGGAACTGCCGGATGACCCGGAATTTCAGTGGGCCGCGCCAGATCACCGCATCTGAGCGCTTTGGGAGAAGAAAACCGATCGACATGACGGCCAGGCTGTCGCTGAGCATTACCGGCAGCAGGAATTCGCCATCCGTCGCCAGCGTGTGGTTGTCGAGACCCATCAACATTGGAATGCTCGGCCCGTGAATGTCCACGTCGAGCAGGCCAACCTTGAAGTGCTCCGCCGCCAGGGCAACGGCGAGGTTCGCAGCGACTGTGCTCTTCCCGACGCCTCCTTTGCCGGATAGTACGATCAGTTTCCGGCCGATCTGCTCCATTCGCTCATGGAGTCTGCGTTCCTCTTCCTGCCTTGAATCCACGTCCGATTTTGCGGGGGCGTGCTGTGATTCAGTCACCATCGATTCAGTTCCTTATTGATAAATCCGAGCTTTGCATTGACTCGCAAGAAGGTTTTGTCCACTTCTCCCCAGTTGAAAGAAGCAGCCAGCCTGCCCTCGACCACCGCGACGGCGTCCGGCGGGCTGGTGAAAGTGCGCGCCCGGCGCAGTAGAGTGGTGTCCCCGTTTTTCCCGGAAATACTGCAGTCGATCGCGCCCGTCGATGCCTCCATGAGCCGATTGCTCTCCCTTCACGCGGAGCGTTGACAAGCCACCCTCAGAGCGAGTATACTATAAGTGTTAGTTACACTGATAGAGGCAAAGTGTCACGACATGCAGAAAAGTACCCGTTTCCCAGCGTGGCGCCACCAGAATCATGCGGTTCGGAAAACAGTGGTCGCGATATGGCCCTCCCGGGCAGGGGAAGCCAAGTAATGGTCGGCAGATTGCAAGCATGTCCGCTTGGCGGGTGATTTGCCAGTGGGGACCAAACGAGTCCGTGCATCGTGGCCAGAGGAGGGGCGTCATCTGCTTTGGTTTCCGTGCCCGGGTTTACCGCCTCCAAGGTGCCGGACTCGCGGCCGTAGAAGACAACAAACTATCTGAAAGGAAACAATGAATTATGCGAATCGCTATCCCTTTAACGAATGGCCTACTGGCCCAGCATTTTGGGCATTGTGAGCATTTCGCCTTCATCGATGTGGACACGACGAAGAAAGAGATCCTCGGTTCAGCGCAGGAGGCGGCACCGGAGCACGAGCCGGGCCTGCTGCCGCGCTGG
>Ga0315277_10013546_pt1 | contig 10156 bp, 11 predicted proteins | sample YL17G05_15_MG_FD_203695 | JGI IMG/M metagenome (GOLD analysis project Ga0315277, IMG submission 203695) | Sediment microbial communities from Yellowstone Lake, YNP, Wyoming, USA - YL17G05_15 | ecosystem: Environmental > Aquatic > Freshwater > Lake > Sediment | place: USA: Wyoming | collected...
TGCTGCAATTAAAGTGATAAAATGAAAGAAGCAAAACTGTATAAAAAAATTGATAGCAAAATAATGTGCACCGCTTGCGCTAGATATTGCAAACTTTCTTCGAAACAAGTAGGAATTTGTGGCACAAGACAAAACATTGATGGAAAACTTTTTTCACTAGTTTATGGAAAAGTTGCTAGCTCGCATGTAGATCCGATAGAGAAAAAACCTTTATTTCATTTCTTTCCAGGTTCGAAAATTTTTTCCTTTGGAACTACTGGATGCAATTTTTTTTGTGCATACTGCTGCAATCCAGATTTGTCGCAAAGAAAAAAACCTGAAGGTCAAAGCATCGGCCCTAAACAAATTGTGGAGCTGGCGAAAAAATATGAATGTGAAGGAATTGCTTACACATACAATGAGCCAACAATTTTTATTGAATTTGCCCATGATACTGGAGTTGTAGCAAGAAAAGGAGGTTTAAAAAATATTTTCGTTTCCAATGGGTATGCTACACCAGGTTCTGTAAATCTTATGACTGATTTCCTTGACGCAATTACAGTCGACATAAAGGGGAATGCTGAAAAAAATTTTGTAAAAAAATATATTGGAGTACCTGATGCAGAGCCAATTTTCCAGACTTTGCTTGAACTAAAGAAAACAAAAATTCACATCGAGATCACAGATTTGATTGTGCCTAAGATTGGGGATGATTTGAAAGAAGCAGAAAAAGTTTGCAAGTGGGTTTTGGAGAATCTTGGAGAAAAAACACCAGTTCAATTCATAAGATTTTTCCCAAGCTACAAATTGATTGATTCGATAAACACTCCTATTAAAACTTTGGAAAAGCATTACCAGGTTGCAAAAAAGGTTGGATTGAAATATGTTTATTTAGGAAATGTTGCTGGACATGAATTCGAGAATACATATTGCCCAGAATGCAACAAGGCTGTGATAGAGAGGTTTGGTTTTGAGATAAAGAAATGGAATTTGGATGAAAAGAACAAATGTAAGTTCTGCGGAACTCCTATACCAATTGTTGGGCAACTGAGTAAAAGTGTTGACGGAGATAGATTCTTCTCAATTCAGGATTTAAGTTAAAGTAGAGAAAATTATTTTATGATCAAACTTGTTGTATTTGACGTCGGCGGAACTTTAGTAGATTTTCATTCACCTTTGAACAAAGTAACAGTCAAAATTTTGAGGAAAGTATTCAATATAAGAACGAATGAAAAAGAAATACAGAAAATAATCTATGAAATCGAATTGAAATATGGTAGTTGTCATTTTCCTAGAAAAAGATATTCACGCCTCGTTGCAGATGCCATTTTCCAAAAGTTCGATATTCCAAATAAAAAAACTAAAGAATTCTTCAAACATTGGGACAAATCGAGGTTTGGAAATCAAAAGCTTCATCCAGATGCGCTTCCTACTATCAAGAAATTAAAAGGCAAATACCTGCTAGCAACACTTGCCAATTCTCACGACAAAGTTTTTCATCAAAGAATTTTAAAGAAAACAAAATTGAAAGGGCATTTTCATTTGCATATTGATTCTGCTGCTGTGGGAATAAAAAAACCCAATTCTAGAATCTTCAAGATTGTTCTTCATCATTTCAAGGTAAAACCAGATGATTCTGTGATGATTGGTGATATACCATCTGCTGATATCTTTGGAGCTAAAAGAGTGGGTATGCACACGATTTTAATCAATAGAAAAAGATTGCCTTATCACTTCACTCGGCAAACGAAACCTGATTTTGAAATCCATTCATTGAATCAGCTTTTGCCAATCATAAAAAAATTATGAAGGTAAACGCTTTTTTATCAGCCAACTCTAATTCTTATAAGATATGGCAGTCGAATTCAAATTCCCAGACGTAGGTGAAGGAATTACTGAAGGGGAAATTAAGAAATGGCTTGTTAAAGAAGGAGACAAAATTAAAGAGCACGATGTTCTTGCTGAAGTTGAAACTGATAAAGCCATCGTCCAAATACCTTCACCGGCTTCAGGAAAAATTCTAAAACTGTATCACAAAGAAGGGGATACGATTCATGTTGGAGAAGTTATGGCAACTATCGGAAGTCCTGGAGAGAACATTCCTGAAAAACCTGCACAAGTAAAGCAACCAGTTGTTAAGCCAGCAGGAGTTGTTGGCTATTTGGAAGAGGCTCCAGAAGAAGAGGAGTTTGTTTGCCCTGTTTGTAAAATCAAATTCCCAACAAAAGATGCTTTGAATGAGCACAATGCAATTCACAAATTGCAAAAAGGATTAAGGGCAGAAGCAGCACCTTCGCCTATTCTTGCAACACCTGCAACGAGAAGAGTTGCAAGAGAATTGGGTGTTGACCTTTCTAAAATCAGGGGGACAGGATTGGGAGGAAGGGTAACTGAAGAGGATGTGAGAAAGTTTGCTCAATTTGCAGGAGTTCATGCTGAGCATCCAGGAGTAACTGTAGTAAAGAAATATGATTTGTACGGATATGTTGATAGAATTCCTTTGAAAGGTGTGAGAAAAGCAATGGCTAAGAGAATGGTTGAATCAGCAACAAAAATACCTCATGTAACTTCAATGGACGAGGCTGATGTCACAGAACTTTGGAATCTCAGAGAAAGAGAGAAGAAGATTGCAGAACTGAAGGGAGTCAAATTAACATTTTTGCCTTTCATAATCAAATCCTGTGTTCATGCCTTGAAAGAGCATCTATATGTTAATTCAACTCTTGACGACGAGCATGAAGAGATAATTTTGAAAAAATATTACAACATTGGACTTGCGATTGACACTGATGATGGTTTAATTGTTCCTGTCATTAAAGGTGCCAATAATAAAAGCATTTTACAAATCGCACAAGAAATCCAAGAATTAGCAGAAAAAACTAGAAACAGAACAATTGATTTAGGAGATTTGAAAGGTGGGACTTTCACGATTACTAATTATGGAAGCATTAGAGGGAACTGGGGAACACCATTAATTAATTATCCTGAAGTTGCAATTCTTGGTGTTGGCAGAATTTTTGAGAAACTTAATATCAAGGAAGGAAAAGTTTTTGTTAGAAAGATCTTGCCACTATCTCTTTCATTTGATCACAGAATAATTGATGGTGCATATGCAGCAAGATTCATGCAGACTTTGATTGAACATCTAGAAGATCCTGACTTGATTCTGATTGAAAGAGATTAAATTTATTCTACTGGTTTGGCCATCTTTTTAAAATCCCTGTTCTTTACCTCAATCCACAAACAATATGGAAGGTTCTTCTTCAATCTCCCAGCAAGTTTCTCCCCAGGAATCTCTTCAACTTCTTTTTCAGTAAATGCTGGTTCTCTTCCATGTATCCAGGTTTTTTGATTGTATTTTCCTTGCAATAATGGCTGTATTCTAGCCAAAACATTTTCATCGATTTTTCTCCTTTCATACTTTCCTTTTGTTGCTTCCCTCAAAATTTCTTGTGCAAGCAAATCATTAACCGCTTTCAATTTTTGTTCTGGGTTTGCATTTGGTGCGAAATCTTGCAGTTGATTCAATATTGCTGGTATGTTTCTTAACGCTGATTCTTCGGTGTATAATCTGCCATGTATTTTCCTTGTTTTCAGCCAAACCCTACTTGCAATTTTTTCTACATGATAGGGTTTTACGATAATCAATCCATGAAGCAAAGCACTGTCTACTCCCCAGAGCATTGCATGACTTGCGACAATCTTTCCATCAATCTTCACGCCGCATGCTCTATGATCTGCTTCAACGTTTTCAATTCCCAAGTTCTCAAGTGCACGAGCAACAATTCCTCCATAATATTTGCGCATCTCAACTAGATCTTTAAAACTTCTATCACGAGGAACTGCAAACATGTAAGCAAGAGTATTTTGTCCGGTCTGCACATGAGACCCGCCTGTGAGCCTTCTAATCAGATCAACATCATAATCTAGTTTCTTCAAAACATCAGTGTCTTGACCATAAGAAAGAACGATGGAATCTCTGTCGAAAGTGAAGAATCTTATCGATGGTATTCTGTCGGTTGCAGCAAGTTTTACGAAATATTCCTCAAGAGCCATATTGATGTTGGCAGGAAAGGAGTTGTTTCCCCAATAGGTATAGTCAAACACAATTAATATTTCTGTTATTCCTATAATTAAATCATGGGTTACGATATTGACAAGATTGAACCACCTAGAAAAAAGAAAAAGTATAAAGCGTACAAAAAAGGATTTGAAAGACGAAGAGTAAATGTTGTAAAACTGAAATGATACTTAGGCGCCAGTCATCTAGCCTGGTAGGATACAAGCTTCCCAAGCTTGGCGCGCGGGTTCAAATCCCGCCTGGCGCACATTCTTCACAGCTGTAAATAAAATTTGTATTCGAATTCGAAGAGCTTATTAATTTATATATTTCTCTTGTATCTATGGATCAAACATATGTTGTATACTTTGATGCATCACCACTTCCATTAATGGCGGTAGCTTTGGATCGTCTAGTAGCTTCAACTCCAGACGCGATTGTTCTTCTTACATATGATTCTGGTAAAGTTCCAAACTGTTATTTGCCGGTAATTAGAGAAGCGACAGAACGAAGAATTCCTGTATTTGGTGTGCGTCAAACAATATTCTTAGATACTCAATTTGATGCGACACAAGGAGCTGATTTTGCTTCATATGAATTAGAACCTTCCAATCTGAATGCTGGAATTATTCCATTGCAAGGATATTCTTTTCCTTTGTTAAAATCTGCTGATGATGCAAAAAACTTTGCAGAAAGGAATCTTAAAAAATATGGAATAACACTTGAAAAAGGAATCCCACTTAAGGTAAACGGAATCGAGATGATAAATCATGTTTCCAGCGGGATGGAAGAAATATGCTCTACAAATTGCAGTTATGAAGAGATAGTAAAGCAAGCCAGAAGGAGATTTTCAACTCCAGAATTTAATGCCAGAATTGATCAAATCATAAAAGAACCGCGTGGATGGAAATCCTTGCTCGCCAAGCTCATGCACATAAGGTTATAAAAATCAAAAGTTGTGCGGTAGGGGCACATGTCATTTAAATTTCAGCAATCCGACATCTCCAAAGCAAATTTTAATCGGTTTCTTGTATTTCTTGCCCAGCTGAATTATTTCTTTCTGTTTTTCAATCCAGAATTCCTTTGATAATTTCTCATATTTTTCTTCAAGCCCAGAGAAATTGTCTTTTATTACATTCATTATCTGCCCTCTAGCTGCTGGCATGTTTAACCAATCAAACATTAAAAAGTCGACGAATGGAGAAACTTCTTTCACTATTTCCTCCATGTCAGTTAGAAATGGCAATATCGGTGCGACAAAACAATATGTGTGAAATCCATTTTCTTTTAACTTTTGCAAAGCGTTTACTCTTGCTTGAGATGTTGGCGAGCCTGGCTCGAAAATTCTCTTGATTCCAGGATCTAAAACTGTGATCGTCAACCCTAATTCAACTTTTTTAAATCTTGAAAAAACATCCATATCTTTTGTAATCAAATCAGATTTTGTTAGAATTGATAAAATCATTTTTGGACTTAAATTCTGCAAAACTTTTCTCGTGAGCTGATATTTTCTTTCCACAGGCTGGTAAGGATCTGATACTGAAGACAAGAAAACAATCCCTTTCTTGTTTTTGCTTTCTTTAGCAGCAAGCTCTGCCGCATTTGTTCTTACATCAACAAATTCTCCCCACTTTTCTTTTGAATTCCTCCACCTGCAAATAAAACGAGCATAGCAGTATATGCAACCATGCTGACACCCAGAATAATGATTTACGGCATAATCTGCTCCCGGAATTCCAGTTTTAGTCAGAATGTGCTTTGCCTTTACTTCATGGACTTGAAACACAATAAAACCTTTAAATTCTAATCATTTTAAATAGTAAAAGCAAAAATAGTCTTTAACCGGTGTCATTAAATGGTTAAGAGAACTGGTCCAACAAATGTATATCTAAAACAGTTAGTGGAGACTCTGAAAAAGCAGTCTTATGAGAAAAATGCTGCGATTTGGAGGACCGTGGCTGAAAAATTGGAAAAACCAAGAAGACAGAAGGTTGAAATTAACCTTTCAGATATAGAGAGACTGAGTGAAAAGGATGAAATAATTCTTGTTCCTGGAACTGTTTTGGGAGATGGGGAGTTAAGCAAACCAATTTCTATTGCTGCTTGGCGGTTTTCCCCCTCAGCTGAAGAAAAAATAAAAAAAGCTAAAGGTAAAATTATGAGTATTGAAGAATTGATGAAAGACAAGCCTGATGGAAGTGGAGTAAGAATTTTGGTGTGAAATATGATTGTTTATGATGCTGAAAATCAGGTTGTTGGAAGAATTGCTTCAGTCATAGCAAAGCAATTGCTGAAAGGAGAGGCTATTTTTGTTGTCAATTGTGAAAAGGCTGTGTTAGCTGGAAACCCAAAAACAAAAGAAAAATTTTATTTGGAGAGAGTTCAGAGAGGAGACCCACTCAAAGGACCGTTCTTCCCAAAATATCCTGATCAAATTTTTAGAAGAGCTGTTAGAGGCATGCTGCCTTGGGACAGGGCGAAAGGAAGAGATGCTTACAGGAGATTGAAAGTCTTTATTGGTGTGCCTGAGGAATTAAAGAACAAAGAAAAAGTTAGGATTGAAGAGGCTGATGTCAGCAAGTTGAAAGGAAGGCACTCAACCCTTGAAAAAATTTCACTTCTTATAGGGGCGAAGAAAAGATGGTAAAGAAAACAGAGAAACTAAAAATTGTTTTCACGACTGGAAAAAGAAAAGATGCAGTAGCAAGAGCTAAAATTGTTGCTGGAAGTGGAAAAATAAAGATAAATTCAGTCCCAATTGATGTTTGGGGAAATGAGTTTTTGCAGATGAGGATTAAAGAGCCATTGATTCTAGCCGATGATTTGGCAAGTAAAGTCAATATTAATGTCAATGCAAGAAGTGGTGGTGTCATTGGCCAAACTGAAGCTATTCGAATGGCGATAGCAAGAGCTTTGGTGGGCTTTTCTAAAGATAAAAAATTAAGAGATAAATTTATAGAATACGATAGGAATTTATTGGTGTTTGATCCTAGAAGGAACGAACCTCACAAACCTGGGTCTAGCAAACCCCGTGCTCATAAACAAAGGAGTAAGAGATAAAATGATAATACCGGTAAGATGCTTTACTTGTGGTAAAGTTATCGGACACTTGTATGAAGATTTCAAGAAAAGAACTGAAGATGGGGAAAATGCTGAAAAGGTCTTAAATAATCTTGGTTTGAAGAGGTATTGCTGCAGGCAAATGTTCTTGGGTCATGTGGATTTGCTAAAAGAGGTTGCCCAATTTAAACCATAAGATTTAAAACTTATTAGTGATAAAAATTATAATATCGGTTATAATGGGGAGCAAAAACCGTATGAGTTTACATCTGCTCCTTGAAGGGATAAAATTTGGTTTGGCCTACAGATAGATTAACAAGATTTGAAGTCGCTAGACTTGTTGGAGCTAGGGCTTTACAGGTTTCATTAGGTGCACCAGTTCTAGTAAAAGTTGAAGAATCTCTTAGTCCTATCGATACTGCAAAAGCAGAATTCAAAGAGAAAATTATTCCTATAACAGTTAAGAGAACTATGCCAAACAACGAGCAAGTTGTTATTGTAATAAATAAAGCTATAGATAATTGGTTAAAGAATCATGCCGGAGAAATTTAATAATATTATTCTGCGAGTGATTTTTCTTTGATGAAACTGTAAATTTCTTTAGCCATGAGTTCATGACCAAAGGGATTTGGATGTCCTTCTCTGGGTTCAACAACTAGTTCCTCTCTTGGATATTTCATAACAGTTGGTTGAAAATCAATAAGGTACCAACCACTTTTGTTCGGCAATACTTTATCCTGGAAAAACGATTGAATTCTTTCCATAACCTTCCTATGGTAATCGTCTTGGAACATCTCTATTCCTGTAAAAATTATGACTTTCAAACCTCTTTGTTTTGTCAAATTATAAAGATCTCTCCAAGGAATGTAAATGGTATTCCACCTACTTTTGTCATAATCGTCTAGAGTTCTATCATTGATTATGATATCAGCCCACCATCCCCCCAACATGTGTTTGTCGAAATCCGATATGGTCGAATTTTTGGAAATTATTTGTAAATATTTTTCCCGAAGATCGACAAACCCCTCTGGTATATCGTTATATGCTTCTGTTGCATTTGCAGAAATCTTTTGGTAATAGAAGTCCGCCATTTCCTCTTCTTCAGTATTGTTTAGAATGTCATTTCTGTGATAAGCTATTATAATCAAATCAGGGCTGTACTTCAGTCCTTTTGTTTTCAGCATTTCAACTTCTTGTTTAGTATTATATCCTGGCACTGCCAAATTCAAAACTTCGTATTTCTTTTGGGAATCTTTGTTGAGCATCTTTTCTAAAAATACTGGGAATGTTTCGTTGTCATTAACACCCCAACCGAAAGCAACAGAATCACCAAGAACCAATATTCGAATTGTGTTGTTTGGCTTTTCCAATGAATAATCCTTGCCTCTAAATCCATCAGAATTGATAGTAACATTTACGACATTAGGGAATCTAACTGTATATCCGTCAAATAATTGAGAGAAATTTGGTTTTAATTCTTTTTCGAGCACAGAATCATTGCTTGGAATAAGAAACTTGGGCAAATACCTGGGTGTTGCATTATCAGTCTCTAAATTAGCCTTTATTAGATAACCGATACCCAGTCTGTAAGCAAAGAACTCAAAATAATTGGAAAACAAAAATAGAATCATCAACACTTCAGCGGTTATCACTGCAAACAACAAAAGTCTTTTCCCATCTTTAATACGAATCACTAATGTGTTAGTTTATTTCTTTATTAAATAATTTTCTAAGACTAAAAAGTCCATGTTAGTCTTTAGAAAATCATCAAATGCCTCTTCTGGTTTATTCACAATCGGCTCTCCTCTGAGATTAAAACTTGTATTTAGAATAACAGGTATGCCAGTTTCGGTGTAGAACTTCTTAACCACATCGTAATAAATGCTGTTATCTCTCTTGTTGATGGTTTGTATTCTGCAAGTCTGATCTTCATGAGTTATTGCCTTGATATCTTTGACTTTATCATCCTTGACTTTGAAAGCAAAAATCATAAATGGTGAATAATGGTTTTTTTCAGGAACTTCAAAGTATTCATGAACTTTTTCTTGCAAAACAGAACCTGCAAAAGGTCTGAACATTTCTCTCCTTTTAATCTCATTAACCCTATCTTTCATCCATCTAGGTTTTGGGTTTGCTAAAATGCTTCTTGCTCCCAAAGCTCTCGGTCCAAATTCCATTCTACCCCTAAACCATCCACCAACCTCATTCTTTTTTAAAAGTTCTGCTACTTTTTCTAGTAATTCTTGGTCATTTAGATACTGATAGTCGGAATGCATTTTTTTCAGAAAATTTTCTATATCTTGGTTCGAGTATTCCTTGCCAAGGTACAAGTGATTTTGGACAAAATTTCTTTTTTTCTTGAGCAAAAAGTTCCAAACAAAAAATGCGGAACCTAAGCTAGCCCCATTATCTCCTGCAGGACCTTGAATGAAAACTTTTTTAAACGGAGTTTCAGAATAAATCTTGCCATTTGCGATGGCATTCAATCCCACTCCTCCAGCTATACAAAGATTGCTTATTTTTGTCAAACCATAGAGACGATTAAGAGCTTTAAGATAAATTTCCTCAGTTATTTTTTGGAGGCTGGCTGCAATATCAGCATGCCTTTTCGTGACTTTCTCTTCAGGTTTTCTTGGTTCACCAAATAGATTTTCAGTTTGCTTATTCCACATTTGAAACTTTTCCCTGAAACCAAAATATTTCATGTTCAAAGAAAACCCTCCGTTGTCTTGGAAATCGAGAAGTTCCAGAAAAGTTTTGTAGTATTTGGGTTTCCCATAAGCAGCCAAACCCATTACCTTGTATTCATCTTCGTTAACTTTGAAGCCAAGAAAAGCAGTGAAAGTTGAATAAAGAAGACCTAAAGAAGTGGGGAAGGTTATTTCTTCAAGCGGAGTTATTTCATTGTTCACTCCCAAATACAAACCTGTGGTTTTCCACTCACCAGCTCCATCAACCGTAAATATGGCAGCCTTTTTGAAAGGTGAAACAAAAAAACAGCTAGATGCATGAGCCTCGTGATGGGGAATGAATAGAATTTTTCCTTTGTAGCCCAAT
>Ga0315277_10013547_pt1 | contig 10156 bp, 7 predicted proteins | sample YL17G05_15_MG_FD_203695 | JGI IMG/M metagenome (GOLD analysis project Ga0315277, IMG submission 203695) | Sediment microbial communities from Yellowstone Lake, YNP, Wyoming, USA - YL17G05_15 | ecosystem: Environmental > Aquatic > Freshwater > Lake > Sediment | place: USA: Wyoming | collected...
GGCCGCATCCCGGCTGAAGTTGTCGTTGTATCCGGTCCGCGCGTCGAATTGCGGCCGCCAACCGGTGGAATATTTATAAACCAGGTCGTAATGCGCGCGTTCGTCGCTGTTGCTGAAAAACGGAAAAGCTGCCGAAAAAACGAAAATGCGCGCCGCGGCGATCAAACAACACACGAGAACGATCAACTTTTCCCGCTGAGGAGAAAACATCGAGTTGGGTGATGGAATCGAATCCTTTGCGCTAATCAAGCGGTCCTGTTTCTCCGGTCATGCGCCCAAAATTTAATCAAATATAACATAAAGGAGATCCCGCAGTCGAAATCGTCAATCCTCAATCTTCAATTCCAAGGCCGTTCCCTTGACACCTCGGCGGCTTGGCGATAGGTTTTGACGCCTTGCGGGGCATGTGTAGCGCCTGCGGGGAGATGTAGATCATGACCGGCAACGAAGTAAGAAAAACGTTTCTGGAATATTTCGCCCGTCAACAACATCGGGTGCTGCCCAGTTCGCCGCTGGTGCCGCAAAAAGACCCGACGCTGCTGTTCACCAACGCGGGCATGGTCCAGTTTAAAAGCGTGTTTCTTGGCGAGCAGGACATCGGCGTCCGCCGCGCCGCCACCAGCCAGAAATGCCTGCGCGTGTCGGGCAAGCACAACGATTTTGAAAACGTCGGCCGCACCGCGCGCCACCACACCTTCTTCGAGATGCTGGGTAATTTCAGCTTCGGCGATTATTTCAAAAAAGACGCGATTCGCTTTGCCTACGAACTGCTGGTCGAGGGTTACCGGCTCGATCCAAATCACCTTTATTTCAGCGTTTATGAAAAGGACGACGAGGCGGCCGAGCTGTGGCATGCCGAAGCCGGCGTGCCGAAGGATCGGATCATCCGCCTCGGCGAAAAGGACAACTTCTGGGCCATGGGCGACACCGGCCCTTGCGGGCCGTGCAGCGAAATCCTGTACGATCAGGGTCCGGCCTTCGAGGGGACGCTGGGCGGCGACGGCGACCGCTACCTGGAACTCTGGAACCTGGTGTTCATGCAATACAACCGTGACGCGAGCGGCGAAATGCGCCCGCTGCCCCGGCCGTCGATTGACACCGGCGCCGGCCTCGAGCGCATCACGGCGGTGCTGCAAAAACAGCCGACCAACTACGACACCGATCTGTTCGCCGCGATCCACGCCGAAACCAGCCGCATCTCCGGCCACGTCTATCGCGCCGAACCGGAGCCGACGGTCAGCATGCGCGTGGTGGCCGACCATATCCGCGCCATCACCTTCCTGATTGCCGACGGCGTGCTGCCGTCCAACGAGGGCCGCGGCTACGTACTGCGCCGCATCATGCGCCGTGCGGCGCGCCATGGCGTGCTGCTGGGCCTCAAAACCCCGTTCCTGTTTCAGGTCAGCGGCGCGGTGGTCGAAACGATGAAGGGCGCTTACCGGGAACTGGCCGACCGCGCCTCATACATCGCCAAGGTCGTCAAGAACGAGGAAGAACGCTTTTTGCGCACCCTGGAAACAGGCCTTAAAATGCTGCAGGTCGAATTGGGTCGCGCGCGCGGGACGCTGGACGGTGAAATCGCCTTCAAGCTGTACGACACCTTCGGTTTCCCGCTGGACCTGACCGAAGACATCTGCCGCGATCAGCGGATCGCCGTCGATAACGCGGGCTTCCAGCGCGCGATGGAGCGGCAGCGCAACATGAGCCGCGCGGCCTGGGAGGGCTCAGGCGCGACCGAACTCACCGATGGGCACCGCGCGCTGTTGGCGCAAGGGATGACGACCGAATTTGTCGGTTACGATACGCTGAAGGTCGAGGCAGAAGTCGTCGGCTTGCTGCGCGAGGGCCAGGCGGTGGAAAAGCTCACGGCCGGCGAGCAGGGCGAAGTAATCACCGATGTCACCCCGTTCTACGCCGAAATGGGCGGCCAGGTCGGTGACGCCGGGAAAATTATTTCCGGCGACGCGCTGATCAACGTAGCCGATACGAAGTACGTCGGTGAAACGCTGGTAAGCCACCACGTCAAAGTGCAAAAAGGCGCAATCGCCGCCGGACAGCGCGTGACGCTGGCCGTCGATCCGGTGCGCCGGCGGCGGATCGAGCGCAACCACACCGCCACGCATCTGCTGCACAAAGCGTTGCGCGAGGTGCTGGGGCCCGATGCCAAGCAGGCCGGATCGCTGGTTTCGCCTGACCGCCTGCGCTTCGACTTCACCCATTACACTGCCATCGAGCCGGGCGAACTGAACGCGATCGAAACGCGGGTCAACGAACTGGTGATGGAAGACGAACCGGTGGCGCCGGAAATCACCACCTACGACAAAGCGGTCAAGGCCGGGGCCATCGCCCTGTTCGGCGAAAAGTACGGCCACGACGTGCGCCTGGTCCGCATCGGCGATAAATTGAGCATGGAACTGTGCGGCGGCACCCATCTGACGCGCACCGGGCAGGTCGGGCCGTTCGTCATCGTCTCCGAGGGCTCCATCGCGGCCGGCGTGCGCCGCATCGAGGCGCTGACCGGCGATCATGCGGTGACGCACTTCCAAACCAACACCGAACGCCTGAAGACCGCCGCGGAATTGCTGAAGACCACGCCGGTCGACCTGGTCGAACGCACCGAGCGGCTGTCCAACCAACTCAAACACGCCGAGAAGGAAGTCGAAAAATATAAGGGGCAGATCGCGGCCGCGGCGGGCGACAGCATTCTGAACCAGGTTCAGGAAATTAACGGAACCAAGGTGCTGGCGACCACCGTGGAGATCGCCGATCCGAAGGAAATCCGCAACTTCGCGGCAACGCTGCGCGACAAAATGGGGCAGGGCGTGTTGTTCCTGGCGGCCAACGCCGGCGAAAAAGCGCTGCTCATCGCCATGGTCAGCAAGGAATTGACCGGCCGCTACCACGCGGGCCAGATCATCGCGCCGGCGGCCAAGGAAGTCGGCGGGGGCGGCGGCGGCAAGCCTGACATGGCCCAAGCCGGCGGACCCAACACCGCCGGCATCCCCGCGGCGGTCCGGGCCGCGCTGGAAGCGATAAAAAGGATGTGAAAGCTTGGGGCTAGCGGAAGGAAAAATATTTGGAGTACTTAAAAAGGGATTATCAATCTAGTCCAATGAGCCGATAAATTGATATGGGTGAGTTGCGTCAGCGACAGAACAGATTGATATTATTGCCTTTTTTGGAGACAAAAACTCTGTTGACACCCGGGCCGCCGGTTTGGTAAATGTAGCATCAATCATGCGGTTAGGTAAATTTTGGAGGGCACATGGCGGAGCGCGAATGTACTAATCGGAACCAAGACCCCAATCCCCCCATACTCATTCCCCGTACCGATAAAGAGCTGGAAAAGATAATTAAGTTGTTGGAAACGCTTAATGAAATCAAACGCGAGAGCCAAACAGATGAGCCTCGCGGCTACGGCGTGTATATAGATTAAATATTTGCAATGTGAACCACGGCCAAGCGCACCGGGGGAGGGGCTCGGTCCTGATTTTTTAAATAGTTTATACTAAGCCTTAACACGTTTTGGGGTCGGTCGCCACATTGTAATTCTTGGCTTTATTTAAATCGTGATGTATCAGAGGAATGCACCGGGTACGGGAGGGGCATGATGTCCGACGCGAAGAAGCCGGGCGGAGAATTCAGGATTTTCCGCCACGCCGACGAATTGCTGGTCTCCAGCCGAAATTATGATTTGGTCAGCCTGGTCACCATGCCCTGTCCAAACGCGGATGCCGTCGGTGGCATTTTGCTTTCGGTGGCCGGCAAGTATTGGAAGATCCATCATCGAATTTATGACCAGTTGAGGGTGCGTTGCCCCAGTGTCATTCAGTTGCACGGCCGGACGGAATTTTCCACGGAAATTCGACCCAAAGGTTTTTCATTGAAGAGCCCGGGGGTGAATCAATGCCATTTTAATGTTCAAGGGTACATCTCGGAAATCAAGCGAGAATTCGGGGCGTTGTCGCGACACGAACAAAAATTAATTGAAAAGCGGATTCAAAAATTAATTGATAGCTGGAGTTTTCCCTGCCGCTCCCTGCCGTGCGTCCTCTGGGCGGATGACCGAAATCAATTGCTGGCGGCGGCCATGGGCAAGGCGGATTTTTATTGGCTGATGTCCAGCCATCATCCCTATTGGGCCGCCATTACTAGAATGATGCTGGCCGAGGAGCCGGAAATCGCCGGCTTGTTGGCGTTGCCGGCGCAGCGCGTAAAAGTGCGGCGCATACAAGTTCCTCCTAAGAAACCATTGACCGACCCGGCGGTCGCGCCCTTGGTCAAGGAATGGGAAGCGAGCCATCATGAGTGGCAACGGCTGAGAACCTTGTCGCTGGCGGACCCGAAAGATATGGGCCTATACCAGGCCGAATGCCAGGCCTACCAGGAACTCGAACGGGCCGAGCAAAAGTTGGCCGAGTCCGCCCTCATGTCACCCGATGAAGAACACATCCCCATCATGGAGGATACGCGGGTCGATTTCCATCAGAAGGATTCCCCGGACGGGAAACAGCAACGTCCGCTCATCGACTTCACCCTCCTCCGTTCGTGTCGCCCATTCGTGAGTTCGTATTCCGCCTTGCGATCCGAAGCGTTGCTTTGGATTGTGCGCTACCTGCAATGGGGCATTTGCCAAACAGCAGAGTTCAAGGGGGTAGACCCCGGCCAGCAACAGGAGTTTTTCCTGAAGGCGTTCACCGCCCAGTTGCCGTGCCTGCCCAAGGGGGATCTCGATGACATCGCCACTGGCATCCATGATCCTTCGGTTTGGCCCTTCAAGTTGGCGCCGCTGATTGAAGAACACGCACCATGGCAGGAGTTGTTTCAGATTTACCAGGAGGAATGGGGGAGGAATTATGCACAAAGCGGCTCAACGGGCGCGCCATATCCGCCGATCCTGGCCAGCGAATTTTTCCTGAACTTGATTAACCGGCTGGTAGGGAGTCATGAATCCGAAGGACTGGGCCAGTGGTACAAGGATTCCGACCGCGGTCAAAATTTCTTGCCGGAGGAAATCCGCTTGGAAATCTTTCTGTCCCACTCGGATCTCTATCCCATTATCCTCAAAACTCAGCACGGCGCGGCGACGGATTTGTTTGATTTCTGGAATTGGCTGCGCCAACAGGCCTTTTCAGACCCCGCGGTAGGCCCGATCGACACCGCCTCGCTAATCGGCTTTGCGGGCGACATGACGACCATGGAACGGCGGGTGCGACCGCTCGAACCCGAGTCGAAGACCGAATATATCCTGGATCATCCGGCCATTCAGCAAAATAAACTGGAAGCGTTCCATCTTGATCAGCCCATGCACATTTCGCTCTTAGTCAAGCTTCAGGGCGGCCAGGCCCAAGAAATAGGGCGCATGATAAAAAATGCCTTGGAGCCGTTGGCCGAGCAGGACATGCCGGTCATCGATCATGGCATGCAGTTGGCCTTTTGGGATCTGGAATTCAGTCTCAGCACCCGTTGGATTGGGTGGCTGTTTTTAACGATCAGTGAAAAATTGCGCAAGCACCCGAATATCGCCCACACGGCTTTGCGCCCACAAGCCCGTCCCGCCGAGCCGGGCGGCCAGATGGCTTCGAACGCCGAGACACCGAACCTGCACCAACTCTCCGAGGAAATCGAGACGCGATTTAATAAATTGAAGGTGTTTATCGAAACTATTCCGGTCGTCGCGGGGGCGAGTGAGGCTTGTCGGAAACTTTGCATTGCCATTCATAATTTAAAAATGGATTTGGAATGGCTTTTCGCCTACCTGGTTCAACTGCAGAACAATTGGCAGGGGTGGGATTACACCGTTTTTCGACGGCATGGAAATTTGCCGATTACGTTTAAATTGCTTCAAGAACGAATTGATACGGAACTGCGCCGGTTGATAAACATAATTGAAAGCCTGTCGATTTTTTCAGCCTATAACTGGTTGGATCGGTCGTTCAGGCAAATTCTCGATTCGATGGCGGCCGAGCCTGGCACCTTGCCCCAAAAAATTGGCCAGGTCTCTAGATTGGTTGAAGAGTTTACGGGAAAATCCAAGTTGTTCGAAGAGAAAAAGATCATCACGCTGCTATGGGAGGCCGTTACGCATCTGCGTAATTCCATTCGGCATCCCAACGGGGTTAAAGGACAACTGGCTCAAATCGCCAACCACTTCAAAGAGGAAGGCGAAGTCATTCAGGCCGTTATGATGACCGAACCCTTTTTACGCGTCGGTGAACAGTCGGGTATTATGACCCTGTCTTTGCAGGCCGCCGATCGCCTGTTCCGCGACTATTGCGCCACGACCAAAAAAAACCAAGCCCAGGACGTCCCGAAGGTCTTTCAACCTTGGCAGGGACTGGTGACGGCTTCGAGCGGCCGGGATTTCAACATCATCTCCGAAAGCCAGATTCTGGAATTACCCGTGGATTTCAAGTTCCATGTCATGGAAAAATTGACGCCGCTCGCCCATGAGTCGGGCCATTTTATTCTGCGCAATCTTCGTGATCAGGGTGTCGCCCGCAAAAATTGGGAACGCCTCGCCGGCCGCGCCGTGCGACTTTTCGAGATGTTGCAAATAACCCTGCGGGCGGCGGATATCATCGATCTGCCATACCGCGGCATGCGGCAACTGTGCGAGCTTCCTGATCTGGCGGTCCACTTTCTGGCCTACAATTCTAATTCCGACCGGCGGCTCGAAGCCCTGGTGCTTTCTTTGGCCGACCCCGGACCGGCGGGCGTGACGAGTTGCCTGAGATCCCTGGGTTTCGTGGATGAATCCATCTTCCCCGACGGGCTTCTCTCGGCCTTCGGCCTGCTACTATTGCTCGCCGAGTTCGATCCGCAATGTTTGCCGCCGGACCTCCTGGCTAATATTAAAAATTACGCCGCCCAGGATGGGAAATTGCTTTTTAGGGATGGCATTGGGGCGACCAGCCGCCGCGAGCAGCGTTATCTGATTTACGAACGGATGAAAAAATTGCCGACCGACGAACCACAGCCCGAGGTCTTGGCGGATTTGTTGGCGCTGCTCAGCGCCGGACCCGCCTTCGCGCTGAACCTGATGAAATACCTGCACGACGAGAAAGCGAGCCTGCGCTATCCGGCCGCCTGGATCCGCTTGGCCATCATGGAATCCGCGGCGCGGCAAATGGGGTGGACCGACCTCGATGGCCGATACGATCCTTGGGAAGTATGGGGGCCGGTGCGCCAAAGGATCATGCGCGCCGCGCCCGGCCGCTATTTCAACTGTGAAGCGCGCCTGCGACTGCCGGTGGAAGCGGCCCAACTTACCGGCTTCCCTGATCTTTTGCATTGGGTACGTTTTCATCTGTGCACCGATTCCGATATCGAGTCCGTTCCGGGTTTCTGCCTGTGGTGGGCCTTGCAGGCCGAACGTCAGACTATGCCCGGCTTGAACCGCTTTGCCGAAGAAAACGCCAAGCGCTTCGTATTTTATCCCTATCCGAAAGAAGGCCGGGAAGCGCATTATCCCGAATTGATTCGGGCGACTGATCTTTATTGCCAGGGCTTGGTCGAACGGCTCATCTTTAATTGCGAGGTGATTCTCAATGCTCGGCCTAAGCATATCGCCGCGGCCGCCGCGCTCCCGATATCCGCCCAGCCGTATTATCCCACCAGCCGCATTCTGATGAGTCTTCGCTATTCCGCCGGCGGCTGGCGCGAATACCTGGAGTATCTTGTGGATTATTTCCGGCTCCAGGGCGGCGATAAGTGGGACCAGGTCTCTCAAAAAACCCTGGAAAATCATTGGGTTACGCCATGAGCCGGAAAAAATGAGCTGAGGATGTCCAAATTTTCAGCCGGGATTTGTATTAATTATTGAGCCTTGAGAGGTACGGTGCACTGATGCAAGGCGATGACCAACTGGATGCCAAGTGGAAGGAGCTATTGCTTTCGGTCGGACCGAAGCTTGAATTGATTTGGCAACCGCGTTTCGCCTTCAACGGCGGCAGTTTCGATAAAGCGCTACAGGATATTCTCAAGCGCTATATCGCCAAACAAAGCGCGGCGGGGACCCAGTGGGTCGATCCGTACAAAATTTGGAAAAGTGAGACTCATGCCTACAACGCCTTGAACCTGGCCTGCCAACGCGAATTTTTCAACCTGGTCGGGCGGCCCCGTTCCAAAAAAGAGGAGAGTCTGGATGATCAATTGGATGACCTGGACGGCGGACAACCCAACGGGTTCGACGTCGCCTCACAAAATGAAACCATCGCCCGCATCGAAGAGGCGGTTAAAACCTTGTCCGACAAGAACGGCGAGGTGGCCGAATTGATGCTGCGGGGCTTTTCCGTGGCGGAGGCCGCCGAAAAGCTCAACCAGGAACCGGAAGCGATCTATAAACGGTGGCAGCGCGCGCGCAAAGAATTGCGTGAAAAGCTGGCGGAGCTATTGGAGTCGCCGGCAGTTTCATGATTTAGAAGGGAGACGACCATGTCAGACAACCGTACCAAAATTACAGCCGAAACGGCCAATGCCGGGATGGATCAGGATCTCGCGCGCTTGCGCCACATCCTGTTCGAGGCCAAGGCGGAGCACTGGGTGGCCCGCGCACATGCGGCCGCGCGCAAATTCGGCGACGCGGAGCGCGAAAATGCCGACGCTATTCGCCAGGCCCTCGAGGCCATTCGCGGAAATCAACAGCACCGGGAATATTGCATCACGCTGCCGCGTCTTTTTGGCTTGCTTGAGAAAAGAGGCTTGGCCGGCGTGCTCAAAGCTTGGTTGGGAGATGAGGTTGATCCCTTATTCAAGAATAATGCCTCCTTGCCGCTGATCAATATTGATCTGTCCTACTGGAAAATGTTGTTGTTGCCTTTGTTTTTATGGTTGAACCTCGATCGTCCCACCCTCCAATGGTTGATGGGCTTGATTCGCATGGAAACGGCCTTTCGCGAGCCGCTATATGCCACGCAAGGCGTCTTCGGCACCGGATTTGAGGACCAACATTTGCCACACAGCGAAGTGGGTTGGGGCGAACGGCTGGCCCAGGACATTTCCAAGGTTTTGGATTTCAGCGACTAGGCAACCGCTACGCCCTGAGCCTTCCACATATTCCCCAGGTAAGCAAAAAAAAATAAAAAACATGTGTCCGAATTATCGGGAGTGCGTTGTATTAATTAATGCGCGGCAAGGAAAGAAACATAGAAAAACCGGAAGAAAAAGGGAGGTGACAATGAAAAAGCAAAGGTTCAATATTGTCGCGGATTGGAGGTTGCAGCGAAAAACGATGGGAGCCAACATGAGGCGCGCCCCCCCCAGGCTTGACTGGTACAAAGTCACGGTCTTCCTTGACTGATGAGCCGACCAGCGATGCTGGTCGGCTCGACTTTTCGCCGGCGGCCGATCGCCGAACCGGCCCTTGCGGCTTGGCGGCCGGCGCCATCCTGTGTTATCTTTGAGCCCTTGAAAAATAGTTGGAGGGCATTATGAAAAATATGTCAGCGCGCATCCTGGTAATTTCTTTGATGTTAGCCGTTGTCGCCGGCGCGGGCGTGTCCCGCGTGCACGCAGCCAAGTGCGATTTGACTTATGCCAATTTTGGGCAGGCCTTCGTGGCCCAGTATTGCCTCAAGTGCCATGGCGCGGCCAAAACCGGCTGGTGGGCGCGCAACGGCGCCCCGGCCGCCGTCAATTTTGACAAGGCCGAGGACATCGCCAAGAAAAAGGGCGACATCATCAAAATGGTCGTCGATAAAAAGTCCATGCCGCCGACCGATCCGTACCCCGCCGCCGATGAACGGGCGAAGGTTAAAACCTGGCTCGAATGCCAATCATGATGGATTGCAAATTGGCGATTAGGAAGTTCGGGTTCCGGCATGCGAAGCCTGTAATTTTCAATTTCCAATTTTCAATTCTGAAAGGGAGGAAAATATGAAACGTAATGTGACCTTGGTAATTTCTCTTTTTTTAGGTCTGGCCCTGGTCGCCGGCTTGAGCCTGCACCAAGCCCAGGCGGCGGATTGCCAACAGACGTATGACAATTTCGGCAAGGCCTTCATGGAAAAATACTGCACCGGTTGCCATAACTCGACCAAAACCGGTTTCGCACGCAAGGGCGCCGGTGGGCAAAGACTTCGACAAGGTCGACGTCATCGCCAAGGAAAAAGCGAACATCATCAAATTGGCGATCACCAAAAAAGTGATGCCGCCG
>Ga0315277_10013548_pt1 | contig 10155 bp, 9 predicted proteins | sample YL17G05_15_MG_FD_203695 | JGI IMG/M metagenome (GOLD analysis project Ga0315277, IMG submission 203695) | Sediment microbial communities from Yellowstone Lake, YNP, Wyoming, USA - YL17G05_15 | ecosystem: Environmental > Aquatic > Freshwater > Lake > Sediment | place: USA: Wyoming | collected...
AGATTTTTTTTCTGTCATCTTACCCATCAGTAACAAGGCGCGTCTGCATACCTCCCTGGTATCGCTGTCACCTTGATGGAGGCCTTGCTCAAAGACATCCAGGGACATTTTCTTCATTCTGCCGTGCATCTTTCTGAGGCCATAAGCGGCTGCATTTTTGGTTGCTGCGGGAAAATCGCCAAATAAAGCTTCTCTTAAGATTTCTAAACCATCCTCCTGCATCCACGATAAGTGAAAGGCCGCCTGCCGCCGAACTGACGGATTAGACGAATGTAATAGCTCGCGAAGTTTTTCAAGAATCCTTATAGACGCTTGGTCCTTTTCCCTGCCTGATAGTTTTCTTTTTTCTGAATTCATAAAACCAACCCTAAAGTACGAGAAGTCCGGGCAAGATGTGAATGTTGCTGAACACGGTTTGTTTTTGCCGCACTCGACCCACCAAAGGTGGGGACAAGTTATCTGGTTGCAAGGATATGTGAAGTCAGCAAACAATCCCTTGTTCACCAATCAGTCAGGGGTGCACCAGCAGGAATCACTGAGAACCCCCACTTTCGCATCCTGCGTTCTTCCTCCTATGAGTAAGCAAACTCCTCTGATTTACTCCGTTAGAAGTTCTCATTTAACAAATAATAATACCTCGCGAACTTTCTAACGGAGTTTACCGCACACGTCACCTGCTTGTCCACAACTTCGTTGGGCAGGAGACGAGTGTAGAACGAAAAGCGGAGCGAACGCAACAAAGGTCGAGCGTTCGTCCTGATGCTGGGAACATAAACTCCTCAACACAGCGCCCGGAACTCCAGTGAATATTCTAACAAGGCACAGGTCGGCTGTCAAACAATTTCTATGGAGAAAAATCAGGGTTTTCCTTAATAGGTGTTCCTAAAGGTGAGGCATTCTCAAAAAGTCCTATAACCATCGAGTGGTAATCACGATAGCTGACTTTTGTACGGATTCGACTTTCAACTAATGCTAAAGCGAAGTCAGGCGGTAGATTCGAGATGTAGGCGGAAAGTGGTTTTTCAGGAGCGTAAAAAAAGGGAGACACGGGCAATTTACGAAAAATCGTCGTCACCCCGCCTCCCTATTGCGATGTGCCTTTAACCTCACTGTTAGAGTTTTGCGGCGAAACCGCCTGCCTGCACTCGCAACAAATATATTATAAGGAAAAACGACAGGTATATCAAGTAAATTCTTACTTATATCAACTTTCACGCTGGAATGCTATTCTATCGAACCTTTGCGGCGATTCGTCTTGCTTTAGAGGGGATGGCTTCAATAGCTGCCTTTATCCTCTCTCTGGCCGCCTGAGTTCCACGGCGGAGCCTATCTGTGGAGGTGGTGCCTATCGAACGCAACTTCTTATATCTGGTCTCAAGCAAACTATCAATCTTTACACGTTGCAGGTCCCGCAGCGTCTTTACAATGTACTGCTCGACATTATAAACGGTGTCGTGGATATTGCGATGAGCACCGCCGAGCGGCTCCGGGATAACCGCGTCAACTAATCCGAGCTTAAGCAAATCTTTGCTGGTTAATTTAAGAGCCTGGGCGGCTTCGGGGGCCTGCGCACCATCACGCCATAATATCGCAGCACAACCTTCAGGTGATATCACGGAATAATATGCGAACTCAAGCATTGCCAGGCGGTCACCGACGCCTATGCCAAGAGCACCACCCGACCCCCCTTCCCCAATGACAATGCAAATCACCGGCACCTTCAAACGCGACATTTCCGTAAGATTGACAGCAATTGCCTGGGCCTGGCCGCGTTCTTCGGCACCGATACCGGGATACGCTCCCGGCGTGTCGATAAGTGTAACCACGGGAATGCCGAACTTTTCGGCGAATTTCATCTTGGCTAACGCCTTGCGATAACCCTCGGGATTGGGGCATCCGAAATTACAGGCAATTCTTTCCTTCGTGTTTTTGCCTTTGTTTTGACCGACAACCAGGACTTTCTCTCTGCCAATTTGCCCCAGCCCTGTTATGATTGCCCGGTCGTCGCCAAAGCATCTGTCGCCGTGCAATTCGCAAAAATCCTTTACCATCAGATTAAGGTAATCAGTGAGAATGGGTCTGTTGGGATGCCGGGCCACCTGAACCGTCTGCCAGGCGGTCAGATTCGAATAGATTCGTTTCAACTCGGCAACCTGCTCTCGCTGAAGCCGGCGAATCTCGGCGGAATAGTCAATACCTTTGATTGAACTGAGCCGGCGAAGCTCATTTATCTGGCTGTCGAGGTCGGCTACCTTCTCCTCGAACTCGAGATGCTCAGCGCCGCTAATCGCTGTATTATTATCAGCTATATCAGTTATCAAAGCAGTTTGGTTGGTCATATCCACAAAACCTAACCCGGCAGACTTTAACGAATGCTCACTAAAAAACTGCCCACAAACAGTGGGTGCGATGTTTGTTTTTCGCTATATCCGTTAGCTGGTTTGTCTCAAAGACAAGATATTAACATTTTGCCAGCATAAATCAAAGAAAAAAATTGACATATAAGCCGATAAGCGGTAATTTTTAGCAGGAGGCGTTCGGAAGGTAGTTTCATAAGGTCTTGATTTTGAGAGACTTAAGACAAATAACGGTATTAGGATTAGGGCTTTTAGGCGGCTCGATTGGGTTAGCAGTTTTACACAGCATCCCCCGTGTAAAAGTGGTAGGATACACTCATCGTCCGAGGACGCGGGCGAAAGCGAGGCAATTAGCGGTAGCGACTGAAATCGTCGATGATATAGCCAAGAGCGTATCTACCGCCGACCTGGTTATTCTGGCTACTCCCATATCGACTTTCGAGAAGTACTTCAGCCAGATTGCGGGAACACTGCCGAGCGGCTGCATTGTTACGGATGTGGGGTCAACAAAGGTTTGGCCTCATCGCTGGGCGGCAAAGACATTGCCCAGGAACGTTCACTATGTCGGGTCTCATCCGGTTGCCGGCTCCGAACAAAGGGGTGTCGAATTTGCCAGGGACGACCTGTTCGACCGGGCCATCTGCATTTTGACAACGACAAAGGGAACTAATCACAAGGCCGTGCAAACCCTTAGAAAGTTCTGGACAGCACTCGGCTGCTGTGTGAAATTGATGAGACCGGCAGACCATGATAGAATCTTTGCAAATGTCAGTCATCTTCCGCATGTCACAGCAGCGGCGTTGATAAACGCCAATAATAGTGAGGAATTGAAATTTGCAGGTAAGGGTTTCATAGATACCTCAAGAATAGCATCAGGACCGGCAAATATCTGGACAGATGTGCTGCTTACAAATGCCTCCAATGTTACAAGGGACATCGATAAAATTATCGAAGAACTATCGAAGCTAAAAAAAGCAATCAAAAGCCAGGATAGAAAGCAAATTGAAAACCTGCTTGGGGCAGCAAGGAACAAACGGGCTGCACTCATAAACTACAAAATAAAAAGGAGAGAACTGATACCGTGAGACAATGGCGATTTGAGGTTTCGTCGTTATGGGTAAAAAGTCAGAGCTTCAATACACACGACATTTCAAAGCTATGTTAAAGGAACGTTCGATTCCAATGTCGTTGGTCACCCGCACTTTAACTGAGCCGGAAAAGGTTGAGGAACGTGCAGATGGTACAAAACATTTTTTACGGCGAATACCAAAACATAAAAACCGATGGTTAAGAGTCATTGTCAATATTACTGTGATACCCAACAAAGCGGTCACAGCTTTTTTTGACCGAAGATTGAGAGGTGAGTAATGAGACTGAAAGTTGATAAAGAAACTGACACCCTTTATCTGCGTCTTGATGAAAGTAAAATTGTCGAGTCTGAGGAAGTTCGTCCTGGCGTGATTCTCGATTTTGACAGTGAAGGTCGTGTCGTGGGAGTTGAGTTCCTCAAAATCAGCTCGCGTGCCACCCAGGAAGAGCTTTCATCTCTACAGTTTCAATCAGTGTAAAATCTCCGGTACTATAGTAACAGGATGGAGTTATTCGCATGATAAAAGTAAGGGAGTCTTACCGTGAGACAATGGCGATTTGAGGTTTTTAATCGGCGGGGTTTTGCCGATGTGCATGGCAGAGGCGTATTGGAAGACATCAGAGAGCTTGGAATCCGTTCGGTCGAAGCAGTTCAGTCGGCTAAAGTTTTCTTGATAGAAGCGGATTTCAACAAAGATTTCGCCGAGCGTGTGGCAAAAGAGCTTCTGACCGACCCTGTCTGCGAGGAATACTACACAGGCAGAAGCGGCCCTCCGCCGGGGCTGGCAAAAGCAACGCTAATCGAGGTGCATCTAAAAAGCGGCGTCACCGACCCCGTAGCTGAATCGGTGATGACGGCAATTGCCGATATGGGCGTTAAGACCAACAATGTTCGGACGGCACGAAAGTATGTGCTGTTAGGGGACATCACGCCGAAACAGACTGATACAATTGCAAAGAAGATTCTGGCAAATGATTGTATCGAAGTTGTCCTGATTGGCAACGAAGCTGAACCACCAAGCCCGCACCTAAAACCATACGAGTTGAAGATAGTCCACTGGCCAATACGCGACCTTGACGAAAACGGATTACTTAAATTGAGTAAGGAAAAGGACCTGTTTCTGAATTTGGTCGAGATGCAGACGATTCAAAAATACTACAGAAACCTCGGCAGAGAACCGACCGACATCGAACTGGAGACCCTGGCCCAGACCTGGAGCGAGCACTGCGTCCATAAAACGCTCAAAAGCTCCGTTGATATGTCGATAGACGGTAAGCAGATACATTTCGACAATCTATTAAAAGAGACGGTTTTCAAGGCAACCAAAGACCTCAACAAAAAGTGGTGCATATCCGTTTTTGCGGATAACGCGGGCGTAGTAGAGTTCGATGAGGACTCAGCAGTATGCTTTAAGGTCGAAACGCATAACCGGCCATCCGCACTGGACCCGTATGGCGGTTCAACTACCGGCATCGGGGGGGTGATTCGTGACCCGATGGGAACAGGATTGGGCGCCAGACCCATCGCCAATACAGATATATTCTGCTTCGGGCCGCCTGATAAGAAACACGATGAAATTCCCAAAGGGGTTCTACATCCCAGAAGAGTTATGAAGGGAGTTGTGGCAGGAGTGCGCGATTACGGCAACAGGATGGGAATACCAACGGTCAACGGTGCAATTTACTTCGATGAAAGATACTTAGGCAATCCGATAGTTTATTGCGGCAACATCGGCATCATAGACAAAAAGAAATGCTTCAAGAATCCCCAAAGCGGGAATCTGGTCGTTATGGTCGGCGGTCGAATAGGCAGAGATGGGATACACGGAGCGACCTTCTCGAGCGGCGAAATAACCCACGAATACGAAACAATCTTTTCCCACGCCGTTCAAATCGGCAATGCAATAATGGAAAAGAAAATGTTAGATGTGCTAATCCAGGCGAACGCAGCAGGACTGTATGAGGCGATTACGGATTGCGGAGCAGGCGGTCTGAGCAGCGCGGTAGGAGAGATGGGTAAAAATCTCGGAGCAGAGGTGGATTTGGAAAAGCCCCCTCTAAAATATGCCGGTCTTAACTATACCGAAATCTGGATAAGCGAAGCCCAGGAGAGAATGGTCTTAGCCGTCAAGCCGGAAAACCTGAAGGCAATTAAGAAGATTTTTGATGATGAGAACGTAGAGTCAACGATAGTAGGCAGATTCACCAGTGACAAGAAACTAAAGCTGCGATACAACGGCCAATTAGTAGGCGAACTCGATATGGAGTTTCTGCACGAGGGCGTGCCTAAATACTCCCGCAAAGCGGTCTGGAACATACCTAAGCTAAGCGAGCCGAGCATAGCCGAAAAAGATAACTACAACGACGAGCTTGCGGAAATTCTTTCATCTTACAACGTTGCCAGCAAGGAATGGGTAATTCGTCAATATGACCACGAGGTGCAGGGTATTTCGGTTGTCAAGCCGCTTATGGGCGCCAGCAATGATGGGCCCAGCGACGCAGCGGTGATAAGGCCCAGGTTTGATTCGGATAGAGGCCTTGCGATAAGCTGCGGAATGAATCCGCTGTATGGTGACATTGACCCATACTGGATGGCACTGGCTGGAATCGATGAGGCAATCAGAAACTTGATATGCGTGGGCAGCCGACCTGACAGGATTGCCCTGCTGGACAATTTCTGCTGGGGCAACTGCACAAAGCCTGAGACATTCGGCTCGTTAGTGCGAGCGGCTCAAGGGTGTTACGATGGGGCAATTGCTTTTGATGCACCATTTATCTCCGGCAAGGATTCTCTAAATAATGAATTCGCCTGCGAAGATGGAAAAACAATCAGCATCCCATCAACGCTTCTGATAAGTGCAATATCAATGGTGGATGACGTCAATAAATGTGTAACGATGGACGCCAAGAGGGCTTCCAATTTACTATTTATAGTGGGCGAAACAAAAAATGAGCTGGGCGGCTCACACTATTACAAAATCAACGACTGCATTGGGGCCAATGTTCCGAAATTAGACCTTAAAACGGCCCCGAAAATCGCAAAAAGGATTTCTACTGCGATAGAAAAAGGTCTTGTGGTTAGTTGTCACGATTGCTCTGAAGGTGGTCTGGCCGTCGCACTGGCAGAAATGGCGTTTGCAGGCGGGCTGGGTATAGAAGCGGACCTTCGAGGGCTGCCAAAGAGCAAAGACGCCTGGCGGATAGACACCCAGCTATTTAGCGAATCAAACTCACGATATATTGTGGAGGTCGAGCCGGAGAATTACGATGCCTTTGCAAAGCTGATGCTCAATCTACCGTTTGGCCAAATCGGAAAGGTAACAGACGAAAAAACACTTATCATAAAAGCAGAAAATGGCAAAACAGTCATTAAGGCGGATATAGACTCGTTGAAGCGAGCGTGGCAGAAAACGTTTAACTGGTGATGGTAAGAAGGTAAAAAATGGCTCAGGTAAGAGCGGTAGTTTTGCGGGCGGCGGGGATAAATTGCGATATGGAGACCGAGTATGCACTCGAACTGGCAGGGGCAAAAGCAGAGCGGGTGCATATAAACCGGCTAATCGAAGATAAATCTGCACTGGACCGATACCAGATAATTGTTTTTCCCGGCGGCTTTAGCTACGGCGACGACGTCGCTGCGGGAAAAATCCTGGCAAATCAAGTCATACATCATCTTTACGAGCCGATACAAAAATTTATCGATGACGGCAAATTAGTCCTTGGAATCTGCAACGGCTTCCAGGCGCTGGTTAAGGCGGGAATTCTGCCGGGCGACAATTCCAGCAAACGGCAGGAAGAAGTTACAATAACCTATAACGACAGCGGTAAGTTCGAGGACAGGTGGGTTTATCTGGCTCCCCAAACCGACAGGTGCATATTCATTGAGCGGGGCAGGCAAATATATCTTCCGGTTGCGCACGGCGAAGGCAAGGTTGTCACAAAAGATGCAAAGGTGCTGGAGAAATTAAGGTCTGATGGATATATCGCGTTTAAGTATGTCGATGAAAACGGCAAAGAAGGCGACTACCCCATCAACCCGAACGGTTCTGTGGATTCCATAGCCAGCCTGACAGATACCACCGGGCGAGTTTTGGGACTTATGCCTCATCCGGAAAGATTCGTAAGACCAACCCAGCACCCCCATTGGTCTCGTCTAAAAAACAGGCATGATGGCGATGGGATGACAATCTTTAACAATGCCATCAGATTTATACAACAAAACCTCTGACAACAAAGCCGATACCGAATTTTGTAGAAATTCATGTCAGCTTAATGTGATGGTAGAAAAATGGGTATATTAAGGAGATTAGCATGCCATCATTGTCACTGTCATGGTTCAGACAAATTTGTGAAATTGTGCTGGTTGTTACTGTTTGCCTTTCTCACACAACCTCCATTGCGCAATCGAAAGAAACCACGGCTGTTCTGCGCGCGGGGGCTGCGAAGGTCGATATAACACCCCAAAAACGTGTTAAAATGGCCGGCTATTCAAGTCGAACAGGATTTTCTGAAGGCGTTCACGACCCTTTATCCGCTCGGGTTGTTGCATTTGAAAATAATGGCAAGCGAGTTGTGCTGGTTTCAACAGACATTCTCGGCTTCTATAACGGAACGGATGACTATCTGCGGAAGGCCATATTAGAGGAATTCAAATTAGAGCCATCTGAATTATTTCTCTGCGGGACACATACGCATAGCGCCCCGACTCTGACCGTAGATAAAGAAAAAGGCGACCCGAATAATCTTGAATACACAGAGTGGCTGAAAGATAAGCTGATAGAAGCAATCCGTAAATCTCTCGGCAGTACAGACGCTGTCCAGATAGGAACCGGGGTTGGCTACTGCCCTATTGGCGCAAATAGACGGGAGCTGAAACTTGACAGCTCCAAGGGCAATTCAATAGAACTTGGACGCAACCCTTATGGTCCGACCGACAAAGAGGTCCTTGTTGTGAAAGTTGCCAAACCTGATGGCAAGGCGACAGCCGTGCTATTTGATTATGCAACTCATTCGACCTGTTTGGGCCCAAAGAACTATACAATTAGCGGGGATGTAATGGGGCTGGCGGAACAGTTTATCGAGAAAATTCTAAGCGAAAATACAATTGCCCCCGGTTTTGCGGGAGCATCCGGTGACATTGACCCGTGGTTTAGGGTGCTACCGGCATTCAACACTGAGCCCGGCTGGATTCCGGAACCAGTGCTATTGGGCACGGTGCTGGGGGAGGAGGTAGTGCATATATTCCGTCGTATCGAGAAGGTTTCGGCTGGCGGAGAAATCAAAACGGCGTTTGTAACGCTTGAACTTCCTGGTAAGCCGCTGAACGAAGTTGCTGTAAAAAAAGACTGCCCCCCTGCCCGCCTGAATTTAACAGTTGCACGGGTTGGTGACATTGCTTTTGTGGGAATTGGCTGCGAAGTGCTAACTGAAATTGGGATGAGAATTAAAGCGGCTTCGCCGTATAAGCGGACGTTTGTGATTACACATTGCAACGGAGCGGCTGGTTATCTTCCGCCGGCAGAGCTTTATATTGAGGGAGGATACGAGATTAAGAGCAGTCCTTTTGCACCTGACGCTGCTGATATGGTTGTAAAACAGGCCGTTAAAATGCTCAACGAATTATAACTTGCCCGTCATTCGCCTCTCATTCACCCTGGCTTCCAATCGCACCTTTAACCTCGCGCACAAAAGTTGAAACTTCGGCAAGCATTTTCTCCCTGTTATCTAAATTGGCTTCAATCAATTCAACAATTTTTGAGCCGATTATAACACCATCCGCCCCTGCTCGAGCAACAGCCATCGCGTGTTCGGGTTTACTTATCCCAAAACCCACGCAGACCGGCACACTGGTAAGCTTTTTCAATTTACCAATCAGCCCACCAACCGTACCGGAAATCCTTTCTCTGCTGCCGGTAACACCCAGCACCGAGACGGTATAAATAAAGCCGGTGGTCTTAGCGGCAATCCGCTTCATCCTTTCCGGGCTGGTGTTTGGCGTAACCATAAAAACGGTATCCAGACCTGCTGAAACAGCCGGACCGATGATTTCATCCGCATCATCGATACTCAAATCGGCAACCAGAATGCTGTTGACCCCCGCCCGGTGAAAGTCGCCGCAAAACTTTTCCGTTCCATATTGGTATATCAGGTTGTAATACATCAACAGCCCGATTGGGATGTCCTTGAAATCTTTGACCTTTCGGACAAATTCGAGGGCCTTTCGCACATTCATCCCGCCGGCCATTGCGCGAATATCTGCCTTCTGGATTGTCGGCCCATCTGCTATTGGGTCTGAGAACGGTATTCCCAGCTCCAGAATATCAGCGCCTGCTTCGATAGCCGTCTTTACAATCGCAATGCTCGTATCAAAATCCGGGTCACCGATTACAAAAAATGGCACGAGCGCCGCCCTTTTCTCTGCCCTCAGCTCCGAAAAGACCTCACGGTACATTTTCATACGCTGCACGCCCCGTAAATAATCAATCCTTCGACTATGCTCAGGATTGATGGTGAGCAAAGTCGAACCATCAATTATCAATAATCATTTGCTGACGGGTCTTCTTTTCTCCACAATCCCGACATCTTTATCGCCCCTGCCGGAAAGATTTACCACCACTATCCGGTCCGGTCCTAATTTGCCCTTCTGGCTCACAAGATACGCTAAAGCGTGGGCACTTTCCAGTGCTGGAAGTATCCCCTCGGTTTTACT
>Ga0315277_10013551_pt1 | contig 10155 bp, 16 predicted proteins | sample YL17G05_15_MG_FD_203695 | JGI IMG/M metagenome (GOLD analysis project Ga0315277, IMG submission 203695) | Sediment microbial communities from Yellowstone Lake, YNP, Wyoming, USA - YL17G05_15 | ecosystem: Environmental > Aquatic > Freshwater > Lake > Sediment | place: USA: Wyoming | collected...
CATTGCGTCGGGGCCATAGCCCTCCTGCGCCAGGATACGAGCGGCATTGAAGCTCCTCCAGATTTTACCGAACAGGAACATAACAGCAGGTCCTGCCGCGGTTCCCACTGGCGCCGACGGTTCAGAGCCCCGTCGTTCAACAACATCGAAGACAACGGCGTCGAGATCCCTACAGGCCCCGAGTTCCGCTTGGAACTTGGCCCGGATCGACTGACGAATCCCTTCCCCCTCCTGCTGCCTTGCTTCCTCCTCTGCCGTCGACAGCCTGTCACTCGTTTCATCCATAACAATCCTCCTTGCGCCTCCCGCCGCACACCATGTGTGCATCGTGCGCCTCTACTTTGATACTAGCAGGAAAATCGTGGTAACCCAATATCTCGGGAAATTTCGCGGAATAAAGTGAAGAGGGAAAATGCGGGTGTGCGAGTATGTGATGGGGCAATTAGAGGGGTCTCCTCCGACACGTTATGTCGTGGTCGTCACCTAGTCGGTCAGCAAGGACCTCAGCGCCGCCTTGTGCTTTGGCATGCGCCGAACAGTATCGAAGAGTTCGGCCACTTGTTGCGGGTCAAGTTCTCGCAGTCCGTCGCGGCCATATCCGAGACGGCGGTCGAGCCAGAGGTAATCGGGTGGGCCCGTCGCACGACCGAGGAGTCGCAAGACATCCGCCTTCTTCCACTTGAGAGCATCTATGGCAAGGATAGCCACAAGAGACTGCATCGGGTCGAGCGTACGACTCCCTCTGGGGCGTCCTCGGCGTCCTGGCGGCTTGAGGCCTAGGGGCTTAACGATTTCCGGGAACGTCCGGATCAGCCGTCGCCATCGTCGCAGGTTGCGCAAGGCGCGGTTCTCGTCTACCTCAAAGATCAGATCGGTGACTAGGCGATCAAACAAAGCCTCGGTGACAGTGACTTGGCTGGCCGCTCCTGCTGGAGGACGGGACTGATTGAGCTTGGCGAATCCTGAGTGCATATGCTCCTCCCGCAGAAGCACCCGAAAGGCTCCCCGGCCAGGGCCTCGGGAGACCCCTTTCCGGTGGCGGGCGGTAGGCCGGGGATGAGGTCAGGTAGCTGAGTAATCTTAGGCTCTCAGGGAAACGGCCCACCGTACCAAAAATGTTCTTGGCAGTCCTGACACTTGAACTGATGATCCGTGATGTCAGGCCTTCTTTCTGATGCCGTCACTCGGCCATAGCTGGCTCCGACGTATTCAACATTCGCACTGCGACAGTAGGGGCACTTCTTTTCCCTCGTCGTCTTCGGCTTGCGACCTTCCTCGGGATTCATCGGTAGACCTCCTGTGTTCCGTAGGCAGCTACATCCCAGACGCCAAGAGACCCCACAAGACAGGGGTCTTGGATGACCTTTCCCGTCGCACGCGGTAGGCCGTGGAGCGAACACTCCGTCTAACTCTATCCTAGCACGCCGCCGCCTCAGCGGCCCTCAGCAACTTTTCTGCCTTTACATCGTTCATGTTCGCTCCTTTCGCGCCTCCCGCCGAATGCCCCGTGCGGCATCGTGCGCTCGTCCATCCCCATCTTAATCTTAGCAGGACGGTCAAGGCGCGAAACAACCTTCAGGTTGGGGACCTGAGGTAAGAATCTGGGAGATGCAGCTTATGGTGTAGGCTACGAAGGCTAGACTTGGAGGGTCAGCGCTCGCGGGTGTAGATGCGCCTTGCGAGGTAGGCACGCCCCAGCCCCGCCCAGGAGGCCAGAACCGTGAGGGCAGCCTCTGCGGGCTTGTTCCAAAGCACGACGCAATCATGAAGCACCTCGTCGGGGAATTTCCAGGGACCGTAGGGTTCCTGCAAGGCAATCCGATAGAATGCCTGCGAATCGGTCCGCACTGGCGGACCAGGCCAGGGAGGGTCACCGGGGAACCAGAAGGGCTCGACATACCAGGTAGCCTTGAGGGGCGTGTACTGCGCTTGCCGCCCCCCATACCGACGGCGGAGCTTCATGCAGTGGACGAGGATTGCCTTCGTGCGCTTGCGCATCTCAGCAAGGAACGGGTGAAACTTTTTCGGCTTCGCCGCCTCGGGACACTCCAAGATCCTGCACAGCGGCTCCAGGGCCTCCATTATGGCCTGTGGGTTCTCATCACGGATTTGGAGGTCAGCCAGAATGCGACTCGCGTCATCCCAGGCGGGGAGCAGCCCTCGGCGCTTTCGTCCAACCATCATCCGCACGGCCCAGAAGAACCGATACCACGCCTCGTCAATGAGAGGCTCGGGAAGAGTGTAGCCCTCTAAGGGCTTCCCTGTTTTCGGGTCGAGGCCGAATAACTCAGATGGTGGGGGTAGAACGCTCCGCCGGGGTCGCTTTGGCATCGCTTCCTCCCACAGCAGCGCCCGGCGGTGGGCCGGGGTTCGGACACTCAGGCTTACATTACCTTACCATGTCCTTGGATCAATGCAAGCGCGTCGAACGAACGATTTTTCGAGGGCAGGAAGGGGCGGGCCATGCTGGGTCCGCAGGCGTGGCATGGCCTCTCCGCGTGTCCCAGGATGTCGCAAGTCGTTACAATGCGTCTTGATGGGGAACTGGTTGGGAAGACGCGGCGAAATCGCTTGCCTTCGGCACTTTCCCGCGCGGCGTTGGGGGGAGCAAGCGGAGGAGTCGCAAACCCGCAGCTAAGTTACGCGGTTCAGAAGCGGTTTCCTTCATTTGTCAAGGGCTTGGATTTATTGGGTTCTACCTTGTCAGACAAACATGGGAGAAACGGCGGAGAGGTGACAACGCCAGGCTCAGGGAGAAAAGGAAGGTCCGCGAGGGGGAGGGGAGGCGCATGGGGGACAGAAGGGAGAGCCCCTGGCCCGGAGAGAAGAAAGTGTTCATGCCTTCGGGAGGCCTTTCCCTGGTGCGAACGGTAGGCTCGGCTATCCCCCTTCAATAAGTTGTCGCAAGCTACAAGCAGCCAAGGGCCAATATGAGTGCATCATAATCAGTGGGGCAGTTGGACAAATTCCGACGATAGGCTCAAGTACAAGTACCAGTGGAACTGGTACACCCCATCCACTTCCGTACGATATGCCCACGTCAAACCCCCCCAACCCCGTTCAAGATCAAAGCAAATCTTCCCGGTGGTAACATCGCCCTCAGTGTGGCCACTTTTCATCAGATCATCAGTGGTCATGGCCAATGAGTCCTCCTCCTCCGGTTCCCACCCGGGAGAGGACAGCCTCGGTTCTCCCAAGGGACCTCCCAGCCAGCGTAAGTGAGTCTGCCTCGCGGGGTTCCGGGGAGAGAAGTACCCTGCCCCCGAGAGGGGCCCAGGAGCCGGCCTGCGACAACAAAAAGTGCGTGCGATGCGGAATGCCTCTCGACACGGGGCGGATCTGGCCTATAGTAGGAGCGTGGCTTGCGCAATGGCGGGCCAGAGTCGTCCACCCGGAGGGGACGTACACTATCGGCCACTCCACCGCTACCCCGCGTCGGCGGCCCGCTTTTGACCGCGAGGGTCTCTCGACGGTCCTCCTGACGTTGCGATTCTTCAGCGTCACCGCACTGGTCTATCCACCCCTCGCATCTGGCCACGTCCAAGTTGGTGCTGTCCATCAAGTTCCCGGCGGAAACTGGTCACATTGAACCCGCTGCTTCCAAGATATACTACGTTGCTCGAAAAGTTCAATTCCTCTCCGATGCCGTTCGCCTGAGGTGCAAGATCCGCGGTTCAAGGTCCAACGTCCAGGGTCCAAGGTGCAATGTGCATACGCTAGCAGGCTGGCAAGCTGGAAGGCTTCACACCCGAAAGGCGTACGAAGGGACGAGAGTACGAAGGGACGAGACACTGGCTGGCAGGCTGGCAAGCTGGAACGCTTCACGCAGCAAAGGCGTACGAATGTACGAGGGTATATATTGGGGGTCAGGCAGTCCTTTTGACCTTTCCTTGTAAAGCGGTAGAGTACTGGTGTCGGAGGCCAGCGCGAGCCTATCTGTTGCCGCCCCTTTCGGCTGGCGGTGCCTCACTAGCCCAGCCGTGCCCGAGTCCCAGCACCCCCTCAGCGCACCCCGCCATCGGCGGGACTCTCCGATCACCCTCAGCCGCCGGCATGCAAGGGCATCGCCCGCTTGGCGCGGCGGCACAGCCGCCACGTAATCCGGGACGTGCACATTGGTCAGGCGTGAGGGGAGACCTACTGAGGTGCAAAGTGCGAGGTGCGGGACTCAATGCCTTGCTATCGTGAGGGGCCAGGCGTCTTGCCATTTCCCCGATCCACCGGTTCCTCTCCCGCCTTACGCCTCCCGCCTCACGTGCGACCGTGCAGGAGGGGACGGCGCCAAGTACGTCAACATCCGCCATTTGGACGATAGACGATGGACCATGGACGATGGACGGGAACAAGGAACGGGTCTGATGGTCCGTAGTCCAGGGTGTGCCCTCCACAGTCCGCCGCCCGGAACGCATCGCGGCCAGGGGAAGTCTCCTCAGGGACGGGGGATGACGGATTCGGCGACGGAGACGACGAACCGGGCATCCTCCGCCGCCCGGAGGGCGTCGGCCTCGGCGTACTCTTCCGTGGGAATGAAGTCGATGTCCCCGTAGAAGGAGAACTCCCGCTCCTTCCGGAGCCAGGCCGAGATCTCCGCCAGCCGCTCGAGGTCGGGGTGGACGCCTCCGGGAAACCGGTCCCGATACTCCAGCAGCAGGCCCCCGACGTCGTGCCACTTCGGCGGCTCGATACCGACCTGCCGCAGCATCCCCTTCAGGGCCAACTCGACGATCTCCTGCGCCTCCCGGACCACGTCGGAATAGGCGGCCTCGCCCAGCAGGACCGGTAGGATCTTCAGGCGCTTCTCTGCCTTCACCAGGTAGCTCTGCGCCAGCGAGGTATTCGTCACAGGTCGAAGACCTCGCCCGGCGCGTAGTCGGGCTTCAGGTCCCAATACCAGGCCGATCCCCGCCACACCCGGCGGGCGCCCAGGCGCTCCAGGCGCTCCCGCAGAGCGGCCAGTACGCTCCGCACGAAATCATCCCGATCGTGGAGGAGCCGCGCGTCATCCACCATATCCAGCAGGAGCGGACTGCCCTGCGACAGCTCGGCCGGCGTCTTGAAGACGGGGGAGAGCTCGGGCGTGATACCCTTCGACCGCAGCACCGCGAGGCGCGGGGCGACGGCCCGCTCCACCGCCCGGAAGTCGGCGGCCCGCGCCACCCGTCCCCTGGGGAGGTCCCTGGCGACGATCAGGAGGTCCACGTCCGAGTCGGGGCGCGGCACCCCCCTCCCCACGGAGCCGAAGACGGCCAGGGACACGAGCCGCTCCCCGTAGTGCTGCCGGCAGGCCGCGAGCACAGCCGCCAGCAGGTCCTCCAGGTCCCGCTGCACCGTCATGCCCCTATCCACCCTGAGGAGGGGACGTTGTCGGGGACGTTAGGATCCGCCATATCGACGCTCGAGTTCGACCCTCACCCACGCCACCCGAGGCAAACGGCGCGGAACGCTAACCCGTGAGGTCCAGGTCAGAGCAGCCCCAGCACTGCCGCGGCAAAGGCCCGCAGGTCGTCCAGGTTCTGGTGCAGCACGTCGAACACCTGGCCGTAGTCGATCTTCCAGTACATGTGCACCAGGAGATTTCGAAACCGCGCCATCTGCTGGAGGCGCCCCGCCAGCTCCGCCGGTAGGATGTCTGCGTCCCGGAGCATCCCGAAGCACTCTGCGTACTCCTCGGGAACCTTCCGCAGCCGCTTGGCCGAAACGTGGTAGCAGAGGGCCAGAGCCGCCTCAATCGCCACCAGGAGCCGATAGCAGGCGAGATCCAGCGTGTCCTGGTCTGCGAGAAACTGCTCGCGGGACAGGCCCCCAAACCGCTCCAGGCGGCTCACCGATTCCTCGATCTCGGTGCAGCGCGTCCGGACAAGGTCGGGATTGAGCTTCATGCGGCAAAGGCTTCCTGGGTCCCCCGCCGCACCAACGGGGCGATGTCAAGGTAGCGGGAGACGGTGCGCTCCATGACCTCGGTGAGGACCGCATCGTCGCGGCAGAAAACAAGCTGACCCCGCAGGACGTGGTACAGAAAGGACACCGGGGCCACATTCAGAACGCGGACATCCACTGGTATTCGCGCGCTGTCGCTCAGCCGTTGGGCCAAGTCCAGAGCCGCGGCGGTGAGCCTATCGGCCTGCACGTTCTCGAGATATACCCCCACATCGATGTCGTGAAAGGGCTCGGACTCGACAAAGGAACCATACAGGTACGCAAAGGCCACGCGGCGGTCACTCGCCAGCTCCGCGGCCAGGCCTTGCTGGATTCGGTGCCGCTCCTCCCTGTTCATGCGGTGAAGTCGGCTCATGGCGATGATTTCAGCTAGAAGGTTCGGTCTGGATGTCGAGTGCGGAATGACTCATACGCTAGAAGGCTGGAACGCCTCAACGGCAACAGCGTCCGAACGTACGAGGGTACGAAGGGACGAGACACTGGCTGGCATGCTGGGAAGCTGGGAGGCCGGAATGCTATTCATCACAAGAGCCTACGAAGGTACGAATGGACGCCTGCAATTCGGAATGCGGAATGAACTGACATCATGTGTAAGAGCGTACGATGGTACGAGGGTACGAAAGTACGAGTCGAATGCGGAATGGCGAATGCGGAATGGCCCCAATTCGCATTGCGCAAGTTCGACGTCCAATCGCATGGGAAACGCTGTTGCTTGCGTTAAATTGCGGCTTCAGACCATGGACGATGGAAGCGGCCTCTCGACCCTACCGGCGAAGGATCGTGATGATCCATTCAACGGCGTCATTGTCCGTGATCCCGGGGTCAGGCTTTGGTAATTTGCTATTTGAAGTGGCCATCAGCCGTCAGCAATCAGCGGTCAGACACTCAATGGCTGGGAGGCTCCTCGATTTCGAATTTCGGATTGCGGATTTCGAATTTGAATCGGAGCTGATTTGTGCAACGTGCAATGTCTCCAGTTCCCCGGTTCACCTCTCCTCCGTTTCACCGGTTCCCCCGCCGCCTACGGGACGTTGCTCCAAAAGTTCGACTTCTCTCCGGGCTTATAGCTCATGGCTCAACGACGATCCGGAATGCCAATACATCATGACTGATGGCGCATGGCAACAAGCACCGTGAGGCGTCAGGCGTGAGGGGTGAGGGGTGACGGGACTCTTGGCTCACAGCTCATAGCTGATGGCTCATTGCCAATGCGGAGTGCAAAATCACCCGAATTGAACCGCGGATTACCCAGATTACGCAGATTCAGGCAATTGGCTGGCCAACCTCATCGCCGACGATAGATCTCGCGGCGGTGGCCAACTCGCAGGACGATGATCTGGTCGTCTTCCAAATCGAATACCACTCTGTAGTCGCCAATCCGGAACCGGTAGGACCCGAGTGCCGAGTGGATGAGCTTCTCGGCGTACCGGAGTGGCTCCTCACAAAACCGTTCTAACTGCACCCCGATCCTGTCCTTGGTTCTCGAGCCGAGTGCCTGGATGTCCCGTCCCGCCCGGTGAGTGTATACCAGGCGATACTTCACCGCCCAAACACCTCGGCGTGGGACTTCACCTTTCCGGCCTTGTACTGCCGCCTGGCTTCGCGGATGCTCTCCAGGTACCCCGGAGAGGTAGCGGCCAGAAGGTCTTCCAGGAAGGCTTCCCGCTCTCGCCGCTTCATCCGCTTGACGGCCGAGATGATCTCTTCCGGCTCCACTCGCATGCTCACCGCCCCAGGCATCCGATTATCCTCCTATATTGAGGGACCTAAAATCAAGGAGTGAAATGCATTGGGGGACGTTCTTTCCCAAGTTGAATTACTCATCGCCCAGTCAACGGGCGGCGTGGCTCATGGCTGATGGCGCATAGCTCATGGCGAATGCGGAATCCACGCCCAAATGCGGAACACCCAAGGGGTACCCGAATGCGGAATGCGGAATCATTGGAATGTCGAGTGCGGAATGACTCATGCTCGAAAGCTGGGAGGCTGGAACGCACATCCAATGCGGAATTGGGGGCCGGACCATGGACGACGGACCATAGACCATAGACATTGAACCTCGGACGTCAGAGATCAGAGGGCAGAGATCAGCAGGCCGAGCCGCGAGCCGAGACGAGGACAGGGCCAAGGAAACCATAGGTTGCGCAGATTGACGTAGATTCAGCAGAGATCGAGGTCGGAGATCAGACGTCAGAGCACACAGGTCAGAAGCGAAAGGACGCAAGATCAGAGGCCAAGAGGCCACAGATCAGAGGTCGGAGCCCAAAAGGCCAGAGACCCGAGGATGCATGGAATCGGCCGATTGAAGACTGCAGAACCACCCAGAGGCGATCGGCGGACGACTGAAAACCCGCTCACCCTACACGGACCCCCGTGCGACGAACCTCGCAGGCCAGAGGATCGCTGGCATTGAAATCCTCCGGCCGAAATGGGTGCGGTTCGATCCGATCATCCACCTGCACGGCAAGCCGCATCAGAATTAGCCGCTCCTGGAATGCGTCGCTCGAAAAATCCGGCGATACGACCGCCAGATCAATGTCGCTCCACTCGGTCGCCGTACCCCGCGCTCGCGACCCATAAAGGTATGCAGCGTCGAGCCGGCGGAGGCGGCGCACGGCCGCCAGGAACCTCTCGACGCTCTGGATTACTGTATCTGGGATCTCAGCCATGCGAATAGACCCTTGATGCTCGCCATCTGTCGCCCGGCGTACTCGGCCGTGCACATCTGGCGAAAACTGCGCTTCATATCAGGGTATCTGGCCTCCACATTGAACGCTGTTATCGTGACCAGGCTGTCCGCCTGTGACTCGTCGAGATCTATCCCCGCCGCCTTGGCCAGCCTGACCAAATTGCGGATCGGCGGCGCATGATCATGATACCTCACCGCGTAGAGCGCCTTCAAGACCTTTTCGGTGGCCAGATGGCCAAAGAACAAGGCGTATGAGTAGTCGCCCTTTTCGACGAGGTGATCGGCGACCCGGAGCGCCTCCTCGGCCTCCGTCAACCAGAACGCCGTCACTCGATCAACGTCAAAGTGCTCCGAGTCCACGGATACTCACCTTCGGTCGTTAAAAGGGGACGTGGTTCGGATATTTCGGTTACTTCGCTGGCCTGGTTCAGTCGAAACCGTGACAGCCGAGAAAACCGCGCAAAAAGCCAATCCGTCAGCTCCAGAAAGGTTGCGGGTTGCGGGACGTCGCTCGAAAAGTTCGACTTCTCTCCGGTGCCGTCCAGCTCGTGAGTACCCCGGTCGCGGGGTCAGGCTTTGGTAATTTGCTATTTGAAGCAGCCATCAGCCGTCAGCTATCAGCGGTCAGACACTCAATGGCTGGGAGGCTCCTCGATTTCGAATTTCGGATTGCGGATTTCGGATTTGAACCGCCACAACACGCCGAAAGCTGAGCCCACGTACATTCGTACGTCCGTACACTCGTACGGTCTCTCTGGATTCATTCGTACATTCGTATTCTCGTACGTTCTTGGTTTCGAGGTGCGGGCAGGCTTGCGCCCTCTCACTTACACAGCGCATTGCGCTGTGCAGAAGAGGGGAAAGCAATCGCGGATCGGGCCGCCGGAGGGCGAATACGAAGGTTAGAGCGCCAATGCCCTATGGTCGGACCCTTCGGCGAGGGACAACTGCCCGGCTACAAACTGCCTTGGAACGGCCACCAAGGACTCACCGGCAGTGGGGATTACAATCAGACAAGGGGCATCACGCCCGAAGTCGTTGTTCCAACTCCTCTACCCGGGCCTGGAGCGCAGCCACGTGGGGTTTCAATTTCTACAGGCGCGCTCCAGCAGCTTGCATCTCCCCTTCTGATCAGCGAGGAGATTCTCAATGCGGCGAAGTGGCTGGAGGATCATATGATACTCGTCCTCTACCCGCTCCGGCCTTCGGTAGAGGTGATCGAAATGCTTCAGGACTTCCCGGAACCGCTCATCGTGCTCGGTGAGCCTGGCCTCGATTCCATCGAAGCGGCGGTCGATGGCTTCGAACTTCTCGCCCAGGAATTCAATTAGCCCTAATCCGAGAAAAAGCTTGAACCGCCATGACGCCAAGGCCGCCAAGGATGCGACGTTCCGATCCTTCCATCGAAGAACGCGAGAACCCGTTCCTGGGGCCTTCAGAAGTTTCGTTCCTTTCCCCCCAATAGGCCATTTCCTCTTGGCGTTCTTGGCGACTTGGCGGTTGACAATTGTTAAGAATTTCGGATTGGG
>Ga0315277_10013552_pt1 | contig 10155 bp, 7 predicted proteins | sample YL17G05_15_MG_FD_203695 | JGI IMG/M metagenome (GOLD analysis project Ga0315277, IMG submission 203695) | Sediment microbial communities from Yellowstone Lake, YNP, Wyoming, USA - YL17G05_15 | ecosystem: Environmental > Aquatic > Freshwater > Lake > Sediment | place: USA: Wyoming | collected...
ATAGAAATTCGGCCCACAGATATGACTATGAATAACCTCATTGGAGATGCAAATATTTTCAGAAACGAAAAATTCAATGAGAGTTATCAAATATGCGAAGATATGGAATTTTCTGCACGGATGAAGAAAAAGGGAAATAAAATAAAACGAATCAACTCTTTTCCAGTGGTTCATACTCCATCCGTATCATTAAGAAAAACATTTCGTAGATCTATCCTAAATGGATTTTATTCGATGAAGATAATAGCTATTTATGGATATTCAAATACAGAAACAATCAATTCACAAGACTTCGGCGGTACAAGGATAAATCCATTAATTAATAGATTTAGGTTAATATCTGAAAATATACTTTTTTTGATGGGATTAGTAATCGGCGCTATACTCTACCTGCCTGTATTAATAAGAAATTATTTTTCAAAAAAATAAAATATGGTTTGTATTTCAGCCACCCTGATATTGTGTTTATTAGAAAACTCCTTTGAATCTCCAAGAATCGTGCATTATTATGAAAAAAAAAGATTCCTTTTTGAGCGTGATTTATCACGATATGGGCAGGGTAGACTGTTCGAGGATTCGAGACATGGTTTTTGTCTCAATGTATGTGCCGTCAAAGGTAAGGGCAATTCCCGGAGGGGGCCGATCGTGATGTAGTTAATCTCGACTTTATCATCGCTGCCTTTCAAAGGATATTTTTTCATATTAATTAATCCATGTCCAGTTGATTGCCCCCACCCTCCTAATCCCATACAATCTTCCCTCCCGATAATTAGGAACGCAATCCGGCACTATGAAATCCGGCATCTTGTCTACCCAAACCATTGAGACCGATGCCCTTTTCTCCGTGCTCTTATTAACGCGGCCCCCTGGTATCAAGCTTCCCCAACCAGCGTATGTTTGATAAATCCATGGAAATAACCTTGGCTTTCAAGTGTTGAACCGGAACCATCGTGTCAATTTTTGTTTGATAATGAATGAAAATGTGACCATGATGAGTGAAAAGTTCAGAATACTATGTGCAGTGCTCTTGGTGGTGGGAGGCGCTGTCGCAATGGTACACCCTGCAGCAGGAATAAAAAACAGCCTGCCCGATCTGGTTGTCAACGGCGTTATCGCTCCCTCAACTGCGGTCCCAGGGGGGGAGGTCACCCTGTCAGCCACGGTGAAGAACGCGGGCAGTGGGTCATCCTCACCTTCCTATACCTACTTCTATCTCTCAAAGGATATGGTCTTTGATTCCTCGGATTTGTATTTAGGACAGAAACATATCTCTTCTTTGCCACCGGGAAGGTCATGGATGGTCTCCTATTCAGCAACGATCCCTTCAGGGTCTTCCGGAAACTATTATATTCTCGCAAAAGCGGATGGTTCCAACCGTATATCTGAAATGAATGAGGTAAATAATGACGCACCCAGCACATTGATGACAGTGCAGTCAGGATCAATCCCAGCCCCTACACCTACACCTACACCAACTCCCTCCATCACGGTTACAGCGCCCAATGGAGGGCAGACGTGGCAACGGGGCACTACTCAGACAGTTTCCTGGGATTATACAGGTAATCCCGGGTCGGCCGTGAAGATTGTGCTTGTGAAGGGAAGCACCGATGTCGGTATCATCAAGGACAGCTGGGCAACAGGCAGCAACGGAAAAGGTTCGTTTACCTGGCCGATTTCATCGACCGGGATGACTGGCAGTGATTTCAGGGTGAGTGTCCAGGGCATAAGTCAATCCACGATCAATGACATGAGCAATAATTACTTCACCATCACTCCTGCTTCTTCACCGACACCAACACCCACGCCAACACCAATACCTACAGCAGCAACCTACTATGTGTCTACGAGCGGCAGCGACTCAAACCCCGGAACGAGTGCTGCTCCGTGGGCGCATTGTCCCAGCATGGTAGGCTGGACAGGTTCGGCGACGCTCAACCCCGGTGATACTGTTTACTTCAAGAACACTGACACATGGACTGCCACAATTCCAGCGTATGAACAGTGGTTGTGGATAGAACCCGGTGTCACCTATGATGGCAGGACGTGGGGTACGGCAGGTTCAAAGGCTACCATTACGATTACCTCTAGTGGCACGAAATCCGTGTCCTTTGTGTCTTACGAAGATGATGTAACATATCCTACGGTAATCGACGGGTTCAAATTCAACCCAATCGGCAACAATACTGCAATCGCGTTTGACTATCCTCATGGCGGTTATATGACCAACATGACGGGTGCAGCCAAGATTGTACGGAACTGCGAGATTGATGGTTCCGGGCAGAAGTATGATGAAACGTATGGCATCACCGCACAACCCTATGGTGGTCGTAGAGTTGACAATTTGCAGATTCTTAACAACACGGTACATAACTGCTATCGTGACGGGATATATGTATACCCCGGAAACGAATATCTGCCTCTCGATAATAAACTTGTAAACGTCAGCATAAGATATAATGAAGCATACCTGAATGGGATTTCCTCAACGTCATCGGGGGCAGGTATCAAACTCAAGAATCATGTTATGCGGGCTTTGATAGAGAATAATTACGTTCACGATAATTATGGGTCTGGAATAGATCTTAGTTCTTCAAGCCCCGTAATGTATGGTCCAGATGATTGTATTATTCGATATAACCTTGTCATGAATAATAAGAATGCTGGCAGTACCAAATGGAATACCGCACTATCAATTTATTCTAGTAACAGCAGCGGGATGTCAACTTCAGCACAGATTTATGGTAATATACTCTGGAACCCTGAGTTAATAGGAGGCATCTATGAGCCTTCTTACGTTACAGACAACAAAGTAAACCTTACAGTCAATAATAATATTATCTATAGTGGTGGTCCTGCTGTCTATACTGAATCTAAGAGTTCAAATATTAAACTCAGTAACAATATCCTAATCTCGAACATCCCTGAAGGGCAGGCTTGGCCGGCGTCCGATTCTCCGGTACTATACGATCCATACAATGTGGTAAAAGATCACACGTCAAATATTTACTGGAGAACTGATGGCGGCAGCAACTTAATTTCGGTCAACAGGGGACAAACGGTATATAATGCCGGTAATTTAGCAACCTGGGAACCAAGCGGGTTCTCAACCAATCCCAACTTCAAGAACGCGGGCAATTTGCCAACTGGGTTCTTACCAAACAATATGCCAAATACCGATGGACTGTCAATTGTGTCTGGCAATGCGATTGGCCATGGAACGAACCTGGGATATCCATATGACTACTCTATAAACAATGTGGTTCGTGGCACTACCTGGGACATTGGTCCTTACCAGACATTCTAAATCTTTTTCATAATATATTAATATAAAGAAATACCCTGTATATACACTATAAAAATACCGTAAAAATAATTTATCAGCTATCAATTGTACAAGAATATTTTTTTACCTGAAATACCTCAGTATCAAAATTATTATCCGGAATATCAGGGCTGAAAATATGAAAAAACCAAAAATTGCTTTTTTTGATATCTACAATCCTATCCCCGTAAACAGCGGAGGAGATTGGTACCGGTATCAGATATTATCTGGTCTAACCGATAATTATGATGTCTGTTTTTTTTACACAATAAAAAATAAAGATCAGAATGGTTTTACTCCTGAAAATATTAAATTTAAAATCAAGTATCTTGATTCGGCAGTAGATTGGGGGAGAAAGCAAATACAGGCAATAAGGCCTGAATTTTTAATAAATGATCCATTTTGCGATGGATTTGTTCCGGATGTTGTATTCTCAAGTGTTTACACATATCATATTGCAAAAAAATTTTCAAAAAAATACCGTGCGAAAATGGTTTTAGTGATGCATAATATCGAAAAAGAATATCTAAAAAATTTAGGATCACTCGTTTATATACCTGTAGGCTATTATGAGAGATATATTATTAAGAACGCATGGTCCATTCTCACAATTTCTGAACATGATGGAGATTATGCCAGGAAATATACGAACAATGACAAGGTTTTCGTTGTGCCACCAAAAATGAATCTTGATATTTTTACACCGGATGGAGTGGAGCATAGTTATGAAAAGAAATTTTGTAACATATTGTTTTATGGCAGTCTTGACCGTGAACAGAATATCGGTGCCCTGCGTTTCATAAAGTTTGAATTATTGCCTCTTCTGAAAAAAAGAGACCTCATGAACAGAATAAAAATTAATATTTTCGGATCGGGAACTCCTCCCAAGTTCTTGAACCTGGAAAGTGATTCGGACATAAATTTTTTTGGATCGGTTCAAGACGCGGGGAGATATATCAGAGGGAGCGATATTGTTATCGTTCCGGTAAAAAATTCTGGGGGTATGAAAATCCGAATTCTTGAATCCCTGCTATGCGGCAAACCGACAATTGCTCCTAAAGAAGCGGTCTTGGGAGTTCCAGATGAAATAAAAAAATATGTAATGATCGCCGATTCTTCTGAGGATTTCCTGAGATGCATTCACCAAATTATTGACAATCCGGAATTATTTTCTCCCAATGTCGATGCAATCAGAAAGGCCTTGGTTGACAAATCTTTCGACAAGTTTCTGAATCATTTATCTGATTCATTAAAAAAGGATTGACGAAAATGGAGGATAAGAATTCCGGTAAAAACAATTTCAACGTTGTTTTCATATGATCACATTATCCGGATATAGACTTGAGTAAGAGGCAAGATCCATACTTAAACATGGATACGCGTTCTCCCTCTTATTCCAAATGAGGAAGTAATAAAATATCCTTTTGTTTCTCATATACAGTATCCGAATTTACAGCATAATCGAGACCCTACAGTGATTAATAAACGATAAAAAAATAGTCGGGACGTGTGATGTTACATCCACAGTTCGACGAGTGGATTCAGGATGGATTAATTTGGTATTTCTTTAGGCATCAAAATCTCAACAGAGCTATCGCTATAAATTTTATTATTTGAATCTATAAATCCATTAACAAAAATTACATTTTCTGTTGTTGGATATACATCGTTCATAGGATTAGCAATAGCCTCGTTCGAAACGCCCAATCTTAATCCTTTGTCAAGGAATACTTTGTGTGGAAATATTACATAGCCATTTTCCGTTGATAATGCAGGCAAATCACTAATTAACTCAGAATTATAGTATGGAAAAGAAAATTTTTCTGTCAGACTAAATAATGGAACATCGAAATATCTTGCATAATAGTAGTCAGTTGAAATTGTAGATCCGTATGGTATGTATTGATATCCGAAATTTAATGCAGAAACTTCATCGAAATCAAAAGATTGGCGGCCAGCGCTGAGATCCGATTTAAAGAGTCCAGTACTCGATAATCCATAAAGAATAACGATAGAGACCAAAATGATACTGATAACTCTTGGTGAGACCTTTTTGTTTATCAAAAAATATGTAAAAAAAATGATACCAAGCCCCATTATTGCTGCAATGAAAGGTGTGATAAGTAATGGAAATCTTTTTATACCCAAAATGATCGAAATTTGATATATACTCGATAGAGGGGTTGGAAGGTACATGAGCAAAGCAACGATGGAAAAAGCTGCAACTACCCACAGATAGCTTGACCTATTTCTTACGAAAATATAACCTATCCCAATAATCGCAAAAAAAAGTAAAATTTGCGGGGTTAAATTATTTAAGAAAAAATTTGAAACCGAAAACGAAATTGTTGGTAGAATAAATGTGGGAGCATCCAAACCGAGTGAATAAACTCGAGACTGGATTAACATCCTTGTGAATAAAAAAGACATAAAAAACCAATAAAAAGTGGAAAACGCTACAGTTATAAAAAGTAAAGAATATGATATGTATTTTTCAAATCCTCCAATCAATTCGACTAAAGCTATAATACACAATAAAAAGATTATCAGTAATATTGATACTTGGTGAACTAATACAGTAAAAACCATGAAAAGATAGAAAATAATGTAATTTTCTCTCCGAATTAGTGGGTGAGATTTTAGCATATAAAACAAAAAAAGCAATAAGAGAAATCCGGCAAATCCTAGTCCACGAGGAAGTGTGTAACTGTAAATGTCATATGATGAATCAATAAGAGTTATTGAATATATTAAAGAACAAAATAATGATACCTGTTCATTTTGAATTATCGGCTTGAAAATAAAAAATATGCATAGTGTACTAATAATCGATACGGGAACTGCAATAAAATAAATTCCGATTCGTAGTGGGATATTCAATAAGCTAGAAAGCAAGGTTACTGATATATGATATAACGGAAACGTGGAGTATGAAAGATTTAGATCCGGAGGAATAATATAGCCTGAGATAAATGTGACGTGGGTCAAAAATTCATGTGGAATTATATCTGTGGCGCCAAAATAGTAACTATTATTTAAAAACAAGCTGCCTATAAAAATGATCTGTGTTAAAAATATCTCTGTTAGAATTATTGCAGGTGAAAATTTTTTTGTTAAAATTTGTATCGAAATCAAAGTATAGATAGCTATAATTATTAAGGGAAATATGAAGTGGAATTCAGAATCTGCTAAAAGAACTGTAATTGACACCAATAACAAGAAGCCGCTAATTAAAATCAGAAATTTTTGTTTAAAATGGAAAAGAAAAATATCCTCAAAACCTTTATGCTGATATTTAATTATAAAAACCAATAAAACGCTGGCCAATATTGCTGGATATCCAATTATCAGGCCTCGAATTGCCAAATCAATTTGGTTTAAATATAAACAAAGAAGAACTCCGAAAAGAATGATTGCAAAAAAAATATAGAAAAGATATGGAATAATTCGTGCAGTATATTCCAATATTTTAGTGGTGAGATAATTTTGAGAATTGCTCATATTAAAAAACTTCTTAATTTTCTAATAGTTAAGATTTCATTCTTATCAATTTTGTGAAATCCAAATAGAGACTTGTTCCTGGATCTATAGGAACTCGCGTCTATCATTCAGCCAACTGTTAAAAAAGTGATTTTTGAAACTCCAATTATCGTACACGTACTTAAACTTTTTATTTTTTTAGGTGTTCACCTATTTTTTAACATATGGAGCGGCGGCCTTGAGCATCCTGAGACGGAGGTTCGCTAAGACCACGATCGTTTCGCCGATTTGAGTATGGCGATCGCAGAAGTCGACCACGCGCAGGCCGCCAAGGATCGGGATCATCCTTCTTGGTACTAAGCCCATCCGCCTCCGTGTGCATTTTCCATGCATCAGGAACATCAGGCTGTTCAGATAGACATTCTTCCTCTTCCAGTCATGTGTCCTGTGATCAAATCCACCGAGAAAGTCCAGCTCGAAACCGCTGTCGCCAATGCCTTTGATGATCTCATCCTGACACGCGCTGTCGAACATCTTGGTCCCTGGTATGAACACGAGGTTGTAGGCCCTGAGAGAGAATGGGGGCGGTAGCTTCTCCAGAAGCTGCATACCGTCGATCAAGTCCTGACGCTCCTCGTAGGGATTTCCGAGAATCAGGAAGTACAGCGCAGTGACTCGTGTATGTGTGTTGATAGCGATTGCTGCCTGGATCTGAGTCTCGTCATCAATATGACGATGGAAAACCTCTTTTCGAATCCTCTCGCTGCCACTTTCCAGACCAACGTCGATTTGATACATTCCGGCCTTCGCTGCCAGAGCCACCTTCTCTTCAGTGATTTGGCGTGGGGAAGCCATGCACTCAAAGGGAACTCCCACATGACCGGGGTAGGTTTCCGCAAGTTCTCTCATCTCTTCTACGGGTCGGGCAAAGAAGTCCTCATCTGTAAAGTAGAATTGCTTTGCCCGCGGAAACAACCGCCGATATTCCCCGGCAACTTCTACGAATCTTGGTATCGACATCTTTCTCACATAACGACCGTTGCCCCTGTATATCGATTTGAGTTGAGAATTCGAACAGTAGGTGCAGTTGTTGTTGCATCCGCGGGATCCGCTGAAAAGAACAATGGCTTTCTCTCTCATCTCAGTGTTCGGCACCAGCGTGCCAGTCGGATCCAGAATATATTCGTTCTCAAAAGCGAAATCGAGAAGCGGTAGACCGTCCAGGTCGGCAATCAGAGGGTGGAGATCATTCAGAATAGTGCGGCCGTTGGACAGATAGGCTCCATTGGGGATGTCCGCAAGTTCTCTCCCCGAGCCAACTCTCTCTGCGAGGTCGAGCATGAATTCCTCACCCTCGCCTCGGCAAACGAGGTCAGCGTGTCCCGTGCAGTCCTCTGGAAAGAGAGTGGGATGTATCCCACCCCAGACAATCAGTTTTCCAAGAGGGCGAAGTCCTTCGATCAGCGTCTTAGCCCTCGCTGATCCTCTTGACATCGAGCTGATCCCGATGATCTCGGAATCTTCCACGAGTGCAGTGATCCTTCGTATCACGGACTCGTTGACTGGGACTTCGGATGCACCAGCGAAGATCATCGTGGTCCGGTGTCCTGCTTCGCGGAGTGTTGATGAGATGCTCCTCAACCCACTCGCCCATACTTCATCGTCCGCGCTAATCATCGTGATATGCATTCACAGAACTCCTCGTTACTAATCTTTCACCTGCCGATGAATAAAGTCTGCCAAGGCGCCAGAGCATTGCATGACCGGGTTCACCTTATGTCTGCCACAAACTTAAATGGAAAAAATTAAAAATTCAGAAAATATGAATACAGATGTATATACAGCGAGTAAATATTTTGTAAGTATGGTGTGATTCATTATGGAAGAAAATATTAAACCGTGCAACTTTCTTTACGAGGATGTAATAGAAGCGAGTGTGCACTATAAGCCATATGTGCCATTACCTATCCAAATTAAAAACCTAATTATATATATGACAGGGGGCATACATTCAAGAATCCACGCCATTTCGGACCCTGAAAAGTCTACGACAGGAGCAACCTCCAAAACAATTCTCCCCTCTCCCGAAAATAATCCTTTAAACCTGCAACCAGGTGAATGGGTTCAGGTAAAATCGGTCGATGAAATTTATCAAATTCTGGATGAGAAACGAAAATACAAAGGCTTGTATTTCATGCCGGCGATGGAAAAATTCTGTGGGAAAAAATTTAAAGTTTTTAAGATAGCAAAGATAATAAAATTAGAATCAACCGGGGAGATTAGGAAATTAAAGAGCCCCTCAGTATTTCTTGAAGGGGTGTATTGTAACGGTGAACGTCACAGTGGATGTGACCGTAGCTGTTTCCACTTCTGGAGAGAGGCTTGGCTTAAAAGACCATCTGACTAATATCGGGAAAGCACCTGAAAGTTCCAGGCCCCTCCTTCTTAGAATTAGATACGCTGAGAAGTGAAAAATTCGAAGTTGGTAACTACAATTGGGGATGAACTCGGGTCAGATTTTACAGATAAAAGAAAAATTCGAGAGATCTGAATATACCTGTAATAATATGATCGACCTGTCCTGTTATCCTTCATTACAAGACGAAGAAATTCTTAAAATTACACATATTATCAATACTTTCAACCAATAATTTTCTAAAATGTTCCGAAATCCTCCAAACATTTGTCCTAGGAATAAAATCGGCAAATATAAAAAAGAAAATCAGCAAGAATTGGATATATCAGGCAGTTCAATGGTGATAAGAGATGGAAAAGACGTATGAATCATGTAATTTTCTCTGTCTGACTGATGAAAGTGTACCTGGGTATCCTTTGTATATAAGAAAAAGAGTCCATGGGTTAACAGCATCTGTTTTTTCTTCACTCGTGAGCATTTCACATCCCAAAAGAACGACGAGAGAAGAGACCTCTGAAACAAATTCGCCTTCTCCGGAACATGAAACCTTAAACCTGCAACCTGGCGAATTGGTAGAGGTAAAATCAGTTAATGAAATAGTTGAAACGTTGGATGAGAGACAAAAATACAAAGGCTTGTATTTCATGCCGGAAATGGAAAAATTCTGTGGGAAAAAATTCAGGGTATTTAAAAGGGCTGAGATAATAACACTGGAATCGACAGGGGAAGTCAGAAAATTAAGGGTCCCCACAGTATTTCTTGAGGGCGTGTATTGTACCGGTGAACTTCACGACGGATGTGACCGTAGCTGTTTCCACTTCTGGAGAGAGGTGTGGCTTAAACGAATACCGGAATCTAACAAAAATGCCCTCTGAAAGTTCGGCGTGTATCGACCAGGTGCCGGGTTCTATCTCAAGATGGACAACGGCAGCACGTG
>Ga0315277_10013553_pt1 | contig 10155 bp, 8 predicted proteins | sample YL17G05_15_MG_FD_203695 | JGI IMG/M metagenome (GOLD analysis project Ga0315277, IMG submission 203695) | Sediment microbial communities from Yellowstone Lake, YNP, Wyoming, USA - YL17G05_15 | ecosystem: Environmental > Aquatic > Freshwater > Lake > Sediment | place: USA: Wyoming | collected...
TCCTGCGCATCCAGGGGCTGGGTGCGGCGCAGGCGGCAGACGCCAGGCACGCGATCGTTTTCGGGAGGCCGCACCTGGGCCGCACGGTCGCGCACATCCTCGGCATGATCCTGTCGGCGGGCGTGTTCATCGTCAGCCTCGTGTTTTTCGTGCTGCGCCTGCTCGAGACCCGCCCGGGCGCGTGAACGGTTGACTCGAAGCCGCGGCGGCCGGCCTCCTCACTTCTTCTTCGCGGTCCAGGCGCCGTCGCCCAGGGCGGCAAACCGCACGGTCCCTTTCATCGAGGTCGCACTCTCGATGGTCCCCGTGTATTCCACCTTCATCTTCCCGCCGTCGTACTGGCCTTCGAAGCTGAACTCGACTTTGTCACCCTTCACGGCGCCGGTCACTTTGGCTTCGCCCAGCAACCCTTTGTACGTCCCCGTCAGTTTTTCGCCTTGCTGCTGGAACACGAACGTCGGGTTCCCGGTGCCCGCACCCGTGTCAACCGTGAAATCCCAGGTGCCGGAAATGTCGGCGCCCAAGGCCGGCAGCAGCGCCAGTAACAGCAACCAGATTGCCTTACGCACGATAGATTCCTCCCCCCGCCAGTCTACAGCAACTGGCGCGCCGAGGGCCGCCGGCATAACCGCGTCCGAAAGAGGATCAACCCGCTACGGCCCGCCGGGTGATCTTGACGACGATGCCGGCCGAAGTCGGATCGGGGCAGCGAATGAACTCGGTAGTCACGCCGTCCGGGTCGAGGACCTTCTCATAAGGCGTCCCTTTGTATGTCCAGGGCAGCGTTGCTCCCCATTCCATGGCTCGGAGCACGCCGCTCATCGAATCTCGCAGCCAGGCGCAGAGTTTTCCGAAATCCTGCGGATAGGCGAACTTCTCCCCCACCTTGTGGCAGCGGGATTTCGGACCCTCCACAACTTCGATCTCGAAAGTGTATCGCCTCCGAGGCGGCGGCGGGGACGGCTCCTGGTTCGTCCGCTGCTGCGGAGTCGCGGGCGCGGCTCCGACCCCCGCGCAGAATCCCGTAGTGGCCATGAATTCCCGGCGTCTCATTCAGTCTCCTCCGGCACGATTCTAGCTCAGAAAGCGCGGGATTGGCAGCTTGGCAGGGTTGTCGCCGCCGGCCTGCACCGAGCCCTCCGGCGGCACGGCGCGGCATGGCCGCGGTTCACGCTCCGCCCGTACCGGCCGCCTCGGCGATCCGGTGCCCCGGAGGCTGCTATACTGCCTGACAAATGCATATCTGGACACGAGTATTCACGAGTGCGTTTGTGTGCGGCGCGATGCTGGCTCTTGCGGCAGCCCTTCCGGCTTCGCAACCGGCGGCCGGCCCGATAGAGCGCTGGGGCGTTTTCGAGGCCGCCTTCGACGGGCCGCGGGACGGCAACCCGTTTCTCGAGGTCCGGTTGCGGGCCGAGTTCCGGTTTCAGCATCGGGTGGTCGAGGCCGACGGGTTCTATGATGGCGCCGGCGTCTACCGCGTGCGCTTCATGCCGGACACTGCCGGAGAATGGACCTACGTCACGCACAGCAACCGCCCAGAACTGGACGGCAAGACCGGCAAGTTCACCGCGGCGCCGGCATCGCGCGGCAACCGCGGCCCAGTCACGGTCCGCCATACTTACAATTTCGGCTACGCCGACGGCACGCCCTACTTCCCCGTGGGCACCACCTGCTACGCCTGGGCGCACCAGGGCGACGAACTCGAAGAGCGGACCCTGGCCACGCTGCGCACCGCGCCGTTCAACAAAATGCGCATGTGCGTGTTCCCGAAGGACTACGTCTACAACACCAACGAGCCGAAGTATTACCCGTTCCCGAGAGACGCCGCCGGAAACAACGACTACACGCGCTTCGACCCCGCCTTCTTCCGCCACTTCGAGCAGCGCGTGAAGCAGCTCATGGAGATGGGCATCGAAGCCGACCTCATTCTCTTTCACCCTTACGACCGCTGGGGCTACAAAAGCATGCCGGCCGAGGTGAACGACCGCTACCTGCGCTACACCGTCGCGCGCCTGGCCGCGTTCCGCAACGTGTGGTGGTCGATGGCCAACGAGTGGGATTTCGTCAAGGAGAAATCGCTCTCCGACTGGGACCGCTTCTTCCGCATCGTCCAGGAGAGCGACCCCTATCAGCGCCTGCGCTCGATCCACAACGGCGCCGTCATCTACGACCATGCCAAGCCCTGGGTCACGCACGCCAGCATCCAGGGTGACGATTTCAACAAGACCGAGGAGTGGCTCCGGGCGTACAAGAAGCCGGTGATCTTCGACGAGTGCAAGTACGAGGGCAACATCCCGCGCCGTTGGGGCAACATATCGGCGCGCGAGATGGTGCGGAGGTTCTGGCTGGGCACCGCCCGCGGCGCCTACGTCGGACACGGGGAAACTTATCTCGATCCCCAGGACATTTTGTGGTGGTCCAAGGGCGGCGTGCTCCACGGCGAGAGCCCGCAGCGCATCGCCTTCCTGAGAAAGATCCTCGAGGACACTCCGGAAGGCGGGCTGGTTCCGCTCCCGACCCAGAAGTACCCGGTGGTGGCGCGCGAGGGCGAGTATTACCTCTATTACTTCGACCTGCACCAACCCGCGGAGCTCGAATTCGACCTTGCCAAGGGAGTGAGGTACCAGGCCGACATCATCGACCCCTGGGCGATGACGATCACGCCGGCGCCGGGCGCCTACGAGGGGAAGTTCACCCTGAAGCTGCCCGGAAAGCCCGATCAAGCGGTTCGGTTCCGAAAGCTGCGCTAAAGCAGGTGCCGGCCGTCGTCCGGCGGCGCGAGAACAGCGGCCCGGCACAGGCCGGCGCGGCCCCGGCCATCAGGGCATAGGCGTTAAGACAACGCAAGTTGGTCGGACGCACTGAACATCTGGTGCGATGGGGCGGTTACTGCCAAGAGCTCGTGTTCCACAGGGATGGCCATCTCCCAGAAGCCGACACCGAGGGACTTTGGGCGCTCACTTCTACGGAACGGGTGTTTATCCGGCAAAGTGCTCGCCAAAGTACCTGTCGACGGCACACGGCCACGGCGCCGCAACGAGCGTGCGCACATTCCGGTAGCGCCGTTTCACAGGCGGCAAGCGAGCAAGCCGTGGCCCGGAAGACCAACTGCGACACAACCGGCCACTCTCACGGTTTTCGAGCTTACGCGGAGCCTGTCCCCGTACGGTCGCGAATTTCAGGATGTCGCTCGTCTGGGGCGCTCCCCAGATTCATGATGAGTTGCTCAAGCTCGGCATCGACATCGGCGAGACCAGCCTTTCGAAATGCATGGTTCGTCACAGGCAGCCGTCGTCGCAGATGGCTCACGATCACAGGCGCATCCTCCACTTCGCTATCTGCCGTGAGATCGCGATCGGGCCCGGCCAGTACTTCCGGGCGGCAGTGTACACGCGGGATTCGGCGCAGTACGCTGATGGTTCTGTAATGCGATCCAGAACCGGTCCGGCGCGCCGATGCGATTCTCGAGAACGACAGCTTCCGCAGGCCGCGGGTCTGCCTGCCCTCAGCCTCACGAGTTACGGATCCAGTAGGTCGGACGCGTCCGCGTGCAGCGAGTCGAATAGCGGAACGAATTCGAGATCGAACGGCGAGATTCGCGAGATGAGGCGGACAGGTTCGTAGCCGAAGTCCCTGACGCAGCGTTCACGGAATCCGGTGGTTTCGATAGAAGCGCTGTGCAACTGATCGGTAAGGATCAGCGCTTTGCGCTCGAAGGGGATACCGTAGCGGTAAATCAGCCGCGCGGCATTGCGCAGGTTAGTGGTTGTGCGGCGCGCGTGTGGATCCACCAGGATCGCGTCTTCGGGTATTCCGAACTCCGTCCGCAGCGCCTTCTTCATCTCCATGGCTTCGCTGTACGGGGTCAGGCTCGGATGGACATAGCCGCCCGACACCAGGATGAACGGCGCCTTTCTTTCGCGAAAATCCTTCACGGCCAGCATCAGCCGGAGCCGGCCCACTGGCGCGAGCGCCACGCCGGCGCGCTCGGGCCCGCTCCCGAGCACGACAATCACCGTGTAGGGGAATTGCGCCCAATTGATCGAGGGTATCCGCGCTTCGGCGGCCCGGTTCTCCCCTGTTTCGAGCGGTTCGTGGCGAGCAGCCTCGTCCCGACCATGCAGCAACAGCAACTCGATGGCGAATCTCAGCGACGGCTCGAAGAACAGCTCGAGCGACTTCGGATCACTGTCGACTACGGCGGCCATGATCTGCACCATCCGCCCGAAAGCCGGCGACTTCACGTCGTAGGCGGTCAAATCCATCCCCGGAAAACGCGGCGGCTGGGCCGGTGTATCAACTGCGCCCGCAGGCCGTTGCGCCGTCGGATCAAATCCCGAAAAACGCGGCGGCTGGCCCAGCGCGAAGACGTCAATGGCGCGATTCATCTTGCGGGCGGCGTCTTCCCAGGCCCTTTCGAGCAGGGCTGAGGCCGGCTCCTCGCCGTAACGCTGAAACATCCCGGATTGTCGCAAGACGTCATCCACGAACCGGCTCATGGCCGCATTCTCGCCGAGCGCTCCCAGCGCGGCGCGTGATTGCGCGATCTCGTCGTCGGTCCAGCGCAGGGCTTTGGCGTAACACGGGACGTCCGCCGCGCAGACGCGCGGCGACTCCGACAATGCGGCGCGTTTGGCCGCTCCGATCTGCGCAAGCGCCGCGTCCGATTGGACGAGCGCTCGCACGACAGCCGTCCGCTCGATGGCCGAAAGCAGGAAGAAGTTCTTGTCCTGAAGAGGGTTACGCAATGCGACTGGCGCATGCAACGGCCTGGCCCCCACGAGACTGAAGGCCAAGGCGAAAAACAACAGCGCGCGCCCGAAACGGCTGGTCCATGAAATGTTCATCGTGGTCTCCGCGTTCGTGATGATAACACTTGCCCCTGCCATTGTAACCAGCGACAAGAGACAATCGGCCACGGATGTCCCGATCACGTCCCGCCGTCACCGGGGACGCATCCACGACGCAGAGCGCGGTTGATGCGACACGACGAGCCAGGCTGAGAGGCAAGGAACTCGTTCTTCCCTCCTGCTTTCCGCCTCGTTGATGGACTGGGACTTAACGGGTATGCGACTGCAGTACAGGAAGGCCCCCGACCAGGCGGTCACCTGTGGAGGAGAACAGCTTGAAAATCGGTACCGGGCTTCCATGAATCCCTCGCCGAATCCATGAGGCCGGCTGACCGCGGATGACGGGCTACTCCGAAGCCTGCGCCCAATCCCGACCACCCGAAAGGTACCGCCCGGAGAGTCCGGTTACCGATATGTATGCGGCGCCGATCCACAAGAGCGTATAGTCGCCAGTCCCGGACTTGTGCCGTGTGGTCCGGAAACGGGGGTATGGGAAGTCAGCAGGGCGCGTGGCGGTACACGCCGAAACCGCAAAGTTGACGGCCGTACCCGATACCTGTTGCGAAATCCCCATCCCCGGCTATTGATCGTCCTGCCGACCGGCCTGTTTTGGCGCCTATGGGCCATCAGGGTTGGTCCTTGCGGAACACCTGGATGATGGCGCTGTTGTCGGAGGCCCCGTAGCCAGCCGCCTCGGCCTGCTCGAGCAGCGCGCGGTGCACCTCCGTCAGCGGGAGCTTCGCTCCGCAATGCTCGCCCGCGGCCAGAATCAGCCGGACATCTTTGAGGTGCTGCGAGAGCCGCGCCTCGGGCTCGAAATCGCCGGTCAGCATTTTGCGGCCCTTGGTGTCCATGGCGCACGAGTAAGCGGGGCCGGCTTGGAGAATCTCGAGCGCTTCCGCCGGATCGATCCCGCAGGCGCGCGCGTACTCGAGCCCCTCGGCCAGCGCGGCCCGGTTCAGGCCCAGCACGAGATTCAGCACCAGTTTCATGCGCGCCCCGCTGCCACAGGGCCCGACGTGAAACGCCTTCCGGCAGCACAGCGCGAACAGGTCCGCGCAGCGGGCGAAGGCCGCCGTATCCCCGCCGCAGATGAAGATTGCCTCTCCGTCGCGGACCTGGCGGCTGGAACCCCCGATGGTCGCGTCCAGGTAGGCGATGGAGCGCCCGGCCAGGCGCGCCCCGAATCCGGCGATCTCCCCGGGCTCGCCGGTGGTGGTGTCGATCACGATGGCGCCCGGAGGGAGGCACGGCAGGATCTCGTCCAGGACCGAGGCTGCCTCCGCGGAGGTCGGCAAGCTCAGAAACAGCCGCCGACAGGACGCCGCGACCTCGGCGGCCGAACTCGCGCCGCTCCCGCCGGACTGGCGCAACTGCTCGATCTGCGCAGGGCGGATGTCGTAGCCGGCCACGTCAAACCCGCCCGCCAGCAGACGCTCGGCCAGAGCCGCGCCGGCCAATCCCACGCCGATGATGCCCAGTCTCTCCGGAGGTTCGTGCAAGCGATTCTCCCGTCCCGCCTCAGCGGCTCTCCGCGAGGACCGTCGATCCCGCGATGCGCAGGAACCTGGCCAGAGTCTCGGCCGCCTTCAGGATCGGCGCGGCGGTGTGCGCAACGAACTCTTCGAGCGAGCAGGTAAAGGAAGGAGCGGCGGCGCTGACGGCCGCCCAGGGCTGGCTGTCCGGGTCGAGGATCGGCGCCGCGAGCACGCGGACGCCCAGCACCGTGTCCTGGTCCGAAAGCGCGTAGCCGAGCTGCCGCACCCGCGCCAGGCGTTCTTCGATCTCGGGAATCGAAACCGGCGTGTTCGGAGTCAGCTTCACCCTCTCCCGCAAGTTCAGCACACGCATGCGCTGCTCCACAACCATGTGCGCCAGGATCGCGTGCCCCACCGCCGTGCAGTAGGCCGGAATGCGGGAGCCGATGCGCTGCGTGACCCCCAGCCGCCCCAATCCCAGTTGCACGCGCTCGACATACACGGCGTCCGCACCGTCGATCACGGCGATGCTGGCTGCCTCGTTGATGGGACCGACCAGCGAGCGCAGGATCGGCCGGGCGAGCGCGTGCAGATCCATGCGCCCGATCGCGTTCAGCCCCAAGTCCAGGACTTTCAGGCCCAGGCGGTATCGCTTTTTGCCCTCGATCTGCGTCAGGTAGCCCAACATGACCAGGGTCTTGACCATGCGGAATGTTGTCCCGGCGTCCAATGCGGCGCGCTCGGCGATCTGCGACAACGTCAACTCGGGTTCGTGCGCGTCGAAGACTTCCAGGACCCGGAAGCCCTTTGCCAGGGAGAGGACGATGCTCTTGGGGCTTGCCGGCGGTGTCTCGTAAGAGGGTGAGGAGATAAGCCGCTCCTTCGGATAGCGAAGTTAAATTCGAATATTGATGGTAGCACTGAGCTGATCATCGGTCAATGACTAATTTTTGCGCGGCAGGGATTGACCTGAGCGGGGTATCGTGATAATCTCCTCTCGGTCTAGGCGAAATGATTTTCGGTATCCGAAACTATGCGCTCGTTACTTGCTCCGCCCTGCTAGGCGGCGTGCTGGCTGTAGCCCAGGTCTCTTTCGATCCCGCCCCCGGCAAGATCGAGGTCCGGGTGGAGGGCCAGCCGTTCTCGAACTTGTACTACGGTTCGGAGTGGCCGATGCCGTTCCTGCATCCCTTGCGCGCGGCCTCGGGCGTCGCGGTGACGCGCGGCTATCCGGTCGAGAAGATCGAGGGCGAGAGCCAGGACCACGCCGCGCACCACGGCCTCTGGTACGCGCACGGCGACATCAACGGCGTCGATTTCTGGCGCGACAAGGGACCCCAGGCGACCGGGCGAATCGTGCCGAAATCGGAGCCTAAGGCCGCCCGTGGGACGCTCTCGGGCGAGTTCAGCCTGGTGACGCCCGAGAAGAAGACGATCGGCTCGATCGAGCAGGCCTTCCGTTTTTCCTCGAGCGGCGCCAGTCGCGTCGTGGATGTGCGGGTGACGATCCGCGCCGATCGGGGAGTCGCGCTGAAACTGGGCGACACCGAAGAGGGCTCGCTGGGCCTGCGGCTTCGCGACGAGTTCCGGGAAGACCGGGGTGCGGTGTTGAGCAATTCCGACGGGCTGGTGGGGACCAAGAATATCTGGGGCAAGCGCGCGAAATGGGTGGACTATTCGGCCGTCGTGGGCCGGGAGAAGCTGGGAGTGACGGTCTTCGATCATCCCGGCAACCCGCGATATCCCACTTACTGGCACGCCCGCGGCTACGGCCTGTGCGCGGCCAATCCCTTCGGCGTGAGCAGTTTCCTCAAGGACAAGACGCGCGATGGAAGTCTCACGACGCCGGCCGGCGGCAGCCTGACTTTCCGCTACCGCGTGGTGATTCATCCCGGCGGCCTGGAGCCCGCCGATGCCGAGAAATTCGCAGCGGAGTTCGCGAAGGAGAAATGAAGATGAACCGGCGTTATTTCATCCAGTCGGCAGCGGCCACGGCGACCACCGGGATCGGCCGGCCCAGTGGGCGCCCCGCGGCCAATCGAGTGAACCTTGCCTTCATCGGCCTGAACGGCCGGGGCAAGGCCCTGGTGAATGTATTCGTGGGGATTCCGGATGTCGGTATCGGGTACCTGATCGATGTGGACGAACGCGTCGCGGGCCCGATTGCCGGCGCGGTGGAGAAAAAAACCGGTCAGCGGCCGCGGGTGGCGAGCGACATGCGGCGAGCGTTCGACGACCCCTCGATCGACGCCTGCGTGATCGCCACGCCCGACCACTGGCACGCGCCGGCGACCATCCTGGCTTGCGCCGCGGGCAAGGACGTGTACGTCGAGAAGCCGTGCGCGCACAACGCCCGCGAGGCGCGGCTGATGGTGGCCGCCGCGCGGCGCCACAACCGCATCGTGCAGCACGGCACGCAGGCGCGCAGCCGCCCCACGACGCAGCGCGCCATCGAGTATGTCCGCTCCGGCAAGATCGGCAAGGTGCTGGTGGCGAAGGCATGGGATGTCCAGATGCGGAAGAACATCGGGTTCAAGCCCGACACGCCGGTCCCGGCGGGAGTGGACTACGACACCTGGATCGGTCCCGCGCCCGCGCTGCCGTTCAACGAGAACCGGTTTCACTACAACTGGCACTGGCACTGGAACTACGGCACCGGCGACATGGGCAACGACGGCGCGCACCAGATCGACCAGGCGCGCTGGGCGCTGGGTGTCGATCACCCGCTGGAAGTATCCGGCGCGGCGGGCAAGCTGTTCTTCGACGACGATCAGCAGACTCCCGACACCATGACCATCACGTTCAGCTATCCGGGCAAGATGCTGCTGTTCGAGATGCGCATCTGGAACCCCTACGCCATGGGCGGCATCCAGAACGGCGTCGCCGTCTACGGTTCGGAGGGCATGGTTGAGATCGGCAAGTCCGACCGCGTCAACGGCTACCGGGTCTACGACCGTGCCGGCAAGCTAGTGCACCAGGAGGAAGAAAAGGTCTCCGACACGCACGCGCACAACTTCATCGACTGCGTGCGCAGCCGCAAGCCGCCCAACGCCGAGATCGAGGTCGGGCGCTTGTCCTCCCTGCACTGCCACCTGGGCAACATCGTCGCCCGCACGGGGCGAAGCCTGAAGTACGACCCGGCGACGGAATCCATCGCCGGCGACAGTGAAGCCGGCAAGCTCCTCGGCCGGCAGTATCGCGCGCATTGGAGCACGCCGCAAGGCTTGGCATGATTTCTGGGAGTAAAGATATGTCTCTAACAAGATACTGGCCAGTTATGGCCATTCTGCTATTCATCCTGCCGGCGCTTTCTCTGGCGCAGGTCACCACAGCCACCATCTACGGGACCGTGACCGATCCCACCGGGGCCGCCGTTGCCAATGCCGCCGTTGTGGCGAACAACGAGCGCACCAACGGAACCTGGACCACAAACACGAACGTAGACGGAGGATTCACCTTCACCTTTCTCCCGGTGGGCCGCTACTCGATCGTCATCCGCGCCGCCGGCTTCAAGGAGGACCGCACCACCGGGCTCGATCTCGCCGCCGGGCAGGAGGTGAGGTACAAGTACGCGCTCGCTCTCGGCAGTCAGACGGAGAGTGTCACCGTCAGCGCCGAGATGCCCTTGGTCAACACCGCCAACGCCGAGCAAAACCATTCCGTGAACTCGCTGCGAATTGCGGAGTTGCCCACCGCCAACCGCGACTGGAGCGGCCTTCTTCAGCTTGGCGCCGGCTTGATCGTGAGCGGCAGCACCGTGGTGATGAACGGCCTGCCACCGGACGGCTTCCGGTTCACCGTCGATGGAGCGGACGCGAGTGGAA
>Ga0315277_10013554_pt1 | contig 10153 bp, 8 predicted proteins | sample YL17G05_15_MG_FD_203695 | JGI IMG/M metagenome (GOLD analysis project Ga0315277, IMG submission 203695) | Sediment microbial communities from Yellowstone Lake, YNP, Wyoming, USA - YL17G05_15 | ecosystem: Environmental > Aquatic > Freshwater > Lake > Sediment | place: USA: Wyoming | collected...
TTTTGTTCTGGTGTCCATTCACTTTTAGCACGGGGTTTTCTAACCTTTTTATTCTCTTGATTGCCAATCAATCTAGCAGCCAGGGTTTCAAAAGTAACGGTATTCTTCAATGCAGCTTCTAATTGGCTAATACGAGCTTCCAGTTGTTCAATACGTTCATATACTTGATTTTCAGAATTTGTGGGTTTCATTTTTTGCTCTCCTTTTTTAGTTTGTTTGAATTGGTCCAAAAACCGAGAGCAGCTTATATTACAAATACTGTTGAGACAAGCGGTTTTACAGGTTCTAATAAAGCTGTAATATTTAGATATAGCTGTAAAATAAAGAGGGGAATTGATTTCATACTACGGAGAGTGTACATTGGCGATTGAAAAGGTATTAATGGCTGATTGTCTACCTGAACCACATCACCATAAACTAGAGACTATCCGCACACTTTCGGAAAGTGATATTGAGAAAATAGCTTTAGCTTCTGCTGTAGTCGGTTCATATGATGCAGGTTACTCATTATTTGAAATATGTGAAGAAAATTATCGTGTTATAGAAGAATATTACTCAAGCCTTGCCCAAATAAAGGGAATTAATGAAGAAGAAATCCATAATATTTTAGTTAAGTGGGATTCTCTCCTTCTTAATTATCTTTCTAGTTTTAGGTCGTTTATAGACCACCAGGAAAGAGTATTAAAAAAAGCACATAGGGTAGACGTAAACGATGACAGATTTAGACGATTTAAAAAAGAAACTTCGATTCACTTTGATACTCACTTCTCTTATCGTTTCATCTGGAATTTACGTAATTATGTTCAACACATTGGATTTCCAGCACTTGATCTAGAAATTACAAATCCCTTGATAGAAAAAGATAATAACGAAAACATGGTTCAAATTTCATTAAATAGGGATATCCTACTATCAAATTACAAATGGAAGCGAGTTAGAAGAGGATTACGGAAGCAACCTTCTGGGATTGATATTATGTATCATATCCGGACTCATTACAAATCTTTAAAAGCAATTGCCCTTTTTGTTGCACAACTCAATATCGATAGATTAGGTGACAATTGGGAATATTTTAAAAAATTATATAAAGAAGTAATAGATTTATTCCCTGACGCATCTCCTGTTATTGTAGACATCGAAGTTAGTAATGGTGAATTTGTAAAATTCCTGGATGTATCATTTTTACCCCTATACTCATTGGTAAAAATTCAAGATACAATTTTAGGTACAAATACAGCCTTCTCGGAACAATAAGAAATATGGACACAAGATCTATTATTAAGGCTTATAAGAGATTAAATCTACCCGGTGCTTCAGCGGAGTTGGAATATTTCCGTACACTTCCATCGTTAGTGGTATGTATAGATAGTGCTTCGCATGCTATAAACAGTAAAGGCAATAAATTCAAACACCAATGGAGAATTCGTAAAATCACTTTATCGCAGGCAAAAGGCATTCTAATTGCCAATATTCAATCGATTAAAAAAGTAGCAAGTTTCGATGAATTATTTGTTCTTATTGATCGTTTACTTCACTCGATCAAGGGCATTGGGGAACTCTATATATATGATACATCTTTACGTATTGGAGCATATCTTGGATATTTGCCAAAGAAGGTTTATTTGCATGCAGGAACACGAATAGGTGCTAAAAAATTAGGTTTTGCGAATAAAGTTGCCATTGAAATGTCTGAGTTACCAGATGAATTACAAGAATTAGAACCATTTGAAGTGGAAGATATTTTGTGTATATTCAAGGATAAATTGAAAGCAGTCAAAGAATCACAGGACTTAATTTCCAATCAGACGAATAAGGAGTGAGATATTATGGATACTACTCTTCAAACTAATTATATTGATACTGCCAGAACTAGATCAATTGACAATCTCCAACGTCTTTACACAGTTGTTGTGAGTTTAGCTATTACTGAAAGTCTTCGCCGACTCTTTCTTACATCTCAGTCACTTACCTTAGAAAGTGCTATTGCTGTATTATCCCTTATTGTTACTATTATTCCGTTTTACCATGGAGCGAATCGTTACCTTGATGCAACATATGTTACAGGTGAACGTTCAGAACCTCGATCAGGTGCTCTTATGTTTGATTTCATCGCAATATTCTCTGAAGCTCTAGTGTTTTTTATTCTGGCTGTGCTGATAGCTGATGCAAAAACCTTCTTTTCAATATTGGCTGGATTGTTCATGCTTGATGCTATATGGGTATGGCTAACTAAATTATATGGACCAACAAGAGAAACATATATTGGTCCCAGTTACACAAGATGGGCGATAGTAAATATAATTTTTGGAATATTTATTCTCATTTCCATCTGGTCTAATTTATTAAATTGGTCATTTTGGAAATCTGAGATAGTTCAGCTAATCGCTCTTGGATTTCTATCAATCCTTAGAACCATTCTAGATTATGGTCAGGTGTGGAAATTTTATTATCCTTTACAAAAAGGGGTACGTGATGTTATTCCAGCTCCTTTACCTGCACCTGTACCTGTGGCTATGATCTTTTTGACGAAAAATAAAGAGAAAAAGACAAATGAATGAACAAGTGCAAATTGTATATGAGCAAGTAAACAAAATAGCAATACTGTTGAGATCTTCTCGTTTCCCGGAACGCTATGAACCGGCTAATGAGAATTTGAGAATTGCAAATTCAAAAATTAATTTAGCGAATGCTTACTTAGCTATTGTGGCTATTTGCCATCAGACTTCCCCGATTGGTGAAAGACAGCTTGAAGGATTTATATCGACTAATTATAGAAAAGGTTGGGACTATCTGAAAGAAAAGCTCTTGCATGCAGCAATTTTGGATCCAAACTGGGCAGACCCAAAGTTTTGGCAATATCTTACACCAACTATTCTTTCGGAGCTTTACAAAGATAAGGATAAGGGATGCACCCTTTCAAGAGTAAATGAACGAACGTTTCTTCTAAATAATTTAGGGGAAGGGTTGATACATGATGGATTTCTTAGGATTGAAGATGCAATTTCAAGCCTAGATTATATTGTTGGTGGAGATAATGGATTTATTAGATACCTATCTCGCTATGAAGCATATTCTGATCCACTAAATAAAAAAACAAGTTTATTCCTTTCGTTAGCAGAAACAGAATGTGGATGGAAGTATCAGGATCCAGAAAATATCCACTCACCAATCGATTACCATGAACTTCGTGGTCACCTTAGGCTTGGTACCGTCTATGTTGTTGATGAGCGGATAAAATTGAAACTTATCAATCACTTACCAATATCTATTGAAGATGATTTAACTATTAGGAAAGTTGTTCAGGATACTAACGAATATTTATCAAGGGTAGTTGGTGTGTCAGCGATCGAACTACATTATTTTTTATGGAATATCTTTCGTAGTTGTTGTTCAAGACAGGTAGGGCAAACCCATTGTATATGTTGCTCAGAAGAATGCTCATTGCCAGAACCATATAAAATATTACCTTATTATCATTCATGTTGTATTTTCCACGAATTGTGTCCGTCTATAAATGACATTAATAAGGTAATTGAACCTCCATATATTGGTCACTTTTATTAATTGTTTGTTATTTATCTAGAATATATGAAAAAACCTGAAACATAAAGATTATCGAAACCATACGCAAACGGCTCTATGATTCTCGTTACTGCAATAATATTACGATAGCGAGATTTAGGCTTGTTCTGATCGATGTAAATTACGAGCAAGCAATCTCTCTAAAATCTGTTCGTCTGATAAATTATGAGGCCAAGCATAGGCATCAAAAACAGCTTGATCTAGTGATTATGGATTATAAGTAATGCTTAATATTAGATCGTTTTGAATTTCTTGAATCTTATACTCTTTGGTTACATTATTAATTAGATAAAAAATAGAAGTGCGTGCTGTTCTGTCAACCAAATATGTTGTCGTGTTTTGTTCTGAAAATGCTTTGCTCAAATCAGTGTTTGATATTTGAGCTTCAACCCTAATAATTTCTCCACCACCGATTTGTTGGGGGATATTAGGATAAACCCTTAGGGTATAAGTAGGAACAATAAATATAATGGCAGCTGAAATAAAATATATCAAGCTCTGGGATTTTGCTAAAGGATTACCGTCCGTCGCAGGCGCACCTGATTTTTGAAGTAAAGAAAGAGAAATAATGAATAAACCAAAAATGGCATATATAATCACAATCGAATAAAAGTACTGAGACCAACCTATTTCAGTTGGGAATGAAAATATTTGTGTTGGTGATGATGTCGATTTTACATCAATCCTGTTAGTTACCATGAAATTAAGTGCGTTGGAAAATAAGGACCATAAATAGAAAAAAATATAAATTCCGAGAAGACTAAGTATAAAATTATATTTCTTGTCCCATATTCCCTTGACTGTTTCAACGAACAATTGTTTCCTAGTTTGTCTCTCTTTACTCTTGTCTTTCGGATTAGCAAGAATAAACAATGCACTAATGAGTATGAATAATGCGAATATCCAACCAAATAATATTAATGCCGGATATAAAGTAGCACTTGGTACAGTATTAATCCAATCCTTCCATGGAGTAATTGGAGTTAATTGAGGTAAACCAATCGGAGGATTATTTGTTGAACCAGCTAGAATCGATAATACACGCATCACAACATATACTATTACTAAATTAATTATGGAATACCAGACGATAAGGAGGACAGTATTCCATAACGGTTTTTCACGATATTTTTGTAAGGTTTTTAAAAGCCCATATGCTAGATATATTATCGACCCCGAAAATAGCAAGAATAAAAATCCAGTTAATATATAACGCGATCTAATAATCTCTAAATTTACAATTCCTAATGACCCAAGGTAAAGATTTGTGATTATAAAGCCAGAGATATAGCAAATTATGCTTATACCAAGTAAATAGTTGCCAAGTTTGGGTAAATACTCTAAGACACTCTGCTTTTTTGTTTTAGATGCGCTAATTAATTCAGGATCCATCGGATTATTGCCTCTTCGGAATAAATGAAACACCCTCATACATTCCTATATCAGATATATACTCAGCACTCCTTGTTTTATCAATAATTCCACCGTGATAAGTGACAGAAATTTTATATTTTCCTGGCAGACCATCTTTATAATGCATACCTTGTCTATATTCTAAAAAACTTGATATAAAGGTTCTAATTTGATGATTTGGAGGCAGTGAAGGTATCTTTCCCCCTGGCATCAGCCTTTTCATTAATTCCTCATTCGTCGGAGCTCCAGATGATGTTGGAGGAGCTTGGAATGGGGGATCAAATTCGATCTGAATGTCAGTGGCCATACTTTTTCCATTATTTTTCACAACGAATTCAATCTGGTTTTCTGGCATATTTACGTCAAAGTACGCGATCACATAAGGCGCGATTTCTTGGTCTCTGGCATCTCGCATTTCTTGCAAGGTCAATTCTGATATTCTGGCATAATCTCGCGTAGCAGATGCCATTTCCCAAGTTTTAGCTACATAAATAATGAGTGCTATAAGCGTCAGGCTTTGAATAATAAGGCTGATTTTTTCGATAATTGTCATATAAATTTCTCCCTGTTAATATAATCACTATTCACTTAAAACCATATTCCTTCCATTTTGGACAATATCTTTCCGAGTGGCCCGGTTTACCACATATTTGACATACAACCGGGTGCAATTGAGATATTTCAATTGGTGGTTTTTTTATCGCACCATTCTAATGCTATCCGTTCCTTCAATTACAAGTCCATCAAAGGTCTTCCCAATTAAAGTCCCTTGAGTTGAATTGCATGTTAGATCAGTACTATTGGAATAAAAATGGAAAACAAGATCAAGTTTTCCGTCACCATTGACATCCCCTACATGACGTTGCGGAACTCCATGATTATTGTGTAATTCCAGAGCGCCCTCAAATGAAACGGTTTTATAGTCAACTGAGAGAGCATCGAATGTGTCTGTACTTATCAGTGCTACTGGGATTACACTATTTTTCTTACAATTAATGGAATTAGTAGTGATGCCAGGTTGAATATCAATTTTCACTATCTGTGTGATTGCTGGTGGTTGCCCTTCAACAACATTAACGGTATAAGTATCAATCTCTCCGGGAATAGCCATTCCGTTCACAGTGTGAAAGGAGGCAGCCTGTGATCTGCTAGCAAAGCCGAAGTCTAATGAATATTGTCCTGACCCTATTCCAATTACTTGAATAATATACTCACCCGTAGCTAGGTTATTCTGTCCAAAATATAAAACATCCGGGAGAGGAGGTTGTATCCCCGAGTCATCTATGAGACCAGGTAGCAACCCGTATGAAGATCCATCAATATCGTATACATAGGTACCCGTGGCTGGATTGAAGCCCGTTTGTAAACCAATTGGATCAGTAATAAGCAATTCGATAGGTGAGTGCCCAACTATTATCCACGAATTGTTATTATTAGCTGCTTTGTTCTCAATAACAGCTACTTCTAAAACAGCTTCGAGATCATTAACCGTTCCATAGGTCTCACTAAGCAATTGCCCGCTCCTGTCACCTCCAAGATTTGGTGGATACCAATAAGGATCCATAATCAAATAATCTGGCGACCCATCTGAGGCAGGAACATCTACTTTCTGATACAAAACTATATAATGCCCTCCCACACCAACTATTACCAGATTGTCATTTTCCAAGGCATCGTCAATGTGCTGTATCCGGGTATTTATGGGTACTTGTGGGAAGTCAAGATAAAGCAAATTGTAATTAATAGATTCAGCTGCCAATTGAGGATAGAGCAAACAACTATGTGTGTAGTTCTCTCCAAGCTGCTGACCAAGAAAGCTATTCAAATTGCCTGGATTCGTGGGGGTTTGATCAGGCAAAGTTTTCAATCCATATGAAGATATTACATCAGCCATCGCAGTAATTGCGCAGCCCTCTGCCCCCATTGTGGGGCATGTAAGAACATTAAATAAATTGTCGTTTGACCAGAGATCCGGGCCTCCATAAGCATTTGGGTTTTGTTTGAAATCATAAAGATTCTTCCCGAAATCTAATTTCGCCACAAAACCGTTCGTTCCAGGATAGTGTGGAAGTATGGGTGTCCCCCAGCTATGATCGCTATAGCCTACGATATAGACATTCTTGCTTTCATCAACAGCGATACTATAGCCTCCGTCCCCTCCTATCGATCCTAAGAATGTGTTCCATTGCCGTACACCATCACTATTCAATCCGGCGATAAAAACATCAAAATAATCCGAATACGGATTCACAGGCGTCCCCCATGTTGCCATACTTTCTCCCGTGACATATACATTCCCACTACCATCTACGGTGATACCTCTGCTATAATCTTCGTTTTGTCCTCCCATAAACGTATTCCATTCTTGGACGCCACCGCTGTTCAGTTTGACAACAAACGCATCACCAAAACCATCATTATTTATCTTACTGATAGGATTCCCCCAAGTGGCAAAACTTCGTCCTGTGACATAAATATTCCCACTACCGTCTATAGCGATGCCTCCTCCATAAGTATCAGCTACGGCTCCTAGGAAGGTATTCCACTGGAGGGATCCACTTGTTGAAATACTGGCAATATAAACATCACTACCATTTGTCGGATTTATTGGTGTTCCCCAAGTGCCTTGACTCCAACCTGTAACCAATAGAGAACTATTACCATCCAGCGCAATGGCTCCACCAGTATCAATACCTGAAGATCCAAGGAAGGTGTTCCATAGCCGGGCACCATTGCTGCTCAATTTTGCGACAGATGAAACCCACCCACCTGTATAGGGATTTATCGGAGTTCCCCATGATCCATTAACGGTACCAATCACATATGCATTTCCAATCCAATCTACAACGATTCCATTGCCAGTTTCGCATCCATTACCTTCTGAACCCATGAAGGTATTCCACAGCAAGAAACCATTAGCATTCAATTTAACAGCAAAAATATCACTGCAACCATTAGTTATCGGATCCACTGGCGTTCCCCATGAATAGTTACTCACTCCAACAATATAGATGTTTCCATTGCCATCCAACGCAATACCATTACCGTGATCTTCCCCAGGAGATCCGACGAAAGTATTCCATATGAGGTTCCCACTATAGTCAAATTTTGCTACAAAGGCGTCATATATTCCTCCAGAATATCCGTTTACAGGAGTTCCCCATGTCCCATTACTAGACCCGGTGACATAGGCATTACCACTTCCGTCGAGCGTATTTCCTTGTGCATATGTCTTAGGCCCCAAGGTATTTATACCTGGCCCAAAGAAAGTATTCCAAGTCAAAGTTGGACCACTCGCGTTGATAGGTTGTAATAAATTGTTCTGGATTACTTGTTTGTTGCGTATTATCTGTAAATATGTTGAAGCTGAAGAGGTCGAGATGGGGGGAGCAATAACAATGATAAGTGAAAGAACAATAACAATACTAATGAAGATACGCAAAGGAAAATGATTATTATTCTTCATGACACCCCTCCTGTGAAATTGAAACAATATTGTTAGTATGCGATTGAGATGCCAAACAATTCGTGGAAATAATACACATATCATTATACAGACATTAAAAATAAAAGCAAATAAATGGGGGAAGTTTTATTAATTGGATAGTTCTTATCTTAGATTAGAGTATTATATGAGATTCCGAAATTTCGATTGTAGGAACAATGATTCACAGTTTTCACCCGATTTGGGCGGTTGACCAAATCTAATTAATATACTAGATTAAATAAAATAATCAATTAAATTATTTATAAAAAGGATAAATTTGATGAAAGCTAAATCTGTTGCTCTAATGAAAATCTGTACCGTTTGTCGGAGACGACTTCCACTTACCAGCGAATATTGGAGTAGGAGTGGATTATCGCGTGATGGTTATTATCCCCACTGCAAGGATTGTGTCAAGAAAAGAGCAAAGGATCATTATCGTAAATATACAAAGGTTGATGTAATAGAGAGAGGGGAATTTGGTGTGAAATGCGTTTTGTGGTCGCCTAAGTGCTCGGTTTGTCCATGCGTATCCGAGGACGATTTATCTGCATGTTGGAGAATTGCGAATATAAAACCAGAGAGTAGCAGGTATCCTATTCCGCTGAATCCAGAATAATAAATCATGTTTGCTGGTAAAAGGGAAAGCCCCGATGGGATGAACACCGGGGCAGGAGACGGGAAAGGAACGATTATGAATGAACCTTGCCTGGCTGAAGTAGGATCAATATCGATCATGGAAACACCCGGTTCACCTCTCGTTCTGACCAAGTTAAGTGTGCCCATTGCGCGGCCACAAACCATACCCCGAACACACCTTATCGAGCGGTTAGATCTCACGGTTGGCACAAGCCTGATCCTGGTCTGTGCACCTGCCGGATATGGAAAAACGACCATCCTAACAGAATGGGGCCAGCGCCTTATACAAAAAGGAATCTCGATCGCCTGGTATGCGCTGGACCCGAGCGATGATGAGACAGTTACCTTTGCATCCTACCTAGTTGCCAGCCTGGCGAAAGCCCTCGGCCCCCATAACGGATTTTCTCGCATTCTGCAGATCCTTCGTAAATCAACTGAGCTGGATTTGCACAAGGTTCTGCCTGCCCTAATCAACATCATCGTTTCGATTAACCGGGAGTGCATCCTGATCCTCGACGACTATCACCTGATCAGTGCCCCAGCTATTCATAGTATGATCGCCTATCTCATCGAACACCTCCCCGGAAATATGCACATCGCCATCGGCAGCCGCTCGGACCAGCCCCTGCCTTTGGCTCGATTGCGGGCGCGAGGCCAACTGCTTGAGCTACGAGCAGACAATCTTCGTTTCTCTTTGGACGAAACGAGTAAGTTCCTAAATGATGTGATGCAGCTCGGACTATCTCCCGCAGGGATCAATACCCTTGAATCACGCACAGAAGGATGGATTGCCGGGTTGCAGCTAGCAGTCCTCTCCCTCGCCGGACGTTCAGATAGGGAATCCTATCTTTCCACCTTCGCTGGCAGCCATCGCGGTAGCTCTGGTTGGATTCGTGCTCTATGTGATCATGGCGAATGCGGCTGGTTGGTCTCAAATGCATCGCATCTTCTTGCCAAACACCATGTGGCTGGCGCTGATCTTTTGGGTGGTGCCGGCTTTGCCTGGATTGGGATTAGGTGTGATGGTGCTGGTAT
>Ga0315277_10013556_pt1 | contig 10153 bp, 14 predicted proteins | sample YL17G05_15_MG_FD_203695 | JGI IMG/M metagenome (GOLD analysis project Ga0315277, IMG submission 203695) | Sediment microbial communities from Yellowstone Lake, YNP, Wyoming, USA - YL17G05_15 | ecosystem: Environmental > Aquatic > Freshwater > Lake > Sediment | place: USA: Wyoming | collected...
AAAATTTGAAACCAAGGCAGGCACGCACCAGGCATTCGGAACGGCAAACCTTTACGATTCTGTAGAGAGTGCTAAACGTGTCGAACCCGCCTACATTGTAAAACGAAACATTCCTGAAAAACCCAAGGAAGAGAAGAAGGAGTAGGTAGATTATGTCCAAGAAAGCAGAGAAGAAAGAGACGCCAAAGAAAGTCGAAACCCCCAAGAAGGAAACAAAGAAGGCTGAGGCGGCACCTGCAGAAACCCCGAAGGAAGAAGCCAAACCTGCAAAGGCAGAGAAAGCGCCGAAGCCTGAGAAGAAGAAGAAAGAAGAGAAAGGAGTCTACACTTTGTACAAAGTTGACAATGAAAAAGTGGTCAGACTCCGCCCAATCTGCGAACGTTGCGGCCCAGGCTATTTCATGGCTGACCACGGAAATAGGTACACGTGTGGACATTGCGGATTCACAAAATACAAACCCGCAAAGGAATGAACAGATTTAAATCAGCCAGTGCCTTCTGTTAGCTCTCGATGGTCCGAATGATCAGGGTAAACGTCGCCGTATCCAACGTTTCTGCTGAACGATTTCTAGACTTCAGACAGCCTATTCCACCTATTCAGATAAACACTAATCTCAACCTTACGGGCATGGAGAAGAAGCCGGACAATTCACTTGAAGTTCCCTTTGTGCTAACGATCAATTACAGTCCGTCTTTTGCCCAGATAAACTTGAAGGGACGCGCCTACGTGATCGGCGAAAAAGGCGAGATTGACAAGATCTACAAAGAATACGAAGAGAAGAAGCCCCCGCCACTGGCCATCGTTCAGTCAGTATCAAACGTGGCGTTTACCGAGTCAGTTTTGATTTCCAGAACATTGAACATTCCGCCGCCTATTCCCCTGCCACAGATGCCGGAAAATCAACCCGTGGACAAGAAAACCTCAGGCAGAGAATACACTACCTAGTTAGATAGGAATAAAGGGCTACTTGAGTGGCACGTACATTGAGGAGCGGGAGGCGCCAATGCCAGGCGTTCCATGTCTCACAGGCTTGTTTGTAACCGCAAACTCGCCTAGGTAGTGACCGATCATCCCAGGTTTTATCTCCACTGCAACGAATTCTTTACCGTTGTGAACGTGAATCGTGAGGCCCACCATTTCTGGGAGAACAATCATGTTCCGCACATGAGTCTTGACAGTTGAAGTGCCTCCTTTTCTGAGCACTTCCTTTGACCGCCTAACCTTTTCAAGCAGTATTCTTTGCTCTGGCTGCAGGCCCCTCTGGAGGCTCCTTCGTTGTCTTGAAGGAAGAAGGGTGATGAATTCGTCCATCGATATGTTCTGTACTTGGTCAAGCGTCAATCCGTGGTACATGAATTCTTTGGGCATTCTTCTTCACCTGATCCGTAGTTCTTAATGCTATAAACTTTCTGATTGTCTACTGATCTTGTCTTTGTCACGTTTACTCTTTGCTTTCCTTCCTGTTCCTCTAGCCGCGATAAGTCCGACTTTTTGTCCCGGAGGTGCACCGTGCGAAGTGGTGGTTACCTTGCGTGAGCTTCTCTTGCTACTACCGTATGGGTGTACAGCCGCGACCATCTTCCTTCCACTGGTTCTCGGGTACTTACGTCCTCTTGCTTTCATCAGATGGAACTTTGTCCCCGCCTTCAGGAAAGGCTTATCGGTTCTGCCCCCTCCTGAAACCACGCCTATAGTTGCCCTGCAAGAATCTGCTACGTACCTGGATTGTCCTGATGGAAGCTTGACCCCTGTTCCCTTCGGCGTGTGAGAAACAACAGTAGCGTACGCACCAGAGGACTTTGAAAGTTTGCCACCATCTCCGGGACGAAGCTCTATGTTGCAGACCATTGTGCCTTCAGGGATTCTTCCGACAGGAAGGATGTTGCCCACGTCAACCGAGGCTTTTCCACCAATCTGGATCCGACCGCCTGTAGAGACTCCTTCTGGAACCACAGTGTAGCAGGTTTCTCCGTTCTCGAACCTTATCAGGGCAAGAGGAGAACCTCTTCCAGGGTCGTGAACAAGGTCTTCGATCACGCCGTTGACTACCGTGTCAAAATTCTCCTTGACCCTTATTGCTGAGGGGTACCTTGCCGGCGCGACTCTCTTGTGTGTTCTTGCCCGAAAGGTGGAGCCGCCGCGCCCGCGTCTTTGAACACGTATCCTCTTTCCCATTAGTCAGTTCACCATGTCTACAGTAATCCGAGTTTGATTGCGACGTCAGCTGCTTTGAAATCAGGAGTCAGTTTGACGTAAGCCTTCTTTTCTCCTCCAGGTGTAATCTGAACGTTGACGCTTAGAACTTTCACTTCGTAAAGCTTCTCAACCGCCTTCTTAACGTCCGGCTTGGTTGCCTTCAGACTCACGACGAAAACCAGTTTGTTTTCCTTTTCAACCATCAGGCTGGAAGATTCCGTCATTAACGGGTAGAGTATGATTTCATAGGGGTCCATCTGCCTGTTCTCCCTTTCCATATAGTTTATCAAGTTTCGCAATGGCGCTGCTTGTCCAAACGGTTAATCTTCCAGGATGCGTTCCAGGAGCAAGCATTTCAGGATTCAGAGTGGAAACTGTGGCAACTTCTACACCGGGTATGTTATGGGCTGCTTCAGCTATTCCCCTGTTCTCAGCCACAACTATGAGCGGCCCCACGGCATGCTTCATCTTTCTTCCTCTGCTCTTGCCCCTTCCAGCTCGTACTTTCCTGCTTTCTCTGACGCGATAGATGTCAGAAAGAATACCTAAACGTATCAGAAACTCTTCGACTTCTTTCGTCTTGCTCATCGCCTCAAGATCATCTGAAACTACCAGAGGAATTTCCAGAACATCTTCAACGTTGTGTCCGCGTGCAGCAACTACCTTCTTCGAGCCTGTAGCAGCAATCGCCGAGAAAAGAGCCAGTTTTTTTTCCTTCTTCGAGATTCTCTTGACAATAATCTTTTCAGACAGTGGAGGATGTCCCTGCCTGCCGCTCACCGTTCCAGGTGCGAAAGCTCCTCGGCCGCTCGCCCCCTTGCGTCTCGGGATCCTTGCCGTCCCACTGCCCGTACCTCGAGATTCAGCGGAGGTTCTCTTGCCTGCCATTGGGTCTCTGCCTTGCGGCTGAAAACTGTTTGACTGTATCGCAAGCACAGCTCGCTTGATCACATCAGGCCTCAAAGGCGTTTCAAAAATATCTGGCAACTCTATTTTTCCAGTTGATTTTCCCTCAAGGTCAAGGATTTTCGCAGTCTTCTTTGCCATGTGTGTTCACCGCTCATCTTCCTTGAGGCGATTCCAACGAAATCTGGGTAATCTGCATGGGCTCTTCTCCGAAACCCTTCGGCGGACGTGCGGGAAAGCGAAGCTTCACTGGGCGCTTCTCTGTGCCTGCTACGCTTCCGTCGAGCAACACGTATGAACCGCGAACTAGGCCATACCTCAAGAAACCACCCTTAGGAGTTATGTCCTTCCCGTCCTTGCCCATCTTCAAAATGCGTTTGTTATATTCAGTTCTCTGATGGTAACCCATCTGTCCAGCTCTTGCAACACTGTACATGACATGATGTGGGTTCCACGGACCTAACGTGGCGACACCCCTCTTGGTTTTCCTGCCCTTCGCCTGAAGTATCGTTACACCCCAACGTTTCACAGGACCCTGAAAACCTTTCCCAGTTGATATCGAAGCCACGTCTACAAACTGGCCTTCCTTGAAAATCTCCGCAGGGGTTACTGTCTTACCCAGCAAGCTCTTAGCATACTCAAACTGCTGCTGGACCGTGCCTCCGCCGATCTCTATCTCCGCCATGTCCGGCTTCTTCCTAGACATGCTAGCTTGCTTAGGCTGGTTAATGGAGATAACACGGACCTTCACGGTTCGTGGCAGGTTCCCTTCAACCTTCTTCAAAGCCTCTTCAGTGTTAAAGTTCTCAGGAAGCGTAAACACGCGGTCCAACTCGTCCGGAGGATCTTTCATCCAAGCCTCAGCAACAGTGCGCAGTCCGTTAACATCTTTCATGTAAGCCTTAACAGCACAGATGAGAATTGGAGGGGTCTCCACTATAGTGGCCGAACGCATCACTTCCTTGCCGAAGTCCGGTGAGCGCTTCTTGTCCTCAATGCCAAACACGTGAGTCATACCAGCTTTAAAACCCATAAAGCCCAGCAGTCGGGGGGTTTCAGACTGTATCTTCGGCCAAAAACGGATTCTAGCTAAGACATGATCAGACCGTTTCCTAGGCAAATACGCAAGTGAACCATGCCTAGGAGCATGCGTTTTTCTATGTCCCATTGTCTTCCCGCTTCGTCTCTTCTACAAATGAGAAGAGCAGGCTATCAACATAGACCCAGATGGCCAAACCTGACCTGCTATTCCCATCAATCATCATGTAGGTGCTTTTTTAAAAGAAGCAGAGGAGTATTTATGTCTTTTTCGCCATTCCAACACTCAGCTGCTTGAAAGAGCGGTATGCACAGAGTTAGTGCCTTTGTCTTGTCAGCATCTGGAAGCTGAGTTCGCTCAGGACCACGTCAACCGGTCAGAACATGTCAGATTACGTACTGATTCGTCCTGCCATTTCGGTTTCGGGCAAGCATTAAATCTGTGAAGAACAAGTTACTCTCCGGTAAGATTGAACAACACATTCAGGATCGCAAACGCCTTGTACAGGTCCGGCTGCCTGAAGTTTGGCAGCTTCCGGATAAAGTCCGGCGCGTTGAGTCCATACTATATTGACCTTGCACATCTGCTTGCCTCGCCTCAAGAATTCTGCGCGCTCGTGGACGTTGCTGCGACTGAAATAGAGAAGATTGCGTCCTCGCAGAAAATCACCAAGCTAGCATCGATCGAATTGAAAGGAGCGCTAATACTACCGAGCATAGGCTGCCGTCTGAACTTGCCCTGCATAATCGTCAGAAAAGAAAAGAAAACATATGGTACAACAGGAATAATCGCAGGAGCAGACGTAGTGAAAGGAGAAAATGTGCTGTTTTTCGACGACGTCGTCAGCGAAGGGTTGTCGAAGCTTGAAGGAGTAAAACCTCTGCAAGAGCTAGGGGCAAAAGTTGAAACCATTGTGGTAGTTGTTGACAGAGAACAAGGCGGAAAAAATACCCTCGAGAAATCTGGCTACAAAGTCCATGCCCTCGCAAAGATCTCCGACCTTGTCGCTTCTCTCCTCAAGTCCAAGAGCATTTCAGAAGAACAAGCCTCCCAAGTCTTAGAGTACATAGGAGAGAACTCTAGCCTATAGTGCCCGCCACGGACATAATACGATAATTCAATTGGCGCGCGCTCTTTGAGTGGTCAATCGAAAGCATGGACTGATTTTGCTGGTCAGGTCTCTTCTGTCAAATTTGGCGCAGACAAATCATCTGAAACGCTCGCCGATCAAGTCTACAATTCTCTCAGCACACACTATTGGCGAAAGCGTCGTAGTGTCCAGCACCAGCTCAGGCGCCAAAGGCTCCTCGTAAGGTTGCCCAACTCCAGGCACGTTCAGAGCCTTGCCCTCCAGAGCACGAGCATAGATCTCCTTCGGGGCAAGAAATGCCTCAGCCCGTTTAGACTCGCGATCCATGCAAACATTCAAAGGACACGCTAGATAGATCTCAGCAAATTGCCTCATCTGCTTCCGCGCAGCGTCACGATAACGTCGCAAATTGCCAGTCGCATCAATCACCACGTTCACTCCGTTTTCAGTCAACAACCTGGCATTATCAACAAGTGCTCCATAGACCACATCCCGTTCCTCCGAAGAATAGCAGGGCCGAGGAGTCACAACCCTACGCAACGCGTCAGAAGATAGTAAATGCACATTAGTACCCTGCTCGGCCAAAAGGTTAACCAAAGCCCCGGAGACCACAGATTTGCCGCTCCCAGGCAATCCAGTGATCCACACACACCAACCCGCCACTCAACGTACACTCCTAACAGGTTTCATACACAACTCACGCGTAAACTCGATTGGAAAACCATGCTCCTTCACTTTGAACAAGTGACTCGTACAGTCACAGTCCGAACAACCAAAGCCAACAACTGGCTCACTATGTTTACCCAAAACCGTTGCCAGACTACACTCTTCACTCTTCTCACCCTCCTTCCAAAACACGTTCACAACCTTGGCAACGGCAGAGCTTGACAGGTAGTCAATATGCCAAAAACGTTTCTTAACCCTTCTCAGATGCCGTGCCACACGCTTCTCCAACCCAACCTGACCTGACCCAGCATACGCGTACAGACCCTTTCCAAAAGACACGTTACCCAACGCGCCAACCCTAAGACAAACAGGCTCAGTGACAGACACTACAAGAACATAAACGCCTTTCATGCCCTTCTATCAGAACGACCCGGGCTATACCACTTCAGAATCTCTTTTACGGCATCATCAGAGTAACCTATCTCCCTAAGTAGTCTCCTCAAGTCATCCGCAGATTCAACGTCCAAACTGGACACGTCCCACCTGCACACTAACACAGGACATTATATAATCTTTCACCTCAACCTCGAAGCTTCCTTTCTCGCCGCGGGCAACAACAGCTACTTCAGGTATGAAGCAACATCTTCAAAATCGAACTTCTTGGTTCTAAGCACCTTAGACGCGAAACGGAAAATCATCTTACGAACATTCAAAGGCAGATCAGGGTACCACACGGGCGAAGCAACTACCAGACTGCGCCAAGCATAGAAAGGCTGTACCGCACTCAAAATCTCCTCATCCCCGGTCCTGTCTAGATAGTTCCTCCAGAACAGCAAGAACAGTCTCAAGAAGGGCTCCTCAAACTCGCCTAACAACCTCAGAGAGTAGAACAGATAGTTAATCGTTATAGCACTCACGTCATCAGCCGGCTCGCCCCACTCGCCCCTGCTCCGATCCAACACAGTGAAGTCCAGCCCCCGTCTGAACATGACGTTCCAAGGATGAAAATCACCATGAACCTGCGAAAGCCTATGCACTTTCTGCTTAAGTCTCCACCTCCACTCCACACAAGCCTTCTCGAAATCCACAAAAAACTTGTCACCGACATAGCCCAGCCCAGCGGGATAGCTGTCAGTCAACCCAAAAATCCCCTCACCATGACCCAGCAGATCTCTCACACGCCGTATGTACAACCTGGGGGCATCTTTCTTGACTGAATGAACCTCTGCCAAATAATCAGACAAAGCCAAACAACGCTCCTCATCCAGTCCAGACACCTCGCAAGTGTCCATTACACGGTCCAAATCGACATGGTACAGACTCCCATCAACAAACTCTGTCACAACAAAGAACTCGCAACAGTCACCCAAAGACCTCAAAGTTTCACAATCACTCGCGAAAGAGCCAACATCAATAGACCGCACATGCCGAGGCAGCTTGTTGAACGCAGAATGTTGCCAAAGCAAAACTCCCGCCCTGTCAGAAAAATGGTCATGCCCGAAACCTTCCTGCCGCATAGTCTCCAAAACCACAGACTTCACTGCGCCATCAACACTGAACTCGACAAAGTACGGCAAACCATAACCAAACCCCTTCAACTCTGCCCCGCCGCCCAGAACAGAAACCGTTGAAACCTTCACTTTCGCCTTATACACAGCCGCAAGGTACTCCTCAAGCCGCTCAACCTTCAACTCAAACAAGAAACAGCACCCGCACCAAGAATAGCCTACTATAAGTTAAAAGCGTAACGATACTCAAACACCATCGTCGTCACAGTCTTAAATAGCAACAGCCAGAACAGTAGAAGAATAGGAGAGCATATAATGTCAAAAGTCAAAGACCTCAAACTAGCAACCAAAGGACACTTACAAATCGAATGGGCACAAATGCACATGCCCGTCCTCGCACAGATCAAAAGAAGATTCAACAAAGAAAAACCGTTGAAAGGCATAACCCTAGGCGCCTGCTTGCACGTTACAAAAGAAACAGGCGTCCTAATCGAAACGTTCCTAGCTGGCGGCGCAGAAGTCGCCCTCTGCGGCTCAAACCCATTGTCAACCCAAGATGACGTGGCCGCTGCCCTAGTCGAAGAAGGTGCAAACGTTTTCGCCTGGCGAGAACAAACAACGGAGCAGTACTATTGGTGCGTCGAAAAGACCCTCGACTTCAACCCTCTCTTAACGTTGGACGACGGCGCTGACCTCGTCAGCACACTCCACAATAAAAGGCCCGAAGCCCTCCGGAAAATCAAAGGGGGAACAGAAGAAACCACAACCGGTGTCCAAAGATTAAGAGCAATGGAAAAAGCAGGAGCGCTCAAATACCCCATAATCGCCGTGAACGATGCTTATACCAAACACCTATTCGACAACAGGTACGGAACAGGCCAAAGCACACTCGACGGCATCCTAAGAGCCACAAATGTACTGTTCGCAGGCAAAACTTTTGTCGTCTGCGGCTACGGCTGGTGTGGAAGAGGAATAGCCATGCGCGCACAGGGCATGGGAGCAAACGTTATCGTAACCGAAGTCAACCCCACAAGAGCTCTTGAGGCTGCAATGTCAGGGTTCCAAGTAATGCCCATAGCCAAAGCAGCCGCCATAGGTGACATATTCGTGACCGCAACAGGCAACACTGGCGTCATCAGAAAAGAACACATGCAGAGAATGAAAGATGGCGCCATACTCGCAAATAGCGGCCACTTCAACGTCGAAGTAGACCCCAGACACCTAGAAGAAATTGCAACCAAGAAAAGAAACATAAGACCTAACCTTGACGAGTACACCCTCAAAAGCGGAAACAAACTCTACCTCTTAGCGGAAGGAAGACTCGTAAACCTGGCAGCTGCCGAAGGACACCCCTCAGAAGTCATGGACATGTCATTCGCGAACCAAGCTCTCTGCGTGGAACACCTGACCAAAATCAAGAAAATGCAGCCTAAAGTCTACAAAGTACCCAAAGAGATAGACGAAAGAATAGCCAGCCTGAAGCTAAACGCAATGCAAATGCAAATAGACAACCTCACGAACGAACAGAAGAAATACTTTGCAGCATGGGAAGAAGGAACCACATAGTAACAAGCGGCCTTCATGACAAGCTTTAAAAGGATTGAGAACGTACAAAGGCATACAACGTGGTGAAAACCAATGGCAAGTAAAGATCAAGCAATCGGTGGAGCAATCTGCCTAGTATGCGTCGTGGTAGGCGTACTCTACGCTGCTGGACTCTTCTATTTCGGAGGAAACCCACTTAACTGGAGTCTTGCATTCACGCTAATAGCCGTCCCCGTGTTTGTAGCTTTCATCGCCATAATGGGTATAGGCGCATGGATAGGCTGGACAATGGCCACAACACCCCCACCAAAGCCAATCGAAGAAATCACGAGCGAAATAGAGACAGAACAAAAAGCAACTGAGGAGAAGACGGCAGCACAAGAAACATCGCCACCGCCGCCAGAGGAAGAGAAGAAACCCGAAAAGAAACGCAAAACCGAATAGCCTCGCAGGCTCATAGTAATCTTTTTTAAACAACTCCCTATTTTGATAGGTTACAGGTGTCAAACGGGAAACTAGTCTTTAACAGACTTCAACATACAGTCAACAATTTTCCCACAGACTATACATTCCTCAGGAATTTTCTCCTTGCTGGAACGTTCACTCAGATACCCAAAATGATGAGCACACTCCGCCGCAGGTTCTTCAACACGCTGCGCAAAACTGTTCACAGCCTCTTGTCTGCTATCCGCATCTTCTGGAGCATCAATCGCAGGCTCATGAACTTCTGAAACTAGGTCAGATAAAATTCGCCCCAAGCAGTGTGGGCATGCAACATAAGGCTCAGGGTTCTTCGCCTGCAAGTCCAGGACCCTAATGGGAACAAGAAAAGTCTTACCGCACACTGAACTAGAACACGTGAAGCTTCTGCCCGCCTCAGCAGACGTTCTTTTCTTGGTTATGGTAGACCCTCCCTTACAAAGAACAGACCCCTCACTTTATAGCATTATGAAACCACAATCAACATTCCACATCGTCCCAATTCCCGCTTCACGATTCCATGCAAACGTCCGTAGCATGAGCCGTTCCATCAAGCCTTTCCATCTCTGCGAGCCTTCACAACTACACCACCCTGGCTTCTTTCCAGTTCGTTGAACCTGCCAGACAATGCGAATGCATCTGCGTTCACTCACAGCTTACCCGTCTAGGTTCCCCTAGGACCCAACTAGGCTCAGATCATAGGTTCGGGAGGAGAGTATGTC
>Ga0315277_10013557_pt1 | contig 10151 bp, 8 predicted proteins | sample YL17G05_15_MG_FD_203695 | JGI IMG/M metagenome (GOLD analysis project Ga0315277, IMG submission 203695) | Sediment microbial communities from Yellowstone Lake, YNP, Wyoming, USA - YL17G05_15 | ecosystem: Environmental > Aquatic > Freshwater > Lake > Sediment | place: USA: Wyoming | collected...
AGAGACTCTAATGAAGTTCCGGGATATTTTGTATCCCAGAGCTCCAGCCGTGACCTTGCGCAGAAGCAAAGGAGAAGACATCCAGGCCGCCTGCGGACAATTGAAGGCAGGAATGTGACCTGGAGGGGCGACCCGACGGGTCGTCCAAACCAAAAATAACGTCCTCACTCCCGTGAGGACGAGAATCATTGTTCTGAGGTGGAACATCCGTTGCCACGGGAGTGGCAACGCTACATTTAACCATAGAGGAAGGCTTCAGCCTTCCATTTGACTTGAGTAAACTCTGGAGGTCTAAAGACCTCCGCTACATTTTTCTTAAATAATCTTCCAGCTCTTTTGTGGAAGAGAACACCTTTTTCGAAAGAAATTTTACCACCCAGTTTTCCCGCAGGGGCGAGATCGTCCATACAGGTACATTTTTTCTATGACATTCCCACATCTCAATCGCTGTTCCCATGCTGGCTTCTGGTAAGTAGGCAATGAATAAGTCTGAGGAAAGCGCCTGTTTTATCGACTTATGGAAAACCTTTTTGCCGGTCTTGTAAGTGTAATAAGCCGACCTTGGATGAACCGAAACCGGATCGATTATCCTGGCTTGAGGGAAATAGTTTTCCAGGATTCGTTTCAAATCTTTTCGGTAATCCTGATTATGTAAAACTTTTCCTTTTTTAGACCCCTGGATAATTCCGGCAATGAAAATCGTTTTAATTTTCATAAATCTTGTTCAACTCCACCCACACCGGGGCAAGGTGAGCTACAAGCTACCTGCTACCTGCTTCTTTCACGCCAGGCTCATCGCTATTGCCACTACGTTCACGATATCTTCCACACTGCACCCTCTGGATAAATCATTTGCCGGCTTGGCTAAGCCCTGAATGATAGGACCTATCGCCTCAGCCTTAGCTAATCTCTGTACCAATTTATAAGCAATATTCCCTGAATTTAGATCCGGGAAGATCAAGACGTTGGCTTCCCCACATAAGATGCTGTCCGCGCATTTCTTCTGAGAAACTTTAGGAATAATAGCCGCATCTGCCTGCAGCTCCCCGTCGATTTTGAGATTTGGGTCCTGTTCTCTGGCGATTTTAGTAGCCTCCAAAACCTTATCGATCATCTCATGCTGAGCACTCCCCTTGGTGGAGAAAGATAGCATTGCAACTTTTGGCTCCTCCCCGACCAGCTCCCGCATTGTCCTGGCGCAGGACAGAGCAATTGAGGCTAACTGCTTCGGATCCGGATTCGGCAGAACCGCGCAATCGCCGAATACGAAGATCTTATCTTTTACTCCTAAGAATTCCGGCACCACCATTATGAATGAGCTGGAGACCACGTTTATCCCCGGAGCCAATCCGATTATATGTAATCCTGCTCTTAAAACGTCTCCAGTGGTATTGACCGAGCCAGCCACAAACCCATCCACCTCATTTTTTCTTACCATCATCGCGCCGTAGAATAATGGATTAAGCATACACTCTCTGGCTTCCTCACCTGTCATTCCCTTTTTCTCCCTCAGGCGATGATACTCCGCAGCATACTCCCCGTATTTTGGAGAAGTCACAGGGTCAACTACTTTAACCAGCCCCAGGTCAAGTCCTGAGGATTTGCTCAACTCCTCGATCTTTTTTCTTTCCCCCAGAAGTGTCACCTCCGCTATCTTCTCAGAGACAATCTCCTTAGCGGCTTTGATCATCCGCTCTTCGGTCCCCTCTGGCAGAACTACCCTTTTGTGTTTGGCTTTGGCTTTATCTCTGATCTTTTTTATGATATCCACACTACTCCTTTTATGAATCCTGATGATTAGATTAACTTTGTGTTTAAGAAAGTAAAAGTTCTTGGAGAAGATTAATGGAGTGTAAAGCTTTAGCTTTACCGCTTGTAAACCTGAAGGTTTACACTCCAAAACCACCCTCTCAACATACCAGTCGGTTCAGTATAATCGGAGTGATATGATCACTATCACCCTTCATCTTTGAAAAGAGAGTCCCATTTCTGTTTCAGACCCTCTTTGGTCGGAGGTTCGTTACTGGAAGATTTTACCTGCTTGGTCCTCGGCTCGAAAAATTCACAGAAATTACCTTTCTCCTTGTATCTCACCCATTCAGCTTCAGTTTCGTGGCACTGAAGGTAAGCATCCTTGTCATAAAGCTGGCAGTTATAACAGCACTTTAAATCCACCCCGCAGTTAGGACAGGCATCCTTACGGCTTATCTTTTCAGGAACCTCTATCTCTTTTTTACAGCCCCAGCAGAGCATAGGAAACTCCTTTGAGACCTTATCTATCCTCGAGATCTACCTCAACCTGGACTTTTTGATAGTTGGAAAAAAGATAAGAATAGTAAAATTTCTTCGAATCATTAGACCATCTGAAGTCAGAAAGTGGACTGTCAGTCTCAACCCTGTAAGTCTTAATCAGATTCATCTCCCCTTTATCATCGATCTCATAAAAATCGAAATACCTGTCCCAATCGCTGGTTCTCAACATCGCCAATTGCCTACCGTCAGGAGACCAGGTGGGGTCCGAAAATCTAAGGCTATCTGATTTATCAAACAACAATAACTTCTTGTTCTCGGTATCAACTACCCCAAAAACTCCAGAAGTTTTGTCATTGCCAAAGAAAATAATACCATTATTCTTCTGGTTAGGAACGATTTTAGAGAGAGCAAACTGTTCACTAAACATAACATTCCTAAGTGCTTGCTCTTGTTCTCTTGTCGATTTCGTGAGCTCGTTAAATCTCAAAATCTGATCTCTTTGAGTGGAGATATATATATCCCAATTTCCCCAACCAATAAAAAATCTCATATTGAGACTATCAGGTTCTTTTATAGCTTCTAAATCATGTAAGCAAATCCTTTGTCTTGCCGCCCAAGGTGGATTACCATTGTAATATACCTCATAACAATCTGTTCCAGGAATTTCTGCAAGGCTATCCCCAGGACAAGTAAGGATCACATTCTTTGACTGCCAGTCGATCACTTGGATCTGCCCGCCAGTTGCACAGTTCTTAGGTACGACAAAGATGAAACTTCTACCGTCAAGAGATTCCCATAAGAGAGTGTCTACACAAATCTCAAATTTATGCAGAAAAATCCTTTCACTTCCATCCACTTTACTGTAAAAAACGTCTCTTCCCTCATTCTCAAACCCCAACCAATTGCTTGTAGTATAAGCTACATATTTCTCATCCGGAGAAAGAGTCAACTTGTTAAGTGCCCAGTCAACTTGCTTGACTATCTTATGCTGTTCACCTGTTGCCAGTTGCGTGCAATAATAATCATCGCACGAAACTATCTTAACTTTGTTCTGCTCCGAATATCCCAGACTGCAACTTAAGAGCAAGAATGTGACCATGTAATTAATCTTAACCATCTATTCACCAGGGTCAGCTTTTGACCTCATTTTTGGTTTTCGCTTTAGAATTACTTTTTCCAGACCCGCCTGATTCCTTTGACTGGCTCAAAAAAGCCCGGATGAAATCATCTATCTCCCCATCCATTACAGCCTGTCCGTTACCTGTCTCCAGGCCAGTACGGTGGTCCTTAACCAGGATGTAAGGATGAAAAACATAGGAGCGGATCTGGCTTCCCCATTCGATCTTTTTTTTCTTTTTCTCCATCTCCGCAAGCTTCTCTTCCTCTTTTTCTTTATATAACTGGTACAGGCGCGACTTCAGCACCTTCATAGCATTTTCTTTGTTCTGGAACTGGGACCTTTCAGATTGACATTGCACCACGATTCCGCTCGGAAGATGAGTGATCCTTACTGCGGAGGAGGTCTTGTTGACATGCTGCCCGCCGTGTCCGGAAGCCCGGAAGGTGTCGATCCTCAGATCATCCTCTTTGATCTCCACCGTGAGGTTATCCTCAATCTCCGGATAGATGAAAACCGAGGCAAACGAGGTATGTCTTCTCTTGTTAGCATCAAAAGGAGAAATCCTCACCAGCCGGTGAACCCCGCTCTCTGCTTTTAAAAAACCGAAAGCGTATTCGCCCTTAACTTCGACCGTGGCACTTTTTATCCCTGCTTCTTCGCCTGCCTGCAGGTCTATGACATCCCCCTTAAACCCCTTTCTCTCTATCCATCTTAAATACATCCGCAGAAGCATCTGTGCCCAATCCTGAGACTCTGTTCCTCCTGCGCCTGAATGGATGGTCAAAAGCGCATTCTTAGGGTCATCCTCTCCAGACAAGATGGTTGAGAATTCAAAATCCTTTATCTCTCCTTCTAATTTTTCTAGCTCTTTTTCGCGCTCTGGCTTAAGTGTGTCATCCTCCAGGGAAAGCTCGTCTAAAACCTGAACCTCTTCCAGATCCTTTGAGAGTTTTTCCCATCTCTCATTCCATTTCTTTATGGAGGTGACCTCTCTTAAAATCGACTGGGCTTTTTCATTATCCTTCCAGAAATCAGGCTCGTGCGTCACTTTTTCCAACTCAGCTAATTTTTTATTCTTCTCAACCAGGTCAAAGATACTCCCCTAATTTTTTGACCCTGTCTTTCAGTTCCGCTAAGCTTCTTTCCTCAGGCATACTACCTCCTTTTTCGCTTTAAGTCTTTGAAATTCAATATAACTTCATTTGAGCCAATGTCAACTTCTTTTGAGAATTCGTAGGGGGCGGAGTTCAACTCCGCCCTCAGAGGGTGGAGACAAGCTCCACCCCTACGCGATGGCAACCCCACCTTGCCCCCAAGTCGGACCCGGTAGAACAGACATTCCTGTCTGTTCGCAGGTAAAGAATGTACGCCTCACGATGTAGGGCTACCAATCCCATCCTGGGACAAGATTGGTTTACCATTAATTATCTTCTTTACGCTTGACACTTCACCAAAAGTTGATAGATTACACCTGCGAAAAACTTTCTTAATGTTTATGTTCATAAATTCTTCCATAATCTGTGCCTTAATTCCTGAGCTTAAAGTAAACTTCATTTCTTTCAAGATCAAGGAGTTCAGGCTTTCACCTGACCAGAGGGAGCTTGTGATTCTGACTCGCAGGGAGAGGGAATCAAAAGCAATTCTGTTTTCGGCTGACGCTCTACTGTGCCGGATAGTCAGTTTGACAGAGGAAGAATCCAAAGCTTTTCTGGAATGGGGTATAACACCCCTGTTTTCACAACTTCTGGACGCAACCATCTTGAATATCGAACAGGTCGATTTCGACCGGGTGATAAAGTTCTCTTGCCAGAAAGATACGGAATTTGAAAAAGTCGAATTTGAGCTATATTTTGAGCTTACTGGAAGGAATGCCAACGCCATTCTGGTCCAGAAGGAATCTGGCATGGTCCTGGATGCTTTGAGAAAAGTAAGACCCGCTCAAAGCAGATTCCGCCAGATATTGCCGGGGATAAAATATCTTCTGCCCCCTGCTCCCAGAAAACATACCCCTTATGCAACCTCGGAGGAGGAGTTCAAGAAAATAATTCTGGATCATCCGGAAGAAAACCTGCTTCAGGTTTTGACCTCACATTTTATGGGAATAGACGAGCTTTTAGCTGAAAAGATAGTGGAGGAATCTGTTGGTACTTCCCCTTTAAAACCTTTGCCCCTGGAACATCTGTGGAAAGGTTTCAAATCAGTCCTTGGCGTGATTTCTGCAAATGAGATCTCTCCACATTTGATTTTGGATTCTGAACAAAAGCCAGTGGGGATATCTTTATTTGACTTGAATTCAGTTCCTGAAGAGCAAAAGATTTCCTTCCGTAATTTAAACCAGGCACTGCAAAAACTTTTTTCTCTGGAAATTGAACAACGTCAGGGAAGCAGAAAACTACAAACCCTGATTTCTGTGACTCAAAACGGAATTGAGAAATTGAAAAAAACCGAAGAGAAATTGAAAAAAGAGCTTTCTTCTCTGGAGGATGCTCAGGCCTACAAGAAATATGGAGATTTGCTCCTGAATCATCTATCAGAGATTAAGAGAGGCGCAGAATATATCGAGTTAACTGACTATTCTACCGAGGAACACAAGAAGATAAAACTTCCTCTTGATCCTGTTTTATCACCAAAGAAAAATGCCGAAGCCTACTTTAAAAAATACCAGAAAGCCCAGACCGGAATTACAAAGCTCAACCAGAGAATCGCTGTGACTGAAAGCCAGCTAAAGCATTTAAGCAAAATCGAATCTGACCTGCTGGGAAAAGAGAAGGTTAATTTCGAAAAAATCGAATCTGAGTTTTTTTCTCTTGGTTTACTTAAACCACCCAGACCAAAGAAGAAAGAAAAGAAAAAAGGGAGATATGCCCCTCGCGAATTTATCTCCGCAGACGGGTTTAAAATCTTAGTGGGGAGAAACAATAAGGAAAATGATTATCTTACCTTTAAAATCGCCAAACCGGATGATCTCTGGTTTCATGCCCAGAATGTGCCCGGCTCTCACGTGGTCTTAAAAAAGGGAGAGAGGAAAAAACACCCAACCCCAAAAGCCATCCAGCAGGCCGCCTCGTTAGCTGCATATTATAGCCAGGCGAAATCCTCCAGAAAAGTAACTGTGATTTATACCTTAGCCAAGTATGTCAAAAAATCAAAAAACGCCCCGCCTGGCCTGGTCAAAGTCGAAAAGATGAAATCAATCTTAGTCGAGCCGAAGTTGATAAAATAGTTTTTATGTTGTCATTGCGAGTCCCCGTAGGGGACGAAGCCCCGCCATGGGCGGGACTTCGTCGGTCAGATGACCTCCTCGCAATGACATTATTAATTATCTGATTTATTGCTCTCTGTTGGTCTCCAGACCAACAGAGGTTACGTGACGGCTGGCTTTATGCCCGACGAGGAAGTTTGTAGAGTTTGTTGAGACGCATAACCATGCGTCTCAGTTTTTATTTCCCACGTTAGAGGCAAGGCGGTATACCGTTATCCCAAATCCTTCAAAATATCCTCTATTTTTGTTACATCCTCCTCTCTGCCCTGTTTCTTAAAAAGCTCTTCTGCTTTCTGTAAATCTTTTTTTGCGTCCTCCTTTTTTCCCATCTGGATATAAAGAAGACCAAGGTTCCCATACGCCTCAGCATCATCCGGGTTAAGCTTAATAGCGGTTCGATATTCTTTTTCAGCCTCAGGGTAGTTCTTCAAAGTTTTAAGCAGAACGCCCAGATTGTTGTGTGCCTTTGCATAATCAGGGTTAATCTTGATAGCGGCTCGATACTCTTTTTCAGCCTCAAGGTAGTTCTTCAAATCAAAAAGCAGAACGCCCAGATTGATGTGTGCATCTGCATAATTCGGATTAATCTTGATAGCGGCTCGACACTCCTTTTCGGCCTCAGGGTAGTTCTTCAACTCAGCAAGTAGAACCCCCAGATTGTAGTGTGCCTCTGCATAATCCGGATTAATCTTGATAGCGTTTCTAAATTCTTTTTCAGCTTCAGGGTAGTTCTTCAAATCAGAAAGTAGATTGCCCAGATTGATGTGTGTCTCTGCATAATCCGGATTAATCTTGATAGATTTATTATAGCAATCAATACCTTCCTCAAGATTTTTTCGATAGTAAAGACTACTTCCTAATTGGAATAGGTTCTTAGCATCTTTCAAATTAAATAATTCATCCTTTAATTCAATTAAAATTGAATCCGAAATGGGGTAATCGGTTATGAATTTATTGTCTAAATAGGAATCGTGGGAAATATTTATCTTGCCATCAGATTTTTGTATGAAACCGTTATCCTGCAAAACCTTTAGCCAGTTGTCCCACTGATATCTTTCAACTTTAAGTTCAAAGATTTTACTCTTTGCAATATTTTTTAAAAGCTCTTCTGCCCAGATAAATATGTTTGCCTCCCTTAAAAGCTTCAGGATATGCAGGATGGTCCTTGGCTCATCTTCTAAATCCTTGTATCTTTTCTCCATCTGTTCCAGACCCAAAACAATGGAGCCTGGAGTTCCGTCTGAAGTAACCTCCTCCCATTTCTTTCCTATTCCCTCTGCCAGTTCCTTTTCCTCCCCTTCCTTCAGGATTCTTGGTACTACTTTATTACTCCGGCATTGAGATAAAAGGATACCCATCTCTTTTTGCCCGAAAGCTTGTTCAAATTCTTTTCCGGTTATGCAGGTGGCAAGTACTTTTAGCTCTTTAGAATTTTTCTTCAAAACTGCAATCAACTCATCCAGACCAAATTTGCCTGCATACTTTTCTAAATCGTCTAAGAATAGGATTACCTTCTTTCGTGAGAACAAATGGGGAAACTTAAGGTTTTGAATATCGATTTTCTCATAGGTAGGTTTTAAAATGTAATAGTCTTTCAACTTCTTAGCTACTTCAAAAACCCCTCTGGTTTTGCCAATACCGGGTTTGCCTGTCAGAAAAGCAATCCCATTCTCTTCAAAAGATTCTTCAACTTGAGTATCACTTTCTCTGTGAATATAAGTTTCATAGTATTTAAAGATTCCAAAATCAGAAGGGTCTAATTCGGGGATTGGTTTATAGACTTGGAAGTTTTTCTTGAATTCTGATAGTTTTTCTTTTATAGATTTGTACAAACTAAAAGCACTTAAAAAGAGAATCAGTAAAATAGCCCCTTTGAATATCAAATCAAGAAATGCCCAAACATATAAATAGATAATGAATTCTGGAAAAAATAAGCGTAATAAAACTAATGAAATACCAATTAGTGGAAAGACAAATTTATACACGATTTCCATGAAATACTTCATTACTATCCCCTTTTTATTTAGAGGGTTTAAATAACTTTTATCTTTTAGGGTGGTTTTGTCAAGTGATTTTGTGGTAGAGACGCATGGCCATGCATCTCTACGGAAAATAGCCCACCTTGGGGGCAAGGTGGGGGTGCCGAGTGAAGAGCATCATAGGTAATGATGCTTTTTCTTCTATCTCGAAACTAAGATAGACTTTTTTGTCATTCTGAGTCCGCAGGACGAAGAATCTGCCTTACGCCAGAAACCATAGATTCTTCGGTCGTCCATTTGGACTCCCTCAGAATGACATTTGACGAATTCATGCTCTTCATTCCTTTAAAAACTCTTCTAATTCCTCTATCAAACTCTTCACAATATCTTTTTCCTTAACCTTTTTGATAATCCTCCCCTTTCTGAAAATCAAACCAACTCCTCTACCTCCGGCAACTCCGATATCTGCTTCCTTAGCTTCTCCCGGACCATTTACCACACATCCCATAACCGCCACCTTGATCGGTGCTTTTAGTTTAGCCAATTTTTTCTCAACTTGCTTCACTATTGGCAGCAGATCGATTTCCATCCTTCCGCAGGTGGGGCAGGAGATCAGAGTTGGACCATACTCTCTCAAATTCAAAGATTTCAAAATCTCATAACCAACTTTCACCTCTTCAACCGGATCGCCGGTCAATGAGACTCTTATGGTATCACCCAAACCCATGGAAAGAAGTGTCCCTATCCCGACTGCAGATTTTATCGAACCGACTCTCTGTGTTCCAACTTCGGTTACGCCTAAGTGCAAGGGGTAATCTCTTTTCTCTGAGAAAAGCTTGTAAGCTTCAATCGTAGTGGGCACATCTGATGCTTTCAGGGAGACAACTATCTCCGGATAGTCCAAATCCTCTAATATTTTGATCTGTTCTAAAGCTGCTTCCACCATAGCGGCAGGTGTAGCTTTTCCATATTTACTTAAAATAGATTTAGGAAGTGAGGCCGCATTGACCCCAATTCGGATCGGGATTTTTCTTTCTCTTGAGGCTTTCACCACTTCTTTGACTTTCCATAATGCCCCGATCGTTCCTGGATTTATCCTGAGTTTATCCACTCCGGAATCAAGCGCCTTTAGGGCCAGCCGATAATCAAAATGAATATCTGCGACCAGAGGAATTTTCGCTACCTTTTTTATTATTGATATCGCCTCAGCCGCCTTTTGGTCCAAAACCGCTAACCTGACTATCTCACACCCAGCTTTCTCCAATTTTTTAATCTGCCTTAAAGTGGCTTTAACATCCCGGGTGTCAGTGGAGCACATCGATTGAACCGAAACAGGAGCACCGCCTCCAATCGGTACTTTACCAACATAGACTCTTCGTGTTTTTTCTCGCGGGGTAAGCATAAATAGTCCTCTTGAGTCTTTATAATTTAACTTAAATCCGCTTTTGTCAACTATTTTCTTGAAAGTTTTCGACAAACTTATTTAGCAGGGCTGGTCCGCCTGTGGCGGACTGCCTACGAAAGCCCATACTATCAA
>Ga0315277_10013558_pt1 | contig 10150 bp, 9 predicted proteins | sample YL17G05_15_MG_FD_203695 | JGI IMG/M metagenome (GOLD analysis project Ga0315277, IMG submission 203695) | Sediment microbial communities from Yellowstone Lake, YNP, Wyoming, USA - YL17G05_15 | ecosystem: Environmental > Aquatic > Freshwater > Lake > Sediment | place: USA: Wyoming | collected...
TCTTAAGTAGATTATCGACAACAAGCTGACCTAGCTTGATTCTGCTCTTGAAGGTTTTGTGGATGCAGTGCTCGGACCAAGTTTGTGCCAGGGTTTCAAGCTCCACATCGGTGGGATTGCGGCCCAGGCTTGAGAAGTAATCCTTGATGCGCCTCATCTCGCTTAGATTCAACCAGAGCCTGTCCTTGCTCAGCTCCATCAGATCATCATCGTCCAGGCTAATCAAATCTACGGTAGTTAAGACAAATTTGTAGGTTGTGGAAGGGAGAGCAACCGCCTCCCGCTTCATGACTACGTGCTGAATTAGGCTATTAACCAACAGTTTATCGCAGATAGATTGAAGAGTCTCCTCCGAGAGATCGCCCCGTAAGGAATATTTGCGGGCGGTCTTCACTGACGTAACCGTAGCTATGCCGAGGTCGCGGATTGCCTTACCGACGCTCCCCGCCACGGGATCCGTCACGCCAGGATTGTAGGCCACCTCAATAACGTGGGTATCCCCACCCTCAATACGAGATAAGGGCCCCTCGCCCCAGGAAAAGTCCTCAACTACAGGGCCAGCTAGTAGTTCTTGACCAATCTTTATTACCTCCGCTTCATCCAGCTCTCCCTCCAGAAGATATACATCGCTGACCCTAGCCTGTTTTACAGTCGTGATGCCAATGTCACGGATGTCCTTCTCTAGCCTGTCTCCCTCAGGGTCGGGGAAACCAGCCTTTACTGAGACCTCGATCCAAAACAAGAGACTTACCTTTCTACAACTTCCAGGAGCCTACCATCCTTCAAGCCCCAAGCCGTCTATCTCGAAGGATTCCATCCTCGGGGTTGTGGGACAGTTTTTGGCTGACCATATTCAAGAAATAGCTATGAAACCTCAAGTCGTCGGTGAATTCCGGGTGGAAAGCACAGGCCAGCAGCCGATTTTGCCTGATGGCAACGATGGTGCCATCGGGAAGACGAGACAGGATTTCTACACTTGGCTCGGCCTCTTCGATGATCGGAGCCCGAATGAAAACAGCATGGAATGGCTCCTTGCCCACAAGCGGTATCTCCAAGTCTGCTTCAAAGCTATCAACCTGGCTGCCAAAGGCGTTGCGCCTGACCTTCGTATCCATGAGGCCCAGAGTCTCCATTCCATAGTTGGAGACACTCTTGGCAAGCAAGATCATCCCGGCACAGGTTCCCCAGACAGGTAACCCATCTTGGGCCATCTTCCTTATGGGCTGAATCAACCCAAAATTCTCCATGAGCCTCAGCATGGTAGTGCTTTCCCCGCCGGGGATAATAAGCCCATCCAGTGTATCGAGCTCATGGGGCAGGCGAATTGGAGGGGCCTCCACACCCAATTGTCGCAGAATGCCAATATGCTCTATGAACGTTCCCTGTAGAGCGAGCACCCCCATCCTCATATCTTGTCGATTTCCTGAATCGATTCTTGATGACCAAACTCGCACTTCAAGCGCAGACTCAAGGGATTATCCCTTAGGCCAAGGCTCATGATACACCAAGTGGCGGAACTAAGCAAGCTCTTATTATACTTGACAAGCATGACTTTGTTGTGGTATTGTGGAAAACGGTTTCCTATTACCGCGAATACCAGGGTGTTAACATGGGTTTCGAAACACAGGACGTAGAAAGAAAGACAATCGCCATCATGAGAATTCTGAGGGATTCGCCGGAGCCTCTTGGAGCCAGGGTTATTGCGCAGAGTTTGAAGGACCAGGGGATTGAGCTAGGCGAAAGGGCGGTGCGATATCACCTTAAGCTAATGGATGAACGCGGGTTTACAGAGAGCATGGGAAGGGATGGGAGGTTAATTACGCAGCTAGGCCTTGAAGAATTAGAAAGTGCTTTAGTTAGCGACAAGGTTGGCTTTGTAGCTTCTAAAATTGAGCTTCTAGCCTACCAAACGGACTTCGACATAGACAAGCGTCAAGGCAAAGTTCCCGTTAATATCTCCTTTTTCCCTGAGAGGCAATTTAAGAAGGCGATTGAAGTTATGAAAGGAGTTTTTCAAGCCGGGATTTGCGTTAGTGAGCTTATAGCTGTAGCCCGTCAGGGTGAAAAATTGGGGGGGATAATTGTGCCCCAGGGTAAAATAGGTCTAGCCACTGTTTGTAGCGTTATAATTAACGGTGCTTTGCTTAAAGCTGGTGTCCCAATGGATTCCAAGTTTGGTGGCATCCTTCAAATTAAGAACCACAAGCCCTTGCGATTCGTGGAGCTTATTCAGTATTCGGGCTCATCCTTAGACCCTTCAGAGATATACATTACCAGTAGGATGACTAGCGTCGGGCGGGTAGCTAGAGAAGGGCAAGGAAGGATTTTAGCCAATTTTCGAGAAATACCAGCTATATGCCAACCCACAGCAGAAAAAGTCATTGCCGGATTGAAAGCATCTAATCTGAATGGATTGCTTATGATGGGCGAGGTGAGCAAGCCTTTGTGTAAAGTTCCTGTGGAATTAAATAAGGTAGGGATAATACTCACAGGGGGGCTTAATCCTGTAGCTGCTGCTGTTGAATCCGGCATTGAAGTGGACAATCATGCTATGAGCACCGTTATGGAATATCAGCGCTTAGTAGAATTCAAGGAGGTATAACATGCAAGAGATAAGAATTATACCCTGTCTGGATGTGAAAGAGGGGAGGGTGGTAAAGGGAGTGAGGTTCATCAATCTGCGAGACGCACGTGACCCTGTGGAAGCGGCGCAGGCGTATTGTCGAGAGGGGGCAGACGAGCTTGTTTTCCTTGATATCTTCGCTACTGTGGAGAACAGAAGAACAAGGCTGGAATGGGTCAAGAAGGTGGCGGAAAAGGTTACCATCCCTTTTGCCGTAGGTGGCGGGATTAGGGATGAGAAAGATATGAAAGCCTTGTTCGACCTTGGCGTAAATAAAGTCTCGATCAATACCGCGGCTGTAAGAAATCCTGAACTTATAAAAGAGGCTTCCAGAAAATTTGGCAAGGAAAAGCTCGTTGTTGCCATCGATGGGCGAAAAAACCAGCCTAGAACTGGCCTTCCACGATTAGAGGTTGTCGTCAAAAGCGGTAGTGAATCTACAGGACTAGATATCGTTGAGTGGGCAAAGAGGGTGGAGAAATTGGGGGCAGGGGAAATTTTGCTCACCAGCAAAGATGCTGATGGCACAAAGGAGGGATATGACCTGGAAATGACCAAGGCTGTGGCTGAAGCCGTCACCATCCCAGTTATTGCTTCGGGTGGAGCAGGAAAGTTGAAACATTTCTACGAAGGGATAACTATCGGCAAGGCCTCGGCTGTTCTTGCGGCTTCCGTGTTTCACTTCGGTGAGATCTCTATTAGGGAAGTGAAAGAGTATCTAAAAGCCAAAGGGTTGACCGTAAAAATGTAGGCAACTCGCAAAATGTTAAACGAATAAGGAAATAAATAAAAAATAAGGGAGGTTAGAACTATGAACTTAAGACGACCAAATGCCAATGAAGCAACAGGAACCGCCAATCGCTCACGGAGTATCGTCCCTATGTCTGGTCTTTGCACAACATGTCTTGATGGGTGTACAGGACGTTGTGAGGCTTGGTTGGCTTCGTTTCGAGGTCGAGAGGTTATCTATCCGGGGCCTTTTGGGGAAACAGTTGCTGGTGCTGACAAAAACTATCCAGTCGATTACTCTCACCTCAATATCCAGGGATACGCAACTGGAGCAAGAGGATTGCCCAAAGGAGTTGAAGCTGGCCCTGATACGACACTCTTTCCCAATGTTGATACTGAGACAGAGTATGGTTGGGACCAAAAGGTCAAGATGCGGATACCCATTTTCACCGGCGCGTTGGGTTCCACGGAGATAGCCCGAAGGAACTGGGAGCATATTGCTATTGGGGCTGCTATTTCCGGTATTACAATGGTATGTGGTGAGAATGTGTGCGGAATCGACCCCGGCCTTGAGCTGCATCGTAACGGCAAGATCAAGAAATCCCCTGATATGGATCGCCGTATAGAAGTTTATAAAAAATATTACGAAGGTTATGGAGAAATTCTCGTCCAGATGAATGTGGAAGACACGAGGTTTGGTGTAGCTGAATACGTGTTGGAAAAACATAACCTTGATACCATTGAGCTAAAATGGGGACAGGGCGCAAAGTGTATTGGTGGTGAGATACGGGTTAGTTCACTTGAAAGAGCCTTGGAACTTAAAAAAAGAGGCTACATCGTTACCCCCGATCCAACAAGTCCCGACATTCAAGCGGCATACAAAGCCGGGGCGATCAAGGAATTCGAGCGCCATTCGCGCCTAGGCTTTGTTACCAAGGGGGCGTTTCTAAGAGAGGTAGAGCGTCTTCGCAAACTCGGATTTAAGAGAATCACGCTCAAGACCGGAGCTTATTCTGCAATAGAGCTTGCTATGGCACTGCGCTATGGTTCAGAAGCGAAGATCGACCTTATTACAATAGATGGCGCTCCTGGTGGAACTGGGATGAGCCCGTGGGCAATGATGAACGAGTGGGGCATCCCGACTTTCTACCTGGAAGCTCTTGCCTATCAGTTCGCTAAAAAACTGACCGGTAAGGGACTGAGGGTTCCAGATCTAGCTATGGCTGGCGGATTCTCTGAGGAAGCCGGTATATTCAAAGCAATTGCTATGGGGGCTCCATATGTGAAAGCGATTTGCATGGGTAGGGTTTTGATGATTCCAGGCATGGTTGGAAAGAATATCGGACAATGGATTAAGGATGGTAAACTACCGAAGACAGTTTCCACGTATGGTAATACTCCAGAGGAAATCTTTGTCACCTACGATACTTTAAAAGACAAGTATGGTAAGGAAATTGAGAATATACCGCTCGGTGCGGTTGGTATATACACATTCTGCCAAAAAATTAAAATAGGGCTACAGCAATTGATGGCCGGCAGTAGGAACTTCAACCTTCCCGCAATTTCCCGCAAAGACATCATGGCATTGACGGAGGAGGCAGCAAAGATTTCTGGCATTCCTTACGTCATGGATGCTTACAGAGAAGAGGCAGAGAAGATTCTAGCTTGAAAAAAGAGAAATGTCGCTACCAAATTCGATTACAGAATCGAGGCAGTTCTAAGTGCTTGCTATTCATGTAGAGAATTTAGTCAAGCCATATGATAGCCGGCGCGTGCTTAATGGAATTAACCTCAATGTGGCAGAGGGTGAGTTCTATGCCCTAACGGGGCCAAATGGTTCGGGCAAGACTACACTTGCTTCAACAATTGCCTCGGTGAAAACGCAAGATAATGGTTGCGTATAATCCTTTAACTTCCGGCCAAGTAGCTCTCACTATAGTTCTTTCTATCACACTTCTCCTTGCCGGTACAGTTTTATACTCAAGACTCGGCTGGAAGCTCGAGTAATTAATCAACCTCATCCTTCTTACAGCAGGCTGGTAACCAGGTGGGATTCTTGACTGCGACATTAGATTCGCAGGATAATAAAGCATGTTTAGTTATTCCAGCATTCTTAGGAGACAAGAGGACAAATGCTCACTGAAATTGATGTGGCGATTATCGGTGCCGGAGTAATTGGCCTGGCTACGGCTCGTGAAATCGCACAAGAAAAAAAAGAGGTTTTCGTCTTTGAAAAGAACCGCACTTTTGGGCTCGAGACCAGTAGCAGGAATAGTGAAGTAATTCACGCCGGCATCTACTATCCTGAAGACTCCCTAAAGGCTAAGCTTTGTGTAGAAGGCAAAAGCCTGCTTTACAAGCTTTGCGACAAGCATAATATCGCCTATAAAAAGCTAGGAAAGATTATCGTGGCGGCAGACAAAAATGAGACTACCCAGCTTGAGAAGCTTTACGAACAAGGCAGAAAAAATGGCGTCGATGACTTAGTGCTCCTTTCTCGGACGGAATTGAAGAAGCTTGAGCCAAACATTGAAGCTAGAGCTGGGCTGCTATCCCCTTCCAGTGGAATCTTGGATTCCCACACTTTGCTGAAGTTTCTTTACAGCCAAGCGAGGGAAAAAGGAGCTGAGTTTGTGTTTGGCACTGAGGTAATAGGAATAGAAAGGGCAGGGGCAAAGTACAAAGTTCAAATAAAGGACCGAGATGGAATTTCTGCTTTTGTTGCCCATGTTGTCGTGAATTGCGCTGGTTTAAACTCTGACAGGATAGCCCAACTCGCTGGGATAGATATAGCTAAAGCAGGTTACAAGCTTCATTATTGCAAAGGTGAATACTTCAGTCTAGACTCAAAATATAGAAATCTTGTAAGCAGACTCATCTACCCCACCCCAGAGCAAGTTGGACATGGAATTCATTGGAGACAGGGGCTCGATGGCAGGGTGCTACTTGGCCCCAGTGCCCACTATGTTGAAGCAATAGATTATGCGGTTGATGAGACACAGAAGCAAGCTTTCTACAATTCAGCCAAGAGATTCCTTCCCTTTGTTGAACTTGAAGATTTAGCCCCCGAATCTGCTGGCATAAGGCCTAAGCTTCAGGGGCCAGGCGAAGCCTTCCGAGATTTCGTCATTGCCCATGAAGAGAAAGCGGGCTTTCCAGGCTTGATAAACCTAATCGGCATAGAATCCCCGGGACTCACTGCCTCCCTTGCCGTTGCCCAATACGTGGGCAGAATGATGAAAGAGCTCCTTCAGGGTCCCCTCATTAGCAACCACTAAAATAGGGTAGGGTATTTCGCGGAAAAGGCCAGACGTTCCTCTAGAGTCTTAGTGTACCGCATGGTATTTACCAAAATTCTGCTAGACGATGTTTAAAAATTTGGTATTTAAATTTTGACAGGCAGCTTTCCCATAATCTTAGTTGACATAACGTTCTAACTACCTGATTTTAATCTGGCTTAGCCAGGGGATGATATTTGCGGTGAGTCTCTTCAGCATACTTATCAGAGGCATGAACATAGCGGGTGGTGGTATCCAGGGATTCATGACCCAGAAGAATTTGCAGAGCTGCTGGGTTAGCACCTTCTTCAGCCAGATAAGTAGCAAAACCGTGCCTTAGGGAATGTGCTGAAGTGGGGACGTTGATCCTTAATTTTTCCCGGTATCTCTTAATTCTATCCTGAAGATAATTGGTGGAAATCCTTTTCTTTGATTTAGCGACATTTCTGCCGGCATAAGGGATAAAAAGGGCAGGACAATCATCCTGGCGAGTCACTAAATATACATCCAGGTGCTGTTTAGCCCGTGGAGTTAAGTAAACGAAGCGTTGCTTTCTACCCTTGCCGGTAATGAAAATCCGCCCGGTATCGTCTATTTGACTACGATTTAGATTGCAAAGCTCAGAGATGCGCATGCCAGTGGCAAATAGCACTTCCAGCATGACGCGGTTTCTTAAAGCCGTTTTGACATTTGACTCTAACGAACTCGGCGCTTCAATCAGTCTAATTAAATCCTCAAGCTCAGCTACTTGGGGATGTTTTTTCCCAGCCTTGGTTAATTTGACCGCTTCAGGCGGCACGGGACAGGGATAATCCATATCAATTAGATAACGCAGGTAGCCTCGGAGGGCTGATAACATGCGGTTTATAGAACGGGAGTCAAGTTGTTTGTTGCCCTGGTTGCTCCCGCTTGCTGTTTTGCGATCCCGCGAAACTAAATACGCTTTGTAGTAGGTGATAGCGCGCTTATCAACCTTATCAAACTCAATGTTGCTGTCATCCAAGAAATTACTGAAAACATTTAAATCCCGTTCATAGTTGTAAATCGTCTCGAAAGAGTATTTATTGGCTTGTAAATTTAGTAAAAAATCATCGACATGTGGCAACATCGACTTTACCTCCTTGCAGGTTTTGACTGAGTGTAAGAAATATTATACTCAATCAAATTATGCCTGCAAACACTCTTTTTTGTCAACCCTTATTTACCCGGGCCTGTTTAATAACCATTTGCCACTTTGAACCTTTCACTTTGTGTCACCTTGCCCTCTCCCAAGTCATTGCAAGCTCTTTGCTTCTTGTCTTCTCAATAATCAATTGCCCCTAACTTATCTCAGGCATCCCAACTTTGGTTAGAGGCGCGAACATTTCCATACCCGTAAAATTCCCTGTCCTTGAAGCTGGCAGGCTCGATGAATTACAATCATGACGTGGCCAGCGAGCTAATTAAACAAAACATTGCCAAATTATTAGCTGCACTCCCTGACGGAGTCGAGGTGGTGGCAGCAGCAAAAACAAGAATACCTGCAGAAGTCCTGGAAGCTGTTCAAGCGGGAATAAAAATCATTGGAGAAAATTATGTCAAGGAAGCAAAAGAGGCATATGAACTGGTGGGAAGGAGAGCGAAATGGCATTTTATTGGAACCCTGCGAAAGCATAATGTCAGGAAAAAGATGCTGGAAATATTCGACATGATAGAAAGTGTCGATTCCTTGGAAATAGCCAGGGAACTTGATAGAAGGTGTGCTCAAATTGGCAAAATAATGCCCATCTTGATCGAGGTGAACAGTGGCAGAGAGCCCCAAAAATCAGGAGTACTCCCTGAAGATGTGGAACGATTAGTAAGAGAAATCTCTGGTCTTAAAAATATCGAGGTGATGGGCCTTATGACTATGGGACCTCGTTTTGGAAACCCTGAAGATTACAGGCCTTATTTTACAGAGACAAGAAAGATATTTGAAAAAATTAAAGGGCTGAAGTTGCCCAATGTAGAGATGAGATATCTTTCCATGGGCATGACTAACTCTTATCAGGTTGCCCTGGAGGAGGGCGCTAATATAATCAGGATTGGCACCAGGATATTTGGCGAAAGAGATTAGTTATAATAGTTGACGTGTCTAAATTGTCCCCACAGATGACGAGCCGTCTTATCGAGGAGCTTGTCCATTCCCCATCCTTTGGCAGCAGAGATGAGAGCAATGCTCTCATTCGGCAACACGATTTCTTCCTCGAAGTAAGGAATAGTAGTTAATGCTTTCAGCTCTGCCTCGCTGCTTAGAGCTAAGTCTAGCTTGTTGAACACAGTGATTTTTGGTTTCTTTCCCAGATTTAGCTCGCTGAGTAGTTTTTCTACTGTTAGGCACTGGTTAGCTGCATTTTTGTGTGTTATGTCAACTATGTGTAGAAGTAAATCAGCCTCATCCAGTTCCTCTAAAGTGGCGCGGAAGGCAGCAATAATGGAAGGCGGAAGTTTGTGAATAAAACCAACGGTATCGGTGATGAGAAATTGTTGCCCAGTGGGTAGAGCCAGCCGGCGAGTCACAGGATCCAAGGTGGAAAAGAGCTTATCTTCCACATTCACACTGGCTTTGCTTAAGGTGTTAAACAAAGTGCTCTTACCGGCATTAGTATAGCCCACGAGAGCCACGATGGGCGTGCCGGTTTCCTTGCGGCGTCTCCTGTAAAGTTCTCGCTGCTTCCTGACACTTTCTATTTTATGCTGAAGGAGATTGATGCGCTTATGGATAAGGCGGCGATCGGTTTCCAGTTGTGACTCTCCGGGACCCCTGGTGCCGATGCCACCACCGAGCCGCTCTAAATGGCTCCACTGTCCGATTAGCCGGGGTAGAAGATATTGGTGCTGGGCCAGTTCAACCTGAAGTTTTCCTTCATGGGTCCTGGCTTTTCGGGCAAATATGTGTAAAATCAGAGCGGTGCGGTCAATAACTTTGACTCCCAATGCCTCTTCGAGATTTCTTTGCTGCCTCGGCGACAGCTCATCATTAAAGATTACTGTGTCGTACTGGGTTTGCTCTTTGAGACCGATTAGCTCCTCAATCTTACCCTTGCCTATATAATAGGTAGACGAAGGCGCATCCAGCTTTTGAGTTAACGTACCTACTACATTGGCGCCTGCGGTTTTCGTCAGATGGGATAGCTCTTCTAAGGAATCTGTAATTGACCAATCATGGTTGGAGACCTTGCTTACTACCCCTACCAGGAGCGCTTGTTCTACCTTGGCTTCAGTAGCAAAAAATTTCTGCTTTATCTCCTCCTCCTGTGCCAGGATGATAAGCGATTCACTCCCTCTTCCAGACGGTCATCCGAAATGGTCAGGGAAAATCTGATGTAACCCTCTCCCTCCTTCCCATAGCCAGTTCCCGGAGTTACTGCTATCCCGGCTTCGTCCAGCAATTTCTTGGTAAAATCCATAGATGTATATCCCTGGGGAATCTTAGCCCAGATATAAAAGGTTGCCTTGGGTATCCTGGCCTTTAGCCCCACCTCATTAAGGACTTTTATTA
>Ga0315277_10013559_pt1 | contig 10149 bp, 6 predicted proteins | sample YL17G05_15_MG_FD_203695 | JGI IMG/M metagenome (GOLD analysis project Ga0315277, IMG submission 203695) | Sediment microbial communities from Yellowstone Lake, YNP, Wyoming, USA - YL17G05_15 | ecosystem: Environmental > Aquatic > Freshwater > Lake > Sediment | place: USA: Wyoming | collected...
CACCAATATATTTTTCATCCCCAAGATCGTATCTTAGTCTTCCGATGTTTGAGTAAGATTTTATATCTGTTGAGAATGTACTGCTTTCTTCTTCGCCCGGTATATCGAATGGTGTATTCCTGTCGTATGCCGTAAGGTACATGTAAGAAAGTGATCCGCTTTTTCCCATGACTCGTGCGGCGCCCAGAGGATTATTAATAGACCGCGAATAATACATTGGCGTTTGTAGAAGCTCTTGCCCGGTTAGAAAGAAAGGTCGTTTTTCAGTATAATAAAGCGCAAATGTCGTATTGATGCTGATCTGTGCAGCATCGGTTTCGATCTGACTGAAATCCGGATTGATTACTGCATCCATAGAGAGATTCGGACTCGGTGAATATTGAATGCTTCCGCCTATCCTTCCTTTTGTTTTATTATTGTGAAATCCCGACGACGGATTGTCATAATCTACCAATCCGCCGGTTTGTTGTCCCATTGCATATGGAAGAATCTCGATTGATCCGCCAGACTCGATTCCCGACAGACCCTGTAATATTCCACCCTGGCTCATCATACTCGGATTGTTCCTATCGATAGGCATCCAGGAGGTTTGAGTTCTGCTTGATCGTGGATAATTACGTATGAGATGAATCAACCAACGGTGATCATCTTTGCTGGGAAATCGAAGGCTTTTAAATGGAATGGCAAATTCGGCAGTCCAACCCGAATCATCCCTTGCTGCCGCAGAATTCCATATGATATCAAAACTCTCATCTTCGTTATTTAATGTTCTTATCAAATCGCCTTGTACACCAAAAGGATTAATCGCGAGTTCATAAGCTCGCTGATAATCTCCATAGGTGTCAAAGATGATCAGGATAAAATCATCCTGATACATCTTATCTCTGTCACTGAGATTAGCCCGGATTTGGTTCGGGCTTGTGTCGTAACATCTGAAACCGAAATAAAGATTTTCGTTATCATAAAGTGCCAGCGCTATTGTCTGCTGAGGTGCGGGAGTATTTTCCCCGGGATCGACTTCATAATTTAATGAAATAGGTTTGGCTTGCCCCCAGAGCGGATCGTCGAGTTTACCGGTCAACTGAAGGGAACGATTTATCCGTGTCGCCTGGAATACAGATTTCGCATCGTTCTCTTTATCCCTGGCAGAAGCATTTAATAAGACGATAAATGAGACGAGCAGGAGGTGGTAATATAATTTTGTGGGTTGCATAATGACCTCACGCCTCGATAGTTTTTAATTAAGGTTTTGTTCGTTCCGAAAATTTATCCATGTCTTCACTTACCGGTTCTTTTAGTCGAATCGGTAGCGCCATCGCTATACATTCCGACAAATTCAATAACTTTTCCTGAGTTGTCGCGATTAAACTTTATTCTAAACGTATCCAGTCCTTCGAGCAAGAAAGTGTCGTCTCCCATCGATATTAATTTATACTTCGGCCGGCCTTCCCGTTGATAAAAAAGAAATCCATTTTCAAACGACACTTTTCTAGGCCCATAATCACCAACGTAAGCTTGTGATGTTGCTTCATCTATCGGTACGGGATTTCTCTCGACCTCAAGTCCTTTGATTCCCCACGCGAGTTGTTTTTTCCTGCCTTCGTCCGTCTCCTTTGCCAATAAACTTTTTAAGGCTTCTGTGCGTGCGACAATTAACGCCTGGGATGCAGTGATTTTAATGTCCGGCTCCACACCCGTTCCCTCCCAATTTGTTTTTGTTATTGGATTTACTGCACGACCGAACGGAACTGTAATGAAAACGTTTAAATCTTCAAAAATATGTCCCTCAACAGGATGAGCGCCGCCGCCGGTTGTTTCGCCAATTATTGTTCCACGCTTAAGATTCTTAATATTGTAAGTGAATTCTTCGGCGCCGGAAAATGTAAAACTGCTAGTTAAAACAAATACCGGAACATTGATCAGCTTTTTACCCTGAACATGTCCCTGTGTCCAGAACTGCTGTGTCTCATTGGATTTCCGGATATAGAAGCTGTTGAGGTGCACAGGTTCTTCAAAAAGATAACTGCTGATGAGCTGAATCATTGATGGACTGCCGCCGCCATTCTCTCTCAAATCGAAGATAAGGGCATCTACGTGAGCTAAAAAATTCATGGCTGCTATTGCTGTAGCACTTGCATCTCCAAAACTTGTTTCAGCAAAATAACGGAAATCGATGTAGCCAATGTTGCCCGGCAATATTTCGACTTTCTTAAATCCAAAATTCTCTTTATGGAGCTGCTCTAACTGCTGCTTCTTCTCCTCTTCGGGTGAGGGTTGTGATGGATTGTTAGGATCGCGTGGTGGCGCTGGTCTGACACGCAGGTGTTTATCATGACTAACCGATTGTAAATCGGTTGTTAATCGGTCTGTAAAATCAACAAGGTTGGTAATATTTTTATATTTGCCGTCCTTTAAATTATTTCTGAGCAGTTGCTCCATATTCTTGGCAACATCAGGGAAGACATAAACATCATTGAGAGCTATACATGCCGAGTCTATTATAGCGCTTTTGATTTTATCATCAATAGGGGGATATTGCATTCTAGTTTCTTGCCCATAAGTGAACATCACTGCAAAAAGCAGCAAGGTGGCAACGCAAATAAATACATACCGGACATGGTATATTATGCTATTTCTGTTTGTGTGCATTATTAATTCCTTTCAGAGAATGGTTTTCTACGGCTTAAGTTAAAATGATTTAAGTTTTGTTAATTCTAATTTCATCGCGAACGTAGATCGCTCGTATTCTCCCTCAACGAACGGATCCAGAGCTGACTTCGTAAATCCGAATGTCCTATAAAGGTGATTTGCTGCTTTAAGTTTTGCATTGGTCCGGAGATAAAGTTCAGAGGCACCAAATGCTTTTACCTTATCAATTACCGCCAACAACAGTTTTCGTCCAATGCCGCGTCCCTGATATTTTTTTGTAACAGCCATTTTTGCTAATTCATATGCACCATTTCTGTGTCTGATAAGAGCGCACGTACCTACAACTTTATTATCAAGACAAGCAAACAATACAGCACCTCCCGTTTTTACGATTATACTGTTAGGATCGGAAAGTATTTTATCATCGATTTTCTCAATTGCAAAATATTTTTTCAACCATTCGTAATTCAGCGATTTGAAATATTTTTTCATAGCAGGGCTATACTCACAAATATCAATGTCACCCGGTAACGAACCTTTCAGTCGAAGCCAAACTCTTTCGTACATGTTTTGTTCATTTAGTTTCCGTTCGATTGCTCCCAAACCGGTAATGATATCACAGCCGGAAGCATCGATAAGTTCTTTCGTCGCGTTGCGTACCTCCTTCCAGACCGGTGATAACATTCGTGCTATCGTTTTACCTTTTGTTGTAATAGAAACTAATTGATTACGTTTGTCGATTTTCCCTTTCGACCATGTAACGAGCCCCTTCTTCGACATTTCATTGAGCAGGTGTCTAACCGCAGTATGACTTACACCAAGCGAATCGGCTAAACCCGTAACAGTCATCGGGGATCTTACCCTCAAATTGTAAAATATCGTGAACCACCGCGCCTCAAAGTCGATGTCAAGCTTATGATAAAGTAGAGAAACATCCCTTGCGAGTCGCTCGCTTAATCGTCTTAAACGGGTAGCAAAAGCCATTTCACCAAGTTCTGAAATTATGTCCATCTAGATTCCTTTCTTCCCCGATTTACGATTTATTATGAAAGATGTTTCATAATAATTTAGATCCTAGCCCCACGTTGGCACGGTATATTCTCAACCATAACAAATCTCATGTCATGCGGATAAGTTGCATTCTGGTTTGACTTTTTAGAGGAAATAGCGTATCATCAATTCATTACATCCCAATAAGTCAATAATCCCATCAAAAATATCCGCCTTTAAAGGAGAAACAATGAAAAGGTTATGGTTCGGACTGACAGTCCTCGCTTTGTTTAGTATAAACACATATTCACAGGACAAAAATAATATGGACAATCCTTTCTTAAAAGAATGGAACACGCCGTTCAAGACGCCGCCATTTAATGAGATCAAACTTGATCATTATATGCCGGCATTTGAAGCAGGTATGAAACAGCAAATAAACGCAATTGAGAGCATCATCAATAATGGAGAAAAACCATCGTTTGAAAATATGATCCAGGCCCTGGAAAAAAGCGGTGAACTTTTGGAAAAGGTAAATAACGTATTTTCAAGTCTGAACGAGGCAATTACTAACGACGAAATGCAGAAGATCGCCCAAACAATCACTCCAATGTTATCTAAGCACAATGATGATATAATTCTAAATCCAAAACTCTTTGATAAAATAAAACAAATTTATAATGCGAAGAATACTCTTGGTCTCACAACCGAACAAAATACCGTACTCGAAAATTATTACCTGAATTTTGTAAGAGGCGGCGCGAATCTTAACGATGAGGGGAAGGAAAAACTCAGGAAAATAAACGAGGAGCTCAGTCTTCTTACGCTTAAGTTTGGCGAAAATCTTTTGAAAGAAACCATCGCTATCGGCTTGCTCATAGAAAATAAAGAGGATCTTGCCGGTCTTCCGATCGATGTCATTCAATCCGCCGCAGAGATGGCTAAATCCAAAGGCAACGAAGGTAAATGGGTCTTCACGCTACAGAAGCCGAGCTTTATTCCGTTTCTTCAGTATTCCGAAAAGCGGGAATTACGTGAAAAAGTATTTAAAGCTTATCTCAATCGTGGAAATAATAACAACGAATACGACAATAAGAAAATCCTGTCAAAAATTGCAGCTCTGCGAGTTGAAAGAACTAAATTATTAGGATACAAAACATATGCAGATTTCGTTCTCGATAGAAATATGGCGAAGAAGCCCGAGAACGTATACAAGTTCTTAAACGACCTCTGGAAACCGGCCATTAAAAGAGCCATCGTAGAAGTTGCAGATATGCAGAAAATAATTGACGGTGAAGGGAAGGACTTCAAGCTGGAAGCATGGGACTGGTGGTACTATGCCGAGAAAGTAAAGAAAGAAAAATACGCTCTTGATGAGGAAATGCTGAGGCCATATTTTAAAATGGAAAACGTTCGTCAGGGCGCTTTCGATGTTGCCTCAAAACTTTTCAGAATCCAGTTTGTTGAAAGAAACGATATTCAGGTCTATCATCCTGATGTGAAAGCATATGAAGTAAAAGAAGCCGACGGTAAACACATCGGGATATTTTATTCCGACTATTACCCGCGTGACAGTAAAAGAAGCGGCGCCTGGTCGGGCGGCTTCAGAGGTCAATCCAACATGCAGGGTAATTATATTACGCCGATCGTCTACAATGTGGGAAATTTCGCAAAGCCAACCGCGGATAAGCCTTCTCTGATGAGTGTGGATGATGTACTCACACTTTTTCATGAACTGGGGCACGGACTCCACAGTCTGCTATCAAACACACACTACCCGAATGCACAATCGGTTCCTGTGGATTTCGTTGAACTTCCATCACAAATTATGGAAAACTGGGCTATGGAACCGGAAGTCCTGAAGATGTATGCTAAACACTACCAGACCGGCGAGGTCATGCCTCAGGAATTGATGCAGAAGATCAGCAACTCCAGATTATTCAATCAGGGTTTTGAGACCGTTGAATATTTAGCTGCGTCGTTCCTCGATATGGACTGGCATACGCTAACAGACGCGAAGGAAAAAGAAGTACCGGCGTTTGAGAAGGAATCGCTTACAAAAATCGGACTTATCCCGCAGATTGAGTCGCGTTATCAAAGCACAAATTTCGCGCATATATTTTCAGGCGGATATCCTTCAGGATATTACAGTTATATATGGGCGGCTGTCCTCGATGCGGATGCGTTTGAAGCTTTTAAAGAGAAGAGTCTGTTCGATCAGGCAACTGCGATTTCTTTCAGGAAGAATATACTTGAAAAAGGCGGCAGTGAGGATGTAATGACTCTCTATAAAAGATTCAGAGGGGCTGAGCCAAAGGTTGATGCGTTATTAAAGAGAAGGGGATTGAATTAAATTGCTCATCCTCGATTTTGCCAGGCTATTTACCTCACCCCCTCGCCCCGCCCGAACGACCGATGTAATGGCATAAGCTCGTTCGGTCGGGCTGGCCACCGTCCCCCTCTCCACCACTCGTCCTGAGCTAAGTCGAAGGATGTGGAGAGGGGGATTCAGGGGGAGAGGTTATCATAGTTAAAACTTCTTCAAGATTGTTAAAGATTTTCTCATTAGGAAAATATAGTATACTCAATCCGAACGCTTCAATCGCCTCTTTCCGTGCTTTATCGTATTCCCTTTGATTAGGGAGTTCGTGGACTCGTACTTCTAATTCAATTACTAACTTTCTTTTCGGACAGTAGAAATCAGCGATGTATCTACCGATAGGATGTTAACGACGAAATATCAAACCATATAACTGTTTTGCGCGAAGACGATCCCAAAGTAATTCCTCAGCATTAGTCTGATTCTTACGGAATTGACGACAGAGTTCATAAATATATCCTGGATCTTTGGGATGTGATAAAGAAGTATTATTTACAACCGGCATTTGTGTAAATTCCTCCCAGGTGTCGATAAATATTCTTTTAACTATTCCCGGATGAGCAAAGATAAAAATCGGAATTCATCTTTATCAATCATCATAAGACTGTTGATCACTGTTTACCTCACCCCCTCGCCCCACTCGTCCCCCTCTCCACTCGTGGAGAGGGGGATTCAGGGGGAGAGGTTCACTTTGCCTCTTACCGTATCAGTACGAACTTACCGTATTGATCTCCGTACATCGAGTTCACAGCAAATATATACACTCCGCTTGCCAACGCTCGGTTGCTCTCACTAAGCAAATCCCATGAGATCTCTCCGCGGTCTTCCCGGTATTCTCCTAAATATCTGTTCCCCTGCGTGTATCCTTCTGCTGTGTTCTTGATCGTCGTTATCAAATCTCCTGCCAACGTGAACACCCTCAGCGTCCACTCTCCCATAGGCATGTGAATAAATTTCACTAACCGATTATTCTCATTCCAGTAACGAGCCAGTCCTTCCCAACCGCCGCTCTCGTATGTATACTCTTCATCCACACGATACGGATTCGGGACTACCAATACCTCACCCAGCTTCTCGGATGGCGAGAACGGCACGTCAATCCTTACCCAATTTTCCCGGAGGCTCGATTCGCTGTTATCAGAATACAAAGTATCGTACCGGACCGATCCGCCAGATTGCGGAATCGATATTACAGAGATGTCCGGAAGACCGAATGATGTCACGGCGTACCAGTATCGCTTACCCCGTACAAGGTTTGAATCGACAAACGTGGAATCGAGTTTATTCAGATCATCGAGCGACGCATCGTCCGGCAATGAATACTCACGGAGGAGGACAAAGCTATTCGTCTGAGGTTCGTCCCCGACATCCTCGCCGCGGTACAATCTAAAACCAGAAAATATACGCCCGCCCGGCAGCTTTCCGTTTTCATCACACCTGTGACCGCCGCAGCCACCAGAACCAAAATCGCATGGAGGATTTACTCTTCTCCAGTGAGTATCAGGATATGCACCTGCTAACTTGTTCGAATCGTCCCATATCTCAAACGGTGCAACACTGCCGCCCATCGCGCTCTGGTGAGGATACCACTTCAAACTAACTCGTTTAAAGCCGATTTCGTAATCTAATTTTGGAGATGACGGAACGGTCGGCGTAACATATCCCCGGTTAAATAGCTTCATCGCCTTCTGCGCATTCTCCCGCAGGTTATTTTCACCCTCATCTACCCCGTATCCCGATACGAGTGCAATAGAAATTTTTAACGTATCGTTGGGTTTAAATTCTTCGAAAGGTCCGAATGAAAAGAAAAATCGCGTATCGGTCGGTTCGGTCGGACTCTGATTGGGCGCTATTGGCTGACCCGGGAATGCGCTTCCATTCATCCACGCGTAGATTGCTGAGTCGTTCGTACCGGGATCCTGACGGATAGTACCGGAAAAATCGGACCACTGAAATATGAAATCAAGCTGATCAAGCGGCTTTGGTGCGGCAAGAACTGTAATACCAACAGGCGTCGATCCGCGGTCGATGGCATTATGAACGTAGGCAGTTCTGAGCGATTCCATATAGGCGGCATAATTGTGCTCATAGTACCCGGGAACGTTTACCGGACCGAGATCCATATCTGCAAAGAAACCAACATAAACATCCGTTACAGTTTTACGCCCGAGATTGATGAAGTAGTAATCGAAGGGTAGTACGCCTTCATAGAATTTACCATCCCACGCGTATGATTTCTGGATACACTTGATGCCCATCGGTATGTGACCGGGCCACACAGGTCTTGAAAAAGTATCGATGGCAGAGCAGTACAGATCCTTTTCCGATATCGCAGCGTAGTCTTCATCGACGTTGGGCTCACCGTGATCCGGCAATCCATTCCTCTCCGTCCATCTGTCCCTGTTATTTTTAAACGGATAGCTACCGTCGAGATTGGGGTGACACTTATCGCGGACTCCGGGATCATAGTTATCGCCTGCAGGATCGGGATTTGTCAGCGAGTCGAACGGTATCCCATCGCAGCTCATCTCATAGATATCTGCCATGCCATCGGCGCCGACATCGTTTTCGAAAGCATTCCAATCACCGTCATTATCCGTTCCATCGAGTTCATCTTCATCGATCTTACCATCATTATCGTCGTCGCAGTTCCTTTTATTCGGAATCCCGGCGGTATCGCGTATGGATGTCTGCCAGAAAAGTTCACGGAGGAGATGTTTGTACTCGGAATAAAATTCCGATCTCCCATCGGTGCCGTTGTATCCTTCATCTACGTGTATAACTCCGTCAACTTTCCCTCCTATGCGCGGACCGGCGCCGTAAATATGCTCGACACCCGAACCGGCTGGGTATTCCATTCCGTATTTCGGTTCTACCGGTATCTGAGAACCGTTATCGGCATCCCACGCCTGCAAACCCATCGTCATCCTGTTGCTCAACCAAACTCTCATATTAAAACCCTGGAGAGCGCGCAGTGTAAAGTTCGCAGTTTTCTTGGGAGTTGATTTATCTTTTTTATCGTGTGATGCTGACGCACAGAGGCACACGCTTAACAGAAGGCAGACAATTTTAAGTAAGTTTTTCATATTCGGAGGCTCCTTCCAATTTCTTGCTGATATATAGGAATTTACGCAGATCCCTGAAGAGAGTCAAACAGGGAGCGGTGAGCAGCGAGGTGTGAGCAAGGAGCATGGAGCTTAGAGTAAAGAGTGACAAAACGAACAAATTACAAAGAACAAATGACCCGCCAAAAAGATGGCGGGCAGGCCCGCCTGTGTTACGGGCATGAACTGGTAAACTTCCGCCTACGCTTCGCTCCCGCCTTCGTTCCACTCCCGCCTACACTGCGCTCCCGCCTTCGTTCCACTTCGGCGGGCAGGTCGGCGGGTGAATCGGCGGGCAGGTCGGCGGATAAATCGGCGGGCAGGTCGGCGGATAAATCGGCGGGTAAACCATCGACAAATGACATTTTTTTCCCTCCTTGACATTCCCCATATTTCCATTTAAATTTGTACACACTTCATAAGGATAATAAAAATGCCTTTAAAAGCCTTTCATTTCATCATTTCCTTTTTTTGCTGTTTTGCCGTCACCTATTTAGGTGCTCAGACGAAGCCGCAATTTCAGCAGATCGGATCATCAATAGTCGCGAATGAGGTGAGGTTCCAGATACTTACACCTTCGCTCGTGAGGATGGAATACTCCTCAATAAAGAATTTTATCGATGCTCCCACCATCGTTGTTTTGAAGAGAGACTGGGTAGAAGCAAAATTTACTGCAAAAGAGGAAAACGGCCGGCTTATCATTCAGACATCAAAATTCACGATCTCCTACCTGCTGAATTCCGGCAAGTTCCAAAAAGAAAATCTCAATATCTCATGGAAGGATAATAATAAAGAAGTCTTGTGGGCGCCGGGCGATTCGGATAGATACAATTTGGGCGGCATAACGTATTCACTCGACGGCGTAAAGAAAGGGAAACTCCCGCAATATCCGCCGGGGATTTTAAGCAGGAGCGGATATTTTTTACTGGATGACAGTAGAATACCGATCCGGACCGAAAACAACTCATGGATCGAACCGCGAGGCAAAGACAAAAATCAGGATTGGTATTTCTTTGTATATGGGAA
>Ga0315277_10013560_pt1 | contig 10149 bp, 9 predicted proteins | sample YL17G05_15_MG_FD_203695 | JGI IMG/M metagenome (GOLD analysis project Ga0315277, IMG submission 203695) | Sediment microbial communities from Yellowstone Lake, YNP, Wyoming, USA - YL17G05_15 | ecosystem: Environmental > Aquatic > Freshwater > Lake > Sediment | place: USA: Wyoming | collected...
TGTTTATGGTTTTCCCTGGTCCAAAGCTGACCGTGGTGGCCCCCGTGAAGTAGGTCCCTGTGATAGTCACAGTGAGCGTTTTTCCCTGAGTGCCCTGGCTGGGACTGACCCGGGATATAGTAGGTGGCGCTTGGACCACCGTGAAACCACTTATCAGGGTTGCAGTACCGCCAGGGGTGGTGACGCTAACATTTCTTGGCCCAAGAGCCGCTTTGGTACCAATGGTGATGTTAGCGGTTATCTTGGTAGAGGTGTTCGCGGTGAAACTGTTTATGGTTATCCCTGGTCCAAAGCTGACCGTGGTGGCCCCCGTGAAGTAGGTCCCTGTGATAGTCACAGTGAGCGTTTTTCCCTGAGTGCCCTGGCTGGGACTGACCCGGGATATAGTAGGTGGCGCCTGGACCACCGTGAAACCACTTATCAGGGTTGCAGTACCGCCAGGGCTGGTGACGCTAACATTTCTTGGCCCAAGAGCCGCTTTGGCACCAATGGTGATATCGCTGGTTATCTTGGTAGAGGTGTTCGCGGTGAAACTGTTTATGGTTATCCCTGGTCCAAAGCTGACCGTGGTGGCCCCCGTGAAGTAGGTCCCTGTAATGGTCACGGTAAGCGTTTGTCTCTGAATGCCCTGGCTGGGACTGACCCAGGATATAGTAGGTGGTGCCTGAACCGCTACCGTCACCGAATCAGCCACGCCCACGGTCTCGGCTACGTTTATGGAGACCGGAGGCACCACCTGAACCGAGTCTGCCACACCGACGGACTCGAGAACGTTTATGGAGACCGGAGGCACCACCTGAACCGAATCAGCCACGCCCACGGTCTCGGCTACGTTTATGGAGACCGGAGGCACCACCTGAACCGAGTCTGCCACACCGACGGACTCGAGAACGTTTATGGAGAGTGGAGGCAGCACCTGAACCGAGTCTGTCACACCCACGGATTCAAGAACGTTTATGGAGAGCGGGGGCAGCACCTGAACCGAATCAGCCACGCCTACGGATTCAAGAACGTTTATGGAGAGTGGGGGCAGCACCTGAACCGAATCAGCCACGCCTACGGATTCAAGAACGTTTATGGAGAGTGGAGGCACCACCTGAACCGAGTCTGCCACACCCACGGATTCAAGAACGTTTATGGAGAGTGGAGGCACCACCTGAACCGAGTCTGCCACACCCACGGATTCAAGAACGTTTATGGAGAGTGGAGGCAGCACCTGAACCGAGTCTGCCACACCCACGGATTCGAGAACGTTTATGGAGGCCGCAGGCAGCACCTGAACCGAGTCTGCCACACCCACGGATTCAAGAACGTTTATGGAGAGTGAAGGCAGCACCTGAACCGAGTCTGCCACACCCACGGATTCAAGAACGTTTATGGAGAGTGGAGGCAGCACCTGAACCGAGTCTGCCACACCCACGGATTCGAGAACGTTTATGGAGAGTGAAGGCAGCACCTGAACCGAGTCTGCCACACCCACGGATTCGAGAACATTTATGGAGAGTGAAGGCAGCACCTGAACCGAGTCTGCCACACCCACGGATTCAAGAACGTTTATGGAGACAGCAGGCGCCACCTGAACCGAATCAGCCACGCCTACGGATTCAAGAACGTTTATGGAGGCCGCAGGCAGCACCTGAACCGAATCTGCCACACCAATCGGCTCCCCAACATAGATATAAGGCGAGGCGTCAGTGGCAAAAGAGACTGGCACCATGACCGCCAGCAGCAAACACGCCACACATAACGGCCACAATAATGACAGCTTCCCTCTCAGTAGCCTCGTCAACTTCATAATCGGTTAGTCCTCGCCTTTTACGCGAAAGACAGTATGTGTCTATCCACAAGTCCGGTCTTCAGAGATGTCACACGCTTCTCTGCAGACTAAGACTCAGCCACAGTCTGTCATTGATGTACATTCGACCAATTGCCTAGCAGCTGCGTTCGGGCTTTTTCACAGTCTTTTAGCATCTTTACACACGTATTGCCACTCTGCCAGCTCTTTGCTTTGTGTGTGCAATTTATACAACGCACGCGTGCCCGATTGGAACCTGATCGCGTGTGTGAACTATCAAGCCAGAAATCTAACCTTTGTTGCTGCCCAGCTGGATAGAAGCATTATCCTGCCGTGCTTGTACCGATGTCGTCGTTTCTAATGGAAGCTGAGAGTCACTTCTACGGACACCTGCTGCCCTTCCAAAAGCGGGGTCAGCGCAACACTTGCCAACGTGAAAGCTCCATATTCCATAGAAGTTTGTGTACAGTTACAAAGACTGGGCGGCACGCTATTCGGACACAAATCTAGCCTGGTAGCTACGGCGGTTATGTTACCGTCAGCTTGCGCTATTGCGCTTCCATTTAACGTTATCGAGCCGTCAGCCCACCCTTTCTTGGTCAAATTGTAGAAGTGGTTGAGCCAGGTGGGTGATGTGGAAGCCGGGCATGGTTCCTCAATCATACCCACCTGGGCTGGCTGGTCATTCTCAACACGGAATGCGAAAGGGTTAGTCACCAACCAGATCCTCCATGGACCAGCCGTCATGTTCCCGGAGAGTACTTTCGCCAACGTAATGTTACCTGTGCTATCGAGACTATTCTCAAATTCCTGGTGATTCACCAGCGACCCATCTGGATTCCTGACGTCGATAGTCCAGTGGCCGTGAACTTGAACCCCCTCGCTCGGGGCTCCTGCGGGGGCCAGGCTTGCCTGTATGGGCTGCGTGCTTTGCGGCTGGCTCCCTGTCAGTCCGAACACCAATCCCAGCGTAACCGCTGCGACTGCGACCACCACCGCCGCTGCGAACCATTTCTTCTTATTCATGTGTACCTCCTAACCGAGATCTATTTATGCAATGCTCTTGTTAACACCATCTCCAGCCTGTGAACTCTCCAAACCCGCTATTCTCACCTCCCTTCATGATATCTGCGAATTCGCGCCAATTAGTAAGGCACAAACCGATGAGGATAACTTCGGCCACTTCCTATGCTTCAGTCACAACGGCAAAGTGAGGTTCGGCACTCACGAAAGAGGCGACCTGGTCCGAGACTGCCCTTGATTCTCAGCTATCGACATTCTTATTGGCTCTGCCAAACCACTCCATTTCAAAGTAGGGAGTCTCGCCCTAATCGGGCATCGCGCATTCACAGATCTTCGCAGATGTAAGTGGGAGCAAAGCTCAGTGGAGAATAGCATAAGGCAAAATGTTTGTCAACGAATACGAGGCAATTATGGGCAATACTTCCACTTCACCTATCTTATCTTTTCCTACAAATTGTTGGTGAGATATCATGTCCTTTGATTTGAATTGCCGTCACGAAAGAACTGGCTCGTTGATGGCTTGATATGGGTTGTGGTCAGGAACGTAGTGATTTTGGAGCACTTACCTGTAGTTTTCATTGTTGCAGGACGACAGCTTCCCTTGACCTACAGCCAAATCGAAGCTAAAAACCAATAGTAAACTACTTTCCAACCATCTTCATCGCGGGGAAACCCTGCATCATTTCCTTTTAGCTTCGATTTAACCGTAGGTAGCAGAGTCAGGACAGCATGAAGCACTAAAGGGTGGTGGTGTAGAACGGCTTTCCGCTCTGGTGAGAACAGAAAAGCAGCAGGCCTTATTGTCTAGCTAGTTCTGCCTCCTAAGCTTTGCCCAATGGTTTTATCAGGTTTGAGAGTTGAGGAAGGCCTTTGAAGGAGATGTATTCGGATGCATGAACGGCCTTCATGTTCTTGATATGGGTAACAGTAACACCGTCATACTGGAACTCCTTCCCTTGCTTGTCGCGCTCCCAACAAGTCCACTCAAACATCACAACGTTTGTTGGACTTGGTAAGCACGTACCCCTCATGCCTATATTCTTCGCAACGAGTTTTCTCTTGGGGAACTCCTTCTTCCACCTCTGAAACCACTCTGCTATGGCCTTCTTACCTGTTAGAGTCTCGCCGACACCGAGTTCTGAAGTAACGTCGTATACAGCATCGTCGGTCCAATCAGCCAAGAAAGCATTAACATCATAGTCATCTTGGCTCAACAAGTCCAAACTACGACGTACCGACCGTTTGGCAATCATCGACGCAATCATTTTTGTGCCTCCTTCTTATTTGTTCTTGGCGACATTCTACCGCGAAAAGTATACTAGCGCAAACACTCGATAGGGCACTGTTGGTAAGACAGAAAGGAAGCCAATGTCCTGAGCGTGGTTGCAAGGTGAAACCTTGAGGGTAAATGAAGGTGAACAAAACGTCAGAATGTTAAGTTATGAACCCCTGTGCGTGGCTCTTGTGGTGAGTTCAAGCGTTCTATGCTACAGGTACAGGCTCTTTGGCTCGGCTACGCTTTGCCTTTTTGGGCTTATGCTTGGCTTGCTTAGCTATCCTCTCGGCTTCGGCTACCGCTTCCGCTAACTCAGGTGGCTTATCGGTCATTGGCTCGGCTTGATATTCCCGTGTAGATGCCTCAAGTTCACTTTCTGGCGCTTTGCCCAGTTCTTCTTTAGGGGAATCTGCAATAATTGTGCTGTGGTTCGCGTCCTCAAGGGTTGCCGCTGGAGTCTTTCCCGCTTCTTCGGCCAAGAGCGATGTATCGGTTGTTCCTTCAGTCTCTAAAACTGACAATGCACCCTCATAGATTCTGGTGATAGTATCCTTTATTTGTCTTTCAGCCGTATTCTGACTGTTTATGAACACTTGTGCCATTTTCCGTTTTGCAATCTGCAATTCCCGTGCCGCTTGTTTGCGTATTTCACTTGCATCTTCCTTTGCCCGTGTCATTGTATTGTCAACCTCTTTTTGAGCTTCGGAAATCATACTATCGGCTGTAGCATGCGCAGCCGTCTTCAAATTATCCGCCTCTGTACGAGCAGTTCCCAGAATCTCGGAAGCCTGCTGTTCTGCCTGCGCCAGTTTAAGTCTGGCAGTTTCCTCCATCTCCGCTAGAATGGCCTGAGCTTTTTGCTGCAATCGTTCTGCTTCCTTCGTAGCTTCGGAGATAATTGTATTTGCATCTGCCTTGGCTTTCTCCTGCGCCTCTATGATGATACCATTCGCTTCTTCTCTCGCTTTAGCCTCCGCCTCCTTGATAGTTGCCTCGGCTGCCCTGTTAGCCTTTTCCTGACTTTCAACCATATCGTGTTGGGCCTGATTCTCGGCCTCGATAACAGTTTTTTCAGCAAGCATTCTCAGAGAATTTAGATGCTCTTGTCTTTCAGCGTATTCTTTATTTTGCTGCATAAGTTGACCTATGAAAGATGAAACCTCAGTTTCATCTAAGCCATCATTTACTATTGTGAACCCTTGGCCCCATAGGTGTTTTACTTGAAGGTTTTTCTTGCCCATATCTAATCCTCCCTGCAAAGCCGTCTGGTTATTCGTATTTAAGGCTCAGTCAAGCCTCAAATGCAGCCATTTTGGAAGCTTTTATTTCTGATGATAGTGTGGATTTAGCTATTGTGCCATAGTCTATTTGTACTAAATCGGACGTTACTTAGGTAATAGTATTAGAATCTTCAAAGACAAGAGGATACACTGAAGATATGGAGATATAATATAATGGGCGCTTTCGGATTTACTCCTGATCTTTTCCTGAGCAGGATTGAAACGGAGTGGTTCTGGAGCGCGGTCAGCGCAGGAAGATCATGTGATGGTGGTTGGATTTGCACAAAATGGCTTCTTGTTACATCACAATTGAAATAGAGAACAATGTCAAGCAGGTCTCAAATTGGGGAAGGGCTTGACCACGCCGCGCAATGGGACTATGCTTGCATTACGAGACATGAAGTAACCGTAAAAGCAATGTAAAAGTTGGTGGGAGGCGAGCGGGTGAAGAGGGCACTGAAATCACTGACTTGGTGATTGTCGGTGCCCTTCTTGGTTTTGTGTGAGAGTAATAGTGAGACTAGAGTGCAGGGAAGCCTAACGAGCAAGTTTAGTGGAAAGGTCAAATGGCCAAGATAGATAGCTTTGATTTTGGGTCCATTGTGGTTGACGGCAGACGGTATGTCTATGACGTGCTAATCCTACCTGATGGCACTGTAAGAGAGAGGGTAGCCAGTAGGGCAAGGTTGAGGAGCCACACTATCACAAGTCACGAAATTGAAGGTATAGGTAAGTTGCAGCCTGACATTATCGTAGTGGGCACTGGAACGAGCGAATTGGCGAGCCTATCTGACAACGCCTATGTCTATGTGAAACGCAGCAACCTAAATCTGGTGCTTCTGCCCTCTCCCCAAGCCGTAGAGAAATTCAACCAGCTAATAGATGAGGGAAAGCGGGTAGCCGCTCTTATCCATATAACTTGCTAAAAGAAATGGACCAGCCATGCAGATTTGGAAAGGCAAAATAAGAAAAGTGAATGAGACGTAACGGAGGTATGGCATGATGGGAGAGCAGAAGCCTGGTAGAAAGGGCAGATTTCCTAGGTTACTAACTGAGTACGAGCGGAACCTCCGCAACAGGGCGAAATCAAGAAAGTAACCTTGGATACCCATCTGAATAATGCTAGCAGGGTATTCGAAGGGTTAGTTTTCGCCATAGAGTCAAGGGACATTGCGGATGCAATGAAAAAGTATGGATACCGGGGTTACTATGGGAAAGTTATTCGTGACCTAAAGCAGATTGTTGAGCAGCGCTGCACGTAGTGGGTTTCTAACGAAATGTAACCACGCAGTGGATTTGGAGATCCCATGAAAGGCCCTAGACCTCCATCCTGGTTTCGCACAAAGATACGACTCGAGGAAGAACAGATAAAGGCTCAGAGCGCTAAGCTGAAAATAGAGAAGGGCAGATAGTACAGCCCAGCCAGGCGATTTGCAAATGGCATTAAAACAAAGGGAGGAGGTTAGCTATGTTTTTCGTAAGTCTTTTGTCACCGAAGGGTAAAGGTAAGGAAGCTGTCGACTATCTGAAAAAGCTCAAAGCCCCACAAGGAATTAAAATCCACGATGTCTATGTTACCCTTGGGCGCTACGATGGTGTAATCGTTTTTGAAGCCCCTGACGCAAAAACGGCGCTAAACTTCGCGATGGAGACAGGTTTTACCACAGACTACACCATGGAAACACTAACTGCCACTCCAGCGAAGGAACTCTGAAGGCTTCGCAAGTACTACAATACCTACCGCACCAAGCCAACATTTTGGACAACAGTGTTATCACCTGACATAATTAGGTAGAACGACTGATTGTAAAATGTTTTATAGCATATAGCATGAGATGGCAGATGCGCAGGGAAGAAGTACCTATGCAGACAACAAGGTTGATTGTGGTGGATGACGAGCCGCTTTTTAGAGAGCTTTTATGCCGAACCCTCTCTGCAGAGCAAGGATTGCAGGTGGTAGGGGTAGCAGGAGATGGGGAGACTGCAATCCGCCTGGCCAAGCAAGAAAAACCTGATGTAGTGATTATGGATATTGAGCTCCCGGGAAAGCTGGACGGAATCGAGGCAGCCTTGCAGATTAAGAAGGAAAGGCCCCAGACTGGTATCGTAATTCTGTCTGTTCATAGTGAGCGGCGCTATGTGACAAGCCTACCACTAGAGACTATGCAGGGATGGGCATATCTTCTTAAGCAGACAACACGTGACCTGGCAACGCTCGTCCGTGCCATTCAGGGTAGTAAGGCCGGCATGGTTGTGTTGGACCCTGCTGTGGTATCGAACCTGCGCCCCAAGCAAGGCTCGGCACTGGCGAGATTGAACCCCAGACATCATGAGGTTCTGGAACTCCTGGCTCAAGGCTATAGCAACGCTGCAATAGCCCAGTTGTTGAACCTGTCCCGCAAGTCGGTTGAGACCTACATAAACGCCATATATCAGGAACTTCATCTTTCCCACGAACAGGGTATCCACGCCCGGGTCAAAGCCACTCTCCTCTATCTGGAAGGCTCTAGGAGCCGTCAAGCATAGACGAGAAAAATCGTCAAGCGGGCACTTGACTTGTACAAGAAGGCTGATGGTCAATACCTTTTGACGGAAAGGCTCACAGTTAGGCATGACAATGGTTATCCTTTTCCATTGAGGGTCATAAAGGAAATCTCAAATGACGACGGGGGATAGACGTGAATCGAACGAAATGGAAGACTAGAGTCACTGAGCTATTGGGCATAAGGTACCCTATCATTCAGGGGGCATTAGCAGGGATTGGCAATGCAGAGCTTGCAGCAGCCGTCTCGGAGGCTGGAGGGCTGGGGATGATCACTGCCTGGACGCTACGCACCCCTGAGAGACTACGCGATGAGATACATAGAGCCAGAGGTATGACAGACAAGCCGTTTGCAGTAAACCTGAGCCCAGCAATGGACCCCGCACTTGCCGCGATGCGAGAGGTGGCCATCGAGGAGAGGGTTCCTGTTATTGAAACGGCGGGTTCAAGAGCCGTTGAGCATGGGATACGGGTGAAGCATGCCGGTCTGACATGGATTCACAAGGTGCAAACAGTGAAGCATGCCATCGCGGCAGAGCGAGACGGGGCAGATGCGGTATGTATCATGGGAATTGAAGGAGCCGGACTGAAAAGCCCACTAATTCTCACTACTCTCGTTAGCGTCCCGATGGCAGTAATGCACTTAAAGATCCCCGTCATAGCTGCTGGTGGCATCGGTGACGCTCGCACTTTCCTGGGCGCACTGGCGCTGGGGGCGGAAGCTGTGCAGCTTGGGACAGTGTTCTGCGCAGTCAAAGAGTGCCCCCTTGCTGACCAATATAAACGGGCTCTGGTAGGGGCTGACCCTTACAACCCAAAATGGCGTGATGCTATTCTTGCTACACCTACCGTCGAGGATATTCGTAGGTTAAAGGATGCCGTGGGGAGCAAGGCTGTAATGCAGGCAGCAGCAAAGGCCGAGGGCACCGGAATACCTGAGGAAGCGGGAACCGGCGCCATATCGCTGGCTATAGGCTTCATTAATGAGATAGTCACGGTGAAGGAACTGGTCGATGGAATTATTAATGGAGCTGAGGAAATCCTCACTTGCGAAGGTATTGGAGGCTGGAAACTGGCGCCTGAAGAATCAGCCTGATTAGTAACGACTATGCGTGCAGAATGCAATTACAAAATTGGAATTGAGTGTGAGACTAGTGAAATCAGTAAGAGAAATAATGGAGACATTACATTTACCAAGGAAAGAGCAATCGGGCCAGAAGTCCCCTTCTGGGCCTTTCCAATTTCTTGGAGTAATCAACGACCTTATACCTGGTAATATTTGCTTTCCTCGCCGCAATTTCCAAAGCTTTTTCTTTTCCTCCTAGTTCATCTATCAAGCCAAGATTCTTTGCTTCTTGGCCCAAATAGGTTTTGCCAGAAGAAATCTCCTTAATCACCTCTTCTTTCAACTTTCGCTTCTCTTGTATTTTCCCAATGAAACTCTGCTGAATGGTTCTTATCTCTTCTTCTCTTCTCTGCCTGTCTTCCTGCTTTTCTTCCGGAGTAAGGGGTTTGAAGGGGAGACCTAACAACTTGTGGACTCCAGAGGCTACAGCATCTATATCAATTCCAATCTTTTCTAGCAATTCTGAAACATCAGGACGGATACTAATAACTCCTACCGATCCCACTATACTCAAGCTACTAGCCACGATTGCATCGGTAACCGAGGCAATCCAGTAGCCACCAGAAGCCCCTACCTCTCTTATCCAAGCCACTGTAGGTTTGTCAAGCGATATGATTGATTGAGCGATTTCTTCGCAAGAGAAGGGAGTCCCTCCTGGCGAGTTTATCTCTAGAACTAAAGCTTTTATTCCTCTGTTTCTTTTAATTTCTTCTAACAGTTGGACAATCCCTACCGAAGAAGTTGTCCGCATGGTTGGTAAAGAAGACTTCTCAGATACAACAGTTCCCTTGATTGGCACTATAGCAATCTTGGCCATCGTTTTCTCCCAAAACTAAGTTCATCTCACTGGCATCCGTATCCGTTACTGCTTCCATGTATTATATTCAGACAGGTAGACTCATCCTATTACCACTATCGACATTCTACTTCGACATGTGGACAAGCGCAAGAAGCAAACAACAAGTCACCTAGATATTGCCAGCATGAAGCACTGCAGGGCGCCGTTGGGGGTAGTCTGATGGTGTTGAAGTTCCGAAGATGCGATCTTCTAACTAATATGCGGAACCTTTTCATCGTCTATGTAGAGGTCGAAGGCAATGAGATTAT
>Ga0315277_10013561_pt1 | contig 10149 bp, 9 predicted proteins | sample YL17G05_15_MG_FD_203695 | JGI IMG/M metagenome (GOLD analysis project Ga0315277, IMG submission 203695) | Sediment microbial communities from Yellowstone Lake, YNP, Wyoming, USA - YL17G05_15 | ecosystem: Environmental > Aquatic > Freshwater > Lake > Sediment | place: USA: Wyoming | collected...
CCGGCGAGATCATGCTTGGCGGCGTGGCGAGCGCGGTCATCCACAGCGCCGTCAAGCCGGTGCTCATCGTGCGCCTGCGTCTGAAGGCCGAGAACGGCCGGGCGGTCTGCAAGGAGCCCGTGTGCGATCCGCTCGAACACGTGCTGTTCCCCACGGACTTCTCCGAAAACGCCGAGCACGCCTTTTCCTACGTCGAGAAGATCGCGGAATGCGGGGTCAAGCGGGTGACGCTGCTCCACGTGCAGGACCAGGCCAGGATCGGCAAACACCTGCAGGACCGCCTGGAGGAGTTCAACCGGATTGACACGGAGCGCCTGGAACGCTTCAAGACGGAGTTGGAGAAGAAAGGTGCGCGGGACGTCCGAATCGAGCTGCCCTATGGCTCGCCGAAGAAAGAGGTCATCAACCGGACGCGCCGGGGCGACATCTCGCTGGTCGTCATGGGCAGCCAGGGCCGCGGGTACATCGCCGAGCTGTTCCTCGGCAGCGTCAGCCACGCCGTGGCCCGCCATTCGGAGGTGCCCGTGCTGCTCATCCCGGCGATTCGTTGACTCACCCGAGAAAGGATGGTGAACCATGTCAGCCGACAGTGGGCGAAAGGTTGCCGTGCTCTTCTGCACGTGCAGCGGAGCCTGTCCGAGCATGGCCAAGATTGACTTCTGGGCTCTCGTCGAGCGGGTCCGCCTGGAGCTCGGCGACAAGATCGAGTTCTTGGCCCTGCATCCCAGGTTGTGCGAAGAGGACGGCGAGCGTCTGATGGGCCGGATCCTGTCGGACGACATCGTCTTCCTTACGCCAGCCTGCGCGGAGAAAAAGCAGGAGAAGCTCCTGCGGGACGGTTTTGCCAAGGCCGGTGTGCCAATGGACCGGGATCATTGGTTCCCGATAAGCATGGCCAAGGACGACACCGAAACCGTTTTCAGCAAGATCAAGGCCGCGCTGGAAGGCCGGCCTCAGCCGGCCAAGGGATAGGAGCCGCTCCATGGCCGGTCGCAGCTACATGGGCATCCCCCGGGACAGGATCCCGTGGTCGCCGCGTATTGATGCCGATAAGTGCGTCGGCTGCGGCGAGTGCGTGGAGACTTGCCCTAACAATGTCTTCGTCCTGAACGAACAGACCGCCAAGGTCGAAGTCGCGAACCCAGACAACTGCGTGGTATTGTGCGACAAGTGCGCCGGCTTCTGTCCGGAGGAGGCAATATTGTTTCCCGACAAGGAGGCCACCAAGCAGCTCCTCGGAGGGCTGCTCCAGGAAGTCCTGAAGAAGCAGAAGGAGAGTCAACGGTGAAGGTTGAAGAGATCAAGAAAGCGATCCTCGAACTCTCGACCGAAGAGCGGATGCGCCTGATGCGCGAGGTCGGACCCGAGCTGTGCGAATCCATGATGGGCAATCCCGACGCGATGGCCGAGATGATGCCGCGCTGCCGGGAGATGATGGCCTGGCATCCGGGAATGATGGGCCGCATGCAAGAAATGATGTCACACATGGACGGGCGGCCTGAGAAGAAACGGCACACGGCCTGATCCGGCAACGGGCGCGGCTTGGGGCGAATACCCTCGCGATGTCGCCTCGTACGCGCGAAGGTGGGGGAGGTCTACTCGACGACGAATTCGCGGATAATGATCCACCACGGCTGACCGGCGGCGACCCGGATGCGAACGGCCTTGATCTCCTTGCCGTCGAGCGTTGCGTCTACGTCCGGCTTGGCGATCTCGGCGACCGTTGTGAACTTTCTGCCGTCGGCGGAGACCTCGATGATGCCCGCGTGCACGTAGTCATCGGCGTGCTCAGGGTGACCTGTGGCGATGTGGATTCGCTTGAGCGCCGCCGGTTTGTCGAGCACGAGCGTGAACGTGTCGCCCTGCTGCGCGGCGCGTGCGCTCCAGAAGAACGTGTCGTCCTTGCTGTCGAATGCGTTGGCGATTGCATGCTCGCCGTACGTCGGCCACGACGTGACGACTGCGCCGCCTTTCACTTCGACCGCGTTCGCCACGGGCAGAAGCATCGTGCCGTCGTCGGCGAACTCGAGCACGGGCCATTTGACCTTATCGAGCTGCCTGATGCGCGCGAGCGTGTCCTTCGCATCCGTCCTGTCGCCGCACCAGGCGCGCTCGGCGAACGCCTGCACGCGCGGCGCGGGCGCGGCGTAGCCGTCGAGCTGCTCGCCCTCGCCGAAGCAGAGGCCCGCTTCGGACGCTTCGCTGTTCTCCCACGAGCACATGCACGTGCCGAGCACCTTGTCCTTCGCATCGAGCTTGATCATGGCGTTGACGGGCTGCATCGTCACGCCCGCGCCGAAAAGCAGCGGGTGCCATTGGGCAATAATCTCCGGCGGATTGACCGCGCTGTGCACGAGATAGAGCGGCGCCCACGACGCGTTGATGAGCCGATGGCCCGCCTCGACGTTCGCCTCGGGCCGCACGTGGCCGTTCCACCACTGCTCGACAATGATATCGGCGTCGACGGCCGGTTTCCTCGACGGGTCGAACCCCTCCCAGACGATCATCGTCTTGCCCTTGCCCTTCACGAAGGCGTGAATGCGGTTGATGAAGACGTTGTAGAGCGACCCGGTGCCGTCGAGGCCGAGCCTCTGGACGGCCGCGGCGCACTCGGGGCAGCCGTCCCACGCGCCGACGTTCACCTCGTCGGCGCCGATGTGGAAGTACGGCCCGGGGAACAGCGCGATCGCCTCGCCGAGCAGCGTCTCGATTGCCGCGTAGCTCTTCTCGCTGCCGGCGCAGACGACGTTGCCCGGCTCCTTGCCCGCGCACACGACGTCGGCCACCGCCGCGCACAGCACGCTCGAATGGCCGGGAATGTCGATTTCGGGCACGATGGTGACGTGGTACTTGGCCGCGTACTCGACGAGTTCCTTGATCTCGTCTTTCGTGTAGTGGCGCTCCTTCGTCGGCAAGTCGGGGAACGCCTCGCTCGGCAGCGTCCAGCTCTGATCGTCGGTGAAGTGAATGTGATAGACGTTGAGCTTGTAGCGCGCCAGCTTCCGGATCATCCATTTGTGGAACTCGAGCGAGTGGAACTGGCGCGCCACGTCGACCATCACGGCGCGGTACGCATACGCCGGCCGATCGACAATCTCGATGAACGGCACGGCCGAGTCCGGCCCGCCCTCGACGAGCTGAAGCGCCGTCCGCGTCCCCCAGAACAGGCCGCGCTCCGTGTTCGCCCGGATCGTGATCCCGTCGCCTGCATGGAGACGATAGCCCTCCTCACCCAGCGCATCGTCGAGCGTGATCCCCAGCTCGAAAGGCACGCCGTACGGCCGCGCGGTCAGGCCGCGCACGGTCGGCTCGAAGCCGAGCCGCTGCAGGTCCTCGGCAAACGTCTGCGCGACGCGCAGCGCTCCTTCGTCTTGACCGCGTGAGAACCACTCGATGACGGGCTCCTTGGGCACCGTGTACAGCCCGGGCCGAATCGTGACCGTTGCCGGCAACGGGACGAGTGGCGGGCTCTCCATGTCCTGTTCCTCCACCCCCTGGGATATGCCGGCAAGGCCGCACATGACGATGGCGGCCACAACGCAAGCAGTCCGTTTCATGGCGGCTCCTCCATATCGGCGAGTCTGCGATCCGTGTGGCCGATCTCGATCAGGCATCTCGTTTGAGCAGGGGCAGGATCACCGTGAACGTGCTGCCCTGGCCGGCGGTGCTTGTGAGCTCGATCTGGCCGCCGAGGTCCTGGGCCACTTTCTGCGCGATGCTCAGGCCGAGCCCCGTGCCCACCGCTTCGTAGAGGCGCGCGTTGGCCGCGCGGTAGAACTCGTCGAAGACCTTCGGCTGGTCCTCGGGCAGGATGCCGATACCGGTGTCCTTGACGGCGATCCGCGCCTCGCCGCCGTCGCAGTCGGCCGTCACGGTCACGCTTCCGCCCTCGGGCGTGTACTTGACCGCGTTCTGCACGAGCGCAGCGAAGAGCTGGAGGACCTGGTTGCGCACGCCCGAGATGCTGGGCAGGTCCGGGTCGACGTCGGCCGTGAGCGTGATCCGTTTGTGCTGCGCGGCGGTCTGCGCTTCCTCGACGACGTCGGCGATCAGGGGGCCCAGCGCGATCGCCTCCGTCTTCTCCGTGTGTCCCATCTCCTTGAGCCGGGTCAGGCTCAGCATGTCGTTGAGGAGCGCGAGCATCTGCTGCGATTGCACCTCGGCCCGGCTGACCAATTCGGCCGTCTTCTCGGCGCTGTCGGAGTAGCCTGCGGTGACGAGCTTGAGCACGGTCTGGATCGAGGCGAGCGGTGAGCGCAACTGGTGGCTCACGAGGCGGAAAAACGCGCTCCGCTCGCGGTCGAGCTCCTCGAGCTTGCCGTGCGCGATCTCGACCTCGCGAGCGTGCAGCTCGAGCTGGCGTTGCGTCTCATCCAGCTCGCGCTCACGGCGCCGCAGCCGCCGTGCGATGCCGCCGACCACGACCGAGATCGTCAGGAACGTGATCACAATGACCGCTGCGGTCGACAGCAGGTACGTGCGGCTCTCCATCGGGTCGACCGCCTCGGGATCGAGCACCGGCCAGTGCTCGATCCACCCTTGGGTCTCGGCAGCGCCCATGACCACGAGCGCGCCGATCACCCATCCGGCGTGCACGAGCATCATGCGCAGGCTCACCAGCAGACCGGAGATGACCAGATGGAACACGAAAAACGGTAGAAAGGGGCTCGTCGGCCCACCCGTGTAGTGCACCCATGTCAGCAGCGCAACGAAGTCGGCCCCAATCTGGATGTTGATGAAACGGTAGACGCGCTGAAGCTCAGCCCGCCGGCCCACCGCCCAGCGGGCGGTCACGGCGAAGAGGACGTTGTACACGGCCACAAAACCAGCGACCGAGAAGAGCGGCACGACGGGGTAGGCGAGCCCCAGGAGCCCAGACAGACTCGCCCCAACTCCCATGAGCAGAACGACAAACCACCGGACCCGAACCAGCCACCGGGTCCTGTATATCAGTTCTTCTTCGCGCGGAATCATCGAGCGGCTACACCTGATGCCGCGACACAATACGCGCTCCCTCACCCCCCGACAAGGGGAATGTGGCAGGGAGACTCGCGAGAGCCACCTCCTGCCGCAGGTGAGCGAAACAGGTCGTCTTGCCAGGTTCAGGCGCGTTGATGGTCCGTCACGGGGGCGGGGGCTGCGCCTGGTGTTGGGGGCAACGCAGGGGCCTTTCTCGACAATAACCGCCCGGCATGTAGGCAAATGGGGCGCTGCCCACGGCAGGCCTTATTGAGACGGGGTCTCGTGTGTGCGACGATTTCTGCGTCTCCCTCGAAATTCCGTGTTGACGCGCTCCCTGAATGTGGCATGATCGCTGTGAAAGAAATCACACAGCCACCGTTTGGATTTTCACAGGTTTTGCAGAGCACAGCACGCTGACCGCGTACCTGTCGGACGCGGTCGCAGGTGGCGCGGTAGCGTAGGGGGTCAGTCATGTACGCACCTGCGGTCAACGAAGCTTTCCTGGCCGAAGTCTCTTCGCTCCCTGGCGGAGAACGGGTTACGCAATGCATCCAGTGCGGCTCCTGTTCGGGCAGTTGTCCCACGGCACCGTGGATGGACCATTCGCCGCGCCAGGTCTTCGCCCTGATCCGCTGTGGGATGCGGGACGAGGTGCTGAGCTCGAACACGCCGTGGACCTGTGCGTCATGCTACACGTGCTATGTGCGGTGTCCCAAGGAGATCAAGATCACCGACATCATGTACGCGCTCAAGCGCCTCTCGATCCAGGAGGGCAAGGCGAAGGCCGACACGAAGCCCGCCCGCGTCATGGCCCAGGCATTCGAGGGGCTGGTCAACAAGCACGGCCGCAACTCCGAGCGGGACCTGTTGCAGCGCGTCTACCTGTGGGGCACCGGTCTCGGGCGGATGCTGCGCGACATGCCGACGGGGGCCAAGCTCTGGCGTCTTGGCCGCTTGCCGACGTTCGGGCGCGACCGGGTGAGCGCCAAGGGCCTCCAGCAGATGAAGCAAATCCTTGATGCCGTCGAGAAGATGGGCGGCCTCTAGCAGCATAAGGTGGACAGCACCGGAGCGGTCACCCATCGAGCGGAGGGATGGCACAAGGGAGTGGAGCACAGCACGAGCAAACCCCGCTCCCAACGCACCAGGAGGGGCACAATGGGACTCGCGTATACTTACTATCCCGGATGCTCTGTGGGCGCCACGAGCATGTGGTACGACCGCTCGCTGCGGGCCGTGGCCGAGGCGCTCAGTGTTGATCTGATCGAGCTCGACGACTGGAATTGCTGCGGCGCCACCGCCTACATGAGCGTCCGCGAGCTGAAGAGCTTCTGCATCTCGGCGCGCAACCTGGCGCTCGCCGAGCCGCTCGGTCGCGACATCATCACTCCATGCAGCGCCTGCTTCACCGTGCTGCACAAGACCAACCGCTACTGGCACGAGGACGAAGGCCTGCGCGGCAAGATCGGCCAGGCGCTCGGGGCGGCCGGGCTTCAGTACAAGGGAGGCGTCAAGGTGCGCCACGCCCTCGACCCGTTCGTCAACGACGTCGGCCTCGACGTCATCACCGAGCGTGTGAAGAAGCCGCTCAGCGGGCTCAAGGTCGCCGCCTATTACGGCTGCCAGATCGTGCGGCCCGACACCGGGCTCGACAGCGCCGACTATCCGGTCATCCTCGACCAGTTGCTCGCCTCGCTCGGCGCCGAGCCGGTAACCTGGGCCATGAAGGCGCGCTGTTGCAGCGCCTCGCTCATCCTGGGCCGTCTGGACATCGCGCTGGACCTGATGGCCGACATCCTCAAGTGCGCGGCCGACGCCGGCGCCGAGGCGATCGCCACGGTCTGCCCGATGTGTCACATCAACCTCGAGACGCAGATGGCCCGCGTCAATAAGGAATACGGACTCGATCTCAATCTTCCCGTGCTGTTCTTCACGCAGTTGATGGGCGTCGCCCTCGGTGTCGACGAGGCCCGGCTCGGCCTCGACAAGGGGTTCATCGACCCGCGGCCGCTCCTCAACCGCGCCGGGGCGCCGCGCGGGGTGCGTGCCTAACGACGGAAGGAGCCTCGCGATGCCTGACAAACCGGCCTGCCGCATCGGGTGCTACATCTGCCATTGCGGCACCAATATCGCGCAGATGGTCGACGTCGAAGCCGTCACCAAGTTCGCTCAAGGCGAGGGCAACGTCGTCGTGGCCCGGCACTACAAGTACATGTGCTCCGACCCGGGCCAGGAGATGATCGTCAACGACATCAAGCAGCAGAAACTCGACCGCGTCGTCGTCGCCTCGTGCTCGCCGCGCATGCACGAGCCGACGTTCCAGGGCGCGTGCCGGCGCGCGGGGCTGAACAAGTACCTGTTCGAGATGGCGAACATCCGCGAGCAGTGCGCGTGGGTCCACGAGGAGCGCGCCGTCGCCACCGAGAAAGCCAAGGCCCTCGTGCGCGGCGCGATCCGGCGGGTGGCGTTTCACGAGCCGCTCGAGGACCGCGTTGTGCCGATCCATCCGGACGCGGTCGTCATCGGCGGCGGCATCGCGGGGATCACGGCGGCGCTCAACATCGCCGACGGCGGCTCGAAGGTCTACCTCGTCGAGCGCGAGCCGTCGATCGGCGGCCACATGGGCCAGTTCGACAAAACGTTCCCGACGCTCGACTGCTCGGCGTGCATCCTGACGCCGAAGATGACGGCGGTCGGCCAGCACCCGAACATCGAGCTGCTCACCTGCGCCGAGGTGACCAACGTCGACGGCTACATCGGCGCCTTCAAGGTCAAGATCAAGAAGAAGGCGCGCTACGTCGACATCGAGAAGTGCACGGGCTGCGGCACCTGCTGGACGCTCTGTCCGTCGCGCGCGATGCCGCGCCGCAAGACGATCCGCATCAAGACAAAGCATCGCGACCAGCTCGTAAGGAGTGCGACGAATGGCAACGGAAGCCGCCCTTGAGCCCATGGTGGACCTCGCGCCTGCTGAGAGAATAATCGCGCAATACGAGAACGAGAGCGAGCAGGTGATCGGTCTGCTTCAGGACGTGCAGGAGCACTACGGTTACCTGCCCCACCCGGTGCTCGATCTCATTGCCGATCGGCTCAAGCTCCCCCGGACGCAGCTCTACGGGCTTGCCACCTTCTACCGGGCCTTTGCCCTCGAGCCCCAGGGCAAACATAGGATCTGCGTGTGCACGGGGACTGCCTGCCACGTGCGCGGGGCGGTCGCCGTGCTTGACAGACTCCGGTCCGATCTGGGCATCGAGCCGGGCACGACGACGAAGGACCGGCTGTTCTCTCTCTACACCGTCAACTGCCTCGGCGCGTGCGCCCTCGGGCCGCTGGTGACCGTGGACGGCAACTACGAGGGCCACATGACGGCGACGAAAACGCGCAAGCTGCTGCGCCGCCACGGGTTGAAGAAGGAGGACCAAGGCGATGCTTCGGAGTCGGAGTGATCTCGAGGCGCTCCAGGCCGAGTGCCGGGCCGAGTTCGACCCGGACGCGGTGACCGTCACCTTGTGTGCGGGCACCGGCTGCCGCGCGTGCGGGAGCCTGGCGGTCGGCGAGAAGTTCGCCGAAGCGATCGCCTCGAACGGCTTGCAGAAGAAAGTGCGTCTGAAGCGGACCGGCTGCCACGGCTTCTGCGAACGCGGTCCGCTGGTCGTGCTTCAGCCCTCGGGGATTTTCTACCAGCGCGTCGAACCGAAGCACGTCGACGACATCCTGCAGAAAACGGTCGTCAACGGCGAGCTCATCGAGGGCCTGCTCTACGTGGATCCCAACACCGGCAAGAGGATCGAGGAGGAAGCCGAAGTCCCGTTCTACAAGAAGCAGAAGCGCATCATCTTCGGCATGAACGGCTTTATTGATCCCGAGGAGATCCGCGATTACCTCCGTCTCGGCGGCTATTCCGGGCTGCTCAAGGCGCTCTTCGACGTGACGCCCGACGCGATCATCGCCCAGGTGTTGCGCAGCGGGTTGCGTGGTCGCGGGGGCGCCGGCTTCCCGACGGGGCGCAAGTGGGACGTCTGCCGCAAGGCCGCGGGGGACATCAAGTACGTCGTGTGCAATGCCGACGAGGGGGACCCCGGTGCGTTCATGGACCGCAGCCTCATCGAGGGGAACCCGCACCGCGTCGTCGAGGGCATGGTCATCGGGGCTCGCGCCGTCGGCGCGCAGCACGGGTACGTCTACGTGCGCAACGAGTACCCGCTCGCCGTCAAGCATCTGAGGAAGGCGTGTGAGCAGGCGCGCGAGCTCGGCCTGCTCGGCGAGAACATCCTCGGCAGCGGGCTGTCCTTCGACATCACGATCAACCGGGGGGGCGGCGCCTTCGTCTGCGGCGAGGAAAGCGCTCTGATCCTGAGCCTGCAAGGCCTGCCGGGTCGCCCGTACCAGCGCCCGCCGTATCCGGCCGAGTCCGGGCTCTGGGGCAAGCCGACGCTCATCAACAACGTCGAGACCTGGGCCGCGGCGGCCATGATCATCACCGAGGGCGCGGACTGGTTCTCGCAGATCGGCACGAGAGGCTCCAAGGGCACGAAGGTCTTCTCGCTCGTGGGCAAGATCAACAACACGGGCCTCATCGAGGTGCCGATGGGCATCACGATCCGCGAAATCCTCTACGACATCGGCGGCGGCATCCCCGAGGGGCACCACTTCAAGGCCGTGCAAACCGGCGGGCCGTCGGGCGGCACGATCCTCGTCGATGAGAAGGGCGCTACAATCCGAGCGCGCGGTCCATCCGAGGGCGTCGCCCGGGTCGAGGTGCTGCCCGAGAGCCTGCTCGACCTGCCGATCGACTTCGAGAGCCTGACCGAGGCCGGCTCGATGATGGGCTCGGGCGGCATGATCGTCATGGACGAGACGAGCTGCATGGTTGACGTCGCCCGCTACTTCCTCAAGTTCCTCACCGAGGAAAGCTGCGGCAAGTGCATGCCGTGCCGCGAAGGCATCCGCCAGATGCTCGTCATCCTCGACCGGATCACCGATGGGCACGGACAGCACGGCGACATCGAGCTGCTCGAAGAGCTCGGCCGCGTCGTGATGGACACCTCGCTTTGCGCGCTCGGCGGCACGGCGCCGAATCCGTTGCTCTCGACCATCCGCTACTTCCGCGAGGAATACGAGGCCCACATCTACGACAAGAAGTGCCCGGCAGGCGTGTGCAAGGCGCAGCTGACGTACACCATCCTG
>Ga0315277_10013563_pt1 | contig 10148 bp, 8 predicted proteins | sample YL17G05_15_MG_FD_203695 | JGI IMG/M metagenome (GOLD analysis project Ga0315277, IMG submission 203695) | Sediment microbial communities from Yellowstone Lake, YNP, Wyoming, USA - YL17G05_15 | ecosystem: Environmental > Aquatic > Freshwater > Lake > Sediment | place: USA: Wyoming | collected...
CTCGCTCGAAAAGGGCAAGCCGGGGGAGGTTTACAACCTCTGTTCGGGTGTTGGCAGAACGATATCCGACGTACTCGACATGTTGATGGAACTGAGCGGTGTCAAGCTAAAAATAATGAGGGAAGAAAGAAGAATGCGACCTTCGGACGTGCCGGTGTTGATCGGGGATAATTCCAAGTTCTTTAAAGAGACTGGATGGAAACCGATCATTCCTTTTGAACAAACGTTAAAGGATTTGCTTGAATTTTGGCGCAGCAGACCGTGAAAACAAGAATCCTCATAACTGGTGCACTCGGTTTTGTCGGTAGATACCTCTACGCAGAGCTTCTGCATTCCGGGTACGATGTGTGGGCCTCTGACCTCGACTCGGTATGTGCACACGTGGGTCCTCCTCTGGACCCCGAAAAGGTGAGACCGTGCGACATTGTCAACGCGGATGATGTTCTCGTTCTTCTGAAAACCCTCAGACCCGACGTAATCGTGCATCTTGCCGCGCAGAGCTCGTCCTCGAGGGCCCTTGCACAGCCACGCAAGACCTTCCTGACGAACGCCCTCGGGACTCTCAATCTTTTTGAAGCCGTTCGCGCAAGCCATCCTGCTTGCTCAGTCCTTTCAGTGGGGTCCGCCGACATCTATGGGCCTCAAGCCAGGGGCGATCTGCTCACCGAGGAGAGCTCACTTCTTCCCGCTTCGCCCTATGCTCTCAGCAAGGCAACGCAGGATTTGATCGCCATTCAATACTGGCGCGGTCACAATATAACAACCTTCAGGACCCGTTCCTTCAGCCACACAGGCCCGGGCCAGACCACAACTTTCGCTCTGCCCAGTTTTGCTTCACAGATAGCTCAGGCAGAGGCCGGCCTGCGAGAGCCGGTGATTGAGGTGGGGAATCTCGACGTGGTGAGAGACTTCTCTGATGTTCGAGACGTAGTTGTGGCGTACAGATTGATTCTCGAAAAGGGCAAAAAGGGCGCAGCATACAACGTGTGTTCGGGTAAAGGAGCGAGCATGGAGGAGCTGCTTCAGCTTCTCCTCTCTTTTTCGTGCGTGAAGATAGACGTTAGAAAGGTTGAGTCGAGGGTGCGGCCTGCCGACATTCCGTACCTCGTGGGTGACAATTCCAAACTCGTCGCCGACACAGACTGGGAGCCGCGCTTCAAGATCGAACAAACTCTCTCCGAGCTTCTGAACTTCTGGCGGAAAAAAGCAGAAGAATCTTCGAACTCCAGCTCGCAGAGAAAGGAGACAAGGTGAGAAAAATCGCTGTTATCGGCGCAGGTTACGTCGGGCTTGTCACTGCGGCGTGCCTTGCCGACTTCGGAAATGAAGTGATCTGTCCGGATTCTGACGAGGAGAGAATCGAAGCGCTCAACCGTCTCAAGATGCCGTTCTACGAACCCGGTCTCCTTGAAATCGTGAGGAGAAATTGCGCTGAGAAGAGGCTCAGATTCACTACTTCCGTTGAAGAAGCCGTAGCAGAATCTGAGGTGCTTTTCATCGCGGTAGGGACGCCCGCAACGAGGAGCGGCGACGCTGACCTATCGGGCGTGAGAGCTGTTGCGAGAGAAATCGCGCGGCACATGAGAAGCTACAAGCTCATCGTTCAGAAGAGCACCGTGCCTGTTGGAACAGGAGCCATGGTGAGGGGGATTGTCACGAGGTATCGTAGAGAAAAGGTGCCCTTTGACGTGGCTTCCAATCCGGAGTTTCTTCGTGAGGGCTCCGCAGTGGAGAATTTCATGAGACCGGATAGGGTAGTCATCGGGACCTGGACAAAAAAGGCTGAGAGCATTCTCTCTCAGATCTACGATCCACTCTATCTCATAGAGACACCGATGGTAAAAACTACCGTTGAAACGGCCGAGCTGATCAAGTACGCGTCCAACGTTTTTCTTGCCTCGAAGGTCTCTTTCATAAACGAAATGGCAAGACTGTGCGAGGTTTTTGGAGCCGACATTCAGGTCGTGGCGAAAGGGATGGGGTTGGACAGAAGAATAGGGCCAAAGTTCCTTCACGCCGGTCCCGGCATCGGTGGTGCTTGTCTTCCCAAGGACACGGCGGCCCTCTTGCGTTTTGCCGAAAAGGCAGGGTGTAGGCTTCGCGTCCCGAGGGCCGTCCTCGAGATAAACCGCTCGCAGAGGGATTTTGTTTTCAAGAAGATCGAGCGCGCTGTCGGAACGTTTAAGGGTAAGACAATCGGCGTGCTGGGGCTTTCTTTCAAGCCCGAGACAGACGACATCAGAGAATCACCGGCAATTCACATAACAAAACGGATGCTCTCCAAGGGAGCCATAGTTAAGGCGTTTGATCCGGCTGCCATGGCCGCTGCCCGAAGAGTTCTTCCCGCCGTCCAGTATTGCTCAAATGCTTACGACGTGTGCGAGGGAAGCACCGCCGTGGTAATCTTCACCGAGTGGAATGAATTCAGAAGGTTGGACCTCGTGAGAATCAAGGGTCTCTTGAAGAAGCCGGTCATGGTTGATTGCAGGAACATTTATGAGCCGGCCGAGCTTAAAGCGCTGGGTTTCAAATACTACTGTGTTGGAAGAGCCATCCCGTAGTGTAAAAACTGTGTTGCAAGAACTACCCCGTAGTGTCCACATGGAAAGGGTTGAGCGGTCCTAAAGAGATACTGGTCCCTTACAGGCGATGGTCCCAAAGAGGTGCAACATGATTGAAGGTATAAAGATCAAGCAATTGAAAATAATCCCGGACGAGAGAGGTTTCGTCATGGAATTGCTGAGAAGCGATGACGAGATCTTCGACAAGTTTGGTCAGGTCTATCTTTCCGTTGCCTATCCCGGCGTGGTGAAGGGGTGGCACTATCATAAACTCCAGACAGACTACTTCACCATTGTGAAGGGAATGATGAAGGTGGTACTCTACGATCATAGGAAGGAATCGCAGACGTACGGGCAGATAAACGAGTTCTTTATGGGTGAACAGAACCCCATGTTGCTCGTCATCCCACCCTACGTCGTTCACGGAATGAAAGCGATCGGGACCGAGCCGGGTTATCTGATAAACTGCCCGAGTCTTCCATACGACCGCAAGAGCCCCGACGAGTACAGAATCGACCCACACGGCGGTGAAATCCCCTACAACTGGGAGAGAAAAGATGGCTGACAAAGGCTGGAGCAAGACGGCCAGATATCTTGTGACCGGCGGGGCCGGGTTCATAGGTAGTCATTTTGCAAAAAGAATCATCGGCGACTATCGTGATGCCAGAGTCGTGGTGCTTGATAAGTTGACCTACGCCGGAAATCTCGACAATCTCAAGGAGCTTGACGGAGAACCGAGATACAGTTTCATCCACGGCGACGTGTGTGATTCGGTCAAGGTGGAAGAAGCAATGAAGGGCTGCGACGTTTGTGTTAATTTTGCAGCGGAGACGCACGTGGATAGATCCCTGGGAGATCCATCGAGCTTCGTGCTCACGGATGTTTATGGCACGTATGTGCTGCTGGAAGCGGCGAGGAAGCTCGGTATCAGACGCTTCGTGCAGATTTCGACGGACGAAGTCTATGGCGAGATACTGGGTGAGCCAGCCGACGAACAGACGGCTCTCATGCCCACGAATCCTTACGCGGCAAGTAAGGCAGGCGCGGACAGACTTGCCTTTTCCTACTACGTCAGTTTCAAGGTTCCTGTAATCATCACTCGGTGCAGCAACAACTATGGTACACATCAATATCCTGAGAAGCTGTTTCCTCTATTCATCACCAACGCGATGGAGAACAAGAAACTACCCGTCTACGGCACGGGTCGAAATACAAGAGACTGGATTCACGTGGACGATCATTGCTCTGCGCTGGAGATGTTGATAGAGGCTGAGAACGTCGAAGGTCTGGTCTTCAATATCGGTGCCGGCCACGAGCTCTCGGTACTGCAGATTGCCGATAGAATCGTGAGTCTGCTCGGTAAATCGGAGGACCTCGTTGAGCACGTCAAAGACAGACCTGCGCACGATAGACGCTACGCCCTCGATACGAGTCGCATAAGGCAACTTGTGGGATGGAAACCGCAGGTTGAGTTTGACAACGGCCTAGCGGACACTGTTCGGTGGTATGTCGAAAACGCGTGGTGGTGGGAAAAGATCAAGTCCAGCGAAGGTTACCGGAATTATTACGGAAAAATGTACGGCGCTTGAGGCTCAAGTTCACCTGAGGCTCAAGGTTCTTAATGTGTGAGGTGATCGGGGGACTGAAGTGGTTCAGGCGGTGAGATCCCCAAAGGTTGACGCGTGAAAGCCATTTTTGTCGGCGGTGCGAGACCGAATTTCATAAAGATTGCCCCCATCCTTGAAGCGGTCAAGAAATTCCCCTCTATTGAGCCCATTTTGGTTCACACGGGTCAGCATTACGATAGAGAGCTGTCGGAAGTGTTTTTTGAGGAACTGGGTATTCCTGCGCCCGACAAGTATCTTGGAGTGGGATCCGGTTCGCACGCCAAGCAGACGGCCCGAGTGATGATAGAATTCGAGGAGGTTTTGCTGAGCGAAAAGCCGCGGCTTGTCACTGTCGTGGGAGACGTAAACTCCACCCTGGCATGTTCGGTGACTTCATCGAAGCTTCACGTTCCCGTTGCACACGTGGAATCGGGTCTCAGAAGTTTTGACAGGTCCATGCCCGAGGAGATCAATCGGCTCGTGACTGACTCTCTGTCAGCAATTCTCTTCACCACATGCGAGGACGCAAATCTCAATCTCAAACGGGAAGGCGTGAAGCCGGAAAGAATATGCTTTGTCGGCAACGTCATGATAGATAGCCTCGAAAGACACAGGAAAATCGCAGAGAGGTCTCGCATTCTGGACAGGCTCTCTCTCAGAGAGAAGAACTACGGCGTTTTGACGCTTCACCGTCCGAGCAACGTTGACGACCCGGAGGTTCTGTCACGCATTCTTTCTGCCATCGAGAGAATCCAGCGGCGAATACCCATAGTCTTTCCAGTGCATCCACGCACAAGGAGAAACCTCATGACTACGGTGGTGCGTGACAAGGTCGAGGCATCGAAGTCGCTGATACTTCTGGAGCCACTCGGGTACATTGACTTTCTGAGGCTTCTTATTTCCTCAAGGCTTATACTCACTGACTCGGGAGGCGTTCAGGAGGAGAGCACTGTTCTGGGTGTGCCTTGTCTTACCCTTAGGGAAAACACGGAGAGGCCTGTCACTGTCACTTCCGGAACGAACACCATAGTTGGGACCGACCCGGAAAAGATCGTTCACGAAGCCGAAGAGACGATTGCGGGTCGTGGCAAGGAGGGGCGCGTGCCTCCGCTCTGGGATGGCAGGGCCTCTTCACGTATAGCTTCTGTGATTGACGACTGGCTCAAAAAAACGGCACAATCAACTTGTTAGGAGAGACGGGATGAGACTGCGGTTGAGACTATCGATGATGCTTTTTGTCTTGCTCTTTGTCGGCATAGGTGCCGGGGAGACTCAATCACGCGTGTCCGAGGGTCTTGAGGCAAGGTCTTCGGCGTTTTCATATCAACTCCCTCCCTCAAAAGGCATCATTGAAGAAGAAACGCTCCTTCAGGAGGGGCCGATAGACGCGAAGGAATACATAGTGGGGCCGGGTGATGTATTCATGGTAGACGTCTGGGGTAGGGCGAGCCTCCAGTTGCGACTCGAAGTGGACACCGAGGGGAAGATTTTCGTATCTGACTCTGGCAGTCTTCTAGTAGGCGGTAAGTACCTTGAAGAGGCGCAGAAGCTGATCAAGTCTCTGGTACTGTCGGCGGTTCCCCAGGGCAACGTCGAGGTTCGGCTTGTGGGTCTGAGAAAGTTCAAGGTGTACGTGTCGGGGGAAATTGAGTCTCCTGGTTCTTATGTCGCCTCTCAAGTGGTACGTGTCTCCGAAATCCTGAGCGTCGCTGCAACAAATACTCTGGTACCGAGACTGAAGCGGGTTCCCTCTTTATCAGGTATTGCCGTTAGCGACACAGTGGGACCAGAACTCAAGGCGACTTCTTCCTTGAGGAATATCGAGCTGAGGCGGCGTAACGGTGATATTGAAAAGGTCGACCTTGTGCTCTTCTTCGTGACGGGTGACCTTTCGCATAATCCTTGCGTCAGTGACGGGGACGTCATCCACGTTCCCAAGCTCGAACACTTCTTTTCCGTGAGCGGCGCCGTGATGTTTCCCGGAACGTACGAGTTGGTCCAGGGTGAGAAGCTCTCTCAGATACTTCACCTCGTCGGAGGCGTGACACCGGAAGCGGACCTGGAAAAAGGTGAAATACGGCGGTTCGTCACGGCCGACAAGACAGAATCCACGTTTTTCAATGTCGGGTCGGTGACACGCGGTACGGCTGATTTTGAGGTCAAAGACGGCGACAGAATCTATGTTCGTTCTCCGGGTCGCTATCTGGAGCATCAACAGGTACTCTTGAGGGGCGAGGTGCTGTTTCCAGGCTGGTACGCAATAAATCCTAGAGAGGACAGACTCTCTGAGGTGGTGGTGAGGGCAGGAGGCTTGACTCCAGAGGCAGACCTGAGCGGTGGAAGGGTAATTCGTCCCCGTTCCCTGGCAAGTGGGGAACAGGGAGGAGTGCAGTGCGACATGGTCAAGCTCTTTCTCGAAAAGAGGCAAGAGAATGACATCGTTCTGGAAACCGGAGACATCATAGAGATCCCCAAACGTGTGGGTTACGTGTACGTCACCGGCGAAGTGCGCAAGCCTGGCTACGTGCCTTACGTTGAGAACAAGCGCCCGGGATTCTACGTACGTCAGGCAGGGGGGTTCACAAAGAGAGCAGACGGCGGGAAAACGCTTGTGAGAAGACTCTCCACGGGACAGTCGCTCTTGTCACGTGAAGCCGGCGTCGTACTACCTAATGATTCGATAAACGTCCCTGCGAGAATAGAAGGAGCGAGGTGGACACTCTTCAAGGACACGATGTCCATCCTGGCTGAAATGGCCACCATATACATCGTCATAGATCAAGCCACGAAGAAGTAGGACTCCCTTTGGCTTTCTCCAAACGAAGGGTTACTGGACTTCGGGACCACAGGAGAGTCGGGTAGCGTTACTGTTTTTTGCCAATGGGAGAACGGCAGTTTCTTGACAGTGTGGGAAGGCCATGATAGCATTCGCACACTTGTGCTGCGATCAGAAAGGCCTCCGGGAGAGGGTTCTTGGAAAAAGGAAGAGTGGACCTTTATCGTCTGGTATTCATAGCTTCAAAATGGGCCAAGTTCATAGTAAAGACGACGGTAATAGTGTGCGTCGCTACCGTCATCGTGCTACTTCTTCTTCCTAATTGGTACACCGCTACGACATCGATATTTCCGGCCGAGAGAGAGTCCTCCTTCATGGGTCTGGCCTCCTCTATTCTCCAGGGTGTCGGTCTCATGAGTGGTCAGGAGATGGTTCTGCCGGCCTTTGCGACGCCTTCTCACGTATACGCCGCCGTGCTCAGGAGCAGGACCGTCGTAGAGGCCGTTGTTCAAGAACACGATCTGAAGAAGAGATACAAATCCAAGACAACGGAAGAAGCCGTAAGAGAATGCTTGTCCCACACAAGAATAAGAGTGGGACCCGAGGGCATAGTCAGCGTTAGTTTTGAGGACATCGACAAGAAACGGGCTGCCGACGTTGCGAACAGCTTTGTCGAAGAGTTAAATCACATAAATCAGAAAGTCAGCAGCTCGAGAGCACGCAGCACAAGAATCTTTATGGAAGAACGGCTGGGTGAGACAGCCCGTGCGTTGGAGCAGGCGGAGGATACTCTCCGGAGTTTCCAGGAAGGGAACAAGGCGATTTCGCTCGATGAACAGATGAAGGCCCAGATTCAGAACGTGGCAGCGTTAGAAGGAAGACTGGCCATGGTCGAGATCGAACTCGGGCTTCTCCGCAGGACTTTCATACCAGACCACCCGGAAATCACTCGAAAGCAAATGGAGATCTCGGAGATAAAGAGAAAGATAAGCGCCATGAACACCGGCACACCCGGCTCTCGCGACTACGGAATGCTGGGGCTTCCGTTTGCGCAAGTGCCAAGACTTGCGCTTGAATTCGGGAGGTTGCTGCGAGACGTCAAGATCAAGGAGACTCTCTACGGTCTGCTGACTGAACAGTATGAGCACGCGAAGATTCAAGAGGCAAAGGACACGCCTACAATACAGATACTCGACGTGGCCAAGGTGCCCGAGAAAAAGAGTAGACCAAAGCGTCTCATCATACTCGCCATAGCAGGTGGTCTGGGTGTGGTATTGAGTATGCTCTACGCCGTCATCTTGGAGCATATCCAAACACTCAAGGAAACCAGGCCGAGCGAGTGGGAAACACTGAGGCGGAGTACTTCGCAAGTGCGGCAAGACTTGACCTCTGCGTGGCAGAAGGCAAAAAGACCCATAACAAGAAGACGTTAGGCCTGGCGGGGAAAATCCCGATTCCTAGAGCTTCTCTCAGACGATTGACTGTCGTTTCGCACGTCCTTTCCACTGCACACCACGTGGGCTTTCAGGCAGGAGAAACAGCCGCACAGTGACTGGTGTAAGTGTCATCATATCGACCTACAATAGGGGTTCGCTGCTCGAAGAAGCTCTGGCAAGCGTAATGTCCCAGACATACAAAGACCATGAAATCATCGTGGCAGACGATGGCTCCACGGACGACACACTCACCCGTCTTGAACGATACCGGGACAAAGTGAAGGTTCTGAGACTGGTACACAGTGGCAAACCTTCCGTGGCAAGGAACGCAGCCATAGCCGTCGCAACGGGCAGGTTTCTGGCCTTTCTGGATTCTGACGATACGTGGACGCCCACAAAGCTGGAAAATCAGACGAGTCTTCTGGAACGAGATTCCTCATTTGTGATGACCTATTGCGATGCAACATTTCTCGGCGAAAACGGCGAACACATCGGGACGCAGAGTCAGAAAGAGCGTTTGCGGGCCGGACACGTGTTCAAAGATCTACTTCTTGGAAACTTCATCCCTTTGCCGACCGTCGTTGCGAGAAGGGACGTCGTTGTTGAGGTTGGAGCGTTCGAAGAGTGGCTCACCATAGGCGAAGACTGGCATCTCTGGCTCAAGCTGTCCGCGAGGGGGAAAGTCGGATTTATACGTGCCCCTCTCTGCCAGATCCGCATCCACCCTCGCACCATGACCACGGACAGGATGCTTCTCTTTTCAGATGCTGTCAGAGTTCTAGACGACATCGAACAGAGATTTCCGGAAGAATTCGGCAAGAGCAGACTGAATGCCAGAAGGGGCAGGGCCAAGATGCTGTCGATGCTCGCGCGGAACTACTTGTTCTCTGGGCAAACCCTGGAGGCAAGACGACTTCTTTTGGAGGCGCTGCTCAACTTCCCGCTGAGACCGGACATAATTCCGTTTTTTCTACTTGCCCTACTCGGAAGGCGTTTTGTGCTATCTCTGAGGTCGTTCAAAAAGACGATATGGTGAGATCCAACGCTGAAAGCTTGGACTTCAGCAACTTGACTTGGAATTTCAAACTCTTGTGAAATGAGAAAACTCGTCACTTCAACAGCCCTAGTCGGGACTTCTTCTCTTTTTGGGGTCCTGGCCGCGGTCATCAGGAACAAGTTACTCGCCGTCTTTGTAGGCGCGGTGGGTGTCGGACTCCTTGCGCAGATCGGAAATTTCTTGAATGTTCTGAGCGCGCTTGCCTCTCTCGGGATGGGCGTGGGCATGGCCAAGTACGTGGCGGAGTTTTCCTCCGGGGCCGACTATGAAGGTCTTGGAAGGCTCAGACGAAGCGGGGTCGTCATGTCCTGGGCCGGAAGCGCCGTAGCAGTATTTGTTGCGTGGGGCTTCAGTGCGAAGATAGCGAGCCTGCTTTTCGGCAAGCCGGAACTGGCCTGGACAGTCGCAGTATCTGTCTTGGCAGTTCCACTGCTCGTCCAGGTGAGCTTTCACCTTGCCATCATGCAGGGTCTAAAGCAGATGAGACAGTACGCCCTGGCAAATGCGCTGGCCGCCGCCCTGGGCCTTCTGGTCCTGTTTCCTCTCGTCTATTTCTTGAGATTCAATGGCGCCGTAATACATCTTGTGGCAGCCGGAATCTTGAGCTATTGCGTGGTCTACCTTGTATCCAGACGTCTGTCTCCGGCATTCTTCCAGAAAGCTCACGCAAAGCTCGACGGCAAGCTGACAAAGGAGCTTCTCAGATATGGT
>Ga0315277_10013566_pt1 | contig 10147 bp, 7 predicted proteins | sample YL17G05_15_MG_FD_203695 | JGI IMG/M metagenome (GOLD analysis project Ga0315277, IMG submission 203695) | Sediment microbial communities from Yellowstone Lake, YNP, Wyoming, USA - YL17G05_15 | ecosystem: Environmental > Aquatic > Freshwater > Lake > Sediment | place: USA: Wyoming | collected...
CTGGATATTATTGATCGTATCTCGGATCAGATAAAGGACAAGATAAAGACGTGGGCGCCAAGGATATCTTCATAGTCGCCGGTGAAAATTCCGGCGATCTCCACGGATCCAATCTCGTCCGGGAACTCCTCAAGATGGACCCTGAACTGAGTATTACCGGCATTGGCGGTGGTCAACTTCAACAGGCAGGGGTGAAACTCATCGCCAATATTGTGGATCGCCTGGCTATTATCGGACTGACCGGAGTGCTCAGGAATGCCGAGCGCATTATACGACTCTATCGCAAGGTTCTTCGATTCCTGGACAATAAACGTCCCGCGCTTGTGATCCTGATTGATTATCCGGGATTCAATTTCCGCGTCATGCGGGCTGCAAAGAAACGCGGGATCGCAGTGATCTATTATATCATGCCTCAGGTCTGGGCCTGGCATCAAAGCCGCATTTATACCCTGCGTGATTTGACGGACCGGATGTTGGTTGTGTTCCCTTTTGAGGAAAAACTCTGCCAGTCCAGCGGAATGAAACAAGTCCGATATGTGGGACATCCCCTCCTCGATGTGATGAATCTGACCATGACCAGGGAGGAGGTGTTTGAAAAATTTCAGTTCGACCCTCATAAAAAGCTCATCGGCCTTCTGCCTGGCAGCAGAAAACCGGAAATCGACCGCATGCTTCCCTGTATGCTCGGCGCTGCAGAACGCATCCAAAAAGCCATCCCTGACGTCCAGTTCGCACTTCCCAGAGCCTCCACCATCAAACCCGAACTCATTCAATATTACCTCAGCGCCTCTGATGTGGAAGTGAAAGTCGTGGATGCTTTTCGTTATAATGTCCGCAGCGCCATGGATTTTGCCCTTGTGAAATCCGGCACCTCCACCCTCGAAACAGCCATTTTGAATTGCCCCATGGTCATTATTTACAAAGTCTCCTTTTTGGCGTGGTTGATCGGCAAAAGCCTTGTCAAATTGCCTTTCATCGGCCTTGTGAATATCATTGCCGGTGAGATGATCGTTCCGGAATTGCTCCAGAACGAAGCCACACCCATGAATATCGCTGATAAAACCATAGCGCTCCTGCGGGATGAAAGAGAGATGGAAAATGTCCGATATGCTCTCACAAAAGTGAAGGAAAAGCTGGGAGGGGCAGGAGCCTCCCGCCGCGCCGCGGAACAGGTCATGGAAGTGTTGAAGGAACGTCCTTATAAGGGATCATAATCCTGAAAATCATAATTGATATACGTCCCTCGGAATCCGCAAAGGAACGAAACAGCTTGACGCAACCGGCAAGGTATGGAAAATATATGGATTAATTTGTATGAACGACAGTCCCTATTCCATTAGGACATCCAATTAAAGAGAGGTAAGATTCTGTGCCGAAACTTACAAAACACCGACTGATCTGTGAAACGATTAAAAGTGAAATTCTCAATGGGACTTATACCCCAGGAGCAAAAATACCACCGGAAACTGTTCTCACCCAGAGATTTAAAGCCTCACGCATGACGGTTAACCGCTCTATCAAGGAACTTCAAATGGCCGGTTATGTCCGGAGGACAAGAGGCTCTGGAACTTATGTTCTCACTCGTCAGGTCTCTGAGCCACAGCTCCTCGCCATCATGATCCCTGAACTTATGGACGCCGGTATTTATAATCGCCTTGTCCGGTCTATCGAAGAGGCGGCCTTTGCCCTCGGATATTCCATTATTCTCTGCAACGCTCATTTGTCTTATGAAAAAGCCTCCTCCTATGTGAAGGAGCTTGTGAATCATGGGATTTCCGGCGTTTTCTTTTCCCCTATATTCACCGAGGCGCCCACCCAAAAGTGCATGAGGGAAAATCAAAAAATCGCCCGGCTGTTCGAGGAAAATCGAATACCCTTTTTGTGTATTGACAGCGTGCTCGAAGGTTTCGAACCCCAAAATTATGTGGTTCCCGATAATGAGGTCGCTGCCTATAACCTCATGTCTGAAGCCATCAGCCGCGGCCATAAAAAATGCCTCCTCCTCCATACGATTCAAAATTCCTCCGCCCGTCTCCGGATGAAAGGGGCAAAACAGGCGATGAAGGATCACGGTCTTTCTCCCAATAATATCCGCATCCGTCATCTCTCGTATTTCCTCACCCTGAATCAAGCCCAGGTGGATAAAATGATCAGGGAAGGCGTCACACTGATTTACACTATTGATGATTTGATTGCTCTTCAAGTGATGAACCGACTGAAGGACCTTGATATCCGCGTCCCACAGAATATTTCCCTTGTCAGCCATGATGACCTGGATTTTGCCGAGGGCTTGGGCCTTACCACTGTTCACCAGTATCTGGAAAAGGAAGGGGAGGAGGCGGTCATGGCCATGCATCGGCTCCTGCAGCGGGAAATCACCAACATCCGGCAGTTCCTTCCCTCCAAGCTGATCATGCGGAAAAGCCTGGGATCAGCTTCCGGGTAAGATCTTATATAAACCTCTCTTATTTCATTTCCAAAATCCGTTCGTAAACACGGAGTGTTTTCTGTGCGGTAAGGTTCCAGGAAAATTTTTGCACATGCGCCAGCCCTTTCTGCTGCAGATTGTCCCGGAGATGATGGGACGTGATGAGATCCTTTATTCGCTCCGCCATCTCGTAATAATTGTAGGGATCAATTGTAATCGCCGCCTCTTCCGCAATTTCCACAAGAGCAGGAGTATTGGAAATGACACAGGGAATGCCGCAGGCCATGCTTTCCAATACCGGAAGACCGAATCCTTCCCACAAGGAGGGATAGACAAAAAGCAGAGCGCCGTTATAAAGCACCGGGAGATGCTCTTCCGGAATATAACCGGTGAATAAAACATCCTGAACCAGATTATGCTGTCGAACCGCAGCCTTGATCTCCCGCCCACCCCATCCTTCTCTCCCGACAATCACGAGCTTGGGAGGATTGTAAAGAATCTCTTTGAGACGGGAGTACGCAATCAGAAGCCCCTCCAGATTTTTTCGCGGTTCAAGGGTGCAGACACTGAGGATATAGTGCCGGGGCAGGCAATATTCCTGGCGAACCGTTTCCAGCAGCTCATGATCCGTTATCAAATGGAATCTTTGCTGATCCACTCCGCCATAAATCACCGTGATCTTGTCCTCCGGGATTTTCAAAAGATCCATCAGATCATGCTTGGTTGTATTTGAAGGAACAATGATGTGACCATATCCGGGCAGATGTTTGGGGAACACCTTTGCATAATATCCCCCTCCGAGTTGGTCGCAGAATTCCGGGTGTTTCATAAAGAACAGGTCATAAACCGTGGCAATCCTTTTCCCCCGTATTTGGGGGGGAAAGTAGCCTGTGGTGGAGTGGAACAAGTTAATAAAACCCGTCAGCATTTCTATGGGGGGAAACCGGAGATATCGCCATGTATTGATAAGGAGGGGTCCGGGAATCCGGAAATGTTTCACTCTGACGGCAGGATTGTTTAAAAATGGCAGATCTGGAAGGGGATGACGATAGGAATTGAGAAAAAGGACAAATTCATGAGGGGCTTTGAGAGCAAAAATCTCCTCCAGAAGTTTTTGGGTGAAATACCCAATCCCCGTTTTGGGGGGGAGAATGCAGGAGCCGTCAATCCCAATTCTCATAGGTTTCCATAAATTTGAAAAAATTTCACAGCTGCATTCATGGATCAGGGGCGCACTCTCATTGCCCTTGAATCTCATTATCCGATAAACGGAGATGGAACGTTCGTTCCATCCATTGTTTCACTTTGTTGCCGATAAAAAAGAAAAATATTCCTACGGCAAAACCGGATGGAACGTCAATCAGGTAATGAGCCTGGGTATAAACTGTGGAGACAAAAAGACTGAGCGCCATCGGAAGCATGAGCCAGAAGATGGTTCGTTGATATCTCCAGGCTGAGAAAAGAATCACCGTGGCCATGGCGACATGGGAGCTGGGAAATGCCCCATTGGAAATCTCCCCGAATTTCAAGATGATCCCCATTGTTTTTACAAAGAAATATCCGGGGAACTTCCATCGCATGGTTTGACCGGCAAAATAATGCCACGGCCCCGCGCACGGCACAAATATGAAAAAAATGAAACAAAATGCCATGTTTAAAAGACATTTATATATAAATGTATCGTATGCGTCATGACGTCGTTTGAACCATAGCGGAATCCCGAGACCGGGGATCAGAAGGTAATAACTGAAATAGGAAAAATGCATGTACTCGCTGAATATCGGATGAGGAATCCATTTGACAAATTCCAGGGAAGGCTGGCATCCCATAATCCGCTCCTCCAGACCCGCAAAAAAAGGATCCAGAAAACGGGGCACGATCATATGGTTAAAGGTTTCCGTTTCTTCATAGTACAGGATCAATAGAAGAGGGGTGATCAGATCACGGATGAACCGCCAGAATCGCCTGGTCGAAAAGGCCGTAAGTCTATAGAAAGCCAGCTGGGCTGAGAATAAGACTCCATGCAGCAGGAAGTAGAGCCCCCACTTCTGTTGATGCTTGTGGAAAATCAGAATCAAGAATCCGATGAGCGCAACATAGCTCAGATTCAGAACATCAATAGCCCTTAAAAATGATCGTCTCTTGAGTGGATTTTCCAGCTGTTCCTCCCGGATGATGGAAGTATTCCCTTCTTTCATATCATGAATAAATCACTTGTTATTATCAATAGCCATTAACATATCGGCAATGTCTGCAAATCCATCTTTGTTGACGTCAAGTTTTGTCAAATCGCCAGAGGGAGGACCGCCTGAATCAAGGAGATATTCTTTTATCACAATCCTTGAAGGATTATACACGGAAAAATTCCCCGTGTCTGAATAAGAACCCGTTGCTTGAGAATTGTACGGAATCATTCTGATCTTGATATTGTCATACTGACCTCCCCCCAGGTCTAAAAGAGAATTCCAGACATAGATGTGATCCCTCCCCGTCTCGGAGCTTTCCAAGCCCCATCGTCTCTCCCCCTGGGGCGCGTCTGACGCGGATAACCAGACCAAACCGCCGTCTGAACTGTATAAAACCCGGATATTGCCGGGATTTTCATTCCCGTCATACAGGGTAAAAGGAATCTCGACATACGCCACCTGGGACTGGCTTGGTGTGTCGATCTCAACGTAAGGAGGAGGGGCCTCAGCACAGGACCCCGTGGTGGAAAAATCTGTTTGTGTCCCTGTGGGAATTCCTTGACCATTGGAGAGCCCCACAATGCCCGACTTCACACCCATGTCCAGATAACTCATTCGAATTCCGCCAAAATAGAACAGCTCCACCTGGTAATTGTTTGTCTCCGTTTTGTCGTATTCCCGGATATCTATGAACGTGATCACAAGACGATCCTCCAGTTCCTTGTAGCTCGCGCTTCCGCCTGCGCTTGGATTGAAGTCAGTGAAGACAGGGGAAATGCGCGGCAGGAGAAAATGTTGCAAGAGCGAAGGTGAATATTCCATATCTCCCTGTATGAACGTGAGATATCCGTTGGATCCCACATGGATCTTGTTATAGGGATTTCCATAAAGAAACACGGGAGCGGTAAGGATTGCAAGGGGGGCAAAGGTATCATCGCCCAGGAAAAGGGGAGCGCCCCCCTCAGGATTGACGCTCCAATCGCTTATGGCCTCGGTACATGTCTGGTATCGCCTGGGAACAAGAGGATCGGGAATGAAAGTGACGCGCTTATGGGATAGATCGAAGGGACTTGTATCGCTTTTAAATTGTTCCCATAATCCCTCCAGAACCTCCCCGATATCAAAACAGCGGAACCGCTCTTTACCCGGTCCGGGAAAGTAGGATATATTCCCTGGAGTATCCCTCGCTTCAATGCGATAACAATAGTGATCACCGGGTACGGAGGGACCTGGAATTTCCATAACATATGTTCCATTCCCTTTCTTCATCAGCCTGTGTTTTTCCGCTCCGCCATTTTTCCTGAAATAAACCACTGCATCTCGTATTCCCGAGGCATCCTGGATATCCGCTTCCACATGGTACGGCCCGCTTGTTTCGATCGTATCGGAGAGGGGCGCATGCAGAATGCTCGGCGGAACGGAGTCTGCATTCAGAAAGGCATAGAGAAACTCATCCCAGTTTGTATCGCAGGCAAACTGGATGTTGGGACATTTGTAACTGCCGTCGATATTTGTTTGATGCGGATCGGGGAAATAGATGGACAGGCCGTAGGATGGCAGATAGGCGGGGAAGTGGTTGGCAATGACGGCCGCATCCAGGATATCCCTGAGCGCCTTCGCATTGTCCCGGATCGTATCGTTCATGGCGCATTCATAAAGTGCCTGCGCAAATCCACGGAGATCATAGTATTCCTCCCGGTCATCATAAAAACTGGTGGCATTTCTCGCAGCAGCCACGCAGGGCCAGTGTTGATTGTCTTCCATAAGGGACGAAGTCAGGGAATCGATTCCCTGGGCCAGGACGTCCATTTGCGTCAAATCCATGGCAGACAGCGTATTATCCATGTTGTAGGATTCCCCATAACGCCTGACAAACATTTTCGCCATTTCTTCCGGCTCAAGAGTAGGGGAGGTTGAAACATCCTTGAAAATAAGATCATATGGCCAGCCATCCACAGGCACGTTCGCTTCCGATCCGATCAGGATCGATCCCTCGTTCCGGATTTCATAAGCCACTTCCACCATGTTCATGAGACAGGCATCCATTCCAATAATACTCAAACTGAGAGGAATATCCTCAAAGGCCTCTCTCATTTCAGGGGTATAGAGGTAATCGCGGCTTGTGGAATCGTAACAGATGGCCCGATAGGAAGTTTTGGGGGCGCTTCTCCAACCATCCCCATGGTTCCACAAGATGACAGCGTAATGAGTCGCCGGATGATTCGTTATACCCCAGTTGACAAAGTCTGAGAGGATTTTGGGGTCCCCCATATTCACTTCCCTCCCGCCTGCTCCATCCCCCCAGTCGGAAACCGCATTGGATTCCACGGGCGTCATGTGGGGCGAGAGGATAAATCTATGACAGATCTTCCAGTCTCCGTAATCCGTGCTATAACCGCCCACCCTGTCCATCTGTACCAGAATATTGATGGACTCGGAGAGCGTGTTGGAGCTGGCATCCAGAAAATCTTCCAGTGCGTACTGCTCCAGGTTATTATCTGCATCGATGAAAATCATGAAAGTCCATAAAGTCCCGTTCTCGCCGCTTCCGGGGACTTGAAGGAGGATAAGGAAAAGAAAAGAAAAAAGAACCACGCTGTGTTTCGTTAAATAAGTCATAGATAAATTTTTTAAAACCGCCTTTGATAAAAGGTCATCAAATCTTGACTTTCCATAGGATAGGATGCTACTAAAATCCAGAATTATTTTTATGGATATGGATCATGAAGAACTATTCTCAAAAATACCTGAAAATTTCTTTTGTCTGGGCATTGTTGATTCCGGTCTTTTTCTTTTCCATGGGATGCGGATCCAGATCCGAACCCAGCGCCAGACCGGGAAAAACCATGGTGAGCTTCTGGCATGCCATGGGCCGAACCCATAGCAATATCCTGAATGAAATAATCAGAGACTTTGAACGCAATAATCCCGATGTTGACATCAATGTGGTGTATCAGGGCAGCTACGATTCGCTGCTCACCAATCTCACAGCCTCCTGCACAGCCGGGACCAATCCCGTGATGGCGCAGATGTATGAGAGCTGGACCGCCCGTTTTCTTGAACATCGCCTCATGATGCCGGTGGAGGATCTGGCAAAGAAATACGGAGGCCTTTCCGGGGAAGACCGCAAGGATTTCGTCCGGGTGTTTTTGGAGGACAATATGTGGGACGCCCGGCTGATCACACTCCCGTTCAACAAGAGCGCCTATGTCCTTTATTATAACCGAGACGCCATGAAGGAGATCGGCATGACCGATGAAAAGGGACGGGCACGGGCTCCTGTCACATGGGAGGAATTCCGTTCAGCTTGTAAAAAACTGACTTTGAAACAGAGCGGGGGACGGAAACGCTATGGCTTCGGGATCCGGCCTTTTATTGAAGGATATACCACCTTCCTTTTCCGGGCCGGCGGATCCTATCTGGATCCTTCAGGACAGGAAGTTCTCATTGATAATGAGATCGGGCTTTCGACACTCCAATACCTTGTGGATATGGTTAATAAGGATCAAACCGCTTATGTGGAACCCGATTATTTGTCCACCGCCTTTGCAACCGGCACTATTGCCATGTTTGTGAGTTCCACAGCCTCCCTGCCTTATAATGAAAAAGCGGTTGGGGATAAATTTGATTGGGACACAGCATCCATTCCCTATCCCGAGGGAAAGGAGAGCGTGTCCCGAACCCTCTTTCAGGGAACAAACATCGGTATTTTCAATAATCATCCAACAAAGACACTGGAAGCAGCCTGGCGCTTTCTGCAATTTATAACCAATACAGAGAACGCAGCCACATGGTCAATCGGAACAGGATATCTTCCCATCAGGTATTCGGTTTTGAAAATGGATAAAATGACACAATACCTTCAGAAAAATCCCAGGTATCAAACGCCTGTTTTTCTTCTGGACAATGGTCAGTTCGAATCCCGTCTGGTCATCTGGGAACCTATGCGCACTGTCATCACGGATCATTTCGAGGCTGCGCTTAATGGGAGGCGCTCACCGGAAGATGCCTTGAAACAAATGAAATTCCAATGTGAAAAAATAATTAAGACCTTCTGAATCACTTTTTCATCAGGAAGAGATTCCCCTAACGGGGGATTCCCGTGAGGCTCCCCCGTTAGGAGATTATTTCATGAATAACCTTCGCTGATTTTCCCCTGCTGTCAAAAAGGATCTTTTACATCTGGAAATGATCACTGGGGGATTCTATTTCTTCCCTGTGAACATTCTGACAACGCGCAGAGCTTCCCTGAAAGCCTCCACGCTTCCTCTTCCCAGTCCGGTAAAACGATCCCTGAGGATATTGATCTCGCGACCCGAAGGTTTGTAAATATCCCAAACTTCTTCCATTTTCAGGAAATGCTTGAGCTCCTTCGGAAGGTTGTTGTCCTTTTGGATCGCCTTGCGCATATCGTCTCTGTTGGTGTACTGAGAGTAATCCTTCTTCTTCTCTGCTTTTCGCTTGCCGCTCTCAGGACATATCACCACCTCGTCCCCAATCTGGATCAGGTCCTGAAATTCTTCAGGAAGACGCGATTTGATCCACATCAGGACTGCGCGTTTCTCCGGGATCTCGAAATCCTTGGCCATGCGACGCCACAGCTCTAAGGATGGCTTGACATAGCCTTTCTCGAACTTGAAGATCGCCGGACCGGTCACATGATACTTGGCGCCAAACTGGTCCTGGGTTAATCCCAGTGCGACACGATTCTCGTAGATTTCTTCTCCGAGAATGTTCAGTATATTCTCCATTATAATTCCCTCCTTTTTTAGAGAATTTTTGATTAAAAGATAATTAGATTATAATCATTCTTCAACTGTACATTATCACTATAACGGCTAATATTTTTCAAGTAAAAAATAAACTTTTTTTTATTTTCACCTCCTTCTTTTTTGTATCTTGAGTGTTTAGAGTCTTTTACATAAGTATTATTTGACTCTTTTTTCCATCCCTAGTATGGTTTAATGACCTTTTTGTCTTATAAAGACAAAAAGGTTAACAATCGCAATACACTTGGAAAATGAATTGTTGCATGATGTTCTATCATAAACCAGACAACTCAAGACACACCGCTTATCTCAAGGGTGGAGTCTTTTTTATTTCCGCCGCCATCCTGGGTCTTGAGCTGGCCCTGATGCGATCCCTTTCCCTTTCCTCCTATCATCACTTCTTTTATCTCGTCCTGTCCGTTGCCTTGCTTGGATTTGGCGTAAGCGGAACAGTTATGTTTCTTTTCCAGAAGATGCTGTTGATGCATTTTGAGAGAATAATGCCTTTCCTGGCAGCCCTGTTTGCCGTGAGTGTTATCCTTTCTTTCCAATGTGCCCATTCCCTTCCCCTGGATATCCAGTTTGTCCTTTTTAACGGGCGCCAGGCATTCCTTCTCCTTTTTTATCACTTCCTGATCTTTATTCCCTTTTTTATCGGTGCGCTTCTGATCGTCCTCTCAATCAATAAAAATCTTATTATAGTTCACTCGTTATATGCTGTCAACTTAAACGGAAGTGGTTTCGGAATTTTTTTTATCACCTCT
>Ga0315277_10013568_pt1 | contig 10145 bp, 6 predicted proteins | sample YL17G05_15_MG_FD_203695 | JGI IMG/M metagenome (GOLD analysis project Ga0315277, IMG submission 203695) | Sediment microbial communities from Yellowstone Lake, YNP, Wyoming, USA - YL17G05_15 | ecosystem: Environmental > Aquatic > Freshwater > Lake > Sediment | place: USA: Wyoming | collected...
CCTCAAAGGCTGAAGAATATGCGGAGTGGATGGTGGTTGCCGGGAGCGCAAAGCCTTGAAAACCGGCAAGCGCGCCCAGGGCAATGCGCTGGTACTCAGCATATCCATTCACTCCGCATATCCTCTGCCTTTGCATGAAAATGCCACGACCCTATCCTGTCCACAGTTATCGCAGTGAACACGAAGGAAACCGTGTGCAAGGATGCCACACTCCAAAAAAGATCGCAGCTCGCGCTCGACGAACCTGGGCACCGGGCGCTCGCGCTGTCGTTGCCTGGCCAGGAAGGTCTCGAGGTGCTCAGCTACAACACCATAAAGGATGCTTCCCTCTGGATCACGAGGACAATAAACGGCCGCAGGATCGCAGACAAAGACGCCGGGTTCGGGCGAAACGAAATATCCGCGCTCGCCGTGAACGTCTTCTGAGAAACGGGGCGCCGGACATCGGGAGACCATCACACTCAGTCGACCTCCTGCGGCTCAGGCGCCGCAACATGTCTAACTGCCCAACGCTAGATTCGAGCCGGATTTTCTTAAGGGTTTTTGAAAAATAGGAAATTGTTATTTCATCGGGGGTCCTGTGAATCTTGAGGGCAAAGGTTCCTGTTGAGATCTTCAAGGTATCTTTCAGAAATCCGGCTGTGCAGATGCTGCGAGTCAGCCTCCGCGAGGGCAATGTAATAGTTGTGCATGCTGCTTTTCGTCTCCCGCGAAGCGGCAGCAGTATGGCAAGATGGGGCGCCAAGGAGCGTTTCATGAAAGTCCAGCGGATCCTCTGTGCAATATCCTTTACGGTGAGTTTGCTTGTAGCCGCCTTTGCCTTCGGACCGGCCGCTACCGGGCGGATGTCCGGATATACACAAGAAGGGACCGTTGCCGAGCGGGAAGTAGAAGGGATATTTCTGCGCATCCCAGCGCCGGAAGAAGCTCGCAAGCAGCACCGCTATTTCACCGCCGAACCTCACCCGGCTGGTTCGCAGCGAAATAACGATTTGGCGCAATACATTTCCGATTTGTGGAAAGAGCAGGGCTGGGAAGGCATCACGATCCATCGATATGACGTTCTGGTTTCATACCCTCGCCGAATTGAGGTGGAAATGGTGAGCCCGGTGCCATACCGAGCCACCCTGCGCGAGGATCCCTACGATGTCGATCCGGATACGAAAAATCCCGCTACACGCCAAGGTTATCTGGGACTATCGACCTCCGGCGAGGTAACTGCTTCCGTGGTTTACGCACATAGCGGCAATCCGGAGGACTATGAAATCCTGCGGAAGCGGGGCATTGACGTGCGCGGCAAGATAGTGCTCGTACGCTACTCAAATCCCTACAGCTATCGAGGCTTCAAGGCGCTTACTGCCGAGCGTCTTGGTGCTGCTGCAATCCTCATCTACTCGGACCCGGCCGAAGACGGCTATGTTCGAGGGAAGGTGTTTCCAGACGGGCCATGGGGCCCGGAGAGCCATATCCAGCGCGGTTCAATCACCTACGATTTCATAGTACCGGGCGACCCTTTGACGCCAGGTTGGGCATCGGTGCCCGGCGCCAGGCATATCCCGATGGAGGAGGCAATCTCGCTCCCCAAGATCATGGCAGTCCCTTTGTCCTGGCGGGACGCCAAGCCGCTGCTGGAAAACATGGATGGGCCGGAAGCGCCCGCGGATTGGAAGGGCGGGCTGGAGATCCGCTACCGGCTGGGCGGCGGTGCGGTACGGGCCCACGTGAAAGTCGATATGGATACGCGCCTCGGACCCAACTATGTCGTCGAGGCGCGCATCCAGGGATCGCAGTTTCCCGATGAATGGGTTCTGGTCGGCAATCATCGTGACGCGTGGGAGTTCGGTGGTGTCGATCCCTCGAGCGGCACTGCTTCGATGATGGAGCTCACACGAGCTTTGGGCGAATTGAAGCGGCAGGGAATCCGGCCGAAGCGAACCCTGATTGCGTGCAGCTGGGATGGAGAGGAAATCGGCCTGACGGGATCAACCGAGTGGGGAGAGCAGTATGCCAACGATCTCAGGAAAAAGCTCGTGGCCTACATCAACGTAGATTCCTCCGTCTCGGGGCCGGAATTCCAGCCCAACGCTGTGGCATCCCTCGCTCCGCTTCTGGTCGAGGTGAGCCGTGCAATCCCGCACCCATCCGGGAAGTCTCTTTATGAGGTCTGGAGAGAGCAGGCGCAGCAGAAATCCGGAACTGCCGGGCGGAAGGGCTCGATTTCGGCTCTGGTAGACACTCGCATCGGAAGCGGTTCGGACCACACCGTTTTTCTGAACCATCTGGGCAGGCCCACGGTGGGATTGACGTTTGATGGTCCCTACGGCGTCTATCATTCCATCTATGACGACTTTTACTGGATGAACCACTTTGGAGATCCGGGGTATCGTCTACATGCCTTGCTGACACGCGTGTGGGGGCTGCTAGCCCTAAGGCTGGCAAATGCCGAGATTCTGCCTTTCGACTTTGCTTTCTATGCGGACAATATCCGCGAGTTTGTCCGGGAGGTTCAGAAAAAGAAGGATGTTGGACGGCTCCTCGATCTGAAACCGGTTCTCCGGCGCCTCTCGGAGTTCCAGCGTATCGCCAGTCAGCTCAGGCAGGAAACGGATGTTGCCCTTGCGCGTGCTGCCCTGGACGAAGCGGTTGCAGCGCGCATCAACGGCAGCCTTATGGCAGTGGAAGGGAATTGGCTGAATCTGGACGGGATTCCCGGGCGGTCCTGGTTCAAGCATATTCTTTACGCCGCTCGGTATACCTATGCGCACTTGGAACTGCCGGGACTTACCGAAGCGGTGGAAAAGGGCGATTGGAGGGTTGCTCGGGACCAGGCCAGGATTCTTGAAGATGCACTAGCGAAGAATACCGCCCTTCTGCGCGTGACAAGAGATGATCTGAAGAAAATCAACGAGCACAACTCCAGTTCCTCAGGGAAGTAGCGCCAGAATAATCAATTCTCTCGGAACCTTTTGGGTCCGGACCAACATCGAAATAATTAGCGGCTTTAGCAATAGTGCGCCGGGGCTTTGGAGTGCAGTAATTTGCTGCCGCATTGGCATCCCGAGTAGGCGCAAGCACGCATGCTCACTCCAAAGAAAGCCGCAACCGATTTGGAATGATATCCGTGAAGCGCCGTGCGATTTGGGCTAGGTCACTTTTCATCACCGGGCTTCTCTTGGGGACCGCAGGCTGCGCGAGGCGTGTGGCACCCGTGGCCCCGGCGCCTCAGTCCGAACCAGACAGCTACCGAGGGCAGTCCTCTTTTGAGGTATTAGTCGATGGAAAACAAAGACCTGACTTACCCAAGGGTCAGGAATTCGTGCCTCCGCGCCCCATCGGGGAGCTGGCGACACCGGTGTATCCGCTGCGTGCACTGACTGCAAAGTACGGCAAAGCGTCCATTGTCGTACGTGTCGTCATTGGAACCGATGGGTTCGTGACGGAGATCAAAAATCCTCCGAACAACGCGCCTGCTGTTGGTCCCTACGCCGACGACTTTCGAGCTGCAGTCGAGGAGACGGCGCATCGGTGGAGATTCCAACCGGCAGAGTACCGGCAGTTCGAAGATGGAAAGGATCTCAACGGCGATGGGAAACCGGATTACCAGCGATTGGTCTGGAGCCAGGTAGCCCCGGTCTATCTTGATGTGCGCTTCGACTTCGAGATCGTCCGTGGCAAAGGCCAGGTTCGTTCGACTCACCAGGAAACCTCATCCAAAAAATAGAGCGCCACATAGGTGCAAAGATCACGGGCATTGTCTCTGTGGCTTCTGAATCCCGGTGGTGTAGGCAACTTCCGGTGTGACGATGTCCTCGATTGCGCGGCTGTCACCCTCCGCCGGGCCATACCATACGCTTCCCCCGAAGGTCGTGATGTAGATCATTCGAGGACTGAAGGGATCCAGCACCACTCGATGCCCCCATTTGAAGTTGTAGCCTCGAATACGTGCCCAACTCTCTCCGCGGTCCGCTGATCGCCACGCCGATGATTCGAATCCGCAAGCATAGAGAATCTTCGGATTCGCCGGGTCAATGGTGATGTCATAGATGTGCTGGTCCTTAGAGAGAACGCTGCGCCAGGATTTGCCGTTGTCTGTGGACAGGAAAATTCCCCCCTGAAGCGCCTCCCGGCCCGCGCGTCGCCCCCAGCAAGCCAGATAAAGGTGCCCAGAATTTTCAGGATCAACGGCAATCCCGTTAGGGCCATTCACACCCTGTGGCAGCTCAATTCGTTCCCAGTGTTCGGCGCCATCGGTCGAGCGGTAAAGCGCGCCGTCCATATCATTGCCATAACTGCCATCCTCGGATCGGCGGGCCACCACCAGGTAAAGCACGCCGTTGCGTTCGCGCGCCAGCCGCCATGCCAGAGGCTCTTTTCCCTCGATTCCTTTGTTCTTCAGCGCCCAGGTCCGGCCCCCGTCGATTGATTTGAACACCCCGCGTCCGAAGCCGGTGACATAAAGTATGCGCGCAGTGGCGGGGCTAGTCGGATCGAGCAGGATGTGAGTGGCGGCGGTGGGCGGCAGATTGCCGCTCGAGCTTCTCCAGGTCCGGCCGCCGTCCTCGCTTAAACACACCCCGCCCCTGTATCGCTCGGGGCTCTGGCGACGCCACATTTTTGGCCTGGGAAGGTCGTGCGTCCCGCTCATGACTCCCCAGACGCGGCCCTTCACTTGAGGATCAAATTCGATCCAATAGGTAGTGTTAACCCATTCCTGCGGCACCCCTTTTGTGGCACTCATCCAACTCACGCCGCCGTCGTCGCTACGAAAAAGCCCGATGTCGGTGTAGGAGATGAAAATGCTCTCTTTGTTGAAGGGATCAAAGTGAACGCCGTAGCAGGTAGTCACATCAAGACCTGTCGTCGTATAAGCGCCTCCAGGCATTTTCCTGGAATATGTGCCATGCCAGTTCTCTCCGCCATCCGCTGTACGCATGGTGCGGCCATAGTCGGTGCCATAGCAGAGGTTGGGATCGTTCGGGCCGACGCCAAGGCGCAGAGGGTTCTCTCCCCAGCCGGGGCCGAAGCGCTCGGTTATCCAGATGTCGTGAAGGTTCGGAGCACTGGCGCGGGATTCTTTCCAAACAAATCTCCAGCTGTGTCCACGGTCGCTGGTTTTTGCAACGCCAAAGAAGGGCTCACCCCCACCTGAGCCGAGATTGAGATTACTGTATGAAACATATGCAACGTCAGGGTGATTGAGACACGTGGCCACCGCGGACAGTCGTGGTTTCGTCGCCTGGGATGACGAAATGAGGGCTGTCTGCATCCAATTCGCTCCTCCGTCGCTGGAAATATGGATTCCGGCGACACCATCTTTTCCCGCCGGCGTGATGACATAGAGAACTAACTTCCCACCAGAGCGCGGAAAACCGCCGGAAGCGTCCGCGAAGGAGTTGACGCCCGCAGGCGTTGGTCTGCGCTCCCAGCGCCCGTTTTCGCGCACGGTTACAGAGTTAGCGCCGACGACGTAGAGTGTTCGATTCGCGGAAGGCGAATGCGGATCCACATAGATTTTTCGCGCGACATCAACCAACTCCGCCTCGCTCTTCCAAGTCTTGCCCATATCGTTGGAGATGTTCAGATGACTCTCCCGTTCATCAGCGATTGCGGCATAGAGAATCCGGGAATCGGCCGGATCGATTGCCAGCGCTGTAATGGTACGGTATTGGCTATCAGCAGTCGCGAATCGAGCGCCGGCATGGTCGTCCGGCATCTCGATGCGTGTCACCGCGCCGGGCTCGGGGAAAACCAGGCGCCAAGTCCTGCCCTCGTCCGTGCTCCGCCACAGGCCTATGGTCGACGCGTAAATCGTTTTCGCGTCATTTGGATCAAAGACGAAGAATCTGACCGTCCCGCGCAAATTGAACATGCGCCACGACGTGCCTCCGTCTTGGGAAATGTAGGCGCCGGTCATGTCGCAGCTTATCAGAACGCGCTTCGGGTCGTGCGGGCTGATGGTGGGTGAGAATTGCGCACCACCGCCGCCGGGACCCAGGATTTTCCAGGCATCCTGTCGCGGCGCGGAGGCAGGGGAGTCGGGATTTGCCCGCTGGCTTGACGGCGGAACGAACATCAGAGCGAATGCAATGGAAGACAGCAGTAATCTCATCATGGCCACACCTCCGCTAATAGACAAGACCACAGGGAGGCGGAGATCACAGAAAATCTCTCCGTGGTTTCTGTATCTCTGTGGTGTTCGCCATTTCCTTTGCTTTCTGGCTTTGAATTCGCTTACGTTCTTAACAGGCAGATACTGGAAAGTCAATTTGGGAAGGATTTATGCATAGACGAGAGCTGATCAAGGCAGGCGCAGCACTGGTTGCGGCAGGCAGCTTAAACAGAGCAAAAACTCGTGCCGATGTACCGAGCCACCGCTGGGACGGCTACGACTTCGGCCCGGGCCCAAAGGTGACGGACCGCTTGAACCAGGGACCGTTCGGCATCGAACAGGACCAAGGCTGGTTTACCGTTGCTTCCACTACGCCGTCGGACCAACCGGTGAAGAATTTCGGCCTTGGCCTCGTCGGATACACCTGGGAGGAAAGCGGACCCTCACTGGCGGCGCGCAAGGGACTCGAGAGTCTCGAGCAGCACGTAGAGAAGCTGGCAAGGTTGCCGTTTGTGGATCTGCTCTACATCCGGTGTGACTGGCGCGATGTCCAGTCCCAGCCGGGAAAGCTGGATCTTCACCCCATCTGGAAGCTGACGCTCGATGCGGCCAAGCAGTACAGCCTCCGAGTGGCCTTCCGCGTGCAGCTTTCGAGCCCGAACGTCCAGCCGAAACAGATCTCGATGCCGGACTTCCTGCGCGCAACGGTGCCTCTCGTCAAAATCGGCCGTTTGGGCAGGGAGTATGGCGACGCCGAGGTGCTGGAGCCGCGCTATGATCATCCGGAATTTCAAAAGGCATTCCGTGATCTGACGGAACTGCTGGCCGGCCGCTTCGACAACGACCCCCTCATGGAATACGTGGATCTGATGCAGTACGGATTCTGGGGAGAAGGGCACACGTCGAATCTGCCTAATCCGTTTCCCGACTATCTCACCGCGGAACGGACTTTCGTTGCGATGACCCGGTTCCAGATCGAATCCTGGAAGCGAACGGCACTGGCCGTCAACACCCAGCCGGACATCAGCAACGTGAGGAATCGCGAGGTGGTCGATATGTCGGTGCGGGCCGGCTGCTGGCTCCGGTCTGACAGCATCCTGGTTGAGGAGCCTGTCCAGATAGAGGAACTCGCCAACCGCCCCCCGTGGCTCGCCGTGGTCATGGAAGACGGATACAATCGCCAGTACGACATTCGGATGGAGAGCATGCGGCCGGATGAAGCCGGCGTCAATCCCCGTGAAATGGCGATGCTGCACGTTCTCGACTTGGGCGCGAACTACTGGTCTTTATGGACGGAGGCGGACAACCTCAAGAGCTACCATGAACGCTACCCCAAGGGATTCACCACGCTTCAACGCCGCATGGGCTACAGAGTCCGTCCCTCCTGGATATGGCAGAGAAAACGTTACGATACCAGCGAGGTGATTGTTGCGTTTGCGAATGACGGCGTGGCCGGCGTGCCGGGTGTGCTGCGCGCTTACGTGGAAAGCCCGGATGGAAGAATCAAGATCGGGGGAAGCCTGGATGCAGCGCATCCCTACGGAGGCAAGCTGCGCCAGGCGTCCTTCGTGCTTCCCAAGGGGATGGAGGGGCAGAAGATGCTGCTGCGTGCCGAGATCGAGACGAAGGGCGGCGTCCGTCGCCCGGTCCGCTGGGCCTGCGCTCAGCCGCTCAATCCCGACGGATCCTTTTCTTTCCGGCTCAAGCCGCGCAGCGATCGCGACTGGCGCAAAGGAATCTGAAAATTGCGGATTGCGGATTTCAGATTGCGGATTGAACAACAACTAAATCCGCAATCCGAAATCCGCAATCCGCAATTGACTGGTGTATTACTGGTGGATGTAGGCGCCGCCAGGGAGCAGATACTGGATGGGCCAGAGCTCGCGCTTCTGCTCGACGATCTCCGACCAGCGAATGACTTTCTCCTCGGGTTGAGGAAACAGACCGATTTCAGGCAGAGAAGTAGCAATCGCTGCGGCCAGCGTGTAAGCGTCCCCCCGCCCGCACACCTGGATCTGATCCGGATTGATGCGCTCACGGACAAAACGGGATACGATCTCGGCATCCTCGATCATCTGTAAAAAGTAGGGCCTGCCTGTCAGAAGGGAGTTGTAGACATAGTTAGCCAGGACTCCCGACAGCGGGCCCACATACGCCTGCTCGATCTCCGCCGGCGCCAAGCCGGGAGCGTCGACGGAATCAACCTTATAGGGCATCCGGTCTTCACCCAGCCCTCGGAAATCGAATGTGAATAGCTCAAAGCCACGGGTTACTAGGTCCTTGACCTCGGACCAATCTGAAGGTTGTGCTTTGCCGGCGGCTGTGAACCACAACAGGGCCTTCGGACCTCGTGCGTCGCGGAGACGGATGTGCAGGAGGGGGATTGCCAGCCGCTCGCTGTGATGAATCAGGTATCGATCAATAAGAACGCCATCAAGGCGCGAGCCGCCCATGAATTCCCACGCGATCTTGGTATGTGACGGCATTCCCCGGTAGGTAACGACCTGCCATTTGTCGATGCCCGGATAGCCGGCTGCGCGATAGAGGCTGGTCAGACTGGTGGCAGGCTTGTTCTTACGTTCCACATAGAATTCCCGGATGAGATCCATCAGGTTCTTTGCGTCTTTGAAATCCAGCAGGACCTGTCCGGATCGCGTGCATTGCAGTTCCTTGTCCTCGAGCTTTTCATCCGTGGGGAATCCCAGCCCGGGCGGCATTCCGTTGAAACGGTCCAGGAAGGCAAAGGCAGCCTCCAGGTTTTCAGGCGAATACTTGTGGCCGTGATATCCCTCAACCGAGCCGATGAGCTCGGGACGGCCGAGCCTGTGCAAGACGGCTCCCACTTCACGAACGGTTTTTCGCGTGCCCTCGATGGGGAAGAAATCCTCCACCGCCGCTGCGACAAATACCGGACGCGGATAGCATAGAAGGAGCAGGCCGGGATGATCTACGCTGTTCGAGACCATGCCGAACAGATCCTGTTCGGGATCACTGTCGGGATCTTTGTAGATGCGGTTGTTCATTCGCATAGGCAGGGCGCTGATGTAGCAGGAAGGGATCACGACCTTGAGGCGTTCATCGAGAGCCCCGATGTGTGCCGCCTGGAATCCACCGCCGCTGGTTCCTGTTATGGAGATCCGCGCCGGGTCGACTTCGCGGCGCGTGAGCAGGTAATCGGCCGCGCGCATCCCGTCCCAGATCTCCCAGCGGGCGAGATTGGCGCCTGCGAGGTAAGCCAGGTTCCCTAAAACGGCGTGCTCGCCGCAGACTAGGTTGTACCTGCTTTTCCCCCTGACGGAATCCCAGAATTGGCTTCGCTCTCCCTGACCCACGGGATCCCAGCTGATAGCGACATACCCGCGCTTAGCCAGCCGGTGGCAGATATACTGATAGGCGATTTTTCCGTTCGTCGAGTGACCGCAGGGGACAAGGACTGCGGGCATCGGCGCTGGGGATTTGTCAGGTACATAGAGCAGCGCCGTGACATAATAGCCGGGAAGGCTCTCGAAGATGACCTTTTCAACACGGTAGCCCGAAAGCTCTATGCGCCCCGTGACCCTGGCGTTCAGCGGTGTCTTCTTCTTGGGCAATTCTCCGATCATATCCAGGAGGTTTTTGCGCAGTTTCGCTTGCAGCTTCAGCAAATCGACCTCATTGCGAATGCCGGCAAATTCGGCTCTCCGTTGCTCGTCCTGTTCCCAGGCTTGATCCACCTGGTACCGCAGGTAGGGAGTGATGCGAGGTCCCGGCGCGGGCCTTTGGCTCCGCACGGTGAAAGCCTCCTGTGGAGGCTGCTCACCAGCCATCAGGCCCGCGATCAGTATCAGCAACGAGGCAAGCAAGGCACGGGCGGATACAAGCACAACTCACCTCCATTGCAAATTGCGAATTGCAAACTGCAAATTGCAGGTTTGATTTTTAATCTGCAATTTGCAATTGTGAAAGATCCTAGCGCTAACTAAGGGCCTGTCAATGAATAACGTTTACACTTTGCTGCTGGCCTGCGGGCCGCAGCCCGAAGGGGCGCGGCGGCGGG
>Ga0315277_10013569_pt1 | contig 10145 bp, 9 predicted proteins | sample YL17G05_15_MG_FD_203695 | JGI IMG/M metagenome (GOLD analysis project Ga0315277, IMG submission 203695) | Sediment microbial communities from Yellowstone Lake, YNP, Wyoming, USA - YL17G05_15 | ecosystem: Environmental > Aquatic > Freshwater > Lake > Sediment | place: USA: Wyoming | collected...
GCAGGTGTTGTAACAGTTGAGCGAATACGGTTCGTCCCGAGTTCATTGAGATCCTCCCCGATAGAATCGGGGAAGATTAACCCTTGGAAAGAATCAAGTAAATTCAAATCCCAAAAATCGAAAATGACCTCTTTCATTATCAATCTCATGGGGTTATATTGCCTTGTATCAACTTTAACCGGACAGTAGTGATTTGTTGTAATCTAATTTGCTACAGAATGGCCAAATTACTGGAGCCAGCGGGGGGTATCGAACCCTCAACCTGCTGCTTAAACGTCTAGTAGTAATGGAGCCTTTCAGGAAGGTTCCCCCTTCTTTATAGCTTCATGCCGTTGCATAAAGATGAATGTCCATAAAATAACTTTGATAACAAAATAAATAAAATGTTTTGAAATCACAGCAGGATCAGAATCTGCTTCATTCATGATTACTGCTGCTTTTCTCCAATCGATGGGGTAACATTGTCCAAAGCTGTTTTGGCTCTCTTCAGATTCTCATGAGCCTTGACATAGTAACTGGGCTTTGCCTCGATTGCTTTCTCAAACGCCGCAATCGCTTCCTCGTATCTCTTCTCTTTCATGTAAAAATAACCCAGGTTGTTATATGCGCCTGCCTTGTCTCCAGCCTTCGTGAAAGCTTCAAGGGCCGCGTCAAACTTTCCCAGTCTGCATAAAGCTATTCCGAGGTTGTTATAGATTTTGCGATTTTCAGGTTCGATTTTTAGCGCCTTCAGAAAGGCCTCTGCGGAACTCCCGTATTCTCCTTTCAACAGGTAAGACATTCCGAGATTGTTGAATAGCATCGATGAATTCCCGTTAATGGCGAGAGCCTTGCGGTAGGCTGCGACGGCTGCATCGTAATTCCTCTCATAGTCATATATCGTACCGAGGAAGGCGTGCGCCTGCCACAGGTTTGGATCGATGCTGACCGCTTGGCTGAAATATTCCTTTGACTTCTCCCATTCCGAATTTGCAAAATAAACCCGCCCTCGCCCTTCGCGGGCAAGGGCGCTATTCGGATCGATTTTCAGGATCTCCTCAAATTCCTTCGTCGCGTCGGCCGGCAGTCCTTTCCTGAGATAGAGGATGCCCAGCTTGTAACGCGCCGTGGTTCGCTTGGGATCAAGACTGACCGCCTTTTGATATTGCACAAAAGCCATCGTCGCATTGCCTTTTCTAATGTAGCTGTCACCTAATTGTTCAATATCCTCTGATGTCATATCCGGGATATTTTTGATTATTTTTTCTTCGGCGGCTACCATCGCTTTCTGCTTCTGTATCTCCATCATCCGCCGGTACTCACTCTCCCCTGCATTCTTCTGGACATTCTGTTTTGAAGCACATCCTGAGAGACCCATTAGATGAATGGCGAGAAACATAAAAGATACCACCATAAAGGCACGCCGCATCGCCTGGCTCCTAACTTCAGTCATCTACGGTAGGATTGCCCTTGAAATCCACTATTTCTCTTGCGACTACATCCAATATCTCACTCATCCGTAAACCTCCTGATAGTTACCGTCTTAAAAAAATCTCCAATTAATTTGTAGCATATGCAGGGGTTTTCTACAAACGGGAAATCTGTTTGTGCCACGGCTACGGATTGAAGAGATAGGGTGGTTTTTTACATAACCGTTATGATACATGGATAACCGGCCAGGCCGAATCCCTGGGCCATGTCCTTGGCTTTATCTACGGAGTTGAACCGTCCCAGTCGTACCAGGTAGTACACCTCGCCGTTCGCTTGGGCCGGTTCCACGCTGGGATCATAATTGAGTGATTTCAGCTGCTCGGCCATGGCAACTGCATTGGGCTTTTCTTTATAGGAGCCGAACTGCAGTGTGTAGACGCTCGGATGGACCTTGCGTGGATCCAGGACATCTTTATATAACTTGCTGTATGGGATAAGATCCTTTCCCAGGAGCACTTTGATCTTGATATCGCCCCTATTATGGCGCATGTCGGCCATTCTCAGATCCATCATTTGGGGGATCTCCTCGGCGACTGCCTTTGCAGCATCGAAATACTCCTTGTTGTAGATGATGCTTCCATTGCGATAATTGAAATGGTTGGCATTGGTCAATCGGATCACCTTGAATCCCCTTTTTTTCAGATAAGCCCCCACATTCTTGGCCATATGCCTGACACCATTCCCGTTTGAAATCTCGATTTCCACGTTCTGCAGCCATTGCATGGAATCGACCCGCTTTGCTACGTCTGCCCGATCCGGCAGGGATCCTTCTTTTTCTTCCGTTTCGAGTTTGCGGTGGAAAATTCTCGAGGCGTCCGGCGATTCGTCAGCGATCACTGAATCTCCAACATCCTCTGCCTTTTCTGAAAGCGCCTGCGAAATCCGGTACAGCGTGTCAGCTGCCTCCAGTCCCTTCCACGCCTCGACAAGGGAAGGATTCATGTCCAGGGCCCTGCTGAAGTGCTCCCTTGACTCATAGAACATGTCGTTCTGATAATACAACCGAGCCACATTGTAGACGGCCCAGGCATCGCCACCGCCGATTTCCAATTCCTCTCTCGCCTTTTCAGCCTCACCCTTCATCAGGTAGGCCATCCCCAAGTTATTGTGGATCCTGCTGCTCCCGCTGTTTAGGGCTGCGGCCTTCCTGAACGCATCGATCGCCGTCTCTATATTCCCCTGGAGGAGATAGGAATAACCGATGTTATTGAGGACATAATCCAGTTCAGGGTTGAGCTTCAGCGCCGTTAAGTAGGCACTCATGGCTTTCGAATAATCTTTGAGCTCGCTGTATGAGACCCCTAACCCATTATAGGCCTTGACATAGAGCGGATCAATGACGATGACCTTGTTGAACTCTGCAATGGCCTTTATATGCCTGCCTCTTTCCTGGTAGTAGCAGGCGAGGAGATAATGCGAGTCCGGGTTGCCTCGCGGGGTACGAATTTTCGATACAAATACATTCACCTTGCTCCTATCGCTTTCCCGCTCCATTTCCCGCTGCTTCCAAAACGAGAAATGGCTCGTCCCGAGGGAACAGCTCGCCTGTGACATGCAGAAGAAAACGCACAGTGTAACGCACATCATTTTTCCAGCGATACTCTTTCTATCCATCTTATCTCCCCACTTGGTGTCTTTATCGGAATCATCCAGCACCCTTCCACATCCGGAACAACTGGATAAGAGGAGGTGCAAGAAATACGATAAATATGCTAGGAAAAATAAACAGCAGAAGAGGAAAGATCAGTTTCGTAGGTATCGTGGCAGCCTTCTCTTCCGCCCTCTGGTATCTCTTCGTTCTCATTGAATCGGAGTGGACTCTCAGCGCCTGCCCCACACTGGTGCCGAACTTGTCAGTCTGAATGATCAAGGTGACAAGACTGTTCACATCATCAAGATCGGTTCTTTCCGAAAGGCTCTTCAGCGCATCCCGTCGCGTTCGGCCGGCCCTCAATTCCATGTTGAGCATTTTGAATTCTTCGTTGATCGGTTTGTTGGTCAACTCCATTTCGGTGGCGACGCGACTGATGGCCGAATCGAGGCCCATCCCGGCTTCGACGCAGACGACAAGCAGATCCAGTGCGTCCGGGAAGCCTTCCATTATTTTTTCCTTACGCCTGGAGATCTTCATCTTCACCCACATGTGGGGAAGATTCAAACCGACAATGACGAGCATCAAGGCGATAAAGATCGCATAAGCAGAAGGCATGTGGAAGTAAAGGACCTGGGCGAGATAAAACGCCGCCGGCAGGACTGGGGCCAGCAAGAGCTTCAATCCCAGGAATACTATCGGCATGTTGCGGTGCCGGTATCCGGCCCTGAGAAAGAGCAAGCGGCTCCGACTGATTGCATTTTCGTCCTTGGGTCTTGCGAGGTTACCAAGCCTCATGGAGAGGCTAATCAAGGGGGCAAAAGCCGAGGCCGGTTCCGACACCCTGTGGCCGATGTCCCCCGAGGTCGCTGGAATCCCGTCATGCTGTATTTTTTCCAGCAGCACCTGCTTCTCCATACCTGAGCGGATGAAAACGAATATGCCCATGATTGTGAAAAACGCGCTCAGGAAAACCAGTATGGTTATGATCAGTAGATTGTCCACCATTGCACCTCTCTTGTGTGCTTCATACCTTGATTCTGATGATCCTCCTCATGCCCAGGACGCCGAGGATCATGTTGACGATGATCCAGAGTATAAGAAACCTTCCCGTCCGATCAAATATGAGAAACTTGATATGGTCCGGAGAAACGAAGGTAAGGGCAAGTGCCACGACGAAGGGCAGGGAGATCAATATGATCGCAGACAGCTTGCCCTCCGCCGACAGGGTTCTCACGCGGCCCATGAGCTTGAACCGTTCCCGTATGAGGCGGCCGATGCTCTCCAGGATCTCGGCGAGATTCCCTCCCGTTTCCCTCTGGAGGATGACGGAGACAACGAAAAATCGAAGGTCGGTGCAGTCGACACGATTCATGAGACCTTTCATCGCTTGGGGAATGCCGATGCCAAAATTGATTTCATCCAGGGTCTTGGCGAATTCTGGTCCGATCGGGTCGTCGAACTCCTGGGCCACCAGTGACAGGCCGCCGGAAAAGGCGTGGCCAGCCCTCAGGGCTCTTGCCACAAGATCCAGCGCTTCGGGTAGTTGGCTTTCAAATTTCCGCATCCGCTTATTCTTTTTGAGCTGAAGATAAAAGAAAGGGGTCATCGCCAGGAAAAGTGAAACGGGCAGTGCGACCACATAACCCGCTGTCTGGCTAACGGCAACAAGGGCGGCAATGCCGAGAAGAAGTGCGATCAGAAGAAACAGGCCTAGGGGTTTCTGAACGTTCGCCTGCATCACGAGACGGTCCAGCTTTTCGATAACAGGGATGCGATAGCGTATCGTTATCAGAAATCGGTGGAACCAGGGCATGTTGCTCAGAAGTCTTTTCCGGGTCAGGTCAAGATCTTCATCTCCCGATGCCAGAGGTGAAATTGTCCTGAGCTGTGCCTTGATCCTCTTAAACTCAGGATCCCAGCTGGTCCTGAGGAGAGAAAACAACCCTGTTACGAGGAGCAAGGTGGATATGAAGATTGTAATAATGATGATCCATTCCATGATTCGTCTCTCCTTTGGCTAAATCTCGAGTACCCGCTCCGAGTTAAAAATATCGTAGGGGACATGTAATCCCAAAGCCTTGAATTTCTCGACGAACCTCGGAACGATCCCCGTCATTCTGAATCTCCCTTTCACTCCCTTGGTTTTCTCGTCGATGCCGGTCTGTTCGAAAGAGAATATCTCCTGCATGGTGATAATATTCCCCTCCATGCCCGTTATTTCCTGGAGGTTAACGACCTTCCTGCTGCCGTCGACGAGGCGGGAAAGATGGATAATCACGTCCAAGGCGGAGCTCATGTATCTTCTGATCGCTTCCGTGGGTATATTCAAGCCGGAGATGGCCACCAGGGTCTCGAGTCTCAAAAGGGCATCCCGGCTCGAGTTGGCATGGATAGTCGTCAGAGAGCCGTCATGTCCCGTATTCATGGCCTGAAGCATATCCAGAACCTCCCCCCCGCGGACCTCGCCTATGATAATCCGGTCGGGGCGCATTCTCAGGCTGTTCCTCACCAGGTCACGCTGGGTGATCGCTCCTTTTCCCTCGATATTCGAGGGCCGGGTCTCCAGTCGGACCACGTGCTTCTGTTTGAGTTGGAGCTCCGCCGAATCCTCCACAGTGATGATTCTTTCCCCTTCGGGAATGAAGCGGGACAGAACATTCAAAAGCGTCGTCTTTCCCGTCCCTGTACCTCCGGAGATCAAGACGTTGAGCCTGGCCTTGACCACCCCTTCGAAAAGCTCTCCGATCTCCCTCGTCAGCGTCTTCAAGGTGATCAGGTCCTGTAGCTCCAGGGGGTCCGCAGCGAAACGCCGGATGGAAAGCATCGGCCCGTCGATAGCGAGCGGCGGGATGATGGCATTGACACGGGAGCCGTCGGCGAGACGGGCATCCACCATGGGGCAGGACTCGTCAATCCTTCGCCCCACAGCGGACACGATCCTGTCGATGATCTTCCTCAGGTGGGCGTCGTCTTTGAATCTTGCATCCGCATGATAGAGCTTGCCGTAACGCTCCACGTAAATCTGCTTGTAAGTGTTGACGAGAATATCGGAAACCGTTGGATCATGCATGAGGGGTTCGATGGGGCCGAGCCCAAGGACCTCATCCTGGATCTCGCTGAAAAGTCGCTCCCTTTCTTCCAGATTAAGGGGAAGATTAAAGTTATCCTCAGCGAGAATCCTCTCCGTGAGTTTTCTGATCTCCTGTTTTAGGACATTCTTTTCCACCGAATCGAGCAGCGAGAGATCCATGAGCTCTATGAGACGCTCGTGGATTTTGGTCTTCAGTTCGTTGTATTCCCTCGTCGCCGGAAATGCCTTTTTCTTAGAGTCAACAAGCTTCATGTTTATCTCCTTGCTGGTATCCCCTGTGATTCTCAATGCCTTCTAGATCTAAAAAAGAGGCCCAGCTTTTTTTTCCCTGCTTTTCCCGATATAGCGTATGCCAGTTCCACGAACTTAATGCTGATCTCTGATCCATGATCTATCATGCGGATGGGCTTTCCCAGGTTGATGGCGCGCATCGTAATGTCATAGTCATTGGGAATCGTGAAGAAAATCTTCTTGTTGATACTTTTCTCACTGTCTTTCAGGGATATGTCGGAATTCTTCACAAACCGGTTGACGATGACCTTAATACTCTCTTCGGAGGGATATCCGAGATGACATCCGAGCTGCAGCAAAGTGTCCTGCATTTTTTTGGTGTTGATGAGGCACGGGAGACTCAACAAGGTCACCAGAACAAGTGTATCCGACATCCTGATGGTAGTCTTCGCTATGCTGTATAAAGACTGGCCGTTATCGACAACGACGTAATCGAATATGTATTGCATGGCTTTGAAGAGGTCTTCGATGTTCTGCTGATTGATCGAGTGTTCGTCGCTAAACTTGGCCGGAGCAGGGAGCACATGAATTCCGGTCGGGTGTTTCAACAGGATGCTCATCAGATAGGTCTTATCCAGCCGGGAGATATTCTTGGTGACTTCGACCCAGTCGAAAACGGGCTCCATGCCCAGAAAGAGCGGCACTTCGCCGAAATGCAGGTTCATATCCACCAGAACCACCGAAGGGTCGCCCTCCAGCGCCGCGAGACTGGCTGCGAGGTTTACGGCAATCGTTGTTGTGCCTATGCCTCCCTTAGTGCCTAACACATTGATGATTTTCCCTTTCCTGTCGAGCCCCGTGTCTTCAAGATCCTCTTTGAACTTCTCTTCTTTGATTTTCAGAATGGCCGCTCTCACATCCTCACTGTTGATGGGCTGGGGGAAAAATCCCTTGACGCCCATTTTGATCGCCTGGATCAGGACTTGCGGATTTGCATCCCGCGATGTCAGGAAGAAATGTTCCGCTCTCCCCGTGGACTGCATCGTCCGGATAAGGGAAAAAGCCTTATCCGGGTTCTCCTCGACCTCCATGAAGAATATGTCCCAGGGACCCTCATCCATTGGATCCTGCAGGCGAACGCCTTCGATGGAAGATATGATTTCAGAGAGCTCCTTCCATAAACTGCCATCCTTTGCCCGCAGCATGATTGAGATGTTCTGTTCCGTCATAATAAGAACTCCGTCATTGCGAGATTACCGGATTAACGAGCACGGGAATTCTTGCGAGAATCCCGAAATTCTCACCCCCCGTCGTGCCCATTATCTCATGGGGGGTGCAATCGGGTATGAAGTAAATCGTCTTATCTTCATAAGTCAGCGGCGCGTTAGTCGATACATCACTTAAATTAAAGTGGTCCCTGAATCTCTGCCAGCAAATCTGTCCGGGTGATACAGTTGTTGAGCCGGGGGGGTCGCAGGTCCAGTCAGCCATCTTACGCGGAGCCTCATTATACGCGTTCTTGTCGTTTCTGGTCACCCAGATGACGTTGACGGTCACCGCTCCCATGAGTCGTGAACAATTGCCCGTATTATTCCCGGGGCAATCGATGACCGGCAGGGTCAACGCCCAGGGTTGATCAGGCCAGCCGTCATTGTCCGTGTCGACAGGTGATTCACGAACACCATCATTGTTCAGATCGTTACGACCGCTCTTCCAGCAGTTGATGAATCTATCGAACGAATTCTGTAGCTCACCTCCAGTGGTCCCCATGCCCTGTCCAAGCTGAAGAGGGTCAGGGTTGCCGTCCGCGCAGACGAGCGGCCTTACGGTATTGTTGCTCGCCGTCACGCAGGGCTGACTGAAATTAGTCCAGCCCCCGGTCTGGTGCGTTGCCGAATTCTGCCCGCTGTTGATCATCCTTCCGAACTGACACGTATAGCTGCCACTCCCGCCCCACCCCAGGATGCTCTGCTTGCAGATGGCTATGGGTTGATCGGCATCGAGCGGCTGAAGCATGCCCGCGAACCCGATATAGGCTACCGCTTCAGCCCTGAGGACAAAATTCTGGATCCCGAGAATCCTCGCGATGAAGGATGTCGCCGCGGGTGATTCACGCCTCGCCCACACGCGGACCGCGTTGATGAAATCCGGATTCGCATCGAGTTCCTCGGCGGTAACATTCCAGAGTTCGACGGGGTCGGTCGAGTCATTCGGGGTAAAGGTCCGGGAGACGAAGGACCAGTGCCCTCTCTGGACATCCCCTGTGTTGCCTCCCGTCCAGTTTACATTGACCGCGATCTTGTCGCTCCTGTTCAGTATGGCCGCGTCGTAGGCAATCTGGTTGGCCCCAGGGTTCACCGCCGTGCCGTTCTCTAGGTAGAGGAACTGGGCGCCCGCCAAGGCTCCCGCGTCAGCGGCGTTCTGCAATTCGTTTCGTACGATGACGATATGGCCGACATCGACCGCCAGGGCCGCAAGCGCAAGAAGACCTATGAGGAGCACAGTAACGAGGATGATCGTGACCCCTTCCTTGCTTCTGATCGGTTTTACCATCCACGAGAGGCGCTTCACGAGTTGATCTCCTATGTGCCGTCCGGCTCCATTCTCATCACGGTCTCGGAAGTCAGGTCCACGTGATTCACCATGTTTACGCCGGGGATATTGGGAATTATGAGAAAATTGTATTGGTAGGTCACTCTCACCGTGAGCATTCTCGGCGACGGGGTATCCGGCAGTGGCTCCACACTTGGGACGGGCGGCGGATTCCTGAGGCAGTAGAGATGACTGCGGTTTAGGTAGTTCACGACGGCCGTCTGGATCTCGGTCACGGTCAAGGGAGAATATACGCCGCCGACCGCGCGATAGATGATCCCCTGCCTTGCCCCCTCCCTGCTGGCATTGGTGATGACCGCCTTATCATACATAATCAGGCTGAACTCGACGATGCCGAACAGGATCAGGATCAGCACCGGCAGTATCAGGGCAAACTCGACTGCCGACCCGCCCCTGGCGCTCACAAATATTTTCATGGCTTGCTTTCTGTCGTCATCCATGCTCAGTCGCCGCTGCCCATCGAGGTGCCTGACCCTTTGAGGAATGTATTGGCCGGCGCAGGCGCCGGTTTTTCAAATTCCTTTCTGTACTTTTCCACAGCGGCGTTCGCCGCCTTGCCATCCAGACCTTCAACGGGCTTAAGGTTCTTCTCGGCTTCCGGATACAGGATCTGGTTGTATTTGGAAAGATTGTACGACATGCCAAAGTCCATTTCCACTCTCGACGAGGCGCAGCCCCCGAAAAACATCACCACCGCAATCCATGCGGCCAAGATCGAAAATATTCTCATTTTCTCCTCCCTTGTCTGTGAGCTCCCTTGTTCACGATGCTTATTGGGGCTTTATATAGCCGAAATCCCCCTCAAGGCCCCCTCCCCCCGGCAGGGATGAAGCGCCGGGACCTGTCTCAGTCCCCTTTTCACCCCGCCCTTCCAGGTTTCCCAGGAGGTAGAACTCGAAATCATCCGGTTCGATAAGCGAATCCGTCGGCAGCGTCTGTTTTGTCATATCCACCGGCTTGACCAGGTGGGGCGTCACGACGATGACCAGCTCCGTCTCTTCTTTCTGGTAAGACGTGCTTCTGAACAGAACGCCGAGGATGGGGATGTCACCCAGGGCGGGGAACTTTTTCACGTCTTCCCGCAGATCGTCACGGAGAAGGCCTGCTATGGCGAAGCTCTGCCCGTCCGCGAGCTCAATCGTTGTT
>Ga0315277_10013570_pt1 | contig 10145 bp, 7 predicted proteins | sample YL17G05_15_MG_FD_203695 | JGI IMG/M metagenome (GOLD analysis project Ga0315277, IMG submission 203695) | Sediment microbial communities from Yellowstone Lake, YNP, Wyoming, USA - YL17G05_15 | ecosystem: Environmental > Aquatic > Freshwater > Lake > Sediment | place: USA: Wyoming | collected...
TCAATCGTGAAACCGGATTATTGGCAACCATCTTCACCCCATTCAATATGGTTGAAGAGAAGGTATACCAGGTTGTACCTCCAGAAGCAGCAGCCTGGGCGAAAGAAGCTGGTTTGCCCATAGCCCCAGATACCTACGAAAATATATATGCTCCTCCACCCACTACAGAAGACGTGCGGTTTACCCAGCCTCGGATGTTCGATCATGTGGGGGGGCAGATAAAATTGATAGGTAGTGCCCAGGGAGAAAGCTTCTCATATTATCGATTACAAGTCGGGAAGGGGTTAAATCCTCAACAATGGATCCAGATTGGGGAAGCTGTTGATAACCCAGTGAGCGAAGGATTACTCGGCATATGGGATACGACAGGTTTGGAAGGTTTGTATATTGTCCAGCTCTTGGTTGTAAGGCAGGATAAACGGGTCGACCAGGCGGTCCTACAAGTGACAATTGATAACACCGTACCACAGGTGGAAATCCTGGCACCAAAAGAAGATGAGCAGTTTGCTTACCAGCAAGGTGCACCGATTATGATCAATGTATCAGCGAGTGATAACCTGGTTTTAGAGAAGATTGAATTCTACGTGGACGATAAGCTGGAATCAACTCTATTGGGACCCCCATTTATTGTATTATGGCATGCCCAAATGGGTGGGCATACCTTACGAGTCATAGCGTATGATTTAGCTGGGAACCAAAAGGAGGTTGAATCCTCATTCACAGTAACCAGATAATTAAAATAATAGACCGGATTCCACCCGGTCCTTTTAGGTTTCAACATTTTAGAAGTATACGTAGAAAGTGCCCCAGATTTGATTTCTAATCGCAGTATCATTAGGATAAACCTGAATCTCGACCAGGATAAGCTTTGTAGAAGGATCTACTTTATCTCTGGCGCCTAATACATAGGCATCGTACCCGCCTTCCCCACCACAATTGGTATATTGATCATACTTTCCTCGGTAAATACCATCATCGTAGTTATAACGCCCGATATATTTACAATTGCCTCTATAAGCCATTGTGTAGTAATCGAGGAGCTCGATATGACCTATGATTTGTGCAAAAGTACCTGAAGCGCCGAAGAACATACCCTCTGCATCATAATAATTTTGAAAATCAGAAAGGCTAGGCGCGGCAGAGATTGCCACTCCAATATCCTTACCATTATAGGTCCATGTGCTTCCATTCACATCGGTCCAATAGTCTGGGACATCTACCTGAATATTTCCAGTATCATCGATGCAGGTGTTATAACCGCTGGTGGTGCTTGCCACGCAGTTAACCGGGGTTGTAGAATTGGTATCTGTTGGTTGTGTTTCGCTTATGCTCGTTTCGGTTGGCGTGGGAGAGGCAGTTGGTACGGTTGTTGGGGGGGGCACTGGGGTATAAGTTGGATAAGGCGTGAAGGAGGGAGTAACTGTGGGGATGGTGGTGGGTGGTGCAGGTGTCGGCGTTGCGACCTTTGCGCTATTGCCACATGCAAGGCTGACGATCATAAAAATAGCGCTTAGAAATAATACAGGTCTGACCATCTTACTATGCATAGATACTCTCCTCAGGGCACATGATTCTAGTAAAACATAGCTTATGGCTTCTTGTTTTATGAAAGATTAGTGTACCATAAATTATTTATAAAAAATATAAATCCAAGATTCGTCGAGTTGATGTGAACGCCAATGGAGGAATATTGTGGATGTTGAAGAATGCGGCTTTATTGGCATCATCCCCAGCATTAAGCTCACCCGATTGGATTTCCCCTCGATAAAGGATTAATATACTTGCTCCGCGAGGGTGTTCCAACCCAAATATTACATCAAGTAACCGGATATCCTGGATCAGGAGACCAGTTTCTTCCAGGCACTCACGCTTTGCAGCTTCCGCTGGATCTTCGCCTGCATCAACAAATCCACTTGGCAAGGTCCATAGGTCTTTTTGAGGTTCATACATTCGTTGAACCAAGAGCAGCGAGTCCTCTTTCTTGATCAATACTGCCACTGCCACCTTAGGATCAGGGAAGTAAACCCAATCACAGTTAGGGCAGGAGGGTCGCAACTTACCTGAATGCAGCTGCATGTTGAGGGAGGTACCGCAGCGAGGACAATATTTGATCGGGCCGTCAATCATCAACCCGCCCGGACTCGGAATATGATAGCGGCAATTCCTGCGATGATCGCAATAGCAGCAAGACTGATCTCAACGGTGAGCAGTAGATAATATAAGAATGACACATTAGGGCTTGTGCTGGGGTTCACACCCTGTTCCTGCCCAGGTGGAGTCGGATTTCCTGCACCTAATACCTGGTTAGAAGATGTGATACCCGTGGACGATTCAACTTCACCAGTTGGAGCAATATTCTGGATAGATGGAGGTGCCATGGTAGGAGTAGACGTTGTAGATGCAGTGGGGGTAGGCGTGGTCGTGGGGGTAGGCGTGGTCGTGGGTGTTGTGGTGGGGGTAATGGTTGGGGTGGGTGTTGTAGGTGGCGTTGGTGAGGGTGTTGAAAGAACATCTAGAGAGAACTGAGAAGATGTGCTCGTCGGGGTGGGAGAGGGACAATTATCTTGAGAAGAAAGAGTCGGATAAGCACCACCACCATAATATTCTTTACATTGGAGGCGGTTGATTTCAGCTTGATCTTCAGTAAGAGCGGTCAAATTCTCGGTTGTGGATGTAGGTGGATAAGCGAAGAGATATATAGTTGTAGGGGTAGCACTCTCTGGTTCTCCGGCCTTAAATGCACCGATATTTGGGGTGGGTGAGGCGATCAAAGGTGAACCCATCATGACAACTGGGGCAGCTTCCGTTGTGGTTATCGGGGAAGCAGCACTACGTTGTACCTCCTGCTGAACAGAGATTGTCTCATCGGACACTGGAATAGAAGGTGCCATGGCTACCTGAGGGCTGGATTCGAGAAACGTACTGCCAAATATCACCAACGCCAGTAATACGCTCGCAACAGCTGAAACAATCCCAAATACCGGAGCTAACCGGAGGGGTGGGCGTGCTCGAACAGTGGTTGCATTTACATAATAATTGCGCGGTGCCCTTAGCTTGGGTAAGCTGTGAACCAATAAGCGCGTTTTACTAATCTCATGCAATTCCTTTCGCAATTCAGGATCAGCTTTTAGACGAGTTTCAAGGAACGCTCGCTCCTTATCGCCTAGCTGGTTATCCAGGTATGCTGAGATTAGTTCATAATCACGCAATGCTATCTGGTTTTTCATCTTTCACCCTAATCCCAGACGAAATCCAGCAGGTAAAAGTTCCGCAAATCCATTTAAACAATTTCGCAGGCGTAATCGGGCGCGCGCCAGGCGACTCTTTATCGTACCAATCGGTTTTCCAATTGCTTGGGAGGCCTCAAAATAATCCAGACCTTGCACATCCACCATGATTACGGTTGCACGAAAATCACGAGGAAGGTTATCCAGACAATGTTGGATGGCACGCTGTAGCTCAGCTTGTTCGACCTGTTGCTCAGGTTGATCAGTTGGGTCCACCATCCACCGGGCGGATTCGACTTCTTCCCCTGCGTCATCCAATGGTTCCAAGGGCACTGTTGGCCGTCGCTTCCGACGGCGCAACTCATCATAGCATGCATTGGTCACGATACGGAGTAACCAGGCTTTGAAGGAACCACCACGGAATGATCCCAAATGGTTATATGCAGAAATGAATGTACTTTGGGTGGCATCATCTGCTGATTCTTCTTCACCAACCATACGGAAGGCATGGTTATAAATCAGGTCTTGGTAAGCCAAAACCAGACGATTAAACGAATCCAGATCTCCGTCCCTTGCCGCTTGGATCAAAGCAATCTCATCCACGTTTGTATTTTAACCCAAATTACGAGTGAAAGCCATTGCTTCAGGCGGGTATGGGGTTTAAAATTCTTGAAGGATATTTTATGCCCGAATCTAAACAACACTTATCTAAATCTTGTATAACGTATGAAATTGGTATATTTCTATGCTTAGTGGTTACCACCGGGGCGGTGGTTTATTTATATAGCTCAAACACAGGTGGTCTATAATATTATAGCCGTTGATCTTAACCGAGTAAAGACAATTTGCTTTGACGTTGATGGGACTTTGAGCGACACAGATGATCAGTTTGTTCAGAACCTGGTCAATATAATAACTCCGATGCGATTCATTTTTCCTGAAAGTGATGTTCACAGGATTGCGCGAAAATTTGTTATGTTCACAGAAGGGCCGGGTAATTGGGCATATAATCTTGCAGATAAAATGGGCCTGGATAATAAAATCGTCGCGATCGGGGATCGACTCTACGAATTAGGTATTGGGGAATCTGCTCAGCCATTTCAACTGATTCGGGGGGTCAGGGAGATGTTGGCATATTTACAAAACCATTATCTGCTCAGTATTATCAGTGCCCGCGGACAGAAGTCTACATTCAGGTTCTTATTTCAATTTGAGCTGTTGCCCTACTTTAGAGCCGTTGCTACGGGTCAAACCTGTGTACATACCAAACCATATCCTGATCCAATTGAATGGGCAGCAGCAAGAATGGGCGTGTATCCCACTTCCTGTCTTGTGGTGGGGGATACGGTGGTGGATATAGTGAGCGGTAAAAAAGCAGGTGCTCAAACGGTGGGGGTTTTATGTGGTTTTGGTGGAAGGAAGGAGCTTGAACGGGCTGGTGCCGATCTAATCCTGGATAATACAGCAGACTTGTTGGATTTATTGGTAAAAAAAATAATCTTATGATTGGTATCTCAGTTTTTCGATGAATCTGTTTTCCCCCTTGGTTGATGGAACCTCCCATAATATTTTTATTAAGGACGGTTTTCCCTTTCCAAGATCCTCGTCTAGAAGTCAACCATCATAGAGCTAAGTAGTCCTTTTATCCTCCTCTTCTAACTCGACCAGCATTCGTTGATAAACGCTGGCATTGGATGGATTGAGCGCCAATATAGTCATGAGTGAATCGATAGCTGCTTTGCGGTTACCCGCCTGAATGAACAATTCTTTCGACATTTCCAACTGGTTGATGGCTTCTTCCTTGCGACCTAATAAGCGATAAATATCAGCTAACCGGCGGTAAAGAGCAGGTTGAGATTGATTTTCGTGAATTTTCGAATTAATGTATTCCAATGCTTCGGTTGTCCGGTTTACACCGATCAGATGATTGAGGTAATTATCCAATTCAGACATTGCTTGGTTAATCTGTCCCAAGCGCATATTAAGATCAAATAACATGTCGCGTGCTTTTCCATCTTCTGGTTCCAAAGTTCGGATTTGTTCAAACACACGAATCGCATTCCGCCAATCAAAGCTTTGCATGTCAATGTCGGCCATCCGGTGCATCAGTTTTACTTTGGTATCACGATCAACGTTGGATTGTTGTGCAAAACGGAATGCAACCGAGTATGTTTTACGAGCCATGGCAAGGTCAGCCAGGGTGTAATAGGTTTCCGCGAGTTTGGTGAATTCCTGAATGGTATCCTGTGAATTACCACGTGCTGTCAACATGCTTATCAGGGTATTGCGAGCTTCCATGTCAATCGGGTTCAATTCGGTCACTCGTTTGAGCAAGCTTATAGCCCGATTAGCTTCACCACGAATACTATAGCTCTTAGCGACAATGGAATACTTCAAGACTGCCTCTGGTATACGATTTTCCTGAATTAGTAGATCACCAATACAAATATGCAAAGGTAAATATGTTGGTGCAAATTTGAGGGCATAATACGCTTCTTCCATTGCAGCAAGCAGTTTATTCGAACGTGCCAACTGATTCACTTTGGCCAGCGATTCCACCAATTGACCACTGGTAGCCTCGGTTAGCATTTCTGCCAGTGGGACCGGGACAGAACCAGATGGTTGGGCGGGCAATTGTTGGCGAGCGCGTTGAACTTGATCTCTCCAATCAGGGCGGATCAACATTTTACTAATATTTTCACAAATTCGTTTTTGTAATTTCGGATCTGATTGGTGGATAAAGGATTCAATTAGCGGTTCATATAATTGGATTAATTCCTCAGCCTGGTCTGCGGGTACACTCTCAGAATCAGCAATGCGTAAGGCTTCCAAATATTCGGCTGAGGCATCCTTAATTAAGTCCATTTTATATAATGTCATTGCCAGAAGCAGGCGTGCCCCCAGACCGAATAATTCATGCTGAACGGACTTCTTTAAGTTATGAACAGCGCTTTCGAATTGCTCGTTCTTCGATTGCATGAAACCCAAAACATAATAAGCTGCAGAACTCTCCAACCCTGCATCCATGGCGCGTTCCAACTCTGCCGCGGCATCTTTTTCCTCTCCATGTGACTGCATATCAATTGCCTGGCTAAGGTGAAGAATTACCTGGGTTTGATCGAATTGTGTCTGACCTATTTCACCCGTCCCTTTGACAATCGAGGTTAAACCCTTGCGAGTTTGGGGTCCTTGAGTCTCCTCCTGTTCAAAGAGTAATTCAGCTAACATGGTCAACGCTTTTTGCTTTGCATCCTGGATGGGATCAAGCCTGGTATGAGATTCTTCCTCCCTTTTTGGTATTTCTGTCAGGCGGACTTGAGAAATTAATTTAAGTCCTGTCCCTTCAGGTGGACGACTTGGTCTCGGAAGGGGTTTCCCACTATGCAGCATTGTCAAAGCCAGATTGGCTTCTTTGCTGTTGGGAACTACTTCCAACGCGTGTCTTATGGTCTGCTCTGCTTTTTGATTGTTCCCCTGGCTCTGAAGCAGGCCTGCAATGGATATATATTCGATCATGGCCTGAGTAGTGCGACCCAAGCGCTCATACACCAGCGCCAAGCGCGTATGGGCAGCCATATACTCAGGGCTTAAAGCAATCACGCGTGACCAACATTGAATAGCTTTTTCGACATCCCTATTGCGGGCATATAGCTCAGCCATGTCCATGTACGCTTTGGTTGCTTTTCCCAGATCACCCAAACGTTCCTGGATTTCAACCACCTTCTGCATGGGAATGGGGTCATTCGGGGATAGCTTGGCAGCGTGTTGGTATTGCTCCAGCGCTTCTGGGTATTTTTGAAGTTCAAACAATGCCAACGCCAAGCTAGTTAATGCATTGGTATTCTCCGGAAATTCACTAATCGCAATGCGATAAAATGTGGATGCTTTTTCCCAGTCCTGATCCCAGGCAGCTGAATGGCCCTGGTTCATTGCATATTGATACGCTTGTTGGTCACCACTCATAATTGCTTCCTATTCTTCCAGTACTGATAAATCTCCCCAATCATGACCGTGGCGAGCTTCAGTTTTCAGGGGTATAGCTAAATTATAGGCGCTTTCCATCATCGTGCGGACAATTTGAGCTGTCTTTTTCAATTCTTTTTGTGGGCATTCAAGAACGAGCTCGTCGTGGACCTGGAGTAGCATGTGCCCACTCAACTCGTTTTCTTTCAAAGCTGATGAAACCCGAGCCATCGCTATTTTCATGATATCGGCTGCTGTCCCTTGAATAGGTGCATTGATTGCTTCGCGTTCCTCGCGGGCACGGGTTTGTTGGTTCCCGCCAGATTTTAAACCTGGGAAATAGCGGCGTCTCCCAAGCAATGTCTCAACATAGCCTTGTTTGGCTGCCAATCGGCGCATATTATCAAGGTAACCCTTGACACCTGGGAATTGTTTAAAATAGGCTTCGACAAAATCCTCTGCCTCAGCAAGCGTGAGATCGCTGGTACGTGTTAAACCGTATGGGCTCATGCCATAGAGCAAGCCGAAGTTGATCGCTTTGGCATGTCGCCGCTCTTCCTTGGTAACCTTATCAAGCGTCTTACCCAGGATAGCTGCAGCGGTGGCAGTGTGAATATCCTGATCTGCGCGGAAGGCAGCCAGCATAGCCTGGTCGTTGGACATGTGGGCAGCAATACGCAGCTCCACTTGAGAATAATCCACAGATAACAGGGTGAATCCTGGTGCGGCGATAAATGCCTGACGTACCTGCCGCCCAAGCTCGGTGCGGATAGGGATGTTTTGGAGGTTTGGGTCGGAGGAAGCAATTCGACCTGTGACACTACCAGCTTGATTGTATGAAGTGTGAACGCGACCTGTTTTGGGATTTACTTGTTCAGGTAAGGCGTCCAGATAGGTGGATTTCAACTTTGAGAGCTCACGATATTCAAGCAGTAGATCCACCACGGGATGTTTTCCTTGCAATGCTTCCAAAACCTCTGCAGAGGTGGAAAAATTTCCCGCTTCTGTCCGGCGGGTACGATCGGGGGGTACCAGCTTCAAACGGTTAAAAATGGCATTCGATAATTGTTGGGTTGAATTAATATTAAAGCGTTCACCAACGTGCTCATATACTTTATTTTCCAATTCAGTCAATCGAGTTTGAAGCTCGTTTGACATGTGCTTGAGGAAATCAATATCCAGGTCAATCCCCGTCATTTCCATATCCGCTAGTACCGGAATGAGAGGCATTTCGATCTCTTCAAACAATTTAATGGCAGAGTTCGCATTTAGTTCCGATTGCAGCCCTGGCAACAAGCGGATGACTGCAATAGCATCCATAGCGGCATATGGGGCAGCCTTCTCAATGGGTACCAGATCCATGCTGATCTGTTTCTTGCCTGTCCCGATCAATTCGGTTATCTCAGTCATGCGAAAATCCAAACGCACCCAAGCAAGATTTTTCAACCCAAGATTATGAGATGTTGGATTAGTAAGCCACTCAGCAATCATGGTATCAAAGGTGAGTGGTGTCGGGCGCAGTCCATTCCTAGCAAGCATGACGAAATCATACTTGAGATTATGCCCAATCTTAGGTATGTGAGCATCTGTCAAAGGGTTTCGTAGTGCATCGATAACTTTTTTAACTGGTAACTGCTTTCCAAGTTTAGCTTGATGCCCCAATGGGATATACCAACCCTCATTACTATCCACGGCCAAAGAGATGCCAACCAGATCTGCACGCATCTGGTCAGTGGAGGTGGTTTCAGTATCAAAGGAGATGACATTCGAAGATTTCAGTGCCTGAACCAACTCATCTAGACTGCGTTCGTCATTCACCACGTGAACGATGAGATCTCCCGTTTGTTTGGGAGTGGGTTCTGTTGGCTGTGTGGCGTGGGTGAACAAAGACAGCTGCTCCTGTTTTTTTGTGCTGGATTTTCCAAAAGCTGGATATAACGCAGTCAGGCGCCCCATCAAAGAGCGAAATTCGAGATCGCGGAACAAGGCTTCAACCTTGGCAGGGTCAAAGTGCTCAGTGCGCGCCATATCAAGGTCAAGTTTTACTTTCAGATCAGTGATGATGGTTGCAAGTTTTTGGCTAAGATAAGCGTTGTCTTTGTTTGCTTCGAGCTTCTTGCGTATGCTTTCAGAAATATCACTCAAATGAGAGTAAATGCCATCCAGGGTCCCATAAGTGTTCAGCAGGGAGGCAGCAGTTTTTTCGCCAATCCCTGCAACACCAGGAATATTATCCGATTTATCTCCCACCAGGGCTTTATAATCAACAACTTGTTCAGGTTTTACCCCAAATAACTCGATGACATCCTTGGCAAAATAATCCTTTGCATCGGCAATTGTCCTCCCAGGGAGGTTAACTAGGATACGATCATTCACTAGCTGCAAAAGGTCGCGGTCACCAGTGATGATCTTGACTCCAAATCCTTCCAAAGCCAGGAGGCGTGCAAGACTGCCCAAGACATCATCTGCCTCATAACCTTCCATTTCCAGGCGGGGAATATTAAAGGCATCCACGATCTGCCGGATACGGTCCATCTGAGGGCGAAGGTCTTCAGGCATCTTCGCTCGAGTGCCTTTATAAGCTGGGAAGAGGTTATCACGAAATGTCTTACCAGTATCAAAGGTCACAGCAAGATAATCCGGATGGTCCTGCTCTAACAAACGCAGCAAGATGGATGTGAAACCGAACACCCCAGCGGTGGGTTCACCGGCGTGGGTGGTGAATGCTGAAGAGGAACCCCTGGTTAGTGCAAAGTATGCGCGGTAAGCCAAAGCGTGTCCGTCGAGTAAGTATATGATAGGAGGCATATTGCTTTAGAAGTTTTCCCTTGTTGTATGCACACCCTCTTGGTCATGGATATCGTTGATATACCTGTTGACCGGGTGTGATTGGATGGTTTGCTTATCAGTAGATATAAAAAATCCAGGTGCCCAGAAGTCTCCAGATCGGTTTTT
>Ga0315277_10013572_pt1 | contig 10144 bp, 5 predicted proteins | sample YL17G05_15_MG_FD_203695 | JGI IMG/M metagenome (GOLD analysis project Ga0315277, IMG submission 203695) | Sediment microbial communities from Yellowstone Lake, YNP, Wyoming, USA - YL17G05_15 | ecosystem: Environmental > Aquatic > Freshwater > Lake > Sediment | place: USA: Wyoming | collected...
GTAAGTTTTTATGATCAAAACAATTCTTCAGGTCAATCGGTCGGTGATAATTTTTCCTGGTCTTTTTTCATCAGTGATAAGATGGACATAACGCCCCCGCTGATTAAATCGACAGCGCCGAATAAAGACGCCACTATAGCCGGTTTGCTTGCTGATTTGGAAATCACCTTTACAAAAATAATGATGGCCAGTTCGCTGAAGACCGGCTCTACTTTATCTAACAATGGCAAGATTGATGTTGTTCATAAAAATATTAATATTTGGAATTTAGCTGATAAACCGGTCGGGTATTGGATAGAAAGCAATCTGCTTCTGGTTGGCGGCTCTCCGAACAATACCCAGGTTTTAATTAAACACAGTGATTTTAGCGAATCAATGAGTTACCGGGCCCAAGTTGGTTCCGGCGTCCGTGATATTTTTCAAAACTGTTTCAAACCTTCGGTCGGCCCGGCTTGCTCTGGCGTAAACGATAACAATCCGTCTTGCTGCAACGGCTCAGCGGTAAATGTTTTGGACTCAGACGGGAATTGCCCCTAGGGCGAATTTAAAATTTTGAATGTTGAATTTTGAAATAATTTTTCAATCTCTAAATTTTTAAAAATTTGATAATTTGAATATCATTTCAAAATTCAAAACTCGAAATTAATAAATGTTTAAGAATATAAAAAAAATAATTTTTTCTTTAACCCTGTTGGCCGGTATTTTCGCGCTGGCTGGTTTCGCTTTGGCCGCCGCTCCCGATGTCGGGCTTAGTTTTGGCGAGGCAACCGGTTTAAGCAATGCTGATCCGCGGGTAGTCGTTTCCAATATAATCAGGATCGCGCTCGGATTTTTAGGGATTATCGCTATCGGCCTGATAACTTACGGCGGATTTTTATGGATGACGGCTGCGGGCAACGAGGAAAAAATCGCGACTGCTAAAAAACTTTTAGTCAGCGCCGTTATCGGCCTTATCATTATCTTGTCTGCTTTCGGAATCGCCACCTTTATTTTGAATAGATTATTAGAAGCGACTGGCGGCACCGGCACAACAACCAATCAGCCGCCGGGAGGGAATATTATTCCGGGAAATGGCGGCCTTGGCGATTCCTGCAATAGCAGCGCTTTTGGCTCTTGTACGCCGGTTCAGAATTGTTCAGGCGGATTATTTTGCGCCAACGACTGCACTTGCCAAATAGTTGGCGGAGCCGGTTCTCCTTGCAGCGCCGCGGCGCCAGAATGCCAAAAAGATGATACAAAATGCAATGACAATTCCTTTTGCGATAATACTTGTATTTGCCAAGCAAAGGGTCTGGTCGGAGATTCCTGCAATGACAGCGCTGACCCGGCTGTTTGCCAGGCCAACGGAAACAAGTGCGCCGCTGATAATTTTTGTGATACGACCAACACTGATCCGCTTAAAATTTGCACCTGCCAGGCTGGCGACGGCATCGGCCAAAATTGCGACGCTGATCCGGCTGACGGCTGCCAAGCCAATCAAACAATTTGTTCGAATAATTTAACCTGCGATCCGGCCGCTGCGCCCGCTTGCAGCTGCCAAGAATTTCCCATCATCAACTGGATCAGTCCGGCCGGCGGTTTGTGCGCCAATGATAATAATAAGGAATGCCGAAGCGATGCCGAATGCCCCGATTCAACTTGCAACCCGAATACGCCAAGTGCGGCGGTTGATAATATAATTTCTATCGGCGGAAAATATTTTGGAGCGACAGCGGGAAAAGTTTTATTTTCCGACGGCGCAAACCCCGTGCCGTCAATAGCAGGCAAAGAGCCGAAAAATGTAAATCCTGTCTGCGTCCTTTATTGGAGCGACAGCCAGGTTATTATTGTTGTACCAACCGGCGCCGCGACCGGTCCGTTGCGGATTGAAAGAGCTGATAAGAAAACTGACGATACCAATGATTCCCGCGGGCCGAAAATAAAAGATTTGCAAATTAATAATATTAAAAAACCCGGACTTTGTCTGATAAATCCTTTGACCGGCAAATTGAGTGCCAGTGTTACCTATAATGGCATTAATTTTTCGGCTGCCTCGGCTAAATTCGGCAATTATGAAAATTCAATTGCCGGTAAGAATTCCAGTTTTGATGCCAGGACCGGTTTGACCGGTGTGCCAAATATTGCCGCTGGCAAGATAACTACTTTTGTTTATAATTCAGACGGCAACCAGGTTAGCAATTATTACGAGTTTGAAAAAATTGCTGAACCGAATACCGGGCCGTATATTGTTTCTTTTGAGCCAAAGACAGGCGCGTCCGGGCAATATGTAGCTATTCGCGGCGACGGTTTTGGCAACAGCCGGGGAGTGAGTAAAGTTTATTTTGGCAGCGCCACCGGAGTTGAAGCCGGCTATCAGTTCCCGGAAATTTGCGCGGACAGCGTTTGGAGCAACAAGCAGATTATTGTTAAGGTGCCGGAGGGCATTGGCAATGGCAATTATATTTTAACTATCGTTTTTAGCAATAACAAAGAAATTAGCACTTCTCCCAATACTTTTAAGGTTGACAGCACTCTTGGCCTTTATCCTTCGTTATGTAAAATCAGCCCGGTTTTGGGCCAGGCAGGCACGACGGTTGATTTGTGGGGTGAATATTTCGGCGAGGTTGAGGCGGCAACCAGCAAGGTCAGATTTTCTCCGAATAAAGATGTTACCGGATTTACGGTTGCTTTTTGGCATTTGGATACCGAGTCATCCGGAGCGATTAAGCCCGATAAAATCGAAACTAAAGTTCCGGTTGGCGCTTCTACCGGCCAGGTGGCGGTAGTCAAAGGATCGCCGGCGCTTGTCGGTAACGGTTTGAATTTTCAAGTCGGCAGCTGTTTGGATGCGGCTGAGGCTGATAAGCCCTGCGGTTTGCAAAAATGCTGCCCGGCCGGAACTTATAAGGCTGGAAATTGTGTTAACGATATAACCGATTGCGCCGTTAATATTCCCACCAGCGTTTACGAATTTAATTTTAATACTGATTTCAAACCGGGACAGATTTTTGGCAGTTGTTTGGAGAAAAGTAAAGTGTTAGGCACTTGCAATACCGGTGCTTGTCCGAATTCTCCCGGGCTCTGTTCTCTCTTTCCGGCCGGCGCGCAATCGCAGGTAGTCGGCAACGGCTGTACAGATGCGGTTTGCAACAGCAAAAAAGGTTGTGAAAATTCAGCTTGTGTTTATAATAAGACGATAAATAAATGCGCCGATAAAACGGCTAGCCCTTGCGGAGTGGCTTCGTCCACTAAAAATATTTCCGGCAACGATGTCCCGACTTACTGTGCGGCCGTAAAAGATTCGGTTTCCGGGGTGATAAAAAATGTCTATGTTTTTGATAATAGCAAAGAGAGTTGTCCTTCCGGCTGGACTTTAGGGTTGAACGGTTCGTTGCGAATTTGCATCAGCCAAAAGCCGGATGCTGTTTGCGTCCCTTGTGCGGCTGGTTTTAGCTGTATCGGCGAACTTCCCGGCCCTGGTGTTTGCGCCGTGCCCGGGGATATTTGTCCGTCCGGTTCTGTTTGCCAAAGCGATGGCCAATGCAAAGAAGATGCTGAAGCTTCCTGTGGTTGCTGTTGCCGGAAAGCTGATGAATTTAAAGGCCAGGATTGCTGTCTGGGCTTAGATTGCACCGGCGCTTGCGGTTCTAATGCTGATGCTAATGGCGGCGCTTATGGTTCTTGCAGCGGTTGTAAAACGGCCAGTGGAAACCAGAGCGATTGGGATGCGAGGTGCAATTGTTCAGGCACGACCGGAAAATTTTGCGATATTGGCGATGCTAATTTTTCCAATGGTGTTTGCCGTGATTGCGCCCAGCTTTCCAGCACCAGTGATTGTTCTAATCACAGTGGCACTTGCTGTGTTGATAATACAAAAAATAATTCTTGCGTCTCGCGAATTTTTGGCAGTAAAGCTACTGATATTTTTGCTTTGGTTTCGGCGGGCGGAATAAATTATTGCAAGTATAAACAATGTAATAGCGATACTTTCAGCTGTTCGGACAAAACAATTAATTATGCGACAGGAACTCCGCCGGTGATAAATAATCCCGCAGGAATTTCTTATTACGCTTCCTCAACCGAATGTACCGCTAAGTGCAAAGCTCCGGCTTTGCTGGGTGCCGATTGCCAAGCCATAACAAAAGGAGGAGCTTGTAATAATAATGTTTGTTCCGCTCCTTTTGGTTGTATGCTGGATGCCGGAGATTCGCCGTTGCAATGCGGTTTTTGCTGTTGTGATCCGAGCAAGTCCGGAACAGCGGAGGATGCCTGCCAGGGCTTGGGTGATAATAGAAATTTGGCTTGTCGCGTTAATCAAACGCCTTGTAGCGGCTATAATCGCGGCCTTTGCTGCGGCTGTTCAGCTAGTACAGATTGCGGTAATGCGCAATTAAATGGTTGCGGTTCTGATACTTGCTGCCGCACCCGTCCAGGGATTGAAGCTACTGTGCCTGCCGACGGAGCAACCGGCGTTTGCACCAATGCGGAAATTCGCGCTACCTCCACCGAAAGAATGAATATTGAAAGTTTCGGCGGTAATGTGATTGTTGTCGGAGAATATTCCGAAAACTGTCCTGTGGGAACTGTTTATTTGGCCGCGGCCGGCAACGGCGGTCAGAATAAAAACATACTTGTTCGCGTTGCATATCAGATATATAATAAATTTAGCAAGCCTTTAAGCTGGCTCTTCGGCCAGAAAAGTTTGGCCAGCGCCATGCCCCTTGCTACCCTTAATTACTGCGCTATTGCCGGTTCGGTTTCCGGAGAACAGACGGGAGATAATAAAACGGTTTTGATTTTCCGTCCCCGATCTTTGCTCTCAGCGAACAGAAAATATTTTGTCATTATCAGGGGCGATGCGGATTTGAAAAATTCTTCGGAAAGTGTCCGCAGTTTATGGGATATCGGTATGAATATTATTAGTTTCAGATATTTTTCCGGATCGCCGGTAAATAATATAAGCGCTTTTAACGGGATAGTATATAGAGGCTCTTATATTTGGTCGTTTACCACTTTGGCGGATACAACCGCTAATCCCAAAGGAATTTGTGTTATGGATCATGCCAAGGTTACTCCGGATTCTTATCTTTTTCAAACTACCGATAATGCTCCGAGCGGAAATGAAGATGACACCAGTTCCGCAAAAAAAAGTTTTGACACCGCAGTTGACAGCGACAAAGCTTTTACCGTTCGGGCTTTAAGCAGTGACGGGCAAATATTGCATTCCGTTTCCGAATATTCTTGGACCTGGACCTGGGGGATAGAAAATTCCGGTGTGGCCAACTTCGTGTCAGGCGTTTCTTTTACCGATGCTTCCGGAAATCCGATAGCTGATGAATCTGGACGATTGATCAGAGCGGTAACCGGCGTGACTGATAATAAGACCAAGGTGAATGCCACAACCACTCCGACCGGTACCGGGGTTTCGCCCAAAACAGTTAACGCTTCGGCCGATATTTATGTCTTCATTTGCAACAACCCTTGGCCACCGATAGTTAACGGAACATGGCGGCCATGGCGGGATAATTTCGATGCTAACAATTGCGTTTCCGGTACTTGCGGAAAGATGAATTATGAATTATATTATTGCCGCGACCAGGGGGGCGGCGGGCCGTCTGCCGATTTGCCGACAATTTCCGGCAACACTACCCGGGGAGGTTCGGGTGATATTCTTAAAGAATCTTATTTTTTCCGCCAAGACGTACCGCAAGTGGACACAATCGGTTTGAAAGCCGCTGCGGTGGCGAGCGGGGGAGCGGTTGATTTAAATTGGAATGCCGTACCTAATGGCTCCACCCCGGCGCAAGAAGTGATTAACTATAAAGTTTATTACGGCGATAAATCCGGGGCGCCTTATGCCAGTTCCAAGGTGGTGGCGTCATCTGTGCTGTCAACGCAAATAGCTGGTTTGCAGAATGATAAGATCTATTATTTTTCCGTTACCGCTGTTTATAAGAATGGCGCGGAAAGCGCTTACTCCAAAGAAGTAAGTTTCACGCCTAAAGATACGGCGCCGCCGCAGACACCGTCCGGCTTGCAAGCGGCAGCCTCAGAAGATGGCAATGCTATCAATGTTTCTTGGGCTACCAGCACCGACGATACGGTAAAATATAAGCTTTATTACGGCGTTATTTCCGGCCAGTACGGCAGTACGCAAATAATCAGCGGTATAAAATCCCACAACGCCAGCTTTCCCGTCAACAAGGCAACAGCAATTTATTATATTAACTTAACCGCCCTTGATAAATACGAAAACGAAAGCAATCCGGCCGGGGAAATACCTTTTACGCCGCTTACGCCGTAAAAATAATTTTATTTTATAATCAATTATTATAGGCGATATGTTACATGCTACATGTTACATGTTCCAAAAATTACTATGTTTGAAAACTTAGATCCAAAAAATGGACAAAATTTATCCGGCAACGATCTCCCTTCTCCCCAAGTGCCGAATGAGCCGAAAGTGGAAGATATGTTTGCTGGCGTTAAAGATCTTAGCGCGCCCAAGGCCGCAACCGAGAGCGTAGCCTCAGCTATGCCCCAGGCCCAGGACGCGGGAGCAGAAAAACCATCAGGCAATGTTTTAAGAAATCCGATTATTATTGTCGTAATTTTAATTGTTTTATTAGCCGGACTTTTCTTGGCCGGCCGTTTCTTCGGTTTTGCGGGATTAAATCAATTGAAAAGTTTATTTATCAGAGAAAATAAACCAGCAACGGTTATTGTAAATAACGAAGTTCCGGCAGCTGAGAACACTACTAATATTCCTGCCAGCAATACCCCGGCAATAATCGCGACAACTTCCGCTCCAACTCTACCGACCGGTACCTCAACCGGGCCAATAATCGCGACAAGCTCCTCTCCGGCTCTACCGACCGGTACCTCAACCGGGCCAATAATTGCGACAACTTCCGCTCCGGCGATTGATACCGACGGCGATGGTTTGACTGATAGCGAAGAAGCAATTTTAAAAACCAATCCTCTTAAAGTTGATTCGGATGATGATGGCTTGACCGATTTTCAAGAAGTAAAAATTTATTTTACTAATCCGAATAATCCGGATACCGACGGCGATGGCTATTCAGACGGAGCGGAAATAAAATCCGGTTACAACCCTAATGGTCCGGGAAAATTACCAAATGGGATGGGAAAAGTAACGCCATAATAATTAGCATTTAGTTTTTAGAAAATTAAAATAATTATTGACAAAATATATGGCTGAAGAAAAAATTAGTCAAGATGGTTTAGAGACGGAAACTTCCGCCGCTGAGAAAGCCGGCGGCCGGATTTTTGGAAGCGCGGGAGAAGGGGATGAGAAAATAAATTTGGATGAAGAAATTGAAAAAAATATTCGGATTCGCGCTATGCCGCGCAAATTAAAAATCAGCTCGGAGGTGATCGAGAAAAAAACAACCATCGTTGGCATTGTTATAATGATTGCCGGATTATTAGTATTGGCTTCAGCCATTTATTTGGCTTATATATTTCTCATTAATCCGCAAACAAAAACAAAGCCATCCGCAAAAAAAATTGAAACTCCGGTCGTGATTAAAAATACTTCTACGCCGGCCGTTGTTCGGGCCACTTCCACTGTCGCCACTTCCACTGTCGCCACTTCCACTGTCGCCACTTCCACTGTCGCCACTTCCACTGTCGCCACTTCCACTGTTGCCACTTCCACTGTTGCCACTTCCACTGTCGCCACTTCCACTGTTGCCACTTCCACTGTTGCCACTTCCACAACAGGTGTTGTCGGCGCGCCAACCGGAGCTAAAATAGTCAGCAGTCTTTCCGTCGCGGAAAAATCTTTGTTTGGTGCTGATATCTCTAAGACGGATTCTGACGGCGACGGCTTTGGTGATTTAGCCGAAGTTCTTAATCTTTATAATCCGGCCGGTACGGGGAAAATTACCGATAATCCGTATATTGGTATTTATCAAAACGCAACTGATAAATACAGTGTTTATTATCCGAAAAATTGGAAAACGCAAAATTTAGAAAACGGCGCTTCGCTTATTTTTACGGCCGCGGATAATTCCCTTATTCAAATAATTTCCGAGGCTAACATTAATAAACAAAGTATTAAGGATTGGTATAATGTACAATTTCAAGATATACCTGGTATTATGCCGGCTACTGACGCCAATATCTATAGCCGGGACGGCTGGCAGGGAATTTTTCAGCAAGATAAAGAAATTTTCTATCTGGCCGATACTGCCGGCAACCGGCTTTACACCATTTCCTATGTTCCGGTCGCGGATGATGATACAGGCTTTTATAATGTTTTCTTAATGATGATAAACAGCTTTACGGTGCAATAAGCGATGATAGAAATAAACAATACAACCAAATTTAAAATAAACGAGAAGCTGATAAAAGGGGTAACGGAAAAATTTTTACTTAGCCGCCATTTGCAGAAAAAATATGTTTCTTTGGCCTTTGTCGGTGAGGCGCGGATGCGAGAGTTGAATAAAAGATATAGAAAAAAAGACAAAACGACCGATATCCTTTCTTTTCAAAATTCTCCTTCTCAGATCCCCCTCCTTGTGAAGGAGGGGCTAGGGGAGGTTAAAAAAACAAACCCCGCCTATCCTCCCCTTCGTAAGAGGAGGGACAAAATTTCCTCTCCTTTAGAAGGAGGGGCTAGGGAAATTTCTGATTTAGGGGAAATAATTATCAACCCGGCGCAAATCAAAAGGCAAGCTAAAGAAAATAACAATTCATTTCAGCAAGAATTGATTTTTGTTTTAGTTCACGGGCTTCTGCATTTAGCCGGTTATGATGATAAAACGGAAAAAGACAGATTGGCGATGATCGGGTTGGGAGAAAAGTTTATTAAGAAGTTAGAAGTTAAAAGTAAGAAGTAAAAAACCTGAAAAAACTATGATTCGTTTCTTTAAGAGCGTCAAATATGCCCTTCGCGGTTTATTTAAGACTTTTCGCGAAGAACAAAATTTGCAAGCCCAGTCAATAATTGGTATAATTACAGTGGTCTTGGGTTTTGGTTTTAAGATAGAACCTTTAGAATGGTGCCTGATAATTTCCGTTATTTTTTTAGTAATTTTGATGGAAATGATAAACAGCGCTGTTGAAAGAATTGCCGATGCCCTAAAACCAAGAATAGATACTTATATCAAAGAACTTAAAGATATAATGGCCGCGGCCGTGATGCTCTCGGCAACTCTAGCTGTTGTGGTCGGATTAATAATATTTATTCCTTATATTTCAGCCGTTTTGTCAGGATGACAATAGTTATATGAAGAAAATCGGCCAGAGTAAATTTTTAAAAATATTTTTTTCCTCAAAAAACGCGGGGCTGGGTTTTGCGCTCGGCGCCTTTTTAGTTTTAGGATTTTTTGTTTATACGCTATACAGTTCTGCCGCCTGGACTAATCCGACCGCCATCCCGACCGGAGGCAATGTTACCGAGCCGATATACGTGGGTACTTCTGCCGCGCCGATTACTCAGACTAAGTATGGAACTTTAAAGCTTGGCACAACTACGCCGTCAGTAGTGTCAAATCTTTTTGTCTATAACGGAAAAGTCGGCATTAACACGACGACGGCAAACACTTATTTAACGATTGAACCGCCTTCCTCTGAAGCAAACGACATTGATATTGGCAGCGGTCGGATTGTCGGCTTAGCTCTGATACCGTTTAATAATAATGAAGCAGCTTCAAAATATTATACTGATCAAGCGGCGGAAGGTGCGAGTTTTTGGACTGCCACCAGTTCTAGCATTTATAATAAAAATACCGGCAACGTCGGGATTGGAACGACGAATCCATTAGCGGGAGCACTGGGAAAAGGACTTCATATTTATCAAACAGGTGCGAATAATGCTTTGTTAAGAGTTGAAGCAACCGGTAGTGGTTCTAGTTTTGTTCCTTCTGTACAGATGAAGAGAACGAATAATGCAGCTGATCAAAAGATATGGGACTACATAGTATATCCTGATGGGCACTGGGCATTTAGGGCGTTAAATGACGCAGAAAATACAGCTACAGATTTTCTTCAAGCATGGAGAACGGGTATAACAATTGATAAGGTTTTGTTTCCAAACGGCTTTGTCGGTATCGGGACAACAGCTCCGTCAGAAACTTTAACCCCGGCTATAAAACTGGAAGTGGCCGGAAGCATTAAGGCTAGCGGACAGTTCATC
>Ga0315277_10013573_pt1 | contig 10144 bp, 5 predicted proteins | sample YL17G05_15_MG_FD_203695 | JGI IMG/M metagenome (GOLD analysis project Ga0315277, IMG submission 203695) | Sediment microbial communities from Yellowstone Lake, YNP, Wyoming, USA - YL17G05_15 | ecosystem: Environmental > Aquatic > Freshwater > Lake > Sediment | place: USA: Wyoming | collected...
AGCTTGACGTTCGTCTCGCGGAGGGCGTCCTGGGCAGCCTCGATGCGAGTTTTGTTCTCCTGAAGGTCGCCCATCATGCGGTTGAACGAAGCGACCAGACTCCCCAGCTCATCAAATGCATCGCACTCCACGCGATAGGCCAGATTCCCGACAGCCACGGCAGCCGCTCCCTCGGCCAGAGCCTGGATCGGGACGGTGATCCTCTTCGACAGGTACATGGCAAACCACGAGAACGCGAAGACGATGAGCAAGGTAAACAGGGCAAGCATAAGCAGAACATTGAAGCGCAGTGAAACCTTGCGACGCTGAAGCTGCTCATATACAACATAAGCTTCCATGACCGAGTACGCCTTGAAAGAGACGCTCTGGGAGTTCACGGTTTCGGTCAGCACCGCCCCGATGACCTTCCCATTTCGGTCATGCACGGGGACTGTCGCCCAGATGACTTCCTTGAGCGCGTCATTCGGAGTTACACGATCAATCTGAAAACCCGACTGGCCGCGCAGAGCGCTCGCAATGAGCAGCCTTAATCGGGCCCCGTGCTGTTCCACCTGGGGAATGCCCTTACCCGACTCAGCCATCAGTTTCGCATGATCGCCGAATACTCGAATGTCATCCAGGCGATACTGCCGGCGCTGCATCTCCAACTTCTGTTCGATCCGAAACCGGAGATCCTGACGCAAACCCTCGTCCGACTCCAAAACCGACGCAATGTTCGCAGCGTAGAGGTTGGATCGCTGCTGAATGTCGTTATAGTACTGCGCAGAAATGCCTCTGCTGTTTTCCATCATCTGGGCGGCAGGAGCGCTGAACCACTGCTCGATGGAGAAGCTGACCAATCCGTAAGCGAGGAGGAAAAGGAGCAGTGCCGGCAGCAGGGACAGCACCACGAAAGTGCTGACAATCTTGGTTCTGAAACCGCTGCCGAGCTTCCCGCTCCTGCGCTCGAAGTATAGCTTAATGAGATTGCGGCCCAGTACTGTGGCCAGGATCAACACCGCCACCACGACCACGACCGTTGCGGTCCAAAGGAAGAAGGTCATGGTCTCAAACCGCTGGCTGCCGACCGAGGTCTGATGCAAGAAGACCTGAGTCGCTATGAGGCCAAGGCAAAGAATAACTATCGTCGCCAGAAGAATATAGCGCCGCGTTCGGGCTCCATCCTTTCGCGGAGGCGTCGTGAAACTCGCTAGTTCACCCATGGACATAGATTCCAGGATACGAGAATGCGAAAGAGCGCAACCGGTAATTATATTCCAACGGAAAGAATCACACCACAGAGACACAAGGGTCGGAGGGAAAATCTCAGCGATCTCTGTACAGCAAACAGGTACAACTCTGCTGTTTTGACAGGGTTTTTGTGCGGCCATTATTGCGGCCGTTGCCTCATCAACAAGTATTCAAAGCCCCGATCGGCAGGGAGCGGGGATGTGACACAATACTGTTCATCATCCCCGCTTGCTTCGCGCGCGGCTCTGAACGATCCATCACGGGACCGCACAGCCAGTGTTGGAGATACATCCAGCTGAGGGCTGATAGCTGAAGGCTGACCGCTCAGCGCGGCCGGCTCGGGGGCTAAACCGCCCTATTTGGTTGCGGCCGCTAGGCCGCGCTAGGTCTCTGTGGTGTGATCATGCCTATAAGGGATTGACGGGGAGAGGGGATACATACTAGATTCCCAGTTTACTGGGAGGACAGGTCGTGAGGGTGCTAATCACCGGCGGAGCCGGATTCATAGGCTCATACCTGGCTGAGGCCTATCTCGAACGAGGCGAAGAAGTATACGTTATCGACGATCTTTCGACTGGCAGTCTCGAGAACATCAAACCGCTGCTCAAGAATTCCCGGTTTCACTTCGTCAACGACACCATTCTCAACCGCGACGCCATGCTCGAGTTGACTGGGATTTGCGATGTGGTGGTCCACCTCGCTGCCGCGGTCGGCGTAAAGCTGATCATAGATGAGCCGCTCAAATCCATCCACACCAATATTGTCGGGACGGAGATCGTCCTGGAGCTTGCCAACAAGTTTCGCAAGAAGACCTTCATCGCATCGAGCTCGGAGGTATACGGCCGGAATTCCAAGGTGCCCCTGTGCGAGGACGACATGCGCATTTACGGAGCGACCAGTCTCGCGCGCTGGAGCTACGCCGCCACGAAGGCCATGGATGAATTCCTTGCGCTGGCCTATTACCGGACGAAGCAGCTTCCGGTCATCATCGCGCGCTTCTTCAACACCGTCGGTCCCAGACAAACCGGCAGGTACGGCATGGTAATCCCGCGCTTCGTGGGCCAGGCGCTCCGGAACGATCCCATCACTGTGTACGGCGATGGCACTCAGACGCGAAGTTTTACCTTTGTCAAGGATCTGGTCCAAGGTGTAATGAGTCTGATTGACGAGCCAGGAGCGGTAGGGGAGATCTTCAACATCGGCGGGGAGGTAGAGATTTCAATCAACGAACTGGCGGCTAGAGTCAAAGCGCTCACCGGCAGTTCATCAGCGGTTGTGCACATCCCTTACGAGAATGCATACATGGAAGGCTTCGAAGACATGGAGCGGCGCGTGCCGGACATCACCAAGATTAGAAATCTGACAGGTTATAGAAACACCCATGACCTGGATTCCGTCCTGGTCAAGGTTGTGGAATACGAGAGAACCCGATAAAGTCGATATCGCGGCCCGAACCCCGGGGATCGGAGGGGAGTGCGTTCTTCCGAAACTCCTCCCGTCTCAGTCTCCCGCAAGCTCTCGCGTCACTCAGAATCTGAAGCCCGGGCCGCTTGTTTTGCCGGCTCCCGCCGAATATGCCGGTGGAATTGCCGGAACATCAGCGTTTCCGCCAGGACCGCAGAACGGTGTCTCAAGCCGATTGCAGAATCTGCCGCAGTTCGAATGTCGAACACTTTTGCACGGTGTTCGATCGCGTACTAAACACCACTGGCGAAAGCTGGCACATACTGCGCTGTAAGGAGTGTGGCTTCGGCTGGACCTTCCCTCCTCTTCCTGTCGATCAGATCGCTTCTTACTATCCCCCGGCTTATCTCGGAGATGTCGCGAAAAGCCTGGAAGAGTATCTTTCGGGAGAACTCTACGGGAGCCGCTCCTGGCGCGGCGAATCCGAAAAGGTCCGGCTGGTGGAGCGCTACATCAAGGGCGGCAGGATCTTGGATGTCGGCTGCGGCGCCGGACAGTTCCTGTGGGCTCTCGATTCCAAGCGGTGGGAAACAACGGGCGTCGAACTCTCCCGAGACACGGTGGAACTTGTTCGTAGCAGGCTCCCGTCTCTGCGCCTGGTCATGGGAGACATCTACTCGAGCAAACTACCCGAAGCTTTTTTCGACGCCGTCACTTTCTGGCACGTACTCGAACACTTGCCGGATCCCGAAGCGGTGCTCGGCCGCGCGGCGGCCCTGCTTCGCCCGAACGGGTGGCTGATCGTTTCCCTGCCCAATCTGGCCAGCTTCCAGGCCAGGCTCTTCCGCGAGTACTGGTATCCCTTCGACGACGTGCCGCGGCACCTCTACCATTTTTCGGGACGTGCGCTAGATTTGCTGTTCGAAAGAACGGGGCTGCAAACGCGAAAGCGCCTGCTGTTCTCTCCGCTGGTCAACTTCCACTCGCTGAAGCACAGTCTGATCCACTGGTCCGAGGATCGGTTTCACAGTCGCATTCCCTACTACGCGCTGAAACCGCTGCTATTTTTGATTCCGCTGCTGGAGCGGCTTGCCGGCAGCTACGGAATGCTGACGGCCATCGCCCAGAAAGTTCAATCAACCCTGCCGCAATCCAACTGGTGACTTGGAAGAACTTGCGAGACCTCTGGGTGAGATTAAAGCAGGCAGCAGGCAGTCCAATGTTTTTTCATTCCTGCCTCTTAGGGTCTGTCACGAAATAACAGGCCCACTTTGCTGCTGGCCCCCAGGCCCGCTGGCGAGGCGCGAGCGACGAGCAAAACCTGCTGGTGTCCGGCACTTCACTCGAGCATGATGGGCAGCGCATGGTTTAACCCTGGAAACGGAAAACCCGATACTACAACAGAATCCACACGAAACAGACCGACTAAACTTAAGGATCACACAGTTTTGGCCGGGGATTTTACCTGCAAGGCGCGACCCGCTCTGGTTTTTTATCTCGAAGCCCGCAACTCCTGATCTCAAGGTTGCTCTTGCAGCGGTGCTGCGCCACTGCGCATTAAAACCGCTGCCGGATGTTGGGATGTATCCCAACTCGCCGCCTCGCTGCCCCATAAAAAGGCGTTCAGAGCCGCGACCGTAGGGAGCGGGATCACACAGCATGGGGGCCAGGATTCTCTCCTATCGAGGATTTTCTCATCAGTATTTGAAAAGCCATCGAATCATGCCGTGGCAGTCCGCTCGCTTCGCTCGCGGCTCTGACGATTCTCCTATAGGGTCACAACCAAGCTAAATGGGACATCCTCAGGGGATTTTCATAAGAGCATGGAAGGCGTACCACGTCCGGTGACTCCTACCATTGACGAAAGCGCTGTACTGAGAGAAGGAGGATCGGGCGGAACGCTTAGATCGTGGGACTGGCTCCCTATAGCGTCCGCACGGATGTGGTTGAGGTGGCGAAGGCCCTGGTTTGCTAGGTTTGTTCTGCGATGCCAATGGCTTCGCCTGGGGTCAATGCGTGGAGCCCCAGCGCCGGCTAGCTATTGCTCGCATCCTTCAGTTCCGCATCCGCCGTTACTATGAGCGGATGTGAGATCATCGCGGCCCTGACTATATGCATATCTTCCTTTGGGAGGACTACACCTTCTGGTAACTCGGGAGGCTCTTGAACCTCTATCAGAGACTTAGCGGAATTGTGCAGGATTTGTTTGATGAACGAGAGCGCCTGAAGATGGAACTTTCCTGCACCAAGAAGACGGTCAAGATGTCTGTAATATCTTTTCCCCAATTGGTGGTCGCTCGTTATTCGGTGGCAATTTTGACCGATGAGCCGAAGCAGCTGAGCCGCAGTCGTGTCAGGACGATCGTGTTCATCCACTTCCTTGATCGCGAGATACAGGATATTCTCGTCGAGGAGGAATGTCTGCTTCACATGAAGACCTATTTGAGGGAGTCGAGAAGTTCTGAGAGTTCAGCCAGACTGTGCTCGAAGAAGCCAGGTAGACCTCCGTCCACACACCCGCGATCGTCAACTTCCAATCGCCTTACCTGAGCGGCCCCGTTTTGGTTTTCGAAATAAAAGATGCTGAGGTCCGCCCGGCTTAACTGACCCTTGGCAATAGCGAGGAGAAAGGAATGCAAAACGTGTTCGCTGTGAGTTTCTACAAAAAATTGCCGGCGCTCTTTCTCAGCAATTCGCAATATCAAGGAAACTAGAGATGCTTGAGCTTTCGGATGTAAATGCGCTTCCGGTTCGCTGAGGAGGATGCTTTCACCCGGGGGAGTGAGGCCAATCGGTACGAGGATGAAGGGAATCTGGTTCGCGCCTGTGCCCTCATTGGCGAAGAGCGTGTCGGATCCTCGTGAATTCGAAGGAAAGCAACGTACAGCCACTCGCTTGCCTGGCACCAGCCTGAATTCAATCCGGATCTGCAAGAGCTCTTCCAGCCAATCTGATAGCCTTTGTTCCATTGAGCGGTCGTAAGCCATGATGCTGGTCAAGGCCACCGCTCTGTCTGCGAGCGCTAGTCTATCCAGATTTCTCGCCGGCCTCTCGGAAAGAGGGTAACTCCATTCCTCAAATCCGCGCAGAGGGGAGATGGGATGCAGGCTGTTCAAGAAATGCACGACTGCATTACCTAGCAGATCTTGTCTTTCTGCAACAGCAGACTCGGCCGCAATTGCGACATTTCCAATTAGTGCAAAATGAGGTTTCGCTTCGAAATAAACACGGGATCCCTCAATCAAGAACTCTGTCCGCGGGGACTTTTGACTATCCAATCCTGTCCAGGACCATTCGAAATCGCCTAATTGACTGTTAATTCGACCTCCGTGCTGAATGAGGAGGTTCTTTCGCACCTCGAGGCTGAATTTGAGTTTGACTGAAACTGGCCGGTCGGAGAGGATTCTTTCCGGAAGAGCGCCCTCCAATCCAATCCGGATCTGGCTTTGTCCCTGCCGCACTATGTCTCCAAACTCACCAACATTTATGATTTCCTGGTCAGAAAAGAGGAAAGGCTGGCCCTCCGAGGATTGTTGTCGCACAATGGGATCGAGGAGGCCAGAACTCGACTTCGCAGCCGCTTGACGCAAGCTTAGCAGTGCCTGGAATATGCTGGACTTGCCGCTGTTATTGGGCCCTATAAAGATAGTGATCGGCGCCGCATCTATCGATGTGTGAGCATGCAGCTTAAAGTTCCTCAGTTCCACCTTCTCTAGCATGCTGGCATTATACTGCAGGGGCAGCGGGACACACAGAATTCTGCTATTGTAGTAAGGTTCGCAACTATTCAGCGATCTACCTTTCCATGAGATGCAGACGACGTTTCCAGCTTTTCGCTTTCTGGTTGTTGAGTGCCGGGTTTTGGGTATCACACCGCCAGATATCGTCAACGGCCCAACTCAGAGAGACGGTCACGATCGTCCAGGCAAGCGACATCGGTACGCCGGGCGAATTCGGCCGGGGCGAACTCGAGGCGTCACTGAGGCAGAGGAATGTTGATGTCCAGCATGCGGCAGAACCCGCTAAGGCTTCACGCGGCGCGCTTCTCCTGGTTGGCATACCCGATCGAGACCTCCGGCTGCACGACCTGGAAATCAGCACGCGCATTTCTGTTCCGCCCAACCCAGAGTCCTATGCCTTGCGCCGGCTTGAATTGGACGGGAGACCGGCTCTCGTAGCGGCCGGATCCGATGAGCGCGGTGTGATGTATGCCCTGCTCGAGATCGCACGGCTGATCCGCCACCTGGACGCCGGCACGACGGTCATGTTGGCACTCTCTCAGATTCGTGAAGAGACCGCGAAACCCTCGGTGCAGGTTCGCGGCATGGTTCAGTTTCTCCACAGCGCCGATCTGGAAAAATCCTGGTACTACGATCGTGGGTACTGGGAGAGCTATCTGGGCATGCTGGCGGAAGACCGGTTCAATTCCTTCAACCTGGTGTTCGCTCACCAAACCAGCTACCTCGCGCCCCCGTATCCGTTCCTGTTCACGGTGGAGAAATATCCGCAGGTGAGAGTTCCCGGTCTCACTCCGGCAGATCAAAGGCGCAATCTCGAAGCTCTCCAGATGATCTCGCGAATGGCTCGCGAGCGGGGAATCGATTTCATCATGGGCATCTGGGAGCAGCGGGCCTGGAAGCGCGGCCAGCAGAGCATGGTAGGGGGGCTCACTGACGACATTCTCGTGGATTACGCTCGCCTCGCTATGGAGAAGCTGCTTCGTCTCTGCCCGGATATTTCCGGAATTCAATTGCGCGTGAACACCGAGTCGGGAATCGAGAATGGGCGCCAGGCGGAGTTTTATCGCGACGGAATTATCGCCGGGATGAAGGCTGCGGGACGACCCGTGCTGTTGGATCTGAGAGGTTGGGGCGCACTTCCCGAGACCCTCCAGGCGGCAACTCGGTCGGGACTTCCGATGCGCCTGTCGATGAAATATTGGGCCGAGTTCATGGGCATGCCCTATCAGCCCGCCCAGATGCTCCCGAGCTATTCTTACGCCGATTTCCTGCGCTATCCGCGGCTGTATCCCGTGATGTACCAGGTCTGGAGCCTCGGTTCGCACCGGCTGCTTCCATGGGGCAGTGTCGATTGGATGAAGCGGTTCGTGCCCTCAACGCGTCTCGGCGACGGCCTTGGCTTCGAAACGTGCGCCCCTCTGTCGCAAAAGGGATATGGCAACCCGCCGGGCGACTGGCAGATTTTCGTCTCGCCGGAGCGCGAGTATTACCGCTGGGAATTCCAGCGCTACTGGCTCTATTACCTACTCTACGGCCGCCTCAGCTACGACCCTGAGACCCGGGGAGACGTTTGGATGGACGAGTTTCGCTCCCACTTCGGCGAGAAGGCTGCGGCGCCGGTCTTCGAGGCGTTCCAGCGTGCCGGCGAGGTGATTCCGTTTCTCGTCAGCTATCGCCTCAGCAATCCCAACATGTACATCTGGCCCGAAAAGCAGATGGGCGGCGTGCTGGATTTTTACATCGAAGTGAAACCGGCGGACACGGCCCATTTCGCGACTTTCCAGGAGTATGTGGCCGAACACCTTCAGGGCGTCCGTTCAGCCAAGATGCTTCCGGAGGAGGCAAGCCGTAAGCTGGCCGCCATGGCTAAAGGGATAGAGCAGGCGGTCGCGAGAGCTGATGCAACGCTGAGTCCCGGCGAAAACAAAGAATACGCTGCAAACCGAATAGACCTTATGGTTCTCGCCCTACTTGCGCGTTACCACTCGCACAAGATACTGGCGGGCGCCAATCTCACTCTCTTCTATGCGAGCGGAGACGAAGCAGCGCTGCAAAGCGCAGAATCCCACGCCGCTGCCGGGCTTGAAATCTGGGAGCAGTTGGTGCGGCTCACTGACGGGGTCTATTATCCCCACATGATCTTCGGCCCGCAGGATGTCGGGCACTGGAAGGACAACCTGGTTTTCGTGCGCTACGACGTCGAGAGGCTCAAGGAAGTGCGAACCCTGTTCGAGCGCTACGGCCTGTTTGACCTGGGACTGGATTTCGGGCCGAAGGTTCTCCAGCGCGGCAGCGCCTATGAGCCTCAATATGCAAATTCCTATTCGATCGAGCGGCGCTTCCACCCGCTCGATCCGGATATGACCTATTCTCGCGAGCGCGGCTACGGGTGGCGGGATGTTGTCGGAATTCGATCTTCGGAGCAGATGCGGATTCCCTACACATCACTGGAAGGAAACAACCTCGACAATCTGGCTCTCCCCTCTGGGGTACTTTACAGGGACTTCCTACTCGGATCGCAAAGTTCAACGCTGCTGGTGGACCTTCCCGACGGGAATTATCACGTCACGTCCATCGTAGGCAACACATCCGAACTCGCGAGCGGCTCGTTTCGAATTCGCGCAGCAGGGACGAAGGATTCTTCCATCTCCTATCGGGCCGGCGAGTCGGGAGACAAGTCCATGGACGTGCGCGTCAAGGGAGGCCGGCTCGACTTGGACTTCGTCCCCGAGCCAGGCAGAGACTGGCTAGTGTCGGGGCTGGTGATCACTCGGCACGCTCCCCACATTGCTCACGTGCCGCTGCGGACTGTGGCTCCCGGATCACGGACCAATGTCGCGGTCACAATCACCGGACCTGAAGGCCTGAGGTTGGCGTCAATTCAGGAAACCGTCCCATCCCAGGCCAAGCCGATAACCATCGACTTGCTGCCGGAAGGGCGCCAGTTCAACGCAGTGCTGGACTGGCGCTCCGAGTGGGACAACCAAAACGTTCTTTACCACATCACAGCATTCGATGCTGCAGGGAACGTCAGTCGGCTACCCGGCAGAGGAGAGTTCTCGGTGCGCGTCGGCCATAACCCCAATCCTCCAGCTGTTGATCACACGCCGGTCCGATCCTGCAGGCCCGGAGAGCCGCTGCGCCTGACCTTTGACATTAAGGATGCAACCGAGTTGGCCGCCGCCCGACTTCATTACCGGCATCTGACCCAGATGGAAGAATACAAGATCGTGGATCTAGTAAAGTCCGCGGGGAAGTACGAAGCTACGATCCCGGGCGAGTATATCAACGCCAACTACGACCTCATGTACTACGTGGAAGCCGTGGGCCGCTTTGGCAACGGGACGTTCTACCCGCACCCCGACCGCACCGCCCCCTACGTCATCGTCAGAGTCATGCACTAGAAAAGGGGACAGACGATCTCATGACGACCGGAGTCCGACACGCCCACTACAGAGACTCCCGCGCGCGGGTGAAAAAGCCATCAGTGACAATCCCGCGGACCTGAGGAGCCGGCAGATAAATTGAGGTAACTTCGCCATCTCATCCAGTTACTGCGATTATTACGGATGATTCCCCTCTCAAGCGGTGGTATTCTGCTACACTCAAAGAAAAGCAAATTGGGGCTATGCATTTGACTCCTGTAAGGACTGCCTGAACGGTCCGGTCTGAGCCAGATGAGCCTTTGCGAATCTTCGCGCCTTTGCGTCTTTGTGGTGGGGTTATTAAAAACCACCGCAAAGGCTCAAAGACGCCAAGAATCGCCAAGG
>Ga0315277_10013574_pt1 | contig 10144 bp, 9 predicted proteins | sample YL17G05_15_MG_FD_203695 | JGI IMG/M metagenome (GOLD analysis project Ga0315277, IMG submission 203695) | Sediment microbial communities from Yellowstone Lake, YNP, Wyoming, USA - YL17G05_15 | ecosystem: Environmental > Aquatic > Freshwater > Lake > Sediment | place: USA: Wyoming | collected...
GCGGCTAATCCTCCGCGGCCAGGGAAATCCGGTGATAGATGCTGGCGGCAACGGCACTTGCCTGGGGGTGGCCAGCAGTGGAATAATCGTTGAGGGATTTACATTAATTAATTCCGGAGAATATGATTCGGGAATAGATATCAGGGGATTTATCGCTGATTCGAACACCATTCAGGACAACAGCATAAGCCATAACTCCGAAGGCATCTCCATTCATTCGTCAAGCAACAACACCTTGGCCAGGAATATAATAAAAAATAATAAATTTAGTGGCATCGATCTTGAGCATGCCATGCTTAGCTCCATCTCGGAAAATGTAATTGGAGGCAATGGACGGGGCATTTACCTCATCGCATCCAACGAGAATGCAATCCGGGATAACCTGATTCAGGGGAACAGAGAGGAAGGCATATTGCTCTCTTCTTATCTTTCCGAGTATGGGCCTTATGGATTTTCTGATAACAATACCCTTTCTGGAAACGACATTAGGGACAATGAATATGGGATTTTCCTGGGGTATTCGGAGAATAACACCATAAATGGCAATAAATTGATCAACAATAGCTACGGTTTATATTTAAAACACTCAAAAAATAATTCAATTATGGAGAGTATTTTCATCAACAACGCTCAGAACCTCTCCTCCGATGATCGCTCCCGAGAGGGTCTGGCAGGGGATGCTTCGGGTGTGGTCGCCATGGTGTATGGTTTTTTATATATTTTAATTATATTAATTATGTTTATAAATGGTTTAATCCTAGTATTAATAGGCGCGGCCGTGGGATTTGCCGCCCGAATACTGCTCAAAGATCAAAGCTTAAGCTTGGTGGCCAGTTTGATTCTGGGGGCCCTCGGCTCCCTCATTGGGTATTTCGTCTATGACAACTTCATATCCTCCTCGGACGGAGTTGCTTATTTGATTGCCATCGTTTTTGCCGCTGTCTTGGTTATTGCGGCAAGCTTGATCGCAGGAAAGCGAAGAGGGGGGTCCTGATCGGGCCCGGGGAGCCCAAGCCTTATGCGACACCAGTGGGATCTTGCCGAGCGGGCGCGCGTGGGCCTGGGCCTGCGGATGGCGCGAGCGCACGTCGAGCTGGACTGGGGAGGGCAGTTCAAAGCGGCCATAAATCCTACCAGGGCGCGCCAGATAAGGCACCGCAGGGACGTAGAGACGGACATCTTGTACCATGTGCTCAGAGCTATGTGCGATTCGGCTGGCGAAAGAGGCGATGGAACGTGAGCTTCAAAGGTGGGCTATTTTAAAAGCGGCCTGGCCAAAATTAAAGCCGCCAGGGCAATTAACAAGAGATTATTTCTGCCACCGCAAGACCTATTATCCCGGGGATGTTTCAAGCCACCCATGGCCAATCTCAATGTGGCGATCCTGGGTGCTCCAGACTATGGCAGAGATCTGGGAAAGAAGGGCACTGTCAGCGATCTTACCTTTTACAACCTGAAGAAGGGGCAGAACACTGTCACCTTTATTGAACCGACGAGGTACCCTGAGAGGCTTGCCCCCCTATTTTACGCCGTTTCCATGGCCCAGAAGGCCATCCTGGTGGTGGACCAGATAAATCCCGCCTTCGGCGAATCGGTCATCATGCTGGACTGTGCCGGCCTGAAAAAGGGCATGGTGATCTTGAGGAACTACCTCTCCCGCGAGCAGATCGCTCCTCTCATCAAGGGCACAGTGGTCGACGGCTATGAATTCCTGGAGGACGACAAGAACGCCCTTCGGGAGCGACTTTTGGATGATGTGGCCAAGATAGAAAGCCGCTATGATTCTGAGATGGGGACCATGCCCGTGGATCACTTCTTCAATGTGCGGGGCATCGGGACTGTGGTCCTGGGGTCCGTCGCCGAAGGAACCATTCAAAAGCACGATGAACTGATGGTCCTGCCGGGAGACAAGACTGCTCAAGTCCGGTCCATCCAGAAGCACGATGAGGACTTCGACAGCGCCAGCGCAGGCGAAAGGACGGGCATCGCCCTCAAGGGCATCGAGGTGGATGACCTGGACAGAGGAACCATTCTCACCAACGATAAATCCATCAAGCAGGTCTCCTCCTTGACGGCGAGAGCAGACCTGATCAGATATTGGCCATCGCCCCTGAAGGAGGGAATGGTGCTTCACATTGGCCATTGGATGCAGTTCGTTCCGGCCAGGATCGAGGCCGTAAAGGCAGAAGCCGACTGGCACCAGGTTGAGCTGACGGCAAAGCTGGACAAGATGCTGGTCTATCGTCCTGGCGCAAAGGGCATCCTGACCTATCCGGAAGGCGGAAAGCTCAGAGTGGTGGGGACCATCGAGCTGCCATGAAAATTCAGGCAAAAAAGTTGCCTTTTGCAGGATGATTCAGATGCAGATCATCGCTGGCAGGGCTGTGCTTATATAAATGCACAGGCGATCGGCATCGGCGCTTACCTTCCGGGGTTTAGCTCACCTCCATCAGAGTTTGCGTCGCCATAGTTTCGCTATCGTGTGGCTGCAGCAGGTCTACCCGACCACCTTAAGTACGGATGCTATGGATGTATTTGGACCAGGTGTGGCTGTCAACGAAGATCCGACAGCATCGGGCGGCACATCCCGAGAGGAATGCTCATACCCGGCAACATTCCCAATATCATCTCCGCCAACAAACTCGGGATAACCAGCAAGGAATGGGCCCGCCTGGGAGTGCCTCTGGGCCTCGTCCTCATGGCCCTGTTCTTCGTGTGGATTTCAGCTTGTGATAGGCGAATCATGGGGCTAAGCTTAATAAATTATAGCACCTAAATTTCCCAATCAGGGCATAAGAAGTGAAACGACGATGATTGTTGATTTCTCGGGAGATGAGCTGTTCGTGGACCTGGAAGAGAAATCCACCTTTTGCTCCAAGCACAGCGGTGTCGAGCTGAGGCAGGTCAAGATGGGCCTCATCGCCCGGACTCTCGGGGCCCACAGGTCACTGCTCTTCAAGATCCGGAGAGCGGAGCATGACGGCATCTGCTCCACCGACAAAGACGGCAAGATCACGGGACGGTGGAGGATCGCCAATAGCTCCTTCTGCTGTCTGGGCGAAGAGCATAACCCTGAGTACTATCACGAGATCCTGATCGAGGAGGTGGAGGTGCTGGAGATAGAAAGCCTTTCTATTAGCGGTCTCGTCCTCCATCCTTACTTCTACGAGGAGGAGTTCGACTGCGACGACCTGAGCATCAAATCGAGGGTTATGGTCTCGCCAGAACAGGATGCTATTCTTCGCATGCTGATGAAGGATGACGAATACTTTCAGGTGGTGCGCCGCGGCATCAGCGACGAGCCGCGGGAGATGAGGTTCAGCAATACCATCCTCTGGTCCAGGCATGGTGACAGGTTCAAGTACGAGATAATCCTGGTGGACAGAAGCTATGATGAGCGGGACCGACCTTTGGCCAGGCTCTTCCAGCCCCAGATGTCCCGCATGCAGTCGGCCATCGCGGCCCAGGCGGAGATGGTGGAAGCGATACTGGAGACCTTGGTTAACAGGAAGTATCTCACCGAGGGAAATGTGGCGGAGATGCGCAAAAAAGCGGCTGAGCGCATTTGGGACCGGAGAAGGGAGTTCTACGAGGTCAGGGACATCGACGAGTTTCTCAGGCCCCAAACCAGACTAACCTGGGACTGAAAAGAAGAGGAGGCCGGAAATGTTCGTCGCATTTTCAGCCGGATGTGGGCTCTGTCTCTTAGCCTGATCCTGATTTCCAATTCTCGTCTAACTCTATCATTGCTCTCTCAGAGTAGGAGCGATCCCCAACTGCTGCATCAGCCCGAGCAAGTTGGCCTCGCCCCACAGCTCAGCAATCCTGCAGTCTTCGATGCGAAAGATCTCCATGCCGGTCATGGTGATGGGCTTTCCCGTGGGCGGCAGGCCCATGAAGGCGCCCTTGTGAATTCCGCGGGCGGTGAAGCGCGCTGCTACCCGGTCTCCCTCCGCCACCATCTCCTCCACGGTGACGTTGAGGTGCTCGAAGGCGGCGCGGCAGGCGACGACCACATCACTGATGCCCTGAATGCCCGGCGCTGCGGGCAGAGGCACATGCAGGACGAAATCCGGTGCTAGCAGCTCCCTGGCGGCACCCAGGTTCCCCGAAGAGGGCCCCAGCTCGAAGAAGCGGCGAACGATTTCCTTGTTCTCTTCAATGGGCATTGATATCTCCTCCACCGAAATTGATATTACTACTTCGTGGCCTCTTTCGGCCTGGGCGTTTTTACCACGAGGATGCGGAGCATGCCGTGGCTATCGTTCATCCAGCGATGGGGAATCTTTGCCGGGCTCTCAATGAGTGTATCGGGCCCTACCTCCTCTTGCTCCTCGCCGATCTCGACTATTCCCCGGCCCTCCAGCACGTAGAAGACCACATCCACTGGGGTTATATGCTTTTTCAGGGCCTCGCCCGGCTGCAAGGTGATATGCACCACTTGAGCGCTCTTTGTGTCGCTGATGCTTCTCGCGTCCACACCTTGCGGATTCGGTTTACTCTGAACATTTTTTACCTGGATGACCTTCATCTCGAGCTCTCAATATGTTGATTTGGCCCCAGCATATGTATCACAAGAACATCATTTCTACATAGCCATTCTTCAAGCCCGATGGATATTCCGGATACCAAAGTATAAAGAGCCAAACGTTTCCAGGAGTATACTCATTGAGGATGCATAGAAAAATCCGGACTGCCCGATAAATGGTAAGAAGATCGAGGAAGCGGCAACAGATGGCCTTATCCTTCTCTCTTGATAGATTTCCCCCTCTTCGTCCCTTTCACTGTAGATCAGAGTTGTGTCTCCCAGCCGGGAGGCCTGCAAAAGAGGTTTCCAGGACTCAGGCTTGTCATCCAGCTCCTGCGCATAGCGCATCTGGAACTCCTGCCACTTGGCAGGATCGTGGCCGAACCAGCGGCGCAGCTCGCTGCTCGGTGCTGCATCCTTAAGCCAGGCGTCCAGCTGCAAAGCCTCTTTCTTCACACCTTGATTTCAGCTCCAGCTGTGATGTCTGTGATGCTGAGGGTAGCTGGGAGGGTACCAGTAGGGATAGCTGTAGGTATATGGGTAGTAATAATATGGGTAAGGATAGTAGTAATAGTATGGGTAATAGTAATTCGGATACCCGGGGGACAGCCAGTCGTAATACATCGACGAATATGTCATCGGATACTGAGAAGAATATGTCAATCCCGCAGACGCTGATTCATCATATCCTGAGGGCTGTGCCGCGCCCAGGGCGCAGAGCAATCCAAGCGCTAATAGAGGAAGTACAATTATAATCCTAATACCAACACCTCCACTATTTTTAAGGCGGTCAAAGTATTAAAACTTATTTTTTATGTAGGCCCACTTTAAATAGTCTCGTGAATCAATATCGCCGACAAAAAAAATAGTAGCGGACCCGCCGGGATTCGAACCCGGGTCCGAGGCTCCGGAGGCCTCTGTTCTATCCAGACTATACTACGAGTCCATGCTCCAGTTCCCGCAGCTTCAATGCGTGATATAATATAGGCAGCGGGCTTTCTTCCCTGGGAAGCAGCCCTGATACCTAACCGGACTCTAGCTTTCCAGCACGATCTCGATGTTCACGTTCTTGGGGACCTGGATCCTCATGAGCTGGCGCAAAGCCCGTTCGTCTGCATCCAGATCGATGAGCCTCTTATGCACCCTCATCTCCCAGTGATCCCAGGTGGCCGTTCCCTCGCCATCAGGGCTCTTTCTGCAAGGAACAACCATCTTCTTCGTGGGCAGTGGAATTGGTCCTGCCATGTGCACGCCCGTTCTCTGGGCAATCCCCTTGACCTGGTTGCAGATGTCGTCCAGCATCAGGGGGTTGGTGCCCGAAAGTCTAATTCTAGCCTTCTGCATGTTTAAACACCAAAAATTAGTTAGCGGGGCGTCACGGCCATGCACATGCCCGCGGCAACGGTTGTTCCCATGTCTCGGATAGCGAACCTTCCCATCTGCGGGATTTCCTTCACCGGCTCGATGACCATCGGCTTGGAGGGCATCACCATGATGATGGCTGCATCTCCAGCCTTGATGAAGGCCGGATTCTCCTCCTTGACGGCTCCAGAGCGCGGATCGAGCTTGGCCAGGATCTGAGTGATGGTGCAGGCGACCTGCGCGGTATGGCAGTGGAACACCGGGGTGTATCCTGCCGATATGGCGCTGGGATGCTGCAGCACAACGATCTGGGCCTTGAACTCCTTGGCCACGGTTGGTGGCTTCTCAGGATGTCCGCAGACGTCGCCACGGCGAATGTCCTTCTTGGAGACACCGCGAACGTTCCATCCGATGTTGTCTCCAGGATACGCCTCAGGAACTTCCTCGTGGTGCATCTCAATGGACTTGACCTCACCAGCCACGTTGGCGGGCTGGAAGATGATCTTGTCGTTCTTCTTCATGATGCCGGTCTCGACACGGCCCACAGGCACTGTGCCTACGCCGGAGATGGTGTAGACGTCCTGCACCGGCACGCGCAGCGGCAGGTTCGTCGGCTTCTGGGGCACCTTGAGGTTGTTCAGGGAATCCAGCAGGGTCGGTCCTTTGTACCACTTCAGATTCTCGCTGGCCTTGGCTAGGTTGTCTCCCATCAGGCCGGAGATGGGCACGAAGGGTATCTCCTCTAGCTTGTATCCGACCATCTTCAGGAGTTTGCCTACCTCGTCCTTGACCTCGTTGAACCGCTTTTCATCGTAAGGGGGCGTTGTGGCATCGATCTTGTTCATGGCCACGATCAGTTGGTTGACGCCCAATGTTCTCGCCAGGAAGACGTGCTCCTTGGTCTGGGCCATGATGCCGTCTGGTACGGCCACTACCAGCACAGCGGCATCGGCCTGGCTGGCTCCCGTGATCATGTTCTTGACGAAGTCCCTGTGACCTGGGCAGTCCACTACCGTGAAGTAGTATTTGGCGGTATCGAAGCGCTGATGAGCGATATCGATGGTAACGCCTCTCTCGCGCTCTTCCTTCAGGCTGTCCATAACCCAGGCGTACTCGAAGGTCGCCTTTCCCTTGGCTGCTGCTTCTTTCCTGTACTCATCTATGACGTGAGGGTCTACAGCACCCGTCTCATACATCAATCTGCCTACTGTTGTCGACTTTCCGTGGTCGACGTGTCCAATGAATGCTAGATTGAGATGTGGCTTTTGCTCTGCCATAATTTATCTCCTCCAACTGGCACTATCCATATTTTTCCGTATTTCTGCCTTTGTGTTTAAATCTTTTCGATCGGCTGCTCTCAGGCCTTCAGGTAATCGCTTGGTTTGGGCATCTCCGGTTTCAAGCCCTTCCTGGTCCTGATCTGCTTGACGGTCTCAAGCATGAGATTGGCAGGCAGCGGCTCGAATCCCGCAAACTCCGTGGACCAGAGAGCCCGGCCCTCGGTAGCCGACCTTATGGCTCCGGCAAATCCGAACATCTGAGCCACAGGCATCTTGGACTTGAGGATGATCAGGTCGCCCTGGCTGTCCATGCTCAGGATAACGCCCCTGCGTCCCTGGATCTCCGACATGGCTCCACCCATTTGATCCTGAGGCACCTGTATATAGACGTTCTGGAAGGGCTCCAGCAAAACAGGCTCGGCCATGAGTATTCCAGCCTGCATAGCCTGCCTCACCGCCGGAATGACCTGAGCAGGACCGCGATGTACGGCATCCTCGTGCAGCTTGACATCCACGAGCTTGGCCTTTATTCCCTGCGCGGGCTCTCTGGATATGGGGCCGTTCTTTAAAGCCTCCTCGAATCCCTCCAGGATGAGCTCCATGGTCTCCTTGAGGTACTGGATACCCTTGGTCATGTTGAGCAGGACGTTGGTGCCGTAGTAGCCGACTATGCTCTTGGCCTCTTCTTTGTCCATGCCCTTCTCCATAAGGATCTTCCTGCGCTCGATCTCATCCATCTTCATGCTGATCTTGCCCTCTTTCAAGGAACCGATCACGCCCTGCTCCAGGGGCTCGAACTCGATGTAGAACCGGTTATGGTGGTTGGGCGACTTTCCCTCCACCGGCCCGGCTCGGCCTGCTATGGATTCGCGGTAAACCACGATGGGCGGAGTGGTCTTCAGCTCCACGCCGCGGTCACGCTGCAGCCTTGTTATGGTGACATCCAGGTGCAGCTCGCCCATGCCGGCCATGAGATGCTCGCCGGTCTCCTCGTTGATGGTGACCTGCAGGGTAGGATCTTCCTTGGCCACCTGCCTCAAGACCTCCACTACCTTGGGCAGATCGCGGGTGTTCTTGGCTTCTACGGCCACGGTCATGACCGGTTCGGAGACGTGCTTGATCAGCTCGAAAGATGTCATGCCCTCTTCGGAAGATACCGTGGAGCCCACTATGGCATCCCGCAGGCCAGTCACGGCAGCAATATTTCCGGCGGGGATGCTCTCCACCTCAACCCTCTCTGCACCCATGACAATGCCCGTCTGTTGAATGCGGTTTGTATCTGCTATTCCGGATATGTGCAGCTCCATGCCGCGAGTGAGAGTTCCGGAGAACAGCCTCCCCGTGGCCACCTCGCCCGCATGCGGATCTATCTTCACCTTGGTGATCATGAAGGCCACAGGGCCATGGGGATCGCAGGCAGCCATGGCCTTGCCCACGGGGCTATCCCAGTTGCCGTGCCAGATGACCTTGACCCTCTCCTTCTGAGCTTCTATGGGGCTCGGCAGGAACCTTACCACCATATCGTTGACGGTCTTGTAGAGCGGCACCGTCTCAGCCAGCTCCTTCATATTTCCTGCCCGGCAGTGATCGAAGACCTGATCGAAGCCGATGCCGGTCTTCTTCATCTGGGGCACGCTGATGGCCCAGTTGTAGAGGGCGGAGCCGAATGCCACGCTGCCGTTGGCGGCGTCTACCCTCCAGCCGGCCTTGTACTTCTCCTCGCTCATGCCGCGAATGAGCTTGTTGATGTTGTCGATGACCTTGCCCAGGCGGACGGCCATATCCTTCTTCTCGACTTTCAGCTCGTTGATCATGCGGTCCACTTTGTTGACGAACAGGATCGGCCGGACACCCTCGCGCAGGGCCTGGCGCAGAACCGTTTCCGTCTGGGGCATAGCGCCTTCTACGGCATCCACGACCACCACGGCGCCATCCACGGCACGCATGGCACGGGTGACATCGCCTCCGAAGTCCACGTGGCCGGGAGTGTCGATCATGTTGATCAGATATTCCTTGCCGTCCACCTCATGGACCATGGACACGTTGGCTGCATCGATGGTAATGCCACGCGACTGCTCCAGGGGATCGAAATCCATAAAGAGCTGCTTTCCTGCCAGGTCCATGGAGATCATGCCCGCGCCACCTAGCAGGTTATCAGAAAGGGTTGTCTTGCCGTGATCAATATGAGCCACAATTCCGATGTTCCTGATCATCTCAGGCTTGTCCATCAGGGTCGTGACACGTTCTGCTATCTTCTTCCTCTTGCCCATAATACGCCTCGCGAAGTTTGAGATAAAGGTTATAATCCAGAGTAGGACTCAGATTCCTCGGACTCAATCTATTTAAGCCTTCGGCCGTCTCAGGGCGTTTTTAAGCTGATTACTTGAGCGAAAATTATAATATTGTGGATAAAGCTTAAATCGCTGCGAGGATAGCTTTGCCAAGGGTTTCACGATGGCGCGCTTGGTAATGAAATTTGGCGGCGTTTCCGTTGCGGACGGAAACCGGCTGAGACATGTAGGCGATCTGGTCAAGCAATTCAACCGCGACAATGAGATAGTTCTGGTCACCTCCGCCCTTCAGGGAGTTACGGACGACCTTCTGGCCGGTGCCAGGAAGGCTGCAACCGAGGGAAATGTCTCCGAAGTGATCGAATTCATCGAGAAGCTCACGGACAGGCACAATCAGGCCATTGCCGATGCCATAAATGATCCTCAAATCGCCAAAGAGGTCCAGGAGACCGTGGCCGGCAAGATCTCTGAGCTGGAGAAGGCCTACATCGGCATCTGCTACCTGGGAGAGCTGACACCTCGCTCTCTGGACTACATATCCAGCTACGGCGAGCAGCTGGCTGCACCCATCCTGGCGGGCGTTCTGAGGGACATGGGCATCCCATCCCAGGCCTTCACCGGCTCCGAGGCGGGAATAGTCACAGACAGCAATTACGGCGACACGAGGCCCCTGGAGAAGACCT
>Ga0315277_10013575_pt1 | contig 10144 bp, 9 predicted proteins | sample YL17G05_15_MG_FD_203695 | JGI IMG/M metagenome (GOLD analysis project Ga0315277, IMG submission 203695) | Sediment microbial communities from Yellowstone Lake, YNP, Wyoming, USA - YL17G05_15 | ecosystem: Environmental > Aquatic > Freshwater > Lake > Sediment | place: USA: Wyoming | collected...
AGAGTGATCGTATCACCAGTACTGCTGAACGATTACGTGCATTGGGGGGAAACGTGGTAGTTGAGGAAGATCTAATCACTATCAGTCCCTCCCCCCTCCATGGGGCGCTGATCGATCCGGAAAATGACCACCGTACCGCGATGAGTTTTGCGGTTCTGGGTTTGGGAATCGGAGGGGTTACCATCACCCATGCGGAGTGTGTGAATAAATCGTTCCCGGGATTCTGGGATATACTTGCGGGGATTGAAAAATGAGAAGGACTGTATTGACCGGTTTTCGCGGGACCGGGAAAACGGAAATTGGAAGAATCTTATCTTCGAAGCTGAACGTTCCCTTTATTGATACCGATGTTCTGATTGAGACCAGGACCGGGCGTTCAATCCCTGATATCTTCCATTATGACGGAGAGGAACGGTTTCGTAGTGTCGAGCGTGAGGTTATCGCAACACTACCGGCTGCCGATGTCATTGTAAGCACGGGGGGTGGTGTTGTCTGTGATCCAAAAAATATGGAATATCTCCGTCGTGATAGTACCATTGTGCTCCTGGTTGCTGATATCGAAACCATCGAACAACGGCTGGCGAAAAAACCAAGACCCCCGCTCACCAGTCTTCCCCTGCATGAAGAAATTGCCGCAATGATGGACCGGCGGAGGCGGAATTATTATGCCTCTGCAGATTTCTGCACAGATACCAGCGAGACCTCTCCATTCCAGGCTGCAGAGAATATTCTCGCCCTCCTGCAGCGCGGTGTCCCGACCAGCGATCAACGGAATACGGCACTGGCATTTTTCAGGACCGGGAGACTTCCACCGGTCCCTTTCAAAAAACTCGAGGACATTCTTGTTGGGGCTGACAAGGATCCAACGACCCGGATCATGGGGGTTGCCGGCTACCCGTGTGCGCATAGCATGAGCCCAAAGCTGTTCAATGCACTCTTTGATTTCTGTCATCTCAATTATCATTATACCTGGTTTGAGGATCCTGAACTTGACGAGATCATGGATGTAGCACGCGCAATCGATGCAAAAGGACTGTCGGTAACTATCCCTTTCAAACATGATGTGATTCAGTACCTTGATGAAATCGATGAACACGCGGCACAGCAGATTGGTGCCGTGAATACGGTTGTGTTTGCCTGCGGGACAGGCATCGGCTACAACACGGACTGGCTTGGTGTTCGCAAACCTCTCATTTCAATGAAAGGGGCAAAGGCGGTACTCCTTGGCGCCGGTGGTGTGGCGGCGGGGGCAGCATATGCACTCAAAGATCTTGATATGGACGTGACTATCCTGAACCGGACACCGGAGAACGCAAAAAAACTGGCTGAACGGTTCGACTGCGCATGGGGCACCTGGGACAAGTTTGAGCGGATCAAACCGGATCTTGTCGTCAACGCGACACCGCTTGGTATGCAGCCGGATACCCGTAACCCTTTGCGGGAAGACCAGCTCTATAAAGACCTGACAGTATTCGATCTTGTATATACTCCCCCGGTGACCCCGTTGATAGAAGCAGCGCGGGCAAAAGGGTGCCGTACTATCAGCGGTATTGAAATGTTTATCGAACAGGCACGGGAGCAGTTTTACCTGTTCTTCGGTATGGATATCCCGGTAGAAAAAGTGAGGGAGCTTGTAGGATGAATTCTTTGGGGAGAAATTTTCGGATTACGACATTTGGCGAGAGCCATGGTGCAGTTGTCGGAGTTATCATAGATGGCTGCCCGGCCGGCATGAACCTGGCAGAACAGGACATACAACCGTTTCTTGAGCGGAGACGCCCGGGAACATCCCCTCTCAGTTCATCACGACAGGAGAAAGACCGGGTCGGGATACTTTCCGGGATCTTCGAAGGGAAAACTACAGGAGCACCGATTGCACTCACGGTACGCAATGAGAACCAGCACTCGGAGGATTACGAAGAATTCCGCGAAAAATTCCGCCCGGGCCATGCTGATTTCACGTACCAGGAAAAGTACGGCATCCGGGACTACCGTGGCGGAGGAAGAAGTTCCGGGCGCGAGACCATCGGCCGTGTCGCTGCCGGTGCGGTTGCCCTGAAGTATCTTTCTGGCCGAAGTATCACCATCCGGGGCAGAATTTCAGCCGTGCACGGGAAAACCTCCCCTGCAGAAATTGAACAGGAGATCCTCCGTGCAAAAGAGGCGGGTGATTCGGTGGGGGGTATCGTTGAGATTGTTGCCAAAGGGTGCCCTTCCGGCCTTGGCGATCCGGTCTTTGGGAAACTGGATGCACAGCTGGCCGGTGCAATGATGAGTATCGGGGCGGTCAAGGGAGTCGAGATAGGTGACGGGTTCGCTGCGGCAGGCAGATTTGGGAGCGAGAACAACGATCCGATGACAAAAGACGGGTTTTCAAGCAATCATGCCGGGGGCATTCTTGGCGGTATATCCAGCGGTCAGGATATTATCGTCCGGATCGCTGTCAAGCCAACCCCGTCAATAGCAAAGACCCAGCAGACCCGGGACACCCACGGGAATGTCGTTACAATATCCGTTGGCGGGAGACACGATCCCTGTATCGTCCCCCGTATTGTGCCGGTTGCCGAGGCAATGCTGGCGCTGGTACTGATAGATTGTATGCTGGAACAGAAGAAGTACGAATGACAAGAGAGTTGCCTGGTTCCTAGTGAAATCCAAGGGAGCATTTTTCTTACTTTGGAGTGGTATGAGGGTGACCCTTTCTCCTCCGGAGGGGAAGCGGCCCAAGGGGAGAATCTTCAGACTGCCTCCATTTCTCATTCTCTTAAGAGAATTTTCAGACATTTCCAGACATCTACAGAGCCAATTGTTTTATAAAAATATGAGGGTATCCGCCTCAGGGCCTCTCCGAGGCACGGCGGAGCAGGAAGGTTTTTCGAATTTGTTATTGATCCGCCGCGGGGGCGCCCCGTCGGGGGCGGCGGCGTTCATCGTAAATCAGATTATATCCCAGATAGTATGATTTTCAGGGAAATGCAACATTTTTTTCATGCGAGTTTAAGGTTAAAAGTCAGAAAGGAGGTTACCGGGGATTCTTCCCGGTCACTACCTGGTTACCCGGGTAAGATGTCCATTCCGTAAACCCGCCTTCGTAAAGAACCACGTTTTTATATCCAAGATAATATCTGAAGAGCAGGAACTCATTCGTTGCCTCACGACCGGTCCCACAGGAACAGATGATGGTTTTATCTATCGTTGCACCGGCCCCTTTGACAAGGCTCTGGATCTGGTCATCGGGTTTCAGGAGTTTCTTGTTTTTGTCGTCCATCAGGCTCTTCCATGGCAGGCTGACAGCACCTGGAATATGACCCGGCTTGATCCATGGTCCCTGCCCTTCATACATTGGGGAGGGACGGGCATCCAGCAGGACAACGCCGGGTTTGTCCATCAGCCTTAAAAATTCGTAGTAATCCACGAAAAAATCCTTCTGGAGGTTCACGGTGAATGAAGAAGGTTTTGCGAGATCGAATTGCCGTGTGACGGGACGTTTTTCCTCCTTCCATTTCTCCAGGCCCCCATCAAGCACATACACGTTCCTGTGGCCATATCGGGCACATGTATATGCAACCATGGTCTGTTCGAGACCGTCACCGATGAAGGTGGTACAGGTGGTCAGGGGTCCGCTGCTCGAGTAGATTACTACCGGTTTTTCCGGTTCAAGCCCCAGAGTCCTCAACAGGATCTCGGCAGCATCAGCTGGAATCCAGCGGGTCGGAATCGCACCGTCGTGTATCCGGAACAGGTTCTCGTGCGCGTACAGCGCACCGGGAATATGATCCTGGATATATTCGTGAATGTTCGGTTGGCAGTCAATGATAATAAGACCTTTGTCCTGCAGGTGGTTCTCCAGCCATTCTCCCGAGACCCACCGGACAGTGCCGTCTCCCTTTCCGTACGGATATGTTTTTTCCATCTCTGTCACCTTTATACGATTCGGTCCATCCTTATAGACACGGACAACTGCACTTCTTTATAGAAGATAATAATAGTTGCGTCTTATTGCATTTTACAGAACCACCGAAGGATTATCGATGGCAGAATATTCCCACGGGCTAAAAAAATCCTTATCCGTTTTTCAGCAATGCCATGAGAGAGATAAAATCCTGCACTGAATATTGGCCTTCCGCTGTCCTGGTGCCCGCATGACAGTATACAAATCTGGACCCAAAGAATGGCAGTATCGCCCGGGCATGCCTGAACTGTGCGCCCATCACGCCGGTACAGACGGGTTTTTTAATTGCATGGGTGAACGCGATCAATTCAATGATATCTTCCTCATTTTGAGGAGTGACCACGATCTTCACGATATCTCCATAGATCCTGAGGTCCCGCTCCAGCGCGAACAGGGCCGCCAGGGGCATCATCTCCCCGGTATGGTACGAGGCAATGATCGCCGTTGTCGCTTCTTTTACCCTCGGTATACAGGGTGCAAACCGCTGCTCGATATCAATATAATCGACCAGGGGCATAACAGGGCGTATCTTCTCAAGCCATGCAGTCGCATCCCCGAAAAACTGTCCACCTTCCTGCGCCGAACGAATTGTACCAATTATGGGTAATGAACAGGCATCTTTGCATACCTGTACAATGGCCAACGGATCGCCTTCCATCAGATCGAACCGGAGTTCGATGATATCTGCCCCGAGTTCCTGTGCGCGGGAAGCATCAGCCGGGTCCGTGAGCGCAGCGACAATCTGCATGTACTCACTCATCTTGGTGTGCAGGGTAAAAAAAGATGGATCATCTTTTTTTGCCGGGTAAACCCGATCCTTCAATTCCCAGGATATAAGTACAGGGGTTTAATCTTATTGCTTTGGGATCCTCACCGCGACGGAACCTCTGAAAAAGGAAGATGTTTTTATTGAGCAATCACCACACACCAGACACGGCAAATTTCACTCATTCATATGTGCGAAGTGTCAAAAGATTGTTCCGTCAGCCCAAATCTCAAGGGAGCTATATAACTACACAATTCTCAGGTATTCCTGACCTTTCCAGCTGCATAAGATACCAGTTTTATCTCGTTTTATACACCATATCTATCACAGATATGGAGAGCGGTACTTCACCCCATTTCCTGCGTAACATTTGCGGTGCTGTAACCAAAGGTCTTCTTCTGGCTATTATTTTCCCGCTTGTCCCCGCAGTCCTTTTAGGCATCTCTCTTTCATCCAGCCTTGCCCTTATCTCCAGCACATTTGTTATCGAATATGGTGCAGCCGCTCTGGGTATTGGTCTTGGATTACCCCCAATCTATATCCTCTATGTGCTCGTCTGTGTGGCATCAGGTGTAACCCTGACCATGTTTGATATTTTTGATATGCTGGGTGAAAATTCTCCGCGTGTATCGCGTTTTCTGGAAAAATCAAAAGAACGGGCGGACCGTTCAACAATTCTGACAAAATACGGGATATTTGGGCTGATACCCTGTGTGCTCACCCTCGGATTCTATGTCTGCCCGGCAGTATCAAGGGTGATGGGGTGGCGCCGGGATCTCTCGATTCTCCTGATCATGGGGGGTTATATATCGATCTCCATCGTAACGTTGCTTGCGACGATGGGGATTTTCAGGCTCGTCTTTTGATGTGTAGTGGTGTGTCGATGAAGCATTCTTCTCAAATCCGAAAATGTACACTCCTCCCCGAGCTGCTTGCACCCGCCGGCTCACCGGAAGCGTTCCGGGCCGCGATTGCGGCTGGGGCGGACGCAGTGTACCTGAGCGGGAAACGGTTTGGTGCTCGGAAATTTGCCCCGAATTTTACCGACGCGGAGATTGAAGAGGAGATCGATTATGCTCATCGCAGGGATGTCAGGGTCTACGTTACCCTTAATACCCTCATCCATGACCGGGAACTGGAAGGCATTGCTGAATATCTCATCTGGCTCTATTCGGTCGGTGTGGACGCCGTCCTGGTACAGGATATTGGTATTGTCTCGCTTGCCCGCAAAATTGTGCCTTTATTGCCTCTTCATGCCTCGACTCAGATGACCCTTCATAACACGGATGGTGTCAGATGGGCGGCGGAACAGGGCTTTTCCCGGGTTGTTCTTGCCCGCGAGCTCTCGCTTGAAGAGATAACCCGCATAGCACGGGAAACCGAAGGATACGGCATCGGTCTTGAAGTATTCACCCATGGTGCACTCTGCTATTCCTTCTCAGGCCAGTGCCTCCTCTCCTCGGTGATCGGGGGGAGAAGCGGGAACCGTGGCATGTGTGCCCAACCCTGCCGGAAACCCTATTCGCTGATGACTGGTGATCAGGATGAATACGGCAGGCCGACCGGGCTCCAGGAAGTTCCTGTACCCGGGCACTTTCTGCTCTCACCAAAAGATCTCTGTACTTATTCAAGCCTGCCTGAACTCGTCAACTCCCCGGTAGTCTCACTGAAGATCGAAGGACGGATGAAATCAGCAGAATACGTCTCGATTGTAGTATCCACCTACCGGAAGGCACTCGATGCGATTGCTGAAGGAAGATCAGACACGTCTCTGACAGCACAACAGGATCTCCTCCTTGCATTCAACCGCGGATTTACTTCCGGGTATCTTTTTGGGAAACGTCATACTGCACTCATGGGAAGGGATGCAGGGGATAACAGGGGTTTATGTATAGGAGTTGTGAAAAGGTATGATGAGAGATCAAAAACCGTGACGGTCAAATCCAGCGGAGGAAGTATTCCCTCTCCTGGAGACGGGCTCCTCGTTATCCATCCCAAAACCGGTCTGGAGTCTGGTTTTTCCCTTAATACAGTTCCCCTGCAAAATGAGGGAGTAATTGTACTGAGAGTGCCTCACCCGGCAGAACCTGGCGCGAAGGTATACATCACCTCATCAACCGACCTCACTCATCGTGCACGGGAGATTGTAGCTCATCCTCCCCCCTCTCTCCGGCACTCTGTCCCTGTCGATCTTTCTGCAACGGTAGATGCGGATGGCAGACTGGTGCTTGATGGCCTCATACATACGAAGAAAGGAAAGGAGATCCCGGTCACGTATCAATCTGATTTTTGCCTGGTACCTGCGCGAACGCATCCCACCACAAGGGACCAGCTCCGGCAGCAGCTGACAAAAACCAGTAGTTCACCGTTCTCAATACGACATTTTACCCTTAGCTATAAAGGGGATATGTTCGCTCCTCTTTCCGGGCTGAACCATGCCCGGAGGGAGTTCCTTGCCCTGGCTGAAGAGATGCTGGCGGCTGCATCCCGCCCATCTCACACAAGTGTTGAACAGGCACGTCTGAAATGGGATGACCTGAAAACAGCATTTCATCTTCAGATTTCCGGCACGGGTGGCAGCCATTCATCATCCATTGTTCTTTCAGTCTATACGGATTCACCTGGAGGTGTGCTTGGGGCTGTTGAAGGCGGATGTGATATCATCTGTTTTGAACCGGTGTTTACTGATCCCTGCGCTCTCTGCTGCACTTATGCACATCCACAGTCCCTGGAAACACAGATACGTGATGCATTTGGAGTTTGCCGGGATGCTGGTGTTCATTTCGTCTGCAAATTACCAAAAATTACGAAAGATATCTATCTTGATGCATTTCTTCAGGTTATACCCTGCCTCGTAAGATTGGGTATTCACGAATATATGATCGAAAATTGCGGGGCGGCATATGCGCTCATGCACACTGATCTGAATCCTGCCCTTTCCGGTTCAACAGGTCTCAATATCTTCAATGAGCAGTCAGTACACGCACTCTCACCCACGTTTGGATTGCTTACGCTCTCCCCGGAACTTTCGCGTGATGAGATCCGGATCCTTATCCGGGCTGCCCAATCACGGGGACTTACGACCCGCTTTGCCCTTATCGTGCAGGGAAATATCGAAGCAATGATCTCAGAAGACTGCATACTCCAGCCATGGTTACACTGCAGTCGCAAAAAGTCTGGCCCGGGTAATACTACGTTCACTGGTATTATGGATACCACAGGACATATCTTCCCGGTACGGATCGATGGTGAATGCCGCTCGCATATTTACAATGCCGCAGAGATGTGCCTGATCGATCATCTCCCGTCACTTATGGAGAGCGGTGTCAATGATGTGGTGATCGATGCACGGGGCAGGACCGGAACCTACGCGAAGGATATGGTCAGATTGTACCGCCAGGCCATAAAGCTGGCAAAAACCGGAGTGCGACACAACGATCAGCAGTTTGAACACCTGAAAGGTGCTGTAAAACGCCGTTCCCTTGGAGGCATCACGAGCGGTCACTTCATCCGCGGGCTGAAGGAATCATAGGTCCTGTTCCTTTGTGCATCGTGTACAAATATTCATCATAATTGAATTGAAATGGTGTAACTAATCCCGGGCAGGGAGAAAGAATGAGGAGTTTTATGCCTTCACCATTCATTCTGGTAAACCTAAAGACATTCAGAGAAGGAATGGGCAACCGTGCCCATATGATCGCCAATGCTGCGCAGCTCGTGGCGCATGAAAGCGGGGTAACTATCGGGATCGCCCCTTCCACTATCGATCTCCACCCCATCTGTCATCACTTCGCCATTCCCGTCTATGCACAGCATGTGGACGGCTATGAGCCCGGCGCTCATACGGGGCACATCACCGTTGATGCAATCAGGATGGCAGGAGCTGCAGGCTCGCTGGTCAATCATTCAGAGAGGCGCCTGACACTTGCCGATATTGAAGTATCGATCAGGGCCTTGCAGGTGCAAAAACTCATTGCTGTTGTCTGCTCGAATAATGAAGCCACCAGTGCCGCTGCTGCAGCACTTGCACCGGAGTATGTTGCGATTGAACCGCCGGAACTGATAGGGAGCGGCGTATCGGTATCAAAAGCCAACCCAGAGATAATCAGGCGATCAGTGGCAGCTGTGCATGCAGTGAATGCAAAGGTTAAGGTGCTGACCGGGGCCGGTATCCAGTCCGGTGACTGCGTCAGGATCGCAGTCGATCTCGGTACTGATGGCGTGCTGCTCGCATCCAGTGTGGTAAAGGCAAAGGAACCGGCAACCGTGCTCCGCGATCTTGTATCGAAATTCTAAAAAAATATTTTGGGGAAATCCTCTGAACATGAACGGTTCCGGAAAAACTTACTAATACTATTGAATTTGGATAAGGGGGGACTAAATCCCGATGTATGATGAACGCCGCCGCCCCCGACGGGGCGCCCCCGCGGCGGATCAATAACTGAAAATTCTAAAAAAACCTTCCCTGCCCGCCGTGCCTCGGAGAGGCCCTGAGGCGGGCGAGTCTCATAAATACTAGGGATATGACAGTGGCGCACTATTTTCACAAGTGAATGTTTTTCTAGTGTTTTGGCATTTGATACCCACCACGAAAATAAACTCCATGGTTCGATAGTTCTCAGAATCTTGGCAGTAATTCGCACGCATACATAGCTTCACGAAAGCCGGAAAAAGAATCATCTTTTTAAATTCCGTCAGATTCTCATCCACCTAGACAATCAATGAGATGAGATCGTGTTTCGTAATCACCCCACGGACCATCCTGCCTTCGACTACAAGCACAGCATGATTCTGCTGCAGGATATTGATCACTGTCTCGACATCCATATCCGGAGGAACCGTAGGAAAGCCGGGCTCCATAAAGTCGCGGACAACAAAGAGATGGGTCTTATGCAGTCGCTGCTGTTCGATGGCCTTGACAATAACCGTTTCCGAGATACAGCCAACCGGCACCCCTCGTTCAATTACCGGCAATTGCGAGATATTATTTTTTTCAAATATCTCGACCGCACGCGTAATTGCGTCCTGGGGCTGGACGGATAGAACGGGGGTATGCATAATCTGCGTTGCCCGTATCTTTTTGGGTTCAGCGCTATTCAGAACCACAATGATTTTGGATAATGTACTGACCCGGGGATCCACATTTCCCGCCTCAATCCGTGCAACCATTGACTGACTGATACCAGCGCGCTTTGCGAGTTCTGTCTGTTTCATGCCAAGTGCTTCCCGGCGTGCCCGGAGTTCTTCAGGAGTAGGGATATGCATGCTGATTACTGATGGTGATATAGATGATATCAACTTTATGCTTTTTTGCAGCGTGAATACCCACGTATGATTCATCGGTCTGGATGTAAAGCGGAGGTGACGGATATGAAATACAATCATTTTTTTGTTGCCTGCAAAAAACTTTAAAGATCGATGCCAAT
>Ga0315277_10013576_pt1 | contig 10143 bp, 7 predicted proteins | sample YL17G05_15_MG_FD_203695 | JGI IMG/M metagenome (GOLD analysis project Ga0315277, IMG submission 203695) | Sediment microbial communities from Yellowstone Lake, YNP, Wyoming, USA - YL17G05_15 | ecosystem: Environmental > Aquatic > Freshwater > Lake > Sediment | place: USA: Wyoming | collected...
AGAGGAGCTTGGCCGTGAAGTCGACGGGCTTGATCCGGACGCCCTTGATCTCGATCTCCTCGCCGTCGAAAAAGCCCGTCTCCCGGAGGACGGTCATTTTCTCGATATGCCCGGGATAGCGGAGGGTCTTTTCCTTCATGTTGGGGACATCGAGCGTCCTGGCCAGGGTGCGGAGGCCGTCTGTGTTGAAGGCCTCGAGGGTCCCGACGACGGGGAAATTCATGAGCTCCGCGTCGGAGAGAGCGGGGCGGATGATCAGCTTCCCGTTCTCGATGTAGCGGGCCGGACGGATGTACTCTTCGATGACGTCCGCCGGGGAAAAGACGGCTTTGTATTCGAAGGGCCACTCGCGGTATTCGGGCAGTCCTCCGACGTAGATGACGATGTTCATGGCCTCGTCCAGCTTCTGCCGGGCATGGGCGGCGAGAAGGTTGCTCATGCCGGGAGCGACGCCGCAGTCCACGACGGCGGTGACGCCGCTCTTCCGGGCCAGCTTATCCAACTCGAACGCGTCCTCTGGGAAAAAGGCGATATCGACGACGGTCTTGCCGGCTTCGAGGATGGCTTGGAGCGTATTGAACCCCATGAAGCCGGGGACGGCGCTGATGACCATGTCCTGCCTTTGGACGATCCTCTTCACGGTCTTGATGTCCGACAGGTCCTCCTGGATGGTCGTGACCCCTTTGACCTTTTTCAGCCTGGCCAACGCCTGGGCGCTGACGTCGACGACGGTGACCTTGAAATCCTTGTCCTTGGCCAGGTCGATGGCCATCGGGCCGCCCACCAGGCCTGAGCCTAATACGACGATCTTTTTCATGATGCCTCCTTGGGAACGGGTTTCTTGGGGAAAAAACTCAATAAAGGGTTGGGGCGGCGGGATCAGAGCCCGCTGAAGTGGTTGACATAGCCGATGAGATGAGCACGGATGCCCAACGGGCCGGATGGGCAGAAAAACCTTACTCTTGTCACGGGAACATTGTATGGGACGCGGGGCGCGCTGTCAAACAAATGGGAAAAGAGATGGAAAGATCACGTCTACTTATGGAACGCTTCTTTGATCTCCTGGATCCCCACCCCCAACGCCTGCCTGGCGACGGAGTCGAGCGACTTTTCATCTCCCTGGAAATGCATCGTCGTGTGGATGTGGCGCATCGAGGCCCCCGGGGCGAGGGCGGCCGCGGGAGAGGAGGATTCGAGCTCGTAGAACGGCCCGAGCGGCTTGGCGCCCGGCGACGCCGGCCCGTCGTTGTAGCTGTTGACCACGTCTCCGGCGAACGGGTCCTCCTGGACCTTCCACATGGAGTTGACGTAATCCGCGGCGTTTTCCGGGAGGGTCAGGTGGACGAGGGTCAGGACGCCGTTGGCGGCATCGTAGCTCCCGGCGAAAGGCTTCACCCTTTTGGGCGAAAGGCCGATCTTGCTCCGGAACGCCCCGTCGCCGCTGAAGAAGAGGACCCCGTCCTTGACGATCAGGCGGCCGGTCGGGACCTTGCCGAAGTAGGCGTCATTGACGGCCGGGCCGAGCTCGGCCTCCGGGCCAGGCTTGAACGGGATGACGATGGTCGTCGTGGGAGATGGGTTGAACATGCCCAGGATCCAGATGGAAAGGAGCCCCGTGTCTCTCGTCCAGGGGTTCGTCCCGGTGTTCATGACCGTGTTGTCGGATTGGAAGGCGACCATTTTAACGCCGCCGGGGACCGCTACGCCCAAGGCGGCCACTTCAGACCCTCCGAGGAGTTTTACCGTGCGGTCGACGACCAGGTCGAAGACGGCGTCGGAATAATTGACGAGGCGGATGGCCTTCTTGAAGCGGACGGCCCCTTCCTCCCGGGAAACGACGTCGAAGGAGCCCTCGTTGATGGCGGGCGGGGTGAACCAGTGGTCGAGGTCGAAGGGGTCGCCCTTCCTGAAGAAGATGGAGAACTGGCCGCCTTCGGGGCCGAGCCAGAAACGGTCTTCGCCACCGAAGGCGTTCATGTGGACGTTGTTGACGCCCGAGGCGAGGAGTTCGCGGTTGATCCAGCCGAAGCTCGGACCGTCCGGACCTCCGGCCGTGCTGGTCATGACCCGGCCCTGCAGGTCGGGGTTCACGGCCACCTGGGCGTTCCCGTCTTCGTCCGAAAGCACGACGACTTTTGTGTGCTTTGTCAGGAAGTCGATGTCGTCCTTGAAGAGGACGGCCTGGGATCGCGGCGCTTCGGCCGGCTTCGCGCACGCGGCCGCCAATATCGAAAGAAGGATGATCGCCCAAACAGAGTCTCTCATGCGGCCTCCTTGCGGATACTATATCCAAACTATCAGTGGCTATCAAATAAAAAGGGTCCGTCGCCCATCCATCGCTTGCCTAGAACCGGAAATATTCACGTTGCCTTGACACCCGCTTTTCGGGGCCATTGACATCGCCAAGGGGCCGGCGATATACTTCCGGCGTGGGTAGGAGGCGGGATTCAACGTTCGGAGTAACGTTTTCGCCACTTTTGTCTCATTTCTGTCCTTTTTTTGACTGCACAAGCTGGAAATATTTCGAATCACAGGTCGAACTGAGTAATAATATATTTATTATCAGCGTGTTACGAAAACGCTGGATTGAGATTATGGGTTGGCACTGTTTTTGCTTATAACAAAGGAGGTGAGACAGCTCTGGGTTCAGGTGAACCAAGAATTTGGCCGATTTAGGATTGGGTGAACGTAAACCAAAGGAGGAAAAATGAAAAGGATCGTTGGGTTAAACGTTATTTTCATCGGTTTTCTTGCCGTCGGCCTGATCGCCGGACCGTCCGTGATCTTGAAGGTCAAGGTGCAAACGGCCAACGTCCGTTCAGAACCCGATATGTCGAGCGAATCGGTCGCTCAAGTCAAGTTCGGGACTCTGCTCGAGTCTTCCAATAAGGTCGGCGATTTTTATGAGATTTCGATCACCGATAAGGATGGGAGGACCGTTTACGGCTTTATCCATGCGAGTGTCGTAGAAGTCCTCGGAACGGAAGAAGAGAAAGTCACAAAGGAAGTGAAAAAGGTCAAAGAACCTGAACCTGAACCCATGGTCAAGCCGCAGAGAGTGGAACCGGCCTATGCCGAATTCAAGAAGATGGGCCTCGGCCTATTCGTCGGCGGTTCCAGCACTTCTGATTATGGCAGCGGCCTTGCCTTTGGCGCCAATTTCTATTTCGGCATCACTAAAAACATCGGCATCGAGGTCGGCGGGCTCAGGTTGCAAACGACGACTAAAGACAACGAGGACATGACAAAATTGAGCAAGGGAAAGCTGGCTGTCATGCCGTTGCAGCTCAGCCTCATGGCGCGTTTTCCAGTCGGGGCCAAGATCGTGCCCTACATCGCCGCCGGCGGAGGGTATTATCTGAACAGCTTCACCCTGGATGCGGCTATCGTCAAATCCTGGGACGATCTGGGGGTCGATCTGGAAGAAGCCATCGACAACGCCTTCGGTTTTCATTTCGGGGCCGGCCTTGATTTCTTCGTTAACCCCAATATCGCCATCACCGCCGGCGTGAAATATTGCCTGGCCAAGACCAAGGGCTCGTGGACGATGCAGGACCAAGTCTCTTCGGAAGAGACGAAAGGGACATTGGCTGACCTAAAGTTGAACGCGTTCGTCTTCGGCGCCGGCCTGAAATATTTCTTTTAATACTTGAAGGAGAAACACGACCATGAATAAGACAATTCGTCGCTATGGATGGTTGGCTTTTGCCGGGCTCGTTGCCGTCACCCTGCTCCTTCCGGCAAAAGCGAGAGTCCAAGAAAGCCCCCAGGGACCGGGCTTGCTGCCGCCTCCGCCCGACCATCAGAAAGATCTTAATCCCAAGCTGGAGTTCGCTCTTCAGCGGTTGACGGACATCTATGCCGCAGAAGGGATCGAGAAGGTCCGGGAATATGCGGCCCAACACAAGATCGACATGAAGGGCGATTATATCCGCGTCATTGCCGAAGCGGATTCCGGCAGTCTTGGAAGCGCCGGAATTCAGGCCAGAGTCTCCATTATCTCCGGCGAGATCGAAGCTCTTGGCGGCCGGGTCGAGACATCTTACGAGAATCTCATCCAACACCTGGCTCACCCAGGGGCTATCCAGGCTATCTCCCAGCTGCCCACGGTTAGATTCTTGAGACTTCCCCTCAAGCCTTTCCCGATGATATTGACGAGCGAAGGCGTCGCCAAGACGGGTGCCGGTGCCTGGCAGGCCGTCACACCCTATAGAACCACGGAGAAGGTCAAAGTTTGCATTTTTGACCTCGGCTTTAAGGGATATGCGAGCCTCCTGGGCACGGAGCTCCCGTCGTCCGTCACGGTCAGATCCTTCCGGGCTGATAACGACATCGAAGGCGGTGAAGTTCACGGCGCGGCCTGTTCCGAAATCGTCCACGACATGGCCCCTGACGCCGACCTCTTCCTCGTCAATTTCGGCACCGAAGTCGAGCATCACCAGGCCGTGGACTGGATTATTGACCAGGGTGTCAAGGTCATCAGCTATTCCATCGGCTGGACTAACGCCGGCGACGGCAAGGGCACCGGGCCCATCTGTGACGACGTCAAAAAGGCCTACGATGCCGGGATTATCTGGTGCAACTCCGCCGGGAATGCAGCCGAGGATCATTGGGAGGGGACTTTTTCCGATTCCGACGCAGATAATTGGATGAATTTCTCCGGCTCGGACGAGCTCTTGATGACCTATGGTTACAGCTGTTATGCCTGGATGAACTGGGATGACTGGGGGACATGGAATGGCACGAGCTACAGCGGCTCAAACAACGATTATAACCTGTACCTTTATTACTGGTCCGGTGGGACCTGGCACTTTATTGATTCTTCTACAGGAAGCCAAAACGGCAACGACTGGCCGACGGAGTTTGTCGGCGCCTACTCCTCGGGGCCCCTCTATTGGGCCCTGACCATCTATAAGCATTCGGGCACCCGGAATTGCAAGCTGGAGATTTTTACCTCCGGCAACATCGACCCCATCGAATATAATGTCCTTGCGGGAAGCATCAGCGTGCCGGCAGATTCCCCGTACGCCGTCACAGTGGGAGCCACAGACTGCGTCACCGACGCCCTCCATTCCTATAGCTCGCGCGGGCCGACCCAGGATGGACGGATAAAACCGGATTTCACGGCGCCTTCCGGCGTTACGACCCAAACCTACGGCGATCGTAACTTCTATGGGACTTCTGCTTCGGCCCCCCACATGGCCGGCGCCTTCGGTCTTATCCTTGGGAAGGCGCCCTTTTCGGTCAGCCAGATCAAGGCGATCCTGGAGGGACGGGCTCTCGATCTCGGAGCTTCCGGAAAAGATAATTTGTACGGTATCGGAAGGCTGAAGCTGACAAAGTAACGGTATAGCTCGGGTTTTTTAGGACTCCTCTCTTTATCCGACGCGGAGGAGAGGGGAGTCCTTTTGGGTTTGCCGGTGGCTTCTTTGCTTGGAGTGTCTGCTTCCAGGAGCCGTTTTACCTCATGCTCGGGAGGCCCGTTGGCAGCCGCTTTTGCAGTGTGACACTCTCGGCACGATAAAACGCTTCATGAGAGCTCCTTTCGTCATTCCTACATATATACTATAAAAATAGTAGGATAATGTCAAGGGCGACGTTCCCGCCCAAATTGCCGATAGGATTCTTTTTTCTCGCGTCCTATCGGCAATTTCGGATTCCCGGACCTTGAGTGTCTTTCGGAAGCTTACGTGAAGGCCTCGCTCATCACAACCTTGGACTTCTTCGTCAGGGCAGAGGGCTGTGATCTCACCGGAGCCGGTATCGATGGATGATCGTGAACGATCGATGACGCGTGACGAGCGGCGGTCATCTCCGGCCTTCCGTCAATTTTCGGCTGAGCCACTGCCAGATGCCCTTGTTGAACGCGAAACTAGGCGGGGTCCTTTCGAGGAGGCCCTTGAAGCTGAAGGGCGCGTCCTTTGGCGACAGCTTGAACTGGGGCTCGCTCTCCCAAAGCATCCGGTTCTCCGGGTGGAACTGGATGCCGAGGACATTGGGGTAGTTCTCATGCGCGACGGCCTCGATGATCTTCCCATCCATGGATGTGGCGGTGACCCTGAGCCCTCGGCCCAATTTCTCCAGCGCCTGATGGTGGGAGCTGAGGATGCGCGGATGGTCGTCCGTCCGGAAGCCCATTTCCGAACAGAAGATCCCGTGCTCTTCAAGCCGGATCTTGTGGAAGTTCTGGGGCATCAGCTTTTCCTGGGGATATAGCCGGTCATAGGGGTTGTTGTGCCAAAGCTCGGGGTCGAGAGCGAGGATATCCTCAACATCCGGCTTGCCGTAGACCTCGGACCAGATGTCCTGGATGAGGGTCCCGCCCGTGCCGACGTTCAGGCTCTGGCAGCCCAAACAGATCCCCAGGACCGGGAAGCCGGGCCTGTCGTCAAGGAGCGCCTTAAACGCCGGGTCCTGGAAGCCGCCCAAGAGGTGGAATATCGCGGAGACCTCGAAGTCATGACGAACGGGGTCCTCGATCACGGTCAGGAGATTCGTCTTTTCCCTGTAGATGGAGGGAGGGATGTCGGGGCCGCCGAAGAAGATGATGCCGTCGGACCCTTTGAAGATCTTTTCGTATTCGGGCGTGCAGGCGTTCTTTTTGAAGAGAACGTCCTCGCCGATCTCTGCCGAAACGGGATGGAAGCGGAACCAGTCGAGGCCGTTGTCCTTGACGTACTGCAGGGATTCGGCATACTTCGTCGCCTCCTTCTCGTGGTAGACGCCGATGACGACGAGGTCCGGAACGTCGAGGCAGGCGTATTTCCTGAGCGCCGCGACGTTCTTGATCGAGCCGATCGAAGGATAAAAGATCGTAAGCCGGATTTCCTTGTGGGCCGTTGGGGCCGTGTCGAAGAACCTTTCTCCCGCCTGGGAAAAGAGGGGCGCCTGGACGGCCAGGAGGATGAGGATCATAAAGGCCGCGCAACTTTTTAAATTTAGATTCGACATGCGTCCCTCCAAAAATGCGATTGGGTCGGCATTTCCATCGACTTCAGGAATTATAGTGGTCCCGTCCGGTTTTGACAACATGTTATAATCCTTTCATGATCCGGGCCAAAGGCGAGTTCTATTCCGGCTACAAGGGCGGCGAGACGCCACGGTTCGCGATCATCGAAGGCCGGAGGATCGCGGTCACGGATGTCATCCGGAGAATGAGGACCCTGGACCCGCGGACGGGGAAGATCAAGGACATTTACCGCTGCCGGCTCGCCGACGGCCGTGTCATCGACATCATTGAGGAATCGTAGCCGCTTCGACAGTAACTTTGACCGGACGGCCTTCCGCCATTGCGACCGCAAGAACTACAGCATCTTAGCCAAGTTCTCCTTCCGGCTGAGGATGTGGTGCCAAGACCCGGCGCCGTTGCATATTATTCTCGGGGCCGCCAGATGGCCGCCGGGGAGAACGTGGAGAGAGAAGTGTAACCGAAAAAAGATGACATAACGTTTCCGCACCTAAACCTCGCGTTCGATGGAATTTCCTCGTTTCCAGCCCATTTTGATGGAAATCGAAAAAAAGAGAAAAAATAGCTTGACAAACAAGCTACTATGTATTACATTGTATTTGGTTATAACATGGAAAACAAAATCACCCAGCTGAGAAAAGGGATTTTGGAGTTGGCCATCCTGGGGTGCTTAAGCCACGGACGGCACTACGGCTATTCCCTGGTCAAGACGATTTCGGGCGAGAAAAACATCGATTTGACCGAAGGGACGATCTATCCCATCCTCGGCCGCCTGGCCAAGGAAGGCCTTATCCAGTCCGAGTGGATGGAATCGAGCCAGGGTCCTCCCCGGAAATACTACACGCTGACTTTGAAAGGGGAGGAGGCGTACCGCCTTCTCGATGAGGAATTCCGGAAACTGGCCGCGATCGTCGCCAATGTCCAAAAAACGCCGGAGCCGGATACTCCGGATATCGACCTCAATGTCCTTTCCGTAAAAAAGGAGATGAACCATGACTAACGGTTTCAGCGGGCCCGTCGCCCAGATCGTCGATAACTATCTGGCGCGGCTGAGGAAAGGCCTCAAGGGTTTTCCTCCACAGGATCAGGAGGAGCTCGTCAAGGAGATCCACTCCCACATCTACGAGTCCTTTCGGAACGATTTGACCGGGAACGAAGTCGACCGGATCCTCAAGGTCCTTGATAAGCTGGGCGAGCCGGGCGTTGTTATCTCGACCCGGATGCCGTCGGCCATGGTCACGTTGGGCAAGAAGAAAAAGCTTCCTTTTTACATCCTGGCCGGCGTCCTCATCGCCCTCTTCGGCGTCCCCCTGGGCTTGGGCGGGCTCAGCCTCGCCTTAGGCATCATCATCACCGTCCTGGCCCTGATTTTAACCTTCTACATCGGGGCCTTCAGCCTGATCCTGGGGGGGTGGCTGAGCGCCCTGGTCACGGCCGTCCGGATCTTCAGCCCCGGCTTTCTCGATCCGTGGGTGAACGTCTATCCCGTTGTGTCCGACCCGACGCTGAATACGGTCCTTTACATCGTGGGTTCGCTCCTGATCGCCGGGTTGGGACTCGGCCTTCTCTGGCTGGGCACGCGGATGATGAGGGGCTTCCGCTTCGTTTTCCGGTTCCTGTTTGGGAAAATAAAAAACTATCGAAAACGGGCCGGTGCCGCCGTATAAAAAAAGCGAGGCGAGGCTGGCTAAAGAGAGGATATGACCGGCGGAACGCGAAATTAAGGCAGCCCGGGCGGCGGCACGCCTAATCATTATCGAGGCCGGGGACGAACGGGATGGACGCCAAACATCCGATGGTCTAGAATGTTCGGGTGAGTCTGAATTTTCTTTTCGCGACGCCCGAGTTCCGGGACCTTCAGACCGCCGTCCAAAAGGGCGAGAAAGGCATCCGGATCCAGGGGGTTACCGACGCAGCCAGGCCCTACGTTTTAGCCTGCCTGGCCTGCAAGCTTCCCAGGAGGCTGGTCTGCGTCCGCCCGCCTTCCCGGCCCCTCGCCCCTCTCGAGGAGGATTGCCGGTTCTTCCTCTCCCGGCTCCGATCGACCCTTCCCGTCGGCTCGCTTCCGGCGCTCTCCGACGACCCATACCTCGAGATCCCCCCTTCCCTCGATGCCGTCTCCTCGAGGATGAGGTTTCTCTGGAACGCGCTCCATGAATCCGCGTCCCTCATCGTGACCAATCCTTTCGGCCTTTTGAAGCCGCTGCCCGCGCCGGCCGACCTCGAGCGCTCATTCCTGAACCTTGAGGTCGGGCGGGCCATGGACCGCGACGACATCCTCCGGACGTTGTCTGAATACGGCTACTCCCGGGAGGACCTGATCGCCTCCCCGGGCGAATACGCCTGGAGGGGAGGCATCATCGACGTTTTCCCGCCCTGGCAAGCCTATCCATTCCGGATCGAGCTCGGCGGCGACGCGGTGGTCTCACTCCGGGAGTTCGACACGGGCACGCAACGGTCGCTCCGGAGGGTGGACCGGGCGCTTGTCCCGTCCCTCCGGGAATTCCCCGGATCGCCCGAGTTCCTCGCGTCCTGGGCCCTCCTCGCCAGGAAGGCCGGGCCCGAAGCCCGGAAGGACGTGGAAGACAAGGTCCGGTTCCTCGAACAAGGAGACCGTTTCCCCTCGTTCGTTTACCTGTCCCTTCTCGTGAAGGACCGGTTCGTCCCCTTCACGAGTTACCTTCACGACGCCGTCTTCGTGCTCGACGATCATGACGAGATAGACCGGGAATTGAAGGAAGCCCGGGACGGCCTGGAGGAGCATTACGAAGAGCTCCGCAAGAGCCGGTCGTTCGCGCTCCCACCCGAAGCGATCTATCCGCCGGCGCTCTGGCAGGCCGTCGAGAAGGAAGCTCTGGTCCTTCAGGAGCTCGGCTCCTCCGCCGGACAGAGGAACTTTTCGTTCGGTTTCCAGCCCGTGCCGAAGTTCAACAACAGGGTCCCCTTTTTTCTTGAATATCTGAAGAAGCTTCAGCGGGAGAGGGACTTGTGCTTCATCTATCTCGCGAACCAGGGCACGCGGCAGCGCCTGGCCGCACTTCTCGCCGAAAACGGCATATCGGCCGTGGAATCCGCCGACCCCCTCTCCGTCCCCAGGAGCGGCGAGATCACCCTCCTCCACGGGGACCTGGACCAGGGATTCAGCTACCCCAGGGAAAAGGTCCTCTTCTTCTCCG
>Ga0315277_10013577_pt1 | contig 10143 bp, 9 predicted proteins | sample YL17G05_15_MG_FD_203695 | JGI IMG/M metagenome (GOLD analysis project Ga0315277, IMG submission 203695) | Sediment microbial communities from Yellowstone Lake, YNP, Wyoming, USA - YL17G05_15 | ecosystem: Environmental > Aquatic > Freshwater > Lake > Sediment | place: USA: Wyoming | collected...
CGAATCTCTTTATGACTATTTCTCTATTCTTGACATTTCTACCGCTATCGACCTGTTCGACGGCTTTGAATCCAGCCTTCCTCAACTGGTCATCCAGATAACGGGCCGTGTTTCTAAATTCGCTGAATATTAGTACCTTCTGGTCCTTGAGCAATTCTTCGTTGCGCAGAAGCCCAAGCAGCTTTTGAAGCTTGTCGTCTTTTTGGGGATCTTCTTCTTCGCCTTCCTTGACATAGAAGCGGCGATAAATCTTGGCGAGAAACTGAGTGAGCCGCTCCATATCTTCCATGACATTCTGCGTGAGGCGTTCCATGTCCAGTTCGGATGGGTCGAAATCATCGGGCGGCTCGAACAGCCCCTCATCTTCTTCGTTCTCGGTCTCCGGCTCATCTCTTTCCAACCGCTGGAGAATGTGGCTTTGTGCCAGACTCCACCAGCGTTTATTCGTGGTGCTCCAGGCATCGAAGAGGTCGCGTGCGTGCTGCTTGAGGAAGTGCGCCATTTTTGCCAGCAGGTCCTCGACGCTGGCCTCAAAAGCTTTGAACGAGCTTTCGAGCCGTTTTAGCAGCAAGGTTCGTATCAGGCCGATGACAAGCTTCTGGTACTCGGCTGTGCGCTTGTCGGGGTCCGTATGGTAGGCGGACGTATTGTAGATTGCCAGAGACAGGAACGGGTCCTTCTTGTCGAAAGCCTCCTTGATTTCGCCGTACAGCGTCTCATACACGCTCTTGAGCGAATAATCCACAACACGCGGCATCTGTCTCTCAGGGAATAGCGGGGCGTCTTCATCGCCGCCCTCGGCCTGCTTGACATATTTACGGCTTCGCTGAATCAGGACATTTCGGAGCAAATCATCTGTGCGCAGGAAATCTTCATCTTCGGCGACTTCCGGGATTTCCGTCTCAGGATGGTCTTTCTCCATTCGCTTCTCGGCATCGAGGAAATGTGCGCGAAGATTTTGAATCCGTATGTTGGCGAAATGGTCCATCTTGCCCTGGGCAAAGTAGTTGATCAGGTGATAGAGGTCGTCCAGCGAGTTATTGATCGGCGTGGCCGTGAGCATATAAAGCTTCTTGCCGGCGGCAAGGTCCATGAACAATTGGCCTCGATTCGCCCTGGGATTGCGGAAGTGATGAGCTTCATCTATAATTATCACTTCTGCATCACTCTTGTAGAAAGCGAGGTCATCGGGCTTTATGCCGCTCTCTCTGCCAAAACTTGTGTGACGCTCCACATCTAGGTAATGCCGTACCGCACGCGGGTAGTGCGGCTTTAGGTACCTGTCAATATTCGCCAGCCAGACACTTAGCTCTGCTGACTTGGGGACAACTAAGAGGACTTGTTTCTTCTCATATATGCAGCGTTCCAGGATCATCAAGCCAATGAATGTTTTTCCAAGACCGACGCCGTCACAGACAAGCGCGCCATTCCATCTTCCAGCGATCTCTAATGCCTGATGATACCCATCTTTCTGGTACTGAGACAACTTCGGATAAATGGCTGATTCAGTCATCTCCCAATCATCTTGGGTCTTTTCGCGTCCGGCAAAGAACTCGTAAAGTGCTTTGGCATAGACGGTGAAAGGGGCGTATTCCTTCAAGTGCGGGTCTATCACATTAAGCAATTCGGGGCTGACGTCCTCGCCTTCTTTCCAGAGTTCGTCGTACCAATTTCGGAGTGATTCAATATGGGCCTGGTCGGTACTGAAAAGATTCAGTTCGAGATTTTCGGTAAGTCCGGGCCGTGTGAAATTGGAGCTGCCCACAATGGCAAAATCAACCGGACTGGCGTCTTTCGATTCCATTAGGTAGGATTTCGCGTGAAACTTCGCCTTTGAGTATGTTCTGAGCAATATGTTCTTCCTGGCAATGGCGTCTCGGACGGCTGGAAGGCCGCTCAGAGCGTCATCCCGTTCCTTTTCACGCTCGATACTGTCGTTGGATGTCTTGAGCAATGCCTCGACTATGACCTTCTTTGTGGTCTTTGTGGTTTCGTTTCCCATTAGAATGCGAATCCGGTCGAGGTCCTTCCAAAGCCCCTCCAACAGCAGAAATGAGCTTGCCTCGAATATGCCGGTGGCGACATCCATTCGTTGAAGGTTGGGTAGAAGCCTTTGAAGGGCGCGGACTACTGTGTTATCGCCCCTGTTGTCTATTATGACTGGCAATTTCTCCGCCATTTCGCTGTTTCCTAAAAAACATCCCTGTCAGCACAAGAATACATAGAAACTTACCTTACCACGCCCCCCTCCGCCAGTCAAGCGGATTCCGTCTCAAAAACCGCCGCATCGCCGCTCTGCTTCAGCAGAACCTACTTCAGAATTCTCCCTACCCCTTACCATCTTGACTATGGCATCAAATGCCCTTGGGCTTCTACTGCCGATGAAACGGCATAGACTTGCCCATTGATGCTGGGCCTACTGTGGTAACTACGTAATTTAGTCAGAAAGTGTGATTCTACAACAAGCCATTGGGACAAGATGTCGATATTCTTGATGCTCCTGACTTGATGGGACATAAGGTGTGGAAGGAGAGGAGAGAGAGGATTAGAAACTCCAAAAGTTCATTCATTATGCCGCAGAAACAGGGAGTGTTATCAACATGAACAGAGCACTGCTTGTCATTGTTGGAATCATTCTTGGTTTTGTACTGGGTCTTTATGCTGATAGGTAGAGTGGCCCAACCTTTAATCACCCGGTGATGAAAAGTCTCACCCTACAAGCCCCACCAACTTCTCCAGCACCCAACAATCCCCACCACCTTCTCCAGCACCCAACAATCCCCACACCCATCCCTACCCCCTGGAGCCTTCTTCCTACCAGCCAACCGCCTGACCTCCTTCAGCAATGGCAGGACTACCGCCTCCGGCCTAAGCTCTACCCCCTTCAAATATGCCCTAAATGGCATAACAAAACCATCCTCCTGTAGAACTGTCTCAAATGCGACAATAGGAGCATCTCCCTGTGGTTCGTAGTAACACAATCCCAGTCCACCTACCGTCCCCATCCCCAGCCTCTCAAATATGAGTGCATACCCATTGAGTTGCACCCTATAGAGTGGCAAAAGAGCATCCTGTAAAAGAGAAACTCTTGCCGTTTTGTAGTCCCAAATGAAGTATCTCCTATCGGCCATGATGAAAATTTCATCAGGAATGCCTGTCAGTTTGATCCCTGTCTCCTTATCTACTACAAAGAATTTTGACCAATGGGGAACAGGCAACAGTCCGACAAATTTCCCAAAAGGATCAAACCAGGGTGGTACTCTTTTGAATTTATCAAAGTATCCCCATGTAATTTTTTTGGAGAAAGAATCAATACTTGAGAATATCCCAGGGAAGATCTGCCAAGGTAATTTGAATTGGAGTTTGAGTTTTAACCAGAAACACCTGGGACAGAAGTCTGGCAGTGCCAATTGGCCCAAGTTTTTTGCAGAAACTCTTACCAGTTCTTGTTCCATTTCTCCATGATACTCAAAAAGTGTCTCTCTGGAAAGCCGGGAGAAGGTTTGATTTTCCAGAAGAAGAAAATAAAGGACTCCTCTCCTCTATTTCCTAATATAAGAATATCTCAATTAAGAGGAGTCCCAATTATGATTAACAACAACATCCTACTCAACAATCTCCTAATTCCAGAAGGCTATTACTATGCCAAAGTTGTGGAGGTGGAAGCAGAACCTTCTGACTACATATATCCAAAATTGCTGGTGACATTACAACTACACCCTATGTATGGACTACCCAAGGAAACCTACTTTAGAACTATAATTTTTCCTACGGATAAGGCTTTCTTCTATTACAAAAATTTCTTCAATACATTTATACTGGGACAGGATGTTGATGATTTAACCCAGGCAGTAGGAAAATGGGGATCAGTAAAAGTCGATAACTCTGAGTTTGCTGACATAGAATACTCTGCTATTCGGTTCTGCTATCAACCATTGTGGATCAGGTTGGAGAGCTGGGAATTGACAAAAGAAGAAGAGAATGTCGGCTAGTTGGCGTAGTTCCTATCTCCTTCTCCTGTAGTACAGCATTTCTCCTGTTCTCAGATGGGGGAGTAGTTCAAAAATCTATTATTTTTCGGCCAGAAAAATACCCTGTTGGCAAAATCGAAAATAGGGGAGGTAGGTGTGAATCAGGGGAGGTAGAAAAAGCTCGGAGCTACGGGTATAGGGTGACGATATATAAGCATTCTTTTTTCTCAGCACTGAGCCTTGTCCATTTTGGACAAAGCTCCTTGTTCTGATTTTTTCCCACACATTAAACGTCTGTCGATCCAGCCCCAAAACCACTGATAAATTATATTTCTATTCCTACCAGTAATAGAGAACCCCCAAATTTCTCCTGTCCACAACCTCACCCCTGTTTTTGGTAGTCCCAGGGCTGTTTTTCAAAAAGTGTCGGGTTTTTCTGTTGGATTACTCCGACACTTTTCCCAGGATTGACATGCTGATTTTGCCTATTTCTGCTTGATATTCCTATGGTCCAGCGTTATTGTCCCAGGCTTTTTTGTAATTGGCGACTGATGATGTCCCATTTTCCAGAGAAACGAAAAATTGTTGGCATAGGAAAAACAGGAAAGAATGAGAATGGATGAATCGACCTACAAAGAAATAAATGACTGTCGGCCTCAGGTGATTGACCATTTTGTCGGGCAGGAATTGGTCGTCAAGAGATGTAAGATTGCTCTTGAGGCGGCATGGAATGAGGGGACAAAACTGCCCCACATGCTCATGCAGGGGAGTGCGGGACTCGGCAAGACAGAACTAAGTCATATACTCAGCCGGGAGATGGGGTGTGAGTTGCACGAACAACTTGCTCAGAACATCAAAAACCCTGTCGATCTTCACGCCTTTCTCCTGACTCCTAAAGACAGGGAAGTCATTCTGCTGGACGAGATCCATGAGCTTCCCCCTATTGCTCAGACTACCCTCTACCGTTGCATGGAGCATCAGCACATATTTTTGGAGTGCAGGAGAGGCAAAAAGAGCAGACCTGTAAAAGTTGCAAATTTCACGGTACTCGGGGCAACGACAGATCCCCAGAAACTTTTACAGCCGCTGAGAGACAGATTTAAGCTGTCACTCGATTTCCAGTTCTATACTGAATCAGAGCTTGAGCAACTGCTCCACAACAGGGTCAGACAATTGGGATGGGCGGTAGAAGATGCTGTTCTTTCTCTTGTGGCACAGAGGGGCAAGGGTGTCCCCAGGATTGCTCTTCGGCTGTTGGAATCGACCAAGATGATGGCCTCGTCAAAGGGTGATGAGGTAGTCACCAAAGGTCACTTCGACAGCATCTGTGAGGTCGAGTCGATTGACATCAGAGGGCTGACGGGCAACGAGGTCAAGTACCTCAAAATCCTGTATGACAATGAGGGTTCTACAAGATTGAACGTAATTGCTTCACGGTTGGGACTTCATCCCAAACACGTCAGCAACATCATCGAACAGTTTCTCATTCGTCAGGGGCTTGTCACCAAAGACAACAGCGTCAGGGTCTTAACCCGAGAAGGTCTTTCCCACCTTCGGGAACATCATATGAACGAGGTCTGAGAATGAATAGCAAATATGACAACCTTCCTGAATACGTGAATATGTCAAAAATGGCAGAGCTTCTCCAATTGTCACGGAGTCGTTTGTACCAACTGATCGACCAGGGTGTTCTTCTAAAACCTGTCTATCTTGTGACGAATAAACGACCAGTTTACACAAGGGAAATGGCTGTGCGTAACTTGGAGGTCAAGCACAATAACGTTGGGGTCAACACGACCATAGTAATGTTTTATTCTGCCAGGCCTAAGATGAAACCAGCCAAGCCAAAAAAGACAACCAAAGAACCGACAGAACAACCTGTGGAATCCTCCAGCAAGCATACCGATCTGATTGAAGCACTTGAAGCTCTCGGCCTGGAGAATGTCACTGCATCACAGATCGACTCAGCCATACTGAAATGCTTCCCAGAAGGCACTGAGAATGTAAGTGAAGATGAGATATTGAGAGAGGTTTTTCGGCACTTGAAGTGCCGGGATACCGAACATAAGCAACGAACATAATGGTCATTATGTGCAGAATATCATATCAGGAGTGTTGAAATGCTTTCCAATTACTGTTCCCAAGACGGTAAAAACTCCGAACATAATGTTTTTAGGGGCATCTCAACCCGTCCCAACCAGGAAGAAATCTTTTCTGAATTTCTTCAGGATCAGGATGTTTCTCCCCACTCCGTCCAAGCACTGACTATGGATATCAGAAAACTTGCCAAGTGGTTCAGCACCGCCAACTCTGAGCCATGGGACGTGGAGAGGGTGACAGTCAGAGACATTACTGATTTTAGAGAATATCTCAGACAAGAGAAGAAACAGGCAGTATCGACTATAAATCGAAATCTTGCCTCGATAAGAAAATACTTCAAATGGCTTTTTCAGAAGGACCACATCACTGCTAATCCTGCTTTGTCGGTCAAAGAATTAAAGAGACAACCACTTGCTCCTCAGGGACTAACCCGTTCTGAAGTAAGGAAATTATTGAGAGAGGTAGAGTTGAGAAAAGATATAAGAGAAAAGGGAATTTTCTCCATTGTTCTCTATACAGGAGCAAGGTTGTCTGATGTCACCTATTTGGAATTGTCTGATCTGTCAATATCAGAAAGAACAGGAACAGTTTTTTATAGGCATGGGAAGGGTTCAAAACAGAGAGTTGTTCCTATTCCCCTACAGGCAAGAAAAGCTTTGTTGTCCTATCTTGAGACTCGACCGCCGGTCGATAGTCAAAGAGTTTTTATTGGGGAAAGGGGAGAATTGAATAGAAGGGGCATACAGGCAGTGTTTGAGAAGTATAGAGCTTTGACAGGTATAGAAAATCTCCACTGTCATGTTCTCAGGCATACGTTTTCTCACAGTTTTTTATCTTCGGCGGAAAATGGAGGGGCAGGTGGGAATCTTGTGCAATTGGCCTCTATACTCGGCCATGAGAGTTTGAATACCACTGCAATCTATACCAGGAATTCTATTGACCAATTGGCTGATACCTCAGAGAATATCACTTACTGATATTGGCTGTTTTGATGGGAGTCTAATGATGCTTACAAGCCACAGAATTACCTTCAATAACGAAGAGCTTGAAATCGAGGTAATTGATGAGTCCTACAAAGATGTTCAGGTGATAATCGACAAGCTGGGAACAGGGGCTATGGAAATCTCACCTATGCGGGACTACATCTATATCTATGACTATGATAGGGATGAACCTTATCCTGTTGCTCACATAATTACTGTGAATTAGCAATCGAAATAGAAGGCAGTCCCACACTCCCAACGAATGCTCATCGACTTATTTGCAGGTGTAGGCACGTCTCAGTTTAACTCATACCTACCTACAACCTCACCATCATTTCTGGTCATGGTGACTTCGAGTTTTTTCTTTGAAGCATCCACTCTGATGACGGTAGCCTCACCGTCCTTGGGAGCACCACCTATTATCATAGGATAACTACGAATCCCTTTTTCCGGCTCTAACACTGAATACTTGTGGGTATGTCCCGATATAAGCAGGTCGATCTTGCCACGATTGAGCAGAGGTCTCCATTTGTTATTCATGTCCGTTTGACCACGCCAATCGTCTGATTGCCTGGGAGGCATATGAACCAGGACGACCCTGAATGTCGCTTTCTTGCATGCATTCGTCCGGATTTCCTTTGCCAGCCAAGCCTTCTGCTCATCCCGATATCGGTAAAAGTCCGCCAATCCGCTGTATTCAAATTGGCTGTCATCCTTATCTTCACCTCCATCCATCACAATGAAATGCACAGGACCGTGGTCAAAAGAGTAGTAATACCTGTTTCCTGGTAGAGCCAGATAGTTGGGCAGCATACGGGCAAACTTGCCTCTGGTCTCATGGTTCCCACGGATGTAGACAAATGGAATTTCTTTGGCAAAGAGGTCAGAACAGGGTTTGAGAACATGATCGATAATCTGTGGCTCATCCTCGATGTCCCCCAGTATATCGCCATTGAGGAATACAATATCGTAGGGTGTGGATGCGGCGGTCTTCACCAGAGTTGTGAGCAATTCATCTCTCTGGTGGATGTCATTGAGAACGATGAATGAGATACTCTCCCGATCCCCGGACAACGTTTTGAACGTATAAGTATCTCCGGTAAGAGTCTCTCCGTATGTGACTTTATACGGCTCAAACGTCAGTATTTCCTTCGAGCAGACTCTATAGGTGTATTTCTTACCGGAAGAAAGACCATCAATGGTGACTCTGTGAATTGTCTGATCGGCGTCAATCAGTCCGTGCTGACTGTTGAAGGCTTTCTGGTCAGGACTATCGCCTGTTCCATATTCCACCCAGCTTGTGCATTTCTGGTCTGTGATCCACATCACAGTCATCGAGGTTCTGGATGGATTCTGAAGATAGGGACCTGCAACAATGCTCAGACCATGACAAGGGGATACAACCAATAAACCCAGTAGGAAGATGCAGCATCTGATCCTGTTGTTACTCATAAAACGGCTCATATTACCTCCCATATCGTGTTCCTGCTTAACGATCTGCGGTATTGCCGGGGCGATATCTGCATGCTAAGCCGAATGAATGCTCTTCTACCTATTTGCAGGTGTAGGTACGTCTCAGTCGTTTCAGGGCTTGATTTACGGCTTCGAGAACCAGCCTTTGACGGTATCGGATGCACCGCTTATATCGCGACCCACACCTGATACTGTATTGCACCCGAACAACGAAATCGCCAACACTGTCAGAAAAATTACCAGTATCATCTTCTTAATCATTTGTAACTATCTCCTTACAATTACTGAAGTCTCTGATTCCAGATTATTCTAACCTGACATTTCCCATTTACACGTTCAATATATATGTTTCTCCCCAAGAACTCAATAGGGCAATTGGCTGATGTTACTGAAAAGCTGGTTTATTAAGAAATACTCCATTAAACATCATATAACTTTTGCAATTCGGAGAAGATTATAGTATTATGGCCAGATCGATGAATTTGATTGTCTAGCCAAGTGTTTAATATTAGGAATATCAGTCCAAGAAAGGTGTTATTATGAAACTTAACCAAGATTTCACAATGGCAGTTGAAACCATCCAGTTCCTTCAGAAGAATAAAAGTAAGGACTACATCCAGACAGAGAAGATTGCAGAGGCTCTGGGCTTCTCCATGGGCTATTTGCAGAAAACTATGCAAACGCTCAGCAAGTACGGTATAATTGATAGCAAGAGGGGAAGAATTGGTGGAACCAGGCTCGGAAAGAGGAAAGTAACTCTGCTTGACCTTTGGAACTTGACCTGTGGTGAGATAGATACTGCTAATCCGGCTGTTCCAGCTCTGAAGAAGCCGCTGAAAGTCTTTGAAGATGCCTTGAGCAAGGTAGTGATTAGTAAATAGAAATAGATGGAGCCGGTCGCACCAAGAACCTATTCCACGAATAGGCGGTCTATTTGTCTATCGGCTTCTTTGTTGTTTCTGTTATAACTCTGATAATCATTTTTCTGTTTCCCGAAAAATCCTTTATATTCAGCCTATTAGAATGGTGGTCCCGGATACTCAGTGTTTTCCCCACTATCCTGCCCAAAGCATTCGAATGCTTGATTCTCAAAGTATTCCGTCAAAAGAAGGGATAGCCCCCTGGCTCCTGTTCTTCTTTCTATTGCCTTCTCGACTATCTCTTCCATAATCTTTTTGGGAAGTGACAGTTTTTGCCCTTCTCTCTGAAACTCCTGTTCATACTTGGGGAGAACGTTCTTTCTCAGAATAGTCATGAGGTCTTTCTTGCTGAGTGGGTTCAGATGAACGATTGAACTGAATCGGCCTATAAGCTCTGGCAAGAATCCATACCGACTGAAAACTTCAACAGATGAAAGATCGTTGGGAGATATTTTATATGCTATGCCTCCTGACCTATTGTCTTTTCGGGAAGGTCTAAATCCAAAGTCACTGTCTTGCTCGACCATTGCCAGTTCTTTTATGCCAGAGAAAGCACCACAAGCAACAAAGCCGATGCAATCGGTCTCTATGTAGTCATCACTCTGAGGACCCCACGGTTCTTTACTTGTCACCTGGTGCCTTCCACCTTCTATGAGTTTTAATAGTCCCCTCTGCACACCATACCCAGATACATCT
>Ga0315277_10013578_pt1 | contig 10143 bp, 6 predicted proteins | sample YL17G05_15_MG_FD_203695 | JGI IMG/M metagenome (GOLD analysis project Ga0315277, IMG submission 203695) | Sediment microbial communities from Yellowstone Lake, YNP, Wyoming, USA - YL17G05_15 | ecosystem: Environmental > Aquatic > Freshwater > Lake > Sediment | place: USA: Wyoming | collected...
CACCCAGCCGCCCGAGGAGCCGGTCCAGCGGGCATCGAGCTGGAACCACTCACGGCCTTCGACCGATACTTCCACGACTCCGACGTCGTAGTTCGACTCCAGTTCGTGCCACATCCAGAACGTGAGCGAGTCGCCGGGCTGGACCGGGTACGGATCCCGGGTTATTGCGTAGTTGCAGATGTTGTTGCCGTTGCCCGAGTACAGGCTGCTGGTGCCGGAATGCTGCTGATCGGTCGAAACCGTGAAGCCCTCGAGCAGCCAGGCGCCGGCGCCGTTCTCGATGTCGTCAGTAACCACCGCCAGGTTGCTCAGTTCCTCCAGTGCCCACTTATCCGGGTGATTATGCTCGGGTCGAGTCGGAGTCCAGTGCACTGTGAACTGCCCGCTCACCGAAGAGTCCATCGGCGCCAGAATTGGCCACGGGACCATGCCCTCCAGGTCGGCGCTGATCGAGTCCGAATTCCTCATCAGCAACCACGCACCGTGGAAGGCCTCGGTCTGGATACTGTCCAGGTCCGCGGCGGGCTGGTAAAATGACGTGCCCAGCTCGATCAGGAAGCTCAGGTGCGGGAATCCCGCAATCGCCCGTGACCAGCCGTACATCCAATCCTCGGATTCACCGTTGGTCGGATACATGATACTCCCGGGCATCAGTCCGTAGCACCCGGTATCGAGCCGGGACATTTCAGCCGCGATTCTCGTGCCCAGGTCCCAGTAATAGCTGCTGTCAGGCACCGCTTCGCCCGAACCGAACGGCCAGCACAACACCTCACCCGAGGAGTGGAACGAGATGCTGGCGACAAAGGCGTGCTGCCGGAACAGCCGGTCCATGGCCATGTTCTCGGTTGCCCAGCCGCCATAGGCGCCCATGAAGGCGTATGACTGAGGATTGTGCTCGCTCGCCGATCCGGGGACAATCGCGCCCCAGTCGCCGAACCGGTTGCCGGTGCAGTAGCCGTTGAAGTTCCGGTTCAAGTCGGTTCCTTCGCCGCCGCCGAACGGCTGGCAGTTCTTGCGCAGCCCGTATTGCCCGGGGTAGTCGTAGGTGAACGCGTCCGGGTTCATCACCGGGAAGACCCAGGTCTGGTGCGTGTTGACGTAGTTCTGGAATTCCGGATTGGCGGCATAGTTGACAATCAGGGTATCCATCAGATGGCGGCAGACCTGGCCCGCGGCCCATTCCCGGGCATGGTGCTGGCCGAAGAAGAGCAGTTCCGGCTCGTCTTCCTCGACCGATGGATTGTCGCTGATCTTGAGCCCGTAGATCCATCGCCCCTCGTAGCTCGGCCCGATGCTCTCCAGAGCACAGATGTCCGGGTGACCGAGCGCAAGGTCGCGCATGATGTCGGTCAGTTCCTCATAGGAGTTGTAGGCGCCGTCGAGCACGACCAGGCGCTTCCAGGCTTCGAGGTCGGGCACACGAACCTCGGTTACCAGCCCGGAGCCCTGAACCAGAGCCAGGTCGGCCTCATCCAGAATCAGGTCGTAGCCCTGACCCGGGACGACCCCGGCAATATCGATGCTGGTGCCTTTAAACGGGATGCGGTCGAACAACTGCTGGTAGTTGCGGACCGAGACCCGGACAATCATGGTCTTGGCAGCAGCGCTGCCTGCAAGCACCAGCGCCGCGAGTATCACCAAGGCAGATCTTCGCATCTTCTCCTCCTAGCGCGTTACGACCACCTTGGTAACGCTTAGCGCTTCACGCTCCACGCTTGATGCCAGCCGCACGAAGTAGACACCCGGCGCGAGCCGGCGACCCTCTGCGTCGCAGCCATCCCAGATCAGGCGATACACCCCGGGCTGCTGCTCGGCACGGGCCAGCGGTCGCAGTACGCACCCGGACGCATCGAGAACATCTAGCTTGACCAGTCCCGGCCGAGCCAGAGCGTAGCTGACTTGCACCGGGTCGGTGAACGGACTAGGCGCAACGTTCAGGAACTCGGTTATGCCCGGTCCGGTCGGCGTCTGCGCGATGCCTCCCACCGTGACGGTGATATCCTCGAGCGGGCCGAAGTCGCCCCAACCCCAGGCCTGATTGTGGCCGCGTACCCGGTACCAGTAGCGTCCCCGACTCTGCTGCACCACGACACAGGTGGTGTCGGTGATCGTGGAGTCAACCATGCGCCGCGCGGCAAACGCGGGCACGGGCCAGATATCATCAATGTACATTCCGGGCCAGTTCGTACGGATGTCGTTCACCACGCGGAATCGGATGTAGATCGACTTTCCGGCCCATGGTTCGAGGGGGTACGCCTTGCGCAGCCAGTCACCTGGGCTGCCGGTGTAGCGGACATCGAGCTGGAACCATTCCCGACCCTCCAGCGACACTTCCACCACGCCGATGTCGGCGTCCTGCTCCAGCGCGTACATCACCCAGAACGTGAGCGAGTCGCCGGGCCGAACCGGATACGGGTCCCGGGTCACTGCGTAGTTGCAGATGTTGTCCCCGGCGCCCGAGTAGATACTGTGCGTACCGGAATGCTGCTGATCAGTCGAGACCGAGAAGCCCTCGAGTGTCCACGCTGCCGTGCCATTCTCGACGTCGTCGGTAACGACCGTCAGGTTGCTCAACTCCTCGAGTGCCCACCTATCCGGGTGATTCTGCTCCGGCCGCGTCGGCGTCCAGTGCACTGAGAACTGGCCGCTGACCGAGGAATCAAGCGGCGCCAGAATCGGTCGCGGCACCATGCCCTCCAGGTCGGCGGTGATCGAGTCCGACTTGTTCATCAGCAACCACGCGCCGTGGAAGGCCTCGGTCTGAACCTTGTCCAGGTCCGCGGCCGGCTGGTAGCCCTCGGTTCCGAGCTCTACCAGGAAACTCAGGCTGGGGAACCCGCCGATGGCATGCGCCCAGCCGTACATCCAGTCCTCGGACATACCGTTCATGGGATACAGCGTGGTCCCTGGGGCCAGTCCGTAGCAGCCGGTGTCGAGTCGGGACATCTGCGCCGCGATCTGGGTCGCTACGGCAGTGTAGTAAGCGCTGTCGGCCGGCGCTTCGCCGGAGCCAAACGGCCAGACGACTATCTCTCCGGAGGTGTGGAATGAGATGTTGGCAACAAAGGCATGTCGCCGGAAGAACTCATCCAACGTCGAGACTTCAGTGGCCCATCCGCCATAAGCTCCCATGAAGACTTCGGAGAGCGGGTCGTGGGCGCTGTTTGAGCCGTAAACCAGTGCGCCCCAGTCATCGAACCGATTGCCGTTGCAGCCGCCCCGGAAGTTGCGGTTCAAGTCGGTGCCGCCGCCGCCGCCGAACGGCTGGAAGTTCTTGCGGAACCAGTACTGATTCGGATAGTCAGCGGTGAACGCGTCAACATTGATGACCGGGAAGACCCATGTCTGATGGGCGTTGATGTAGCTCTGGAAGCCGGGGTCGGTCGAGTAGTTTCGGATCAGGGTATCCATCAAATGGCGGCAGACCTGGCCAGCAGCCCATTCGTTGCCATGGAGCTGGCCGAAGAAGAGCACCTCCGGTTCGTCCTCCACTATTGATGGGTTGTCGCTGATCTTGAGCCCGTATATCCAGCGGTTCTCATAGGTCGGCCCGATACTCTCCAGCGCGCAGATATCCGGATGACCGAGCGCAAAGTCGCGCATGATCGTGGTCAACTCTTCGTAGGAGTTGTAGGCGCCGTCGAGCACGACCAGACGCTTCCAGGCCTCAAGGTCCGGTATGCGGACTTCGGTCGCCAGCCCGGAACCCTGCACCAGCGCGAGGTCGCTCTCATCCAGAATCAAGTCATACCCCTGACCGGGCACGGCGCCGGCAACACCAATGCTGGTGCCCTTGAACGGAATCCGGTCGAACAACTGCTGCCAGTTACGGGCCGAGACCCGGACAATCATGGTCTTCGCCGCAGCGCTGCCTGCCAGCACCAGCGCTGCGAGTATCACCAAAGCAGATCTTCGCATCTTCTCCTCCTAACGCGTCACGACCACTTTGCGGACCGCTGACCGCACGAAGTACACGCCCGGACTCAGCCGGTTCACATCGTTCGCACCCGCATGCAGGTCGAGAACCTTGCGGCCGGAGATGTCGAGCAGAGCGGCAGGCCGCAGGCGGCGAGCGGTGAGCGGCAATTGCAGTACGTCCCGCACCAGTGTGGCCGCAGGCGGCGAAGCGCAGGCCGTGAGCCGATCGCTCTCCTCGATCCCGGCACCGTAGAACTCGATTATCTGCAGGCCGGCCGGACCGTTCGCGACGCAGGCCAGGGCCCCGGCCATTGCGACATTGAAGGCATAGCTCGCCAAGTCATAGTAGCCCGTGAGATCGGGCTGGTGCGGGTCGGCGATGCGGATCACGCGCAGGCCGGAATAGCCGTCGGCCAGATACGCGAAACTGCCGTCCAGTGTGACACCCATGGCATGGCCGGGCGCGGCGCAGCGCCCGGTCAGGCGAGGATTCTGCGGATCGGCGAAATTGACGACCAGCAGACCCGAATCGCCGCTGGCGACGTACGCGTAGCTGTCAGCCGCGGCCACGGCCTCGGCGAGATCCGGCGCAATGTAGTATCCGACCGGATAGGGATTCAGCGGATCAGCGATATTGACGATGCGCAGGCCCGAATCACCAACCGCCAGGCAGGCGTAGCTGTCGGCCAGCGCGACGCTGGCGGCGAAGCCCGGCAATCGGCAGAAGCCGACCTCAGCGGGATTCTGCGGGTCGGCGATGCTGATGATGCGAAGACCGGAGTAGGCATCCGCGACGTAGGCATATCCCTCTGCCACCACGACGCCGCAGGCCGTGCTCGGCAAGGCGCAGAACCCCACGTCGCGGGGATTCTGCGGGTTGGCGATGTTGATGACCCACAGGCCGGCCGCGTTTGCCACGTAGGCATAGCTGTCGGCCACGGCCACGCCCTCCACCCGACCGGGCGTATCCCAGTGGCCGGCTTCAAACGGACTCCGGGGATTACTGATGTCGATGACCCGCAAGCCTGAATCCTTGTCGGCTATGCAGGCAAGGCCTCCGCCGGTGGCCACCCCCCAGGCCGAACCCGGAGTGTCAAGGGACCCGACCAGCCGGCAATCCAGCGAATCGGCAAGCGCGGCGGTGGCCGCCGCAAGCGCGATCATCAGGAGAGCAGTCTGTCTCACATTACCTCCTCAGTGCTGGATTGCCACCTTCCGCACGGACTGGCGCTTGAGGCACGGGGTTCGGTACTCTTCCCGGACGAAGTAGACACCCGGGGCGAGCCCGCTCACGTCGTTCAGACCCGGATGCAACTCCGCGACGCGGCGACCGATCGCATCGAGCAACTCCGCCCTGAATGCTGTACGATGTCTACTGTCTACTGCCAGGTCCAGCACGCCGCGGACGATGCTGGGCCCGGCCGGAATAGCGTCGAGCCGAGACTGGCCCCGCTCGCTGATCGCCGGTCGCGCAATCCGATGTGAGACTCGCAGGCCATAGCTCGCCAACAAGTCCTCGAACCAGGCCACCCAAATCCGGCCATCGGCGCCGGAGCTGATCTCAGGGCCAGCGCCCCAGCAGCCGGCCGCGAGAGCAACGGTTTCCGGAATGGACCAGCTGTTCCCGGCGTTGTAGCTGGCGAGTATGACTTTGTCCTGCGGCGCCTCCTCTGCCCAGCACGCCCAGACGACGCCGAACTGGTCGGCATACAGCCGCGGAGGGTGGAGGATGCTGTGCTGCGTCGGGATCGGCACGGGCGGCTGCCAGCCGGAGCTGTCCCGGACGCTGGTATACGCGGAGTCGTGCCGGACAAAGGTCAGGAAGTCCCGGGGTCCGGATTGGGCAAGGGACGGGCTGCTGCCGCTGAAGGAGGTCTGTCGGCTGACCAGCGTGTCGGTGAGCGACCACACCTCAACGCTGCAGGCAACCCCGGGTTGAGGCCGCGCGAAGGCAAGCAGGAAGTCGGAGTTCCGGCCCGGAATGAGCGAGCCGCCGCTGTAAAGCGTGTCGGGCGGGGACATCGGCGCCAGACACGTTCGTCCGGTCCATTCGCCATTCCGCAGATGCATGTAGTCGAGCCAGCTGTTGGCGCCCATCGTCCCCATCTCCTGCTCCCAGACGATCGCCACGCTGTCGCGGCGTCCGATGCCCAGGTTGATGTGAAAAGGAATCGTATCCAGCCCCGGGAGCAGCGTAACCGTAAAGACGGTCTCCGGCGCGGCCCACCCGCTCGCGCTGCGTTCGCTGGACAGGACCGCGCAATTCCAGGGGTCATCACGGTTGGTTTCGTACAGGCCCGCGTAGTAGACCACCCGCAGGCTGCCGGACGGTTCAGCCAGCCCGTCAAACGGGTAGATTACGCGCTCTGCGTCCTGGTGAACCAGCTCACGGCTGACCAGCGAATCACCCACGACCTTGCCGGCCCAGAGTTGACTCGGAGACGGGGCATGTGCCTTGCCCCAGACGGCCCAGATGGTGTCGGCGAGCCCGGGCATCAGTACCGGGGCGCTGACAGCCGCGGTAGCGTCTGTGTCGAGCCAGACCGGCGCCGACCATTGGCCATGGACAGAGGAAGCCAGAAGAAGAAAGGTAGAGGTCAAAACACAAAATCGCATCAGTCGCTCCTATTCTGCGATGATAACCCTCGCACTTCCGTTCCGGGCCCCGCCAGCCCAAATATAGGCCGGATGATTGCTGGTGTCAAGAGTCCAGCGCGGCGCCGGCCGCTCGCGAATCCCGCACGACCCCACTTGACACGTCCCGCCACGGTGCTATTCTGATAGTCGAGATCGGGGTTAGCAGTGCAAAGCAACGTCTTGTATTACGGCGACAACCTTGACATACTCCGCCGGTACATCAAGGACGAGACCGTAGACCTCGTCTATCTCGACCCGCCGTTCAACAGCAATCAGGACTACAACGTCCTGTTCGCCGAGAAGGACGGTTCTCGCTCCGCCGCGCAAATCAGGGCCTTCGGCGATACCTGGCAATGGGACCAGGCATCAGCCCGCGCGTATCAGGAAGTCGTCGAGGCCGGCGGCAAAATCAGCCAGGTTATGCAGGCGTTTCACTCCTACCTCGGAGCCAGCGACATGCTCGCATACCTTGCCATGATGGCGCCTCGCCTTGCCGAGCTTCGCCGAGTACTCAAGCCAGCTGGAAGCGTCTACTTGCACTGCGACCCCACTGCGAGTCACTACCTGAAGATTCTTATGGATGCGGTATTCGGGCCGCAGCATTTCCGTACGGAAATCACCTGGAAGCGCAGTTCCGCGCACAGCGATGCCAAACAGGGACGCAGACAGCATGGCAGAATCCACGACACAATCCTCTTCTTCACGAGAAACGACAACTGGACGTGGAACCAACTCTACCTTCCCTACGACAAAGCGTATGTTGACGATTTCTACAAGTACACAGAACCGGAGACCGGCCGCAGGTACAGGCTCGGCGATCTCACCGGTCCTGGAGGCGCGGCCAAAGGCAACCCTCAGTACGAGGTAATGGGAGTAACGCGATACTGGAGATACTCCGAGGAGAGAATGGCCGAACTGGTCCGTCAAGGCCGAGTGGTGCAGACCAAGCCTGGTGCCGTCCCGGCTTACAAGCGATACCTTGATGAGATGCCCGGTGTTCCGTTGCAGGATTTATGGACCGACATCAACCCGATAGGTGCGCAAGCTACAGAGCGGCTCGGCTACCCGACGCAGAAGCCCGAGGCTCTGCTTGAACGTATCATCAAGGCGAGCAGTAATGAGGGAGATGTGGTTCTCGACCCGTTCTGCGGCTGCGGAACGACGGTCATTGCGGCCCAGCGACTGAAGCGAAGCTGGATTGGCATCGACATCACGCACCTGGCAATCAACCTGATGAAACGCAGGCTTCACGACACTTTCGGCGAGCAGGCCGCATTCTCGGTCGTCGGCGAACCGACTTCGGTCAGTGATGCTGAGGAGCTTGCCGGTGAGGACAAGTTCCAGTTCGAGTGGTGGGCGCTTGGGCTTGTTGACGCTCGTCCGGCTGAAGGCAAGAAGGGCAGCGACAAGGGCATTGATGGTCGCATCTACTTCCACGACGAACCCGAAGGCGGCAAGACCAAGCAGATAATTCTCCAGGTCAAGTCCGGGCATACTGGCGTTGCTCATGTCCGCGACCTGCGCGGAGTCATCGAGCGCGAGAAGGCGGCAATTGGAGTCTTGATTACGATGGAAGAGCCGGGCCAGCCGATGAGGACCGAAGCCGCCGACGCAGGATTCTACCACTCGCCGGGCTGGCACAAGGACTTCCCGCGAATCCAGTTTTTGACCATTGCCGAACTGCTCGATGGCAAGAAGATTGACCGCCCGCCGCATAGCGTAACCTTCAAACAGGCCCCGAAGGCGAGGGAGATGGTCACAAAGGGGCAGATGGGAATCTGACCCAAGACTCAGAGGAAAGAGCGGAGCGTGAACGGGACTCGCAAAGGAATTCCGAGGCTTACCGAGAAGCGTCTCATGCAGGAGTGCGGCGGCAAGTGTCCATTCTGCAACGAGAGGGACGCTGGTACGTTTCAGTGCCACCACATTGACGGCGACCGGTCGAACAGCGACTATGACAATCTAATCGAAGTCTGCGCATCATGCCACGCCAGAATCACAAACGGCACAATAGAAGCGGCGGATGTCAAAATCAGAAAGTGGGAACTGCAGAAGGGAATTCAAATGGAAAATCCCCGAGGCAGTGAGACCCCAGCCGAGATCCACCAGACTGCCGTCGGGTCCGGGATCGTGCAGGTGGCGGGGGACTACGCACCCAACAAGCGGACCGTCCTGAGACCGAATGTACACCCGACCGATGATTGTATTTCATCTGAAACAGCATACCTGGTGAGGAAATCTGTCGAGGACTTGGCCGCCAACGACCCGGCACTGGAGTTGAAAAAGGCCTATTCGAAGTGGTACGATCGGATTAGGAAACGCTACAGGGTCGTTTCATACAGGGCGGTTCCGAGAGAGATGGGTGACGACCTCCTTTGCTGGCTCACACGAATGAAGGCCCTCCAGACGAGGAGGCTAAGACGGGGTTCGCCCGATGCTTGGCGCAGGCGGCGTTACACGGCCATTTGGGCCAGGAGCCGGCAGTTGGGGCTCAGCAAGTCTCAGGTGTACGAGCTCGCTCTCCAAATCTGCGGACTCTCCTCGCTGCCGTCGTCCCTAAAGGACCTCCCAGATGCGGATATCGAGAGAGTCTATGACGCGCTGCTGAAGCGGTAGGGGAGGGCTGTTGAAGTCGTGCTTCATCATCATGCCGATAACCACGCCGGGGGGCCTGCTTCCGCTCTATCGGGGAGACGATGAGCACTTTTCGCACGTGCTAGAGCACCTGTTTCGGCCCGCACTTGAGAAGTGCGATCTGCAGGCGCTTCCTCCATCAACTAAGGGCGCGCAACTCATCCATGCTGACATCGTTTCTAAGATAGCGCAGTCCGACCTCGTCCTGTGCGACATGTCCACTCTGAATCCCAATGTGTTCTTCGAGCTCGGGGTTAGGACATCGTTGAACAGACCTGCTTGTCTTGTTCGGGACGACAAGACGCCGCTCATTCCGTTCGACACAAACATCATCAATAGCCACATCTACAAGAGTGAATTGGCCCCTTGGTGCCTGGAGGCGGAGGTCGATGGGCTAGTCCGATACATCAAGGACACGATGGAAAAGACTGCGGACATGAATCCCATGTGGAAGTACTTTGGACTGACTGCGACTGCGCGGATATATGAGGGAAAGGGCGGCGTGGAGGAGAAGGTCGACATGATCCTCCACGTGCTCGCGGAGGAGCGCTTTGTACCGGCAGCGCCGACACAGAAGATTTGGAGAGACCTCATTTCACAAGTCGTGCTGGGAGTGCTCGCTTGGCACGGTTTTCAGGAGTACAGCATGTCGTACGGGGCTGGAGATGACCATCTGACGGTGATCCTCCACAAGGCCGTTGACGACCTGGAGCGAGATGAGATTTCGACCCAGATCAACTTGCGACTCTCCAGGCTTGGCGTCGCGGTCCCGCATGTGGTCATCAAGCATCGGTAGTTAGGGGAAGGCCAGGATTGAAGAGAGTGAGGCGAGATGAAGAGACGGGAAACGGGCGGGAATTTGGGAGCGGCCCGAATTGCCGCAGACCATTGCCCCGGAACTCGAAGCGAAAGGAAGATCGATGAGTTACTCGCTGTTTCTGAGTCATTCTAGTG
>Ga0315277_10013582_pt1 | contig 10140 bp, 12 predicted proteins | sample YL17G05_15_MG_FD_203695 | JGI IMG/M metagenome (GOLD analysis project Ga0315277, IMG submission 203695) | Sediment microbial communities from Yellowstone Lake, YNP, Wyoming, USA - YL17G05_15 | ecosystem: Environmental > Aquatic > Freshwater > Lake > Sediment | place: USA: Wyoming | collected...
CAGTGAGCAGGCTATCGACACGTGGCTCGCCGTGTGGTTATATGACAGGGGTGCCTCCGGCGAGAAGTTCCATAACGGGCCGGCGAGTCAACAGCGGGGCACTGGAGCCATCTGATAATGGGTATTGACATCTCCCCAGTTTCGCTCTACGCTGCGATCACAGAGGCAGGCTTTGCTCGCTTGGCGCGGCAGAACGCCGCGTAAGGTGGCTGGAACGAAGCGAGGTTGGACATGACTCGCGTGACACGCCAGGACATCTACGAACTGCGGGACGCCATGCAGGGACTCTGTTTCCAGTACGGAGGAGACTTTACGCTGTCATCGGGGCTTAAGAGCAAGTACTACTACAACGGGAAAAGGGCTGTCCTGCGCCCCGGTGTCGCCAGGCTGATAGGGAGGGTTGTGCTCCAACTGGTGGAGGAGGCCGGAGCCGAGGCCGTCGGCGGCCTCGAGATCGGCTCCATTCCCATCGCGCAGGCAGTCGGCGCAGCGGGCCTGGAGGCGGGGCGGGAGATCCCGGCCTTCATCGTCCGCAAGGAGGCGAAACAGCACGGCGACAGGGAGCAGGTCGCTGAAGCGGCGCCCGACCAGGGGGAGCACCTTCTGACTTCGGGGCGGAAGGTCGCAATCGTTGATGACGTCATTACCACCGGGGGTTCCATAGAGAAGGCGATCGAGGTTGTGGAAGCCCTCGGTTGTCAGGTGGTTCTCGTCGTGGCACTTGTGGAGCGCCACGAGGGTGGCGGTCAGGGTATCCGCGACCGCGGATACAACTTTCGGCGCCTGTTCTACACCAATGAGGAGGGCCATCTGTTCATAGATGAGGCACTTCTACACGGAGCTGCAGAGACTGCTCGAGAGGGAGTTCTACGCAGATAACTTCGCGGAGATAGCTCGTCTCGCGCGCGAAGCGGCCGAGTCGATGGACAGGCCGCTTCCGTTCTTCGTGGTCTGGACTGTCTTCTTGCTCTTGGATCGAGACTGGAGGGAACGCCCGCTGCGTATGGAAGTTGCGGACAGAATGAAAAGGCACTTGTCCCCGCCCATCGAGAGGTATCTGCGAGCAGCGGAGTCCGGACTCAGTCCTGAGAGCGAGGCAGAGCACCTGAACGAAATCGTGGAGCGATTCCTCTCGTGGCTACAGATCCAGCGGGACATACCCTGGGAGTAGCCATGCGCCAGTCCTCAATAACTGCTTCAAGGCGGCAGGTCAAGCCGCACACATGGAATTTGACACTGTCGCTTCCCTCTGCTACCATCTCGGCCACAGTCGGCCGATAATTCAGTCAAGATGGCCTACCACTGCATGGCGATGCCTCGGCCCGAGCGAGTCGGGCCACCCCAAGCGGACAGCTAGTCCAGCCCGCTCCGGGCCTGCCCGCCTCTGGCGGGCCCAGAGCCCCTTCGAGGTATCGCCATCATGTCTTTTGCCACCGCCCTGAAGTGCCGTGAATGCGGGCGTGAGTACCCGCTCGACCCCTTACACGTGTGTGAGTTCTGCTTTGGCCCCCTGGAGATCGCCTATGACTACGAGGCCATGCGCAAGACGGTCACCCGCGAGGTCATCGAGCGGGGGCCTCTCACCCTCTGGCGCTACCGCCACCTCTTGCCTTGCGACGCCGAGGGCGCCGTGGACATCGGGGCTGGCTTCACGCCCCTCTTCCGGGCTGCCAACCTGGGCGAGGAGCTGGGCATGCGTCACCTCTACATCAAGAACGACTGCGTGAACCCCACCTGGTCCTTCAAAGACCGGGTGGTGGCGGTAGCCAGCACCAAGGCGCGGGAGTTCGGATTCACCACCCTGGCCTGCGCCTCCACAGGCAACCTGGCCAACAGCGTCTCCGCCCACGCCGCCAAGGCGGGCATGGACGCCTTTGTCTTCGTGCCCGCCGACCTGGAGTCGGGCAAGCTGGTGGGATCCGCCGTCTACGGCGCCACTCTGGTAGCCGTTGACGGCAGCTACGACGAGGTGAACCGCCTCTGCTCGGAGCTGGCCGATAAGTACGGCTGGGCCTTCGTCAACATTAACATCCGCCCCTACTATGCCGAGGGCAGCAAGACCCTGGCCTACGAGGTGGGGGAGCAGTTGGGCTGGCGGGCCCCCGACCACTGCATCGTCCCCCTGGCCAGCGGCTCCCTCTTCACCAAGATATGGAAAGGTCTCAACGAACTGGCTAAACTGTGGCTCGTCGATAGCGTGCAGACCAGGATGTCCGGGGCCCAGGCGGCGGGCTGCTCGCCCATCGTCAACGCCTGGCAGGCGGGGACCCTGAACATCAGGCCTGTCAAGCCCAACACCATCGCCAAGTCGCTGGCCATCGGCAACCCCGCCGACGGCTACTACGCCCTGCGGACGATGGCTGACTCCGGGGGCTCGGCGGTGGCCGTGAGTGACGATGAGGTGGTGGAGGGTATCCGTCTCCTGGCCGAGAGCGAGGGCATCTTCGCCGAGACGGCCGGGGGCGTGGTAATCTCTGGTCTGCGACGGTTGATCGAGGCCGGCCGCGTGGGCCAGGACGAGCTGGTGGTGGCCTTCATCACCGGCAGCGGGCTGAAGACGCAGGAGGCCGTCTGGGGCCGCCTGCGGGAGCCGCTACGTATCGAGGCCACCGTAGGCGCCTTTGAGCAGGCCCTGGGACAGCGAGAGGAGGCGCTGCCTGCCGGCTGAGCCCGGGGCGGCATCGAGAGGGGAGAGCATGGCCAAGCAGCGTGTGAAGTTTACCTTTCCCCAGGAGCTTATCACTCTGCCCATCATCTACGAGCTGGGCAAGAACTTTAACGTGGTGACGAATATCCGCCGGGCCGACGTCACCGAGGACCGCGGCTGGGTGGTGCTGGAGTTGGACGGCGATCTCCAGGAGATCGAGCGCGGCATCCAATGGGTCACCTCTAAGGGTGTGCGCGTCGATCCCGTGGAGGGCGACATCGTCGCGGGCTGATCTGCCTGTGGCGGACCCAGACAGCAACGGAGGTACTACATTGAGCGTGACAGTGCGTATCCCAGCGCCGCTGCGCAAGGTTACCGGCGAGCGCGAAGTCGTCACCGCCGACGGCGGCGGCACCCTGCTGGAGATGATCAACCGCCTGGACCAGGAGTACCCGGGGCTGAAGGAGCGCATCTGCGACGAGAGCGGCGAACTCCGCCGCTTCGTCAACCTCTACATCAACGGCGAGGATGTGCGCTTCCTCTCCGGGCTGGAGACGCCCGTCAAGGCGGGCGACGAGGTGAGCATCGTGCCCGCCGTGGCCGGCGGCTAGCGACCCGGCCTGACCGTAGACGACAGCTGGGCGGCGCCCCTGCCTGACAGCAGGCTGGGGCGCCACTGTGTCGCATCTTGCCCCCTACTGCGGGAAGGGCGACGGGGTCGGCGAAGGGCTGCGGGCCGGAGAGGGCGAGGGCACGGTGCTAGGGGTGGCGTGCGGCACCGGTGATGGCTTCGGCGTCGCTGTCTCCACTATCCCCATGGGGGTCTCACGGCCCACCGGCGTGTTCGTTGGCGTCTCAGTGGGCAGTGCCGTGGGTGAGGCCGTCGGCATGGGGGTGGCCGTGTCGGTGGGCAAAGACGCCATTGTAGCGGCAGCCGCCGTAGGCGTCGAGGTCGCCGTGCGCGTGGGTGTGGGCGTGCAGGTGACCCGCCCCGGTGTGCCGAGGCCGGCGCTTCCGCAGCCCTCCAGGGCGGCCCCCGCTCCCAGCGTCGATGTAGGCCCGGCGCCAGCGGAGCCGTTTTCGCTATCGCCTGAGAGCACCGCCAGCCAGAGAACCAGAGCGGCCACCGGCAGGGCCAGGAGCGCGGCCGATCCCACCAGGATGGCGAAGGCAGGCCCGCCTGCTGAGCCGCCAGCAGCCAGGGGGACGCGGGGACGCTGCGGAGGCGGGCCCATCGAAGGGGGCCGCGGGGCCGCCCCTCTCACCGGCGCGGCGGTGATCCCAGCGCCGGCCTGGGCGGCTGTGTAGGCCAGCAGATCCTGGAGGATGGCCTCCTTCACGCCCGGCGGCGGCGACACGGGCAGGAGGGCGGCCATCACCTTTAGGGGCGGGACCAGTCGCTTTCTGGTTTCAGAGCAGGTAGTACAGGCCGTCACGTGGCCGCCCACCAGGCGTCGCGACTCGGGCGGCAGGATGGCCTTCTCCATGCTGGCGGCGAGCTGCTCCAGCTCCGCGCACTGCCGGCGGCCCAACCTGAGCATGAGGAGGCAAGTGAAGGCCTCGTCGGCTGCCTTCTTCAGGCGGGAGATCATGCCTCCCGCCTTGAGCCTCCCCCCGCCGATCACTTGCCCCACTTGAGCGGCGTTCAGCCCCCGTCGCACGCATAGGTCCAGGAGCGCGTACTCCGTGCGGTCGAGGCTGGCCGCCGCCTCCCAGATGATGAGCGCCTCCTCCTGGGCCCGGGCCGTCTCCTCAGGGCTGGCCAGCTTGTCCGAATCCACCTGCGCGAAGGGGGAAGATTCCTCCCCGTCCTCGCCGCCGGCAGCAACACCGGCCGCCGGCGGCCCTCCCTCCTCCATCGCCGCCTGGTAGGCGGCAGCCAGAGCCACCAGTCGGGGGTTCCCTCGCCAGCGCCCCTCCGACAGCCGCCGGCGGAGGCGCACGAAGGTCGACAGAACCACTGGCGCCACTTTCCGGCGGGACAGGAGCAGCCGTAGCAGGAAGTCGTAGACGTCCTCGAAGAGGCGGCCGTACAGGGCGACGAAGGCCGCCTGGTCTCCTCGGGCTGCCCTGGCGGCCAGAGCCTGGTCGCTTGCCGGGAGCTGTTGACTCATCAGGCTTTCTGACATCGAAAGGTCCCTGCGTGCGTGCATTGTAGCACCAGGCCTCGAGGCCCCCAAGGCCAGGGGCGGCAGGCGTAGGCGCGGAGCATGCCGTGGATTGGGGATGGGCTCAGGCATGGAATGCACCTAGGAGCCCTTCACGCTTGTTCGTGGCGGGCTGGGGGTGCTAGAATTGTTGATGCAATTACTTAACTTTCGACTGGGATGCGAGAGGGCGGAGGTGATGGCCGGTGCGCGTGTCCACCAAAGGTGATTACGGAGTGCGCGCCCTCATCGAGCTGGCCCACCACTTTGGGCAGGGGCCCCTCCAGAGCGCCGAGATCGCCGCTCGACAGGGTATCCCGGAGCCCTACCTGGACCAGCTCCTCACTACCCTGCGTCGGGCGGGCTTCATCCGGAGCGTCCGTGGGCCCCAGGGAGGGCATGCCCTCGTCCGCGAACCCGAAGACCTCAGGCTGAGCGAGGTCATAACCGTGCTGGAGGGCTCCCTCTCACCTATCGCCTGTTTGGACGAGCCCGACGGTTGTGGCAAGCCCGGCTTCTGCCCTCAGCGCGAGGTCTGGGAGGCCGTGCGCGACGCCACCCGGAAGATCCTGGATGATGTCTCCATCGGCGACCTGGCAGCCCGTGAGCGCGAGGGAGGTAACGGCGGCGGGCGCTATGTCATTTAGGGATTTGAGGGGGTAGGCAGCGATTACGCGCTCTGAGGTCAGGCAGGAGACGGCGAAGCTCGTCGCCGATAGCGTGCTGGACCTGGTGGGCTACACGCCCCTGGTCCGCCTGCGACGGGTGATCCCTGAGGGCAGCGCCGAGGTTCTGGGCAAGATGGAGTCCCTGAACCCGGCGGGCAGCATCAAGGACCGCATCGCCGTCAGCATGATCGAGGACGCCGAGGAACGGGGCCTCCTCAAGCCTGGCGACACTATCGTCGAGCCCACCAGCGGTAATACGGGCGTCGGCCTGGCCATGGTGGCGGCGGTCAAGGGCTACCGCCTCATCCTCACCATGCCCGAAGACATGAGCGTGGAGCGGCGCAAGCTCTTCAGCCGCTACGGGGCCAAGCTGGTGCTGACGCCGGCCATCGAGGGGATGAGCGGTGCCGTGTACGCTGCTCAGGAGCTGGTAGAGAAGAATCCCGGCTACTTCATGCCCCAGCAGTTCAACAACCCCGCCAACCCGGAGATCCACCGCCGGACCACCGCCCGCGAGATCCTGCGGGCGACGGCGGGGCGGCTGGACGCCTTTGTAGCGGGGGTGGGCACCGGCGGCACGATCACCGGCGTCGGCGAAGTGCTGAAGAAGCTGGATCCGCGCATCCTGGTGGTGGCGGTGGAGCCCGCCCGCTCGCCCGTCCTGGCAGGAGGCAAGGCCGGGCTGCACGCCATCCAGGGCATTGGGGCCAGCTTTGTGCCCGGCGTGCTCAACCGCGAGGTTATCGACGAGATAATCGCTGTGCGCGACGAGGACGCGCTGGCGATGACGCGACGGCTCACGAGCACGGAAGGGCTGCTGGTGGGCATCTCAGCGGGGGCCAACGTCCACGCTTCCGTGGCCGTAGCGCGGCGCCTGGGTGCGGGCAAGCGCATCGTCACCATCCTGCCCGACACCGGCGAGCGATACCTGAGCGTCAACCTGTAGAGTAGGGTGGAGATGGATTCGACGGTCCATACCCACTCGGAGGATGCGATGGCGGTTTCGGTGTACGTGCCGTCGCCCTTCCGCCGGCTGACCGGCAACCGGTCTCTGGTGAAGGCGCATGGCAAAGACGTGGCTGAGCTTCTCGAGGACCTGGAGCGCCGGTTTCCGGGATTCAGGAGCCTCGTCTTCAACGATCAGAATCAGATTCCGGCCCACATCAATATCTACGTGAACAACCGGGAGATCAGCACCTTGGAGGGCATGGCGACGCCCCTTCGGGACGGCGATCAGGTGGCGGTGATCCCCGCCCTGGCTGGTGGCGAAGGCGACAGCGAGCGCCCGGCCCGGGCGCCCTGGGCCCTGACCGAGCAGCAGGTGCTGCGCTACTCCCGTCACATCATCATGCCCCACGTGGGCAGCGTCGGGCAGAGGAAGCTCATGGAGGCCCGCGTCCTCATCCTGGGCGCGGGGGGCCTGGGCTCGCCGGCGGCTCTCTACCTCGCCCTGGCAGGCGTCGGCACCCTTGGCATCGTCGACTTTGACGCCGTGGACCTCTCGAACCTCCAGCGCCAGATACTCCACCGCACCGAGGACGTGGGTCGCCCCAAGGTGGAGTCGGCCCGGGAGACCATCGCCGCCCACAACCCGGACGTGCGGGTGGTGCCTCACAACGTGGCCTTGACCTCTGAGAACGCCCTGGACATCATCTCCCAGTACGACATCGTGGTGAACGGGATGGACAACTTCCCGGCCCGCTACCTGACCAACGACGCCTGCGTCTTCCTGAAGAAGCCGCTGGTGGACGGCAGCGTCCTCCTCTTCGACGGCCAGGCCACAGTGTTCTTGCCCGGCAAGGGCTGCTACCGCTGCCTCTACCCGACGCCGCCGCCGCCGGGGCTGGTGCCCTCCTGTGCCGAAGCCGGGGTCCTGGGCGCCCTACCCGGCGTCATCGGCTGCATCCAGGCCATCGAGACCATCAAGCTCATCCTGGGCGCGGGCGAGTCCCTCGGCGGCCGCCTGCTGCTGGTCGATGCCCTTTCCATGGAGTGGCGCACCGTCCGCATCCACCGTGACCCGGAGTGCGTTGTCTGCGGCGACCACCCGACGGTGACGGAGCTCATCGACTACGAGGAGTTTTGTGGATTTCCCGGCGGCAGCCATGCCGCTGCGGGCCTGCCCGCTGGCCCGCAGCCCTAGGAGGAAGCGTATGGCCGTGGAGGTTCGTTTGACTTCGGTGTTGCAGCGCCTGGTGGGTGCCAAGTCCGTGATGAGCGAGGGCGCCACCGTTGGCGAGCTTCTCGCCAACCTGGATGCCGCTTACCCCGGCTTCAAGGACCAGATCACGGGCGAGGACGGCCAGCTCCACCGGTTCGTGAACATCTACCTTAACGACGAGGACATCCGCTACCTGGATGCTCTCGATACGCCCCTCCAGGACGGCGATGTGATCTCCATCCTGCCCGCCCTGGCGGGAGGCACCTAAGCGGGGATCGCTTTGCGTATTACGAGCATTCTCGATGCCATCGGCAACACGCCGCTGGTGCAGCTACCCAACCTCAGCCCTAACGAGGACGTACGCTTCTTTGCCAAGCTGGAGGGTCAGAACCCTACCGGTAGCGTCAAGGACCGCATAGCCAAGTACATGCTGGAGGACGCCGAGCGCAAGGGCGAACTGACGGCGGACAGGGTCATCCTGGAGGCCACCAGCGGCAACACCGGCATCGCCCTGGCTTTCATCGGGCGTCTCAAGGGCTACCGGGTGAAGGCGGTGATGCCGGACAACGTCAGCGAAGAGCGGGCTCAGCTCCTGAAGGCCTTCGGGGCCGAGGTGGTCTATAGCGATGGCCGCTACGGGACGAACGGCGCCATCGTCAAGGCGCAGGAGATGATGCGCGCCGACCCCGATGCCTACTACATGCCCTATCAATACGGCAACTTGGCCAATCCCCGCGCCCACTACGAGACCACCGGCCCCGAGATCCTGCGCGACCTGCCGGAAGTGGACGTCTTCGTGGCCGGGCTGGGTACCGGCGGCACCCTCACCGGCGTCGGCCGCTATCTGAAGGAGCGCAAGCCGGAAGTGAAGGTCATCGCCACCGTTCCTCACCCGGGGGACCTCGTCCAGGGGCTGCGCAGCCTGGAGGAGGGCTTCATCCCTGAGGTGTTCGATGAGTCGGTCCTGGACGGGAGGATCGTCGTGAACTCGCGCACGGCCTTCGCCGCCGCCAAGGAGCTCACCCAGAAGGAGGGCATCTTCGCCGGCATCTCGTCGGGGGCGGTGCTGCGCACGGCCCAGCGGGTGGCCCGGCGCTTGAAGCGGGCCAACGTCGTTCTCATCCTCGCCGACGGGGGCTGGAAGTACCTCTCTACCGAGCTCTGGACCAAAGAGTACGAGGACCTGCCGGAAGAGATAGAGTCCAAGATCTGGTGGTAGCGCCGGGCGCCAGCCACCGCTTCCTTCAGTAGGGGCGTACCTTCAGGTGCGCCCGTAGCCAGGCGGGAGGGTCTAAAGACCCTCCCCTACGGGCTAGATGCGGCCTCGGCCTGGGGCCTGCATCGGTGGCGGCGAGGTCCGGCGCTGGGAGTGAGGCCTCGTAGGGGCGTACGTTCAGGTGCGCCCGCGAGGGGCTACGGCTGGGGAGAGCCGGTGTTCGTCCTGAAGCGCAAGTACGCCGACGAGATCATAGCTCAGGCCCGTGAGGAGGCGCCCAACGAGTGCTGCGGCGTGCTCGGCGGGCGCGATGGGCGGGTCGAAAAGCTGTTCCGCGCCGTCAACGCCGAGAAGAGCCGCTATCGCTACAACGTGGACCCTCACGACCTCCTGCGCATCTACCGCGAGTGCGATGCCAAGGGCTGGGACTTCCTGGGCATCTACCACTCCCATCCCCATACCGAGGCCTACCCCTCGCCCACTGACGTGCGGCTGGCCGCCTGGCCGGACTCGACCTACATCATCGTCTCCCTGGCCGACCCCAAGAACCCCATCCTGAGGGCATTCCACATCCAGGACGGCCGCGTGTCCGAGGAAGAGCTCAGGATCGAGGGCTAAGGCTGCCCTGGGGCCGGCTCTTCCCTGCCCACTTCAATCGTCTCCTGAACGAGCTATGCCCTGTTGACATCCGCCAGTTGGCCGATACTGAAAGTAGGCGGCGCGGTAGATGGCGAGCGCCGCCGGAGCCACGCTCCGGAGGCCATGGACAAGGCGGTTGCGTCCCTCCAGGTACCCAATGTCGAGGCAGACCCCAGTCTGGACGAGGTGCTGGCTGCTGCCGCTCGTGGCGTCTGCGAGGCGCTGAAGGCCGACGCCTCCGTCATTGGGCTGGCGGAGAATGATCGTGTGGTCTTTCGCGCCAGCCACAACCTGCCCAAGAAGGTGCTGGCTGACTATCGCCTGACCAGGGACGCGTCCCTGGAAGGGGTGGTCTTCCGCACCGGGGAGCCGTATGTCAGCGAAGGCCTGACGGACCATCCCGGCTACGTCGACTCGCTGGCCAGCAGGCTTGGGGTCCGCAGCGGGCTGATGGTGCCGCTCCAGTGGAGCGGCGACGTGATCGGTTGCCTGTACATTGGCAACTTCACGGATCGCCGCTTCACGGACGATGACATCCGCGTGGCCAGCGTCTTCGCCCAGCAGATAGCCGCGGCTGTGGCCAACGCCTCCCTCCTCGAGCGGGAGCGGCGGGAGCGCCAGCGGTCCCAGATCCTTCTGGAACTGGTCCGCGCCGCCGGGTC